>ENA-OROD01003564-OROD01003564.1-human-gut-metagenome-genome-assembly--contig:-NODE-3564-length-10100-cov-9.705426_pt1 | contig 10100 bp, 11 predicted proteins | sample MGYA00242123_ERZ509038 | MGnify/ENA primary metagenome ERZ509038 (study PRJEB26280, sample SAMEA2338719) | human gut metagenome | biome: human gut; feature: human-associated habitat; material: faeces... | reverse complement strand
AGATGAGCGTGGCAGCGCCAAAGGCCGCTACCGGCAGGATGTTCTGAATGCGCTGCCGGAAATGCCGATCTTGACAGAGGTATCCGATATCCGACAATTTCTCTGCGCGGTCAAGCCGCAGAGCTATTTTGAAGCCGCAGCCTAAAAGCATCATGTAAAAACGAAAAGGAGATCAACCATGTACAAACGGAAAATGAAACTCAGTCCCATTCACATCAGCCTCATTGCGCTGGCCATCCTGGTGGTCATTGCCGTAATTGTCACGTTCGCTGTCAAAAAGGACGAGCCGAAGGAGCCTACTACGCAGAGCGGCATTATCTATGACGATTCTGCCATTGAAGGCGGTTGGGAGACGCTCTCGCAGGAGGAAATCGAGCAGCGCCTCAACGACAAGGTGCAGGCGGGCATGATCAACATCAGCTGCAACACCGCGCCGTATTTCAAGGACGGCAAGAGTGAAGGCAACGTCATGCTGGTCAATGAGCTGAACAATCTCTACCCGCAAAAGGTAGAATTTTATCGCAATGACACGGGCGAAAAGATCTACGAGTCCAAAGCCATTGCGGTCGGCAGCAAGATCGAGCATGCAGCGCTCGACGTCGAACTGCCTGCGGGCGAGTACGAATGTACCGCCTACTTTTCCAACTTAGATCCTGACTCCGGCGCAACGCTTGGTGTTGCCGGAGCCATCATCCATATCACCATCCAAAACTAACAAAACGAAAAAGACTAACTATTAAAAGTCAAGCCTGAAATGTGAGAAATGGAAAAAAGTAGACGATTCAAAAAAGAGCATAGCAAAGCTGACGTCCGGTTGGACGCCCAACTGAGCATATGAAGGGAAAGCCGTTATGCGGCGCTACAATATGGTTTCCGTGATTTCTCCATTGCGTAAATCAGACGCACAAACTTCTTTGCAGCATGAGAGAGTGCAACATTGTAGTGCTTGCCCTCGGCCCTCTTCTTGGCGAGGTAAGCGGCGAAAGTCGGATCCCAAAGGCAGACATATTTGGTAGCGTTGTAAAGCGCGTAACGCAGATACCGGGAACCTCGCTTTTCCATGTGTGAGTAAGATCCAGACAGAGAAAGCTGCCCGGACTGGTAAGTAGATGGCGACATTCCCGCGTATGCGAGGATCTTATCCGGCGAGTCGAAGCAGGAAAAGTCACCGATCTCGGCAAGAATCATAGCACCCATACGAAAGCCAATACCCGGAATCGTTGTAATGGGGGACTGCATTCTGTCCATCATGGACTGGATAGCAGCCTCAATGTCCTCAATTTCGGAATCCAGTTCGCGAATCAGGCGGATCGTATGCTGCAATTCCAAAGACTTGGCCGGCATGACAGAGCCGACAGAACATCTGGCAGCATCTCGAAGCGTTGTTGCCATATCTCGCCCATAGCGGCCTTTGGAGGCATCGCTCAAGACTGCTTTCAAATGCGTCAAGTGCGCTCCGGCAACCTGCTTAGCGCCGGGGAGCTCGCTGAGAAGTCCGTAAACGGATGCCAGATGAAGTGTCGGCACCAATTTTTCCAGTTCAGGAAACAAAATTGTGACCAGACGGGAAACAGACTGCTTCAGCTTCGCTCGCTCACGAACTTTGTCAAATCGGTATCTTGTGAGTGATTTTAGTTCCTCATTGTGGTATGCTGTGTCTGTGTAGGGCTTGAGGTCCACATCAGACATGAGCATAGCTGCAATGGTTCGCGCATCGACACGGTCAGTCTTGGTTTTACGAAGGCTCAGACTTTTTCGGTAGAGGTTGGTGTGTAGCGGATTAATGACGTAGGTGGGTAGACCTTCGTTAAGCAAAAATCCGAGGATGTTGTAGCTGTAGTGTCCGGTAGCCTCAAGTCCTACTTTCATTTTATCTTCCGGGCGAGTACAGCGGCGAATCGTTTGCAGCAGAGTGTCAAAGCCCTCTGCATTGTTTTGGATGGTGAATACATCTGCCAGGATCTCACCTTCTGAGCTGAGGATAAAGCAATCGTGCTTGTCCTTGGCAACATCAATACCAACGCAAATCATGATGAATACCTCCGGTATGTTTATTTGATGCTGGGTCCACAGGACGCTTTACTCTTGTAACCTTGTTCTACATAAACCGTCTTGCGGTATCTAACTGATTAACAATACTGTAAAGGGCTGTGGTTGGAGCCTTTTTCGAACCGTCTTGCGGTAGGAGAACCAAACCAATCCACAGCATCCCTTACAGTGTAGCACAGGCCCCTGGAGAGGGGCTCTAAAAACTACTACTCTATAATACAAGGAGAACTCACTATGAAGAACATGAAGAAACTCGTATCCCTGCTCCTCGCTGTCTGCCTCATGGCAAGTCTCGCCATTGGCGCATCCGCTGCCAATACCGTTGATGCTTCGGGCGGCACCGGCACCTCCAGCGTCAACCTGTCTTCCACCTCGGACGGAACGCTTGACGGCGATCCTGCCGCGACCAAGATGAACGTTACCATCCCGACCATCCTCCCCATCGCAGTCGGCACGGACGGCACAGTCACGACGGCCACCGACATCCGCATCACCAACAATTCCTTTGGCGCAGTTAAGGTCGACAATGTCAAGGTCGAAGCCGGTACCGGCTGGAAGCTGACCGCATTCGGCAGCAAGGACAGCCTTGCCAAGGTCAAGGTGGACAGCAACATGATCGGCTTCAAACTTGCGCTTGGCGGCGGCGCGGAGCAGCTCACCAATGCCGAGAATGTGGCTTCCCAGACCCTCATCGACGGTGCCATCGAAGGCTGCTATATGTCCGGCAACGGCGACCAGAGCGCAAACTCCATCGGCATCGCGTATGACGCCATCGTCAGCCCGGTCTCCGAAGCTGTCGTCAACGCTTCCGTTGCGTCCGTTCTGTTCGTGATCTGCTGGGATGCGGTCTAAGCCGCACCCATCCATCGCCGGGGGAACCTGCTTCCCCCGGCAGCTTTTATCTTGTAGGAGGGATTCACTTTGAAAACAAAACGAATTCTTGCGCTGTTTCTGGCTGTCGTGACCTGCCTGTCTCTTGCCGTTTCCGCATCCGCGGCAAGCATTTCAGATTTCAAGGATGTGGACACCAAAGCGTGGTACGCGGAAGCGGTAACCGCCGCTGTGGATAATGGCCTGCTTTACGGCAAATCCAAGACGCAGCTTGACCCCAACGGGCTGCTGACCCGTGCGGAAATGGCTGCCATTACAAATCGGTCTTTTGGCTGTTATAAAGCTGCGGACATTTCTGCGTACAAGGACGTTGCAAAATCCAAGTGGTACTACAAAGATGTCGCACTCGCCGTCCAGATGGGAACGTATAACGGCGTTTCCGCCAGCAGCATGCAGCCTGATCGGGCAATCACCCGTCAGGAAGCCATTGCGGTCGTCGCACGAGCTTTGCAGCTTAATTTGGATGATTACACCAAGACGGATCTGTCCAAGTTTGCGGATGCGAAGGAAGTGTCCGGATGGGCGTTGCCGTACATGAAAGCAATGGTCGCAGCCGGTTATGTGCATGGCCGCACGCAGGGGCTTGTCCCGCAGGCCAACATCACAAGAGCAGAATTTGCGCAGCTCTATTTCAACATCATCCAGTCCTATATCACCAAGAGCGGCAGCTATACGAAGGACTACAAGGGCAATCTGCTTGTCCGCACCAAGGACGCTGAATTGAAGGACATGACCATTGACGGCGATCTCATCATCGGCAACGGTGTTGCGGACGGCAAGATCACGCTGTCCAACGTAAAAATCTCCGGACGCCTTGTCGTGTGGGGTGGCGGCACAGCGGCGGTTTATTGTAACGACGGCACAATGGCAGCCGAAGTCATTGCCTGCCGTGTGGACGGGCCGGTCAAGGTCATTTTTGACCGCGAATCTACACTGCTGGTCTACGACAAAATCAAAACCCGCATCACCGCGCGCGCAGGCAAATTCCCGGAAACAGAGATTGTATTTTACGCGATGGACGATCTGCTGAATGCGCAGCGCGATCTCAATAAGATGGTAGACGAGAATCTCATTCAGGCAGAGATCCCCGCGCATCTGTACGCCCTCGTCGGAGAGCAGACGGTATCTGCCGTATTGAAGAACAACAGCAAGACGGACACCTATACCATCGAGATCCGCAGAGATTCCGACGGCAGCCTCATTGCAGATCCCATCACCCTTGCAGCGGGCGCGTCGGTCAGTTCCATCACGCTGAAAGAAGCGCCGGAATACGGCAACGCCGCCTGCACCGCGACGATCACGGCCACCCGTGATGGCAAGACGGTCGGCACACTGGAGGTCAAGACTGCCCTGCATGCTGCGTACCTGTGGCCGAAGGAGGTAATGTCAAAATGAGAACAAAGAAACTGTTTTCTCTCCTGTTGGCTGTTCTGATGCTCTGCTCGCTGTCGGTTTCTGCCTTTGCAGCGGAAACTACGCAGGCCAGCGTCCCGGTGGTGCTGACGGTTGTGAATTCTGTTTCGCCTATCTCTGTCAGCGTCCCCGCCTGCCTGCCGGTCACGGTTTTGGACGGCTATGTTGTAACGGCATCCAACGCCGTCATTGAAAACCGCGCACAGAGCGGTGCGGTGCAGGTCGTGGCCGTCGATGTGCAGCCCGGCGCGTTTGCCATTGGCGATTTTGAGAACTTCGGCAGCGAAGCCGGAAAGATCGCGTTCAGCATCAACGGCTGCAAGACGGTCAAGGAAGGCAAACTGACGCTGGCTGACGGCGCGTTCCCGGTCATTGACGCAGGGAAAAACCTGCGGATCGCATACACGGCGAAGGTCGCGGCAGCTGAAAAGGTGGAGAAAGTGAACGCCGCGACGCTGATCTTCACCATCGCGCCTGCAACCGGCAATTCGTAAAGGAGGGAGGAACCGCTATGAAAACAAGAAAACTCACAGCAATCCTGCTTGCCCTCTGCATGCTCCTTTCGCTCAGTATCTCGGCATTTGCGGCAGATGATGCCATTGCCAGCGGCACGATCCAGGACAGCAAGATCACATGGAAGCTGGACGACAAGGGCTGGCTGACGATCTCCGGCAGCGGGGACTGCAGCGCCTTTGCAAGCAAAGACGATCAACCGTGGGCAGAATACCGCAGCCAGATCACACAGGTTTGGTTCGACGGCATGGAGAGTCTGGCGATCCCCGATCTCGCTTACTGGTTCGAGGACTGTACCAATCTCACGACTGCCGAGATCCCCAGCACCACGCCAGTCATCGGCAGGCACGCCTTTTATAACTGCCCACTGCTGACGAAGCTGTCCATTTATTACGGAGAGCATACGCTGGACAGCATCGGAGAAGGTGCATTCTGGCGTGAAACCGACAACGGCGATACGCTCTATGTTGCGTACATCATTGGATACCCGGATTCTTCTGTGCCTTTCCACGATTATGACTGGATAGCATCCAATCGAAGCAACCGATATTTCCACGATCTTTACGGTGTGTATCAGAACGCAGATGCCGCCACCGCAGGCAGCATCAAGAAAGCGCCTGCACAAGTTTCCACCCGTGCGTCCACCGGCATTGTCGGCACCTGCCCAAGCTGTAAGCAGTATTCTTTGCAAGGCACCTACGTCGAGCAGACGCATACATCCAGAGGTCATCAGGAGTACTACGAGTGTTATAAGTGCCATTATGTAAAAAATCTTGGCACTTACGTTTACAAGGAGCACGGCGACGGCAGCTATGGGTCCTGGACCTGCCCTTCCTGCGGCAGCCATACATGGGTGCTGGACTACCAAAGCGACGCAACCTGCACCAGCAACGGTTACCGTTCGTACTCCTGTGCTTGCGGTCAGACCAAAAGTGAAACCATCTATGCGAGCGGCCATAGTTATAGCTACGGCTCTTGGGAGGAATATTCCAGCAGTCAGCACCGGCGCGAAGCCTATTGCCGGAACTGCGGCGCATCCAGCTATGACTATGCTTCGCACAGTCTGAGCTACGGGAGCTGGAGCAACGATTCCTCCAGTCAGCACAGCCGGACGGTGTCCTGCCGCACCTGCGGATATAGCACTACGGATTACGGTTCGCATTCCTATTCCACAGGCTCATGGAGCAAGTATTCTGATACCCAGCACCGTCGCTCGAAAACCTGCTCCGGCTGCGGCGCGACAGACTATGACTATGCCAATCACAGTTATTCCTACGGGAACTGGTCAAAATACGACGAAACGCAGCATCGCAGAACAAAGACCTGTTCGGCCTGCAGCGATTCGGACTATGAGTATGGCGACCATCGGGATTCCAATGCGGATGGTGTCTGCGATGATTGCGGCGCGAATGTCGCGCTGATCGTGACGTGGGATGCCGCGTCCAACGGCGGCACGGTTGGCGGCAAGAACAGCGTGACGACCTCCGTCGCGCCCAACCAGACCGCCGTTGCTCCCGGTTACACGCCGGTCAAGGCCGGTCGCACATTCTCCGGCTGGTACACCGAAAAGACAAACGGCGCATTGTACAATACGGTCACCATTACGGCCGCGCGGACATTCTACGCGCAGTTTACCCCGGCAGAATACAAGATCACATGGGATCTCGGTACCGGCAAAACAGAAACCACGAACCAGACCTATGGCGAAAAGCTGAATCTGCCCACAGAGCCGACTCGCAGGGGCTATGCGTTCCTCGGCTGGTTTACGCAGGAAACCGGCGGCACGCAGGTAGATGGCAACACCGTATTCAAAGAGGTAGCTTCTACCACCTACTATGCGCATTGGGAGGAAGCAACCGTGTTCTCTGTCATTGTTCCGGCTGTGCTGCCGGTGACGGTCGATCAGAATGGAAAGGTCTATGTCTCCAACGCGGAGATCGTCAACCACTCCACTGCGGCTGTGCAGGTGTCCTCCGTGACCCTGACGGCAGAAAACGGCTGGACACTGGTGCCGTATGCTTCGGATATGTCCCACGCCAAGGTGGACAGCAACCAGATTGGCTTCAAGATCAACAGCGCACAGACCAGCAAGACCGGCAGCACGGAGCAGTTTGAACTCACTTCCCCGTGGCAGATCAACGAGGAAGAAAGCCTGACCCTGTCCTATGACGCAGTTGTCAGCGCCCTGTCCCAGCCGGTCACAAACGCCAATATCCTCTGCGTCCTGTTCGTCGTCGAATGGGCGTAATTACAAAGAAAGAAGGGCATCAATATGCTTAAAATGATTGCCATCGGCAACCTGACGGGAGATCCCGTCCTCAAGACCAACGAAGAAACCGGCAAGCCCTACGCCATCATGCGCATTGCCTCGGATCGCCGCTACAAATCTCCGGATGGAGAAAAGCTGACCGATTTTATCTCGATCAAGGTGCGCGGCGTGCTCGCAGAACGCTGCGCGGAGTTTGCCAGAAAGGGCTGCAAGATCGCGGCCAGCGGTGATTTTGAAACGATCACCTTTGCCGAGGAACCGGAGCGGCAGCCCGGCTTCCTGCTCAAAGCGACCGAGGTGGAATTCCTCTCGCCCCGGAAAGAACTGGACGATGCTGCGGAGCTTCCTGCGGCAGCGTAACAAACGAAACGGCCATCCCATTGCGGGATGGCCGTTTGCGCGCAGAAAGGAGTTCCAAACATGATGGCATATTTAGATGGATATTCCGGCTATTCCGGCGTTCCGGAGGATGCCGCCGCAGAGATCCTGGAGAAGCTGATGACACACCAGCAGATCTCCTCCGACGAGGTCGCACAGATCTTGAAGCGGTACGGTGTCTGCGGAGAACCGGAAGCATTGCAAATTGCGTACCGGAAAAAGGTCGGCCAGCGTCTCATTGCCAGTCTCCGCGATCCATATGGCAGGCGCGAGGTGTTCTCCACCGGCAACACTTATGTTCTGGTGGATTGCTGCAATGACCGCGACGCGCTGGAACACATCCACAAGAAGCTGGATAAGGACATGGAAGCGGTTGATCAGGCATCGTGCAAAATCGATAACCGATTGCAGGTTTTGCAGCGATTCTCACGGTATCGGAGGAAGCGCAGATGAGATTATCTGAAATGCTGACTGCGATCCGAGAATACCCCGCGCTGAAGATCAAATATGAGGCCATGCGCGAGCAGCAAGCGTCCCAAGAGCGCACGGCGGTTCAGCTCTCTATTGCATATAACAATCTGCAAATCGGTAACAGGAAGTTGTCCCAAAAGAACAAAGCGCTGGAAGCAGCCCTTGTGAAGCTGGTCCCGCAGCTGAACAGCCGGGAACACTGTCGGCGGTTCTATAAGACGGTTGCGCCGTATCTTGATCCGGGCGGATTTGTGCTTTATAGGAGCGCTGCTGAGTTGACGCGCTTTCATATCAGCACGGAGTTTGCCACGGAAGATAATATGGGGAAATTCGAGGAAATGGACGGTTATGGGATGCTGCGATACCTGACCGCGGACCGTTTCGGCTCTGTGGAGTATGAGATCGTCGCGCCGTGCTATGAAGAAGCTGTTTCGCTTCATACCGATTACACATCTCCAGAGTATCTGGCGTTTGAGAAAAAGCTGTATGAAAAGACGCTGCGTAAGCTGGGCTTTGGGAAACTGCTCCCAGAGGAACGCGCACCGCAGAAGGATATGGACAAACGGAAAGAAAAGGTGGAAGAACGATGACAGAACCCATTACCATTGGCGTGGATCATGGCTACGCGGCCATGAAAACCGCGCATTGCTCGTTCCCTTCCGGCTTGGCAGAATACGAGCATGAACCGTACACGCAGAAAAACGTCCTCTGCTATGACGGAAAATACTACGTTGTCGGCAGCGGGCGGCAGCCGCTCCAGCAGGATAAGACAGTGGATGAGAATTACTATCTGCTGACGTTAGCTGCCATCGCCAAAGAGATCGCGTACCGGAACGCGCCGACTACAACGCCGGTGATCCTTGCGGCTGGCTTGCCGCTGACGAGCTTCGGCCGGGAAAAGAAAGCATTCCGGGCATATCTGCTGCGCGAGGGCAAGCCGGTCTCTTTTTCGTATGAAGGGATTTCGTATGAAACTTCTGTGCAGGATGTGAAGCTGTTCCCGCAGGGCTATGCGGCGATCCTCCAGCACAGCGATCTGCTGAATGAACCGTCCGTGATCCTTGCGGACATTGGCGGGTGGACCGTGGATATTATGCGGCTGGACAACCGCATCCCGTACGCAGCTTCTTGCCGCAGCTTGGAGCTGGGCATGATCCGCTGTCTGGATGAGATCGCGGAGCAGGTGCGCCGGAGTCTGAATCTGTCTCTTACCGGTGCGCAGATTGAAAATGTCCTGCGCGGCAGCCCGGACAGTATGGACGACCGCGTGAAAGCCATCATCCAGCGCGAAGCTGGGCTTTATGCCAGACGCATTCTCTCTGCCATTGCCGAAGCAGGTCTGGACTGCCGCGCCATGCCGGTCGTCTTCCTCGGCGGTGGGGCCGGACTTATGAAACGATACCTGCCGCAGGGCAGTGTTCTGCATCCTGTCATTTTGGACGATGACAAATTAAACGCGCAGGCATACGAGCGGCTGGCATCGCAGGTAGCAGGCCATGCAGGATAAGCCGCAAACGGCCCGTTTTGGTACGACGCTGTTTTTGGACAATCCGCTGCATCGGCAGGCGTGGGAGATCCTGTCTGCCATCCCTGCCGGGCAGCGCACAAACTGGCTCTGTCTGGCGTTATGTCAGCAGGCGCAGCGGGAGCAATTCCTGTTAGACCTGAAAACGATTCTCCAAACGGAGCTGCAAAACAGCTCCTATCCACAAACAATTTCGCGGCCGCAGCCAGCCGGGAGCGTCGACGATGACGTTCTCGGCTTTTTGCGCGCGCTGCAGGAAGAAGGTGAAGAAAGCTGAACGTATAATCCGATATTTTGATATGTTCGCGGGCGTCGGCGGTTTCCGGGCAGGGTTAGACTTGGCAGGCAGATTTCAGTGTATCGGTCATTGCGAAATCGACAAATATGCAGACGCCAGCTATCGCGCCATCCACGCGCCCGGAAAGGAGGAAGTCTACTATCCCGACGCAAGAACCATTGACCCCAAAGAACTCCCCGACTTTGACCTCCTGTGCGGAGGCTTCCCCTGCCAGGCGTTTTCTACAGCTGGCAGGAGAAAAGGATTTGAAGATGCAAGAGGTACTCTCTTCTTTGAACTGGCCAGAGTGGTTA
>ENA-OROD01003558-OROD01003558.1-human-gut-metagenome-genome-assembly--contig:-NODE-3558-length-10105-cov-9.814826_pt1 | contig 10105 bp, 9 predicted proteins | sample MGYA00242123_ERZ509038 | MGnify/ENA primary metagenome ERZ509038 (study PRJEB26280, sample SAMEA2338719) | human gut metagenome | biome: human gut; feature: human-associated habitat; material: faeces... | reverse complement strand
AGCGCAATGAAGTTGTTCACGGTGTTGGGCGCGATCTCGGGATAGAGCTCGCCGCGCATCACCGCGCCGCTTTCCATTTCGATGGTCACAATGGGATTTGCCATAATTTCTCTCCTTATCTCCGCGCGCGCATCGCACGGTCCATCTCGCGCTTGGCGTCGCGTTTGGCGGCGTCCTCGCGCTTGTCATAGTTCTTTTTGCCCTTGCAGACGCCCAGCTCCACCTTCACCCGCGCGTCCTTGAAATACACGCTCAGCGGGATCAGCGCATAACCGTCCTGCTTGACAAGCGCATAGAGCTTGTTGATCTCGCGCTTGTGCAGCAGCAGCCGCTTGGGCCGGTCAGGGTCGTGATTGAAGATATTTCCCTTGTCGTAGGGCGAGATGTGCATCGAAAGCACATTTGCCTCGCCGCCCTTTACAATAACGTAGCTGTCCTTCAGGTTCAGCGTGCCGGCACGGATGGACTTGACCTCCGTCCCCTTGAGTTCGATGCCCGCCTCATAACGGTCCTCAACAAAGTAATCATGGAACGCCTTGCGGTTCTGCGCCATGATCTTGATCCCCTTTTTCTCCGCCACGGCACAGTCGCCTCCTTCTTCCAGCGAAAGTCAGTATAGCATGATTTTTCCCAGCGTACAAGGGCTGTAATCAAAATGTAATAATTTTGATTTCCCTGTGGCAATCTTCGTCAGTTTATGCTATCATATAAAATGTATTTGTATCGTTTTCGGAGGTGAGCCGGCATCGACATCACGTTCCATATTGTCCTCCCTGCGCCGCTGCTGCGCGCGCTGGCGCTGCTGGCGGCCAGCCTGCTTTGCCTTTACGCGCTGGCAGCTGATCCCGCTCCAGCCGCGCCGCCCGAAGCGATCGAAGCCACGCAGGATGCCCCCGCCGCAGAGGAGCCGGTGGAAAAGGAGCCGCCCGCAGGCGCGCTGAGCGCGGAGGACATCCTTGCCTCCTCGCAGTTCATCATTCACGGCATGGGGCAGTTGGACGGCGTTACCGTACTCAACTGCCGCGAAGGCTTTGATCGATATTATGCGCTTGGCGTACGCGTGTTCGAGGTCGATCTGCGCATGACGAGCGACGGCCAGGTCGTACTGCGGCACGACTGGCGCGCCGGCTGGCAGCGCGGCGTGAGCGAGCTGCATATCCCGACGTGCGAGCAGTTCCTTGCCAAGCCCATTCTGAACCAATATACGCCCATGAGCTTCCGCGACCTGCTGCTGCTCATGGAGGAATATCCCGATATCTGTATCGTCACCGACACGAAATTTACCGACGCCGAGGTCGTGACCGCGCAGTTCACCGCCATGCTGAACGATGCGCATGAGCTGGGGCTTTCCTACCTGTTCGACCGGATGGTCATTCAGGTCTATTCCCCGCTGATGTTCCGCGTGGTCGATCATCTGGGGTCTTTCCCCCACTATATCTACACTCTTTACAGCGAAGGCTTTGCCTGCACGGAGGACGCCTTTCGCGTAAAGATGGAGTTTTGCCGCAGCTACGGCATTCTCGGAATCACGATGTGGGACAACTGGTGGGCCGCCCGCTATGCGCCCATCGCCGAGGAATACGGCGTGTACTGCTTTGTCCACACGGTGAACGCTGCGGAAAAAGCAGAGGCCTTTCTCCGCAGCGGCGTCAGTGCCGTTTATACCGATTCTCTCTTTCCAAATATCTGCAAGGAGTGATTGTCATGGATCTGAAAGAAACCTTTCTCAGCCGAAACGAGATCTACCGCGGGCGCATCATCGACCTGCACGTTGACACCGTGCGCCTGCCGAACGGTCACGAGAGTACGCGTGAGGTCGCCGATCATCCCGGAGGCGTGGCCGTCGTCGCCCTTGACGAAAGCGACAACGTACTCACCGTGAAGCAGTACCGCTATGTCTTCTCCCGCGTGCTGGAGGAGATCCCCGCCGGCAAGCTGGAACCCGGCGAAGACCCCTGCGCCGCCGCCCTGCGCGAGCTGAAGGAGGAAACCGGCGCCATACCCGCGCGATTTACCCCGCTGGGCCGGCTTCTGGTTTCCCCCGGGTGCTACAGCGAGGTGCTGCATCTTTACCTTGCCGAAGGCCTTTCCTTCGGCGCGCAGTCGCCGGACGAGGATGAGTTTCTGGAGGTATACCGCACGCCCTTCAGGGAGATGCTTGCCCGCGTGATGCGCGGCGAAATCGAAGATGCAAAAACCGTCTGCGGCGTTCTGAAGGTCCACGCCCTGCGTACCGGAAACTGAGCCGGAATCCCAGCGCACAATCCAAAAACAGGAGTAACGCCAATGGAACAGAAAAAGACCGTCCTCATCGTGGAGGATGAAAAGAACATCGTTGATATCATCCGCTTCAACCTCCAGCGCGCGGGCTACGACACGCTGGAAGCCTACGACGGCGAGGCCGGCCTCGCCGCAGCGCGCGAGCGAAAGCCGGACCTGATCCTGCTCGACGTGATGATGCCCAAGATGATGGGCTTTGACGTCTGCCGCGCCCTGCGCAGAGGCGGGGACAACGTCCCCATCATCATCCTCACCGCGCGCGAGGAGGAAGAAGACAAGATCCTTGGGCTGGAGATCGGCGCGGACGATTACATCACCAAGCCCTTTTCCATGCGCGAGCTGCTTGCGCGCGTAAAAGCCAACATCCGCCGCACCGCCATGAGCGCAGCGCCGGCAAAAGAGGACAGCGCCATGAGCGCCGGCGGCGGCATCACCATCAATACCGACAGCTTTCAGGTCTTTAAAAACGGCGCGCCCATCGACCTGACGCAGCGCGAATACGAGCTGCTCACTTTCCTTGCCAGCCACCCCGGCAAGGTCTTTTCCCGCGTAGACCTGATGGAGCAGGTGTGGAACTACGGCTACGTTGGAGACGATGCGCGCACGGTGGACGTCACCGTGCGCCGCCTGCGCGAAAAAATTGAGGACGATCCCGCTTCTCCCACCTGCATCCTCACGCGCCGCGGCGTTGGCTACTATTTCTCCGCTCAGGCTTGAGCGCGCGCCGATCTTTTCCGAAAGGAGTACCGCCCATGTTTCGCAGCCTGCATATGAAGCTTGTGATGATCATGCTGCTGCTCGTCACCTCCCTGATGGCGGTGGTCGGCGCATTTCTGATGACCAGCGTCACCAACTTCTACATTGACGATTTCTACGAGCAGATGAGCGAGATGTTCGGCGAGTCCAATGCCGACTTCGTCCGCTCGCTGCGCGAGGAATGCGCGCAGGAGGACGGCGCGGCGCGCCTGCAGACCATGCTGGAGGCCTCCTCCGGCACGCTCAGCATCGATTCGCGCAACCGCAACTACTACATCCTCGATGCGAAGACCGGCGAGGTGCTTGCTTCCAGCAACGACAGCGCCGACACCCTGGAGCAGACGGAAAACATTCTTTCCGCACGCAACGGCGAGGTGGGCGACCACAGCGACCTTGCCGCCAGCTACATGGATGTGGCGATCCCCATCTCCGGCGGCGACAACAGCTTCATCATCTACATCCGTGACAACCGCACCACCGTATCCTCGCTCAACTCTGAGCTGCTGTTCATCATTCTGCAGGCGCTGCTGGTGGGTCTGCTCGTTTCCGTTCTGCTTTCGTTCCTGCTTGCCAAGACGATGATCGACCCCATCGAGAAGCTGACCGAGGGCGCCGAGCGCGTTGCCGCCGGCGATTTTGACGAAACCCTCGCCGTGGAGTCTACAGACGAGATCGGCATCCTGACGACCACCTTCAACGACATGGCGTCCGTCCTCCACTCCACGCTTGAAGCGGTAGAAAACGAGCGCAACAAGCTCGACACGCTCTTTCTGCATATGAGCGACGGCGTTGTCGCCTACGATGGCACGGGAAAGCTGATCCACTGCAATCCCGCCGCCTGCGAGCTGCTGGACCGCCAGGCCGAGGAGTGCGTCTACAGCGATCTTTTTGAGTCTGTCTGCCCGTTCTCCCATGTGATCTCCATGCAGCGCAGCGACTATGTGGAAGCCGAGCTGACAGTCGGCGAGCGCAGCGTGGAGCTGTACTTCGCCCCATTTTCAGACGAGGAAAGCGGCGGCGTTCTCATCGTGCTGCACGATGTGACCGAACAGCGAAAAACGGAAGAGCGGCGCAAGGAATTCGTTGCCAACGTTTCCCACGAGCTGCGCACGCCGCTGACCAACGTGCGCTCCTATGCCGAAACCATCCGCGAAGCGGGCGGCGACCTCAGCCGTGAAACGGAGAATGACTTTCTCGATGTCGTCATCAGCGAAACCGACCGCATGACCCACATTGTGCAGGATCTGCTCACGCTTTCGCGGCTCGATTCCGGCCGCAGCGAAATGAATATGGCGCGTTTTCCCTTTTCCGCCGCCATCGACGCAGTACTGCGGTCCATCGAGCTGGAGGCGCGCCGCCACGGTCATGAGCTGACGCACGACTATCCCGAAAATCTCCCGCTCATCCTCGGCGACCGCGGGCGCGTGGAGCAGGTCATGCTCAACGTTCTTGGCAACGCCGTCAAATACACGCCCGATGGCGGGCACATTCGCGTTACTGCCGGCAGCGAAGGCGAAACGGTCTGGATGGAGGTCGCGGACGACGGCATCGGCATTCCGGAGGCGGATCGCTCGCGGATCTTCGAGCGCTTCTACCGCGTGGATAAAGCGCGCTCCCGCGAATCCGGCGGCACGGGGCTTGGACTCTCCATCGCCACCGAGATCGTCCAGCGTCACCATGGATCCCTCACGCTTGTTGACCGCCCCGGCCCCGGCACAACGGTGCGGCTTGTGCTGCCCATTACCCAGCCCATTGGCGCGGAGGCGTCCCATGAATGAGAAAAAAGCCAAAAATGCCGCGCTGATCCGCCATCTGCAAAATATCAGCATCGCCGCGCTCGCACTTTCCGCAATTTTCCTGCTGATGCAAACGCCGCTGTTCGGCGACCTTGCCGGAAAAACGCCTTACGAGCTGGCGCAGGAGCTTCTGGCTGACGACACCGTGTCCGAGGGAAGCGTCACCGCCGACCCGACCGAGCTTGCGCTGCCGGTGTGCGTTGTTTACACCAGCGAGTACGCCCGCTTTGGGCTGGATTCCATCACCACGCTTGACGAGGGGTTTGAGCAGGCGGGCATTTTCTTCAGCGAAGCGCTTGGCTCTGCCGAGGCGTTTTCCTCCTGCCAGGAGCATGAGCTGCTCGCCGCGCTGCACGCCAGTGGGCTTTACCTCGACCTCGACGCCGACACGCCGCTCGAGCTGCTTGCCGGCATCCTCGGCGTTACCGCGCCGGATACGCAGCTGCTCCGGGTCACGCGCCTGCTGCTTTGCCCCGCAGAGGACGGCGGCGCTGTTCTTTACCTGCAGGACAGAGACGCCGGCTGCTTTTCCAGCCGCACGGCGGTCAGCAGCAGCGCGCTTTCCGCCAGCCTGGCTGCGCTTGACGGCAACGGCGCGGATTTTGCCTTCTCCCTTCCGGGCGACTATGAGAAGCTCTCGCCCTATACGCTGATCCTCAGCGAGCCTGCGCAGCGGTTCACGCTCTCGTCCGCCAGCGCGCTCACCGATTTTTCGGAATTCCTGCGCCTTGCCGAATTCAACCCGCATACCAGCGGCTACACCGATTCCTCCGGCACTACTGTTATTCAGGAGGTTTATGGCACGCTCCGCCTGCAGGCAGACGGCAGCGTTTCCTATCAGGGCGACAGCGCAGAGTCCGGCTCGCTCTATTATGTTTCGTCTGCCGATTCCGGCAAGCCTACAATGACGGAGGCGGTCTCCGCCGCACAGCGCCTTGCCTTTACGCTCCTGCGCAACCGCTGCGGCGATGCGGAGCTGTATCTCAGCGGCTGCGAAAGCAGCGGCCGGCGCTATACCGTCACCTTTGATTATGTGGTCGATGGCACAACGCTGCGCTTTGCCGACGGCAGCCACGCCGCCTCCGTTACCATCGATGGTCAAGCGATCACCGCCTTTTCCCTGCATTGCCGCAGCTATACGCTCAGCGATTCTCCCGCGCTGCTACTGCCCATTCGGCAGGCCGCGGCCATTGCAGTCAACAAATACCTCAACGCCGAGCTGCGTGTCTGCTATGACGACCGCGGCGCCGATGCTGTGGGCGTCAGCTGGTTCGGCTTCTGACGGCGCCTCACTTTTCCGAAAGGAGCCTTTGCCATGAAATCCTCGCGGCTGAAAAACATCGTCATTGTGATCCTGCTGCTTGTGAACGCATTTCTGCTGTTTCTGCTGCTCAGCCGCCGCGCGGAGCAGCGCGCCGCTTACGACCGCTCTGTTGAGCAGCTTGTCACACTGTATGAAACCAACGGCGTTTCACTGGATCCCGCCATTCTTGCCCTGAACGGCACGCTTCACTCCGCTGCGCTGGATCGGGACGCCGCGCAGGAGGCCGCCTTTGCCGAAGCGCTGCTCGGCTCTGCCGATATGTCCGATTCCGGCGGAGGCGTATGCCTCTACAGCGGTGAATATGGGCTGTGTTCCATTCGCGCCAACGGCGCGGTGGAGGCTTCGCTCTCCCGCCCGGTAGACGATCCGGAAGCATTCTCCCACGATCTGTTTGAGGCGTTCGGCTATGAATGCACGCACACGCAGCTCAGCGATGGCGGTGGGAGCATCTCCGGCGTGCGCAGCGCCAGCGCGCATCCCGTTTTCAACGCCTCGCTGACGCTCAGCTTTTCCGGCGGCAATCTCACTGCCGTCTCCGGCATTTTTCTTTCCGCGCTTACAGAGGGCCGCCGCACCGATGGGATCGACGCCGTGACCGCCCTTGTCCGTTTTCTCGACTACCGCAGCACTTCCGGCATTGTCTGCACGCAGGTTCTCGCCGTGGACGGCGGCTATCTGCTTCAGTCCTCTGCGACGGTACCGCTGCGTCTGCTTCCGGTATGGCGCATTACGACCGACGTGAACATTTTTTATGTAAACTGCAAAACAGGCGAGATCACACGAGAGTGAACATTTTTTCCGTTTTCCGGATTTTTCCCTTCACGGGATTGCTTTTTCTGTTTTTTTTGGTATACTGTTGATGTATTATGTGAATACCAAGGACAGGCGATTCGCTCCCCTGTCGTCCATATAAGCCGCTCCGCCCGGATCCGCCGCATATTTCCGCCGGTCAGCGGTATCCTTTTCTGAACAAGGAGTCATTATGACGAAATACGTTGTAGAGGGCGGTCATCCGCTCTTTGGTGAAGTGCGCATCAGCGGCGCAAAAAATGCCGCCGTTGCCATCATCCCCGCAGCCCTGCTGGTTAATGGCGTTTGCCGCATTGAGAATATCCCCCAGATCTCCGACGTCACCGCTCTGCTCAAGATCCTTGAGCAGCTTGGCGCAAACATTCGCTTTCTCAACCGCAGCGATGTGGAGATCGACTGCCGCCATATCGCCACCACGCAGGTCTCGCAGGAGCTGGCGCACAAGATCCGCGCCTCCTACTATCTGATCGGCGCGCTGCTCGGCCGTTTCGGCGAGGCTGAGGTCTCCATGCCCGGCGGCTGCAATTTTGGCGGCGTGCGCCCCATCGATCAGCACGTTAAGGGCTTTGCCGCCATGGGCGCCGAGGTGCGCGAGGGCGACTTTATCTGCGCGCGCGCGGCCGGCGGACGGATGAAGGGTGCCAACGTTTACCTTGACGTGGTATCCGTCGGCGCAACGATGAATATCATGATGGCTGCCGCGCTGGCCGACGGTACGACCGTCATCGAGAATGCCGCCAAGGAGCCGCACATCGTCGATCTTGCCAACTTTCTCAACTCCATGGGCGCCAACATCAAGGGCGCCGGCACGGATACCATCCGCATCTTCGGCGTGGACAGTCTGCACGGCGGCACCTATGCCATTATCCCCGATCAGATCGAGGCCGGCACCTATATGGCGGCTGTTGCCGCTGCCGGCGGGCAGATCCTGCTGCGCGGCATCATCCCCAAGCATATGGACTGCATCACCGCAAAGCTTCAGGAAATGGGCGTGCAGGTCGAGGAGCAGGACGATACGCTGCTGGTCCGCCGCGCAGGCAGGCTGCGCCGCACCAACGTGAAAACGCTGCCCTATCCCGGCTTCCCCACCGATATGCAGCCGCAGATCGCCGTTGCCCTCTGCCTTGCCGAGGGAACGAGCATCGTCACAGAGGGTGTGTGGGACAACCGTTACCGTTATGTCGGCGAGTTATCGCGCATGGGCGCACAGATCCGCGTAGAGGGCCGCACCGCTGTTATCGAGGGGGTTGACCATCTCACCGCTGCAAGCGTGCAGGCTTACGATCTCCGCGCCGGTGCGGCAATGGTCATTGCCGCGCTCGCTGCCGAAGGGACAAGCGAGATATCCAATATCCACTATATCGAGCGCGGGTATGAGGATATCATCGGCAAGCTCCGCGCGCTGGGCGCAAAGATCGAATGTGCCGAGTGCGAAGAGTCATCAGAGATCCGCCAGATCGGCTGAAAGCTCAAAATGAACGCTCCTGCCGATGGCAGGAGCGTTTTCTGCTGAAAAGGAGGCCACTATGTACCCTGACCTTTACACGGACACACTGCCGGAAGCGCTGCGCCGTATGGCTGCAACGCCCGCCATGCAGCGGCTTGCGCGCGTAGGGATGCACTGCGGCTGCGAATATGCCGCCTTTCCCATTTACCGTAATGCAAAGGCTCCCTATTCCCGCCTGACCCACTCGGTTGGCACGGCGGCGATCGTCTGGCATTTCACCGGTGAATTGCGTCAGGCGGCAGCCGCACTGCTGCACGACATTGCCACGCCGTCCTTTTCCCATGTGGTCGATTTTCTCAACGGCGATCACCTCCGGCAGGAATCTACCGAGGCGCGCACTCACGCCATGATCGCCGCATCGCCGGAGCTGATGGCGCTGCTCGCTGAAAACGGCCTGACGCTTACGGACGTGGACGACTACCATCGCTACCCCATCGCCGACAACGACTCGCCCCGGCTCTCCGCCGATCGGCTCGAATATACGCTTGGCAATGCCTGCCGCGTGTTCCACGCGCCCGAGGCAGAAATCCGCGCTATCTGCGATGATCTCTTTGTCGGCCAAAATGAAGCGGGCGAGGATGAACTGTGCTTTGCGCAGCTCGATGCCGCCAACGCTTTTACCCGCCTTGCGCTGCGGCAATCGCAGTGGTTCGTCTCCGATGACGACCGTTTCAGTATGCAGTACCTCGCCGACCTGCTGCACGCCGCGCTGGATACCGGCGCGCTGACCGTGGACGACCTCTACTCCGATGAGGAAAGCGTCATTGCCCACCTCCTTGCCGTTCCTGCGCTCGCCGCGCGCTGGCAGGACTACCGCTGCATTGTCGGCACGGTCAGCACGCCGGACAGGCCGAAGAATGTCTACGCTGTCCGCATTGCCGCCAAAAAGCGCAGCATTGACCCGCTTGTACGGACGCAGGACGGCCCGCGCCGCTTCTCTTCGCTCAGCCCGGACTATGCCGCCCGGCTTGCCGCTTTCCGCGCAGACGATTTTGCCCGCTGGGTACAGGCGGTCTATGAATGAACGCTGACGCGATGTACAGCGCCCCGCGCATTTGCGCGGGGCGCTGCTTTTGTCTTCTCTCTTATTCTGCCGGTGCAAAAAAGCGCGCCGTTCTTTCCGTCCCCCAAGCAGCGGAGTGAAAAAGCAGCAGGCCATAGGCCTGCTGCTTTTATGAGTCTTTGGATGACCCTCGGTTGGGTTCAATTAGGCCTCAGTCTCGATGACGACGCCGGAACCAACGGTACGGCCGCCTTCACGAATAGCGAAGCGGAGACCCTTCTCGATGGCGATCGGGGTGATCAGCTCGACCTTCATGTCAACGTTATCGCCGGGCATGCACATCTCGGTGCCTTCGGGCAGGGTGATGACGCCGGTAACGTCGGTGGTGCGGAAATAGAACTGGGGACGATAGTTGTTGAAGAACGGGGTGTGGCGGCCGCCTTCATCCTTGGTCAGAACGTAAACCTGGCCAACGAACTTGGTGAGGGGGTGGATGGAGCCGGGCTTGGCCAGAACCTGACCGCGCTCAATCTCGTTCTTGGCAACGCCGCGAAGCAGGGTACCGATGTTATCGCCGGCCTCGGCGTAGTCGAGCAGCTTGTGGAACATTTCGATACCGGTGACGACGG
>ENA-OROD01003553-OROD01003553.1-human-gut-metagenome-genome-assembly--contig:-NODE-3553-length-10122-cov-22.302374_pt1 | contig 10122 bp, 9 predicted proteins | sample MGYA00242123_ERZ509038 | MGnify/ENA primary metagenome ERZ509038 (study PRJEB26280, sample SAMEA2338719) | human gut metagenome | biome: human gut; feature: human-associated habitat; material: faeces... | reverse complement strand
CGCCGAAGGGGGAGATGATGCCCATGTACAGCGCCGCGTTGGCGCTGGTGACGGCGCACACGAAGGCCAGGAAGGAGATGCCCAGAAAGCCCTCATAGCCGAACAGGGCACACAGTCCGTAGGCCACGCCCAGCCGCACCAGAATCAGCAGCACGCCCCGGTGCAGGGCGTCCGCCATATCCGACAGCTTCAATAGCTCACACGGCGCTGCTGCTGTCCACGGCACTGACCCTGCTGGACAGCAAGGGCGCGGAGTTTTTCATAGACGGTTCAGAGGGCAGTACTTCTGCAAAAGGCTGAATGGGCGAAAAGGGCAGATGGCATTTTATCTGTCTTTGGACACAGAGAGAAGTAGAAGACCATCGGTTATTTGCCGATGGCCTTCTCTGTTTACTGCTTATTCATGTACTTTTCCAACATCCGATACGTTCTCAGACTGTTGATCAGCATCTCCCTGCACATCTGCCGATGTGCTTCCTGTCGTTCCTCCTCGGAGGGTTCGGGGATACCCAACCCGGCAAAAACCTCCTCCGCAGAGAAGAAGTGTTTCGCCCGTTCCTCCGGCGGGAGCTTGTCCAATTCTTCTGCTTCGTGGAGAGAGTCATAGAGCTTTTGCCGTTCTGCATCCACCGTCTTTTCGTCAAAGCCGAAGAAGGTCATCTCGTACAGCACCGCCGCGCAAAAGGCGGCAAAGCCTACCTCCCGTGCGTTGGCAATATTGACCTCATAGCCCAATACCTCGTGCCAGGGCGACAGTTCAAATGCGTAGCACTGAGGTAACTGAATGGCACGGACGGCCTGCTCGGTCTCATCCACGGTCAATTCGTCGATGCCTTTCATCTCGAGGACTTCCGGCAGCGGCGCGGGTTCGGCGGGGAGTTCGCTCTTATAATACAGGTTGGCATTCAGAATCTCCTTGTCATCGTACATGTGGCAGACGCCCAGAAGTATATAATCGGTGGCCTCCGGCTCCATGCCGCGCAAGCTGTCGATGAGTGCCGTAATGCGGCGGATGCCCTCGTTACGCTTGGCGGGTTCAATGTCCAGCCGGTCAAACAGCGCGACGGCAATGCCCGCCGCAGGATGGCTCAGGATCAACTCTTTTACGTTCATACCTCACCTTCCTTTGGAAAAGTGTGCAATCATTGCACACGTTCTCCCGGCTGTTCTTACGCACTCTGGCGGATCACGATGCCCTCCTCGTCCCATGTAGCCAGCCGGAAGTTGTAGGGACGTCCATCAGGTGCGGTCAGGGTGTTCAGGATATCCCGCAGCTCCTTCACCTCCGCCGAGTGGCGCTTGGCGATCAGCACGGCTTCATCCACAGGCTTGTTGTCCAGCGCGCAGCCGTCCACATACATGCGGAGCTGGTACAAGTCCAGTGCCTTGGTCTTGCCGGCCTTGGCTTCGTAGATGGTCACGCGGTCGATTTAGCCCACGAACAGATCGACCTTGGCCTTCAGCCCGATCTTCTGGAACACCGGCTCTTCGTGGCTTACCCGCAGGGCGGTAGGGTCCTTCTCCCGCTTGGCGGTCAGCTCCTTGGCGTACCGCAGTTCCATCGAGTCCACATCCTTGGCCGGGGCGGGAACATAGGAGGCGATCCAACTGAGCAGGTTCTTCAGACGCGGATCAGCTTCACAGAACGAGGTTTTCGTATTCTTCGTGGCGGGCAGCGCGGCGGGGTTGTCCGTAATCAAGTCTACCTGCACCAAAAAACGGTTCTGGCTGGGATGGATGGCCTCGCCCCAAACGCGGTCAAACGTCCCGTGTTCGATGGCGCGTCCATTGATGCGCAGCTCCACGCCGCTGGACTCCATGTTGCACTTGTAGTAGATGGCGTTGGACGGGTTCTTCAGAATGTTGCCGTACTTACAACGAATCGTCAGGGGACCGCCGCCCAGGTTGCAGGGGATCTCACCGTAATCCTTTACGCTGCCCTCTTCCCACACCGGCAGCAGCGGCGTCAGCGTATGCTGCGTTTCCTCGCCGCCACTGATCTCCCACACCTCCATGGTGATGGACGTATTTGCCAGAATGCCCGCGTAGATGTACCGCAGTTCCTCAATGATGTACCGCACCAGATTGTGGAAGTCGGAGGGTGCCGCCTTACGGTCAGGCTTCACCGTCCGGAACTTCGCCATAGGGCAGCGGACAGAGATCGACGTGCCGGTGGGGTGGGGCAGGTCGCCCGTACCTGAATAGAAACGCACCTTCATGGGCTTGTCCATCTCAGATGTACCCATGGAATACGGTGCCTTGACCTCGCGGTACTGGTTCGCCGCCGCGTCGGCCTTCGTGCGGGTGCGGATGCTCCACTTCTGCTCAGGGCTGCTGTCGCAGGAGGCCAGTGCGTGCTTCAGTCCGAAGCCGTGCTCGTTCAGCGGCGTCTGCGCGCCATCCCGACATGCGATAGTCAGGGCGCTACCGAGGTCAGCAATACCCGTGCCGCCGTCCGTCACGGTGATCTCCACCGCATCGCCTAGATTTTCCAGTGACAGCACTACCCTCATAGACAGTTCGGGATCGTTTTTGTTGGCGCGGAGGTTGGAGACCGCGTCATCCATCAGCTCGCAGATGACCTGCGCCACACTGTTGAAGTTGTCCCCGATGCCGGCAAACAGGCCGTGGCCGGTGGGGTTGTTGCGGATGCTTTCCTCCGCAATGGGCGTCTTGTTTTCGATTTTCATAGGTGCAATTCCTCCTTGTTATCGGTTGAGTTGATTGGCCATGTCGGAGCGAATGGCAACAGCGATAATGCGCAGCAGCGCCTGCTGGCGAATGACCTCCTGGCAGAATGCCACGGCCAAATCCTCCGGCGTCAGGTTGATGTCCTCACACAGACACAGCAGCTCAATCCACTCGTCATCGGTCATGTTCACTTCGATGGTCGTCTTACGTTCGTCGTTCATGTGTACCAGTTCCTTTCTATAAAATAGAAAAAGAGAAACACCGTGCAGGCCGAAGCACTACACGGTGTCATGAGTGTGACAAATAGGCCGATTCCGCTTGCAAAACGGGAGCTAAACGGGTATAATATCCCATGCGGTGCGGATTCGTCCGTTGTGTAGGTGCGTTATCACCTGCGCAGGCTTTGGGGAGTTGGCCCTCCTCAAAGCTGCCGTTGTTCTTTTTTCTAATTCAACTATACCACGCGCGTATCTATATGTCAATATATTTTATCTATATTTTAGATTTAATTTTCTTTTTGTTGACACTCATTGCTTTATACGGTACGATAACCCTTAGGGAGGAAACAATATGGGTTGGTCTTATGAAAGGCTTTGGATCATGCTGATTCAGAGGAAAATGAACAAGTCCGCGTTGCGTGAAAAAGCGGGGCTGACTACTGCGGCACTGGCGCACATGGGTAAAGGGGAACCTGTTACCATGGAAGCATTAGGCAAGATATGTAAAACACTGGATTGTCGTCTTGAAGACATTGTAGAATATGTGCCTGAGGCGTAATTAAAATTCACTGTATAAAGAGATGTCCATCGGCGATGCCGATGGACATCTCTTTCGCTTATCAGCGCAGAAGCCGCAAACCAAAGAGCCAGAAACAACAGCTTTTAGTTGTTGTTTCTGGCTCTTTTTCATACAACGAGTTGTACATTCGGTTTCGTTGAGAATTTGTGTCTCTGGACATATTGACAATATTTCCGATTATGGTACTTTGGAATTGTGGAAAGGAAAATATGAAATCCAAACTTTTCAATTGTGTGGATTTTTTAGGTGACAGAAGTTAAGCAGCTTGTGTTACCATATATCGCTCCGGCTGAAGGAGGAAAAATCTATGAAAAAACAAGAAATCGCCCGTGAAAATATTTTTTCTTCCATTGGTCGGGTGACAGTGGTTGTGTATTCAAAAGCAGACACTGATAAGCAAACGTTATCGACAATTCTATATGCCAATAAATCCCAGCTTGTACCAGGTATTTCTGCCCAAATGACCTATCGCCCCGGCCATGGCCGGACGTTGGAGGAGACTGTCAAAAATGTTATTGCCCGCACTGTTACAAAGTATGAGGCAGCCTGCCGTCCGCAACGGGAGCATATCGACTATGCGCAAGCGTATGGTAACTTGCCGGGTGATGTGAAGCATCAGTTATGCCCCGCACAATGGCGCGCCGAGAGTACACGCAGGGCGGCATTGACCTACTATGAACGTCGCAGTATCCCCGTTCTCCAGAGGATATTGGATCGTATTGATGACCCTAGTACGTTGGAAGAAGCGCAGCGGGCATATTTGGCACTGGCTCGCAAAAACACAGATCGTGGTGAGGCGAATGCCCTCATGACTGCAAACAAACACATCACTGAAGCAAACTTGCTTTACGAATCCTCTCGCTATGTGTTGCCGCAGTATGACCTGCCGCCCATTGAGATTCCTTTATTTACAACAGAGAGCATTGTGCCTCCGGAGCAGGCCAAAGCGCTTCCACGTGATGATTTGGTGCGGTTGGCGGAATTGATCCGGTTGGATTCCTCCAAAACGCCTTTGGCCGCCGGTGCCGCTCTGATGTTGTGCTGTCTGCTGCGCCCTGCTGAAGTATGCCCAAAGTATGGCGAGATTGTTGATTGCGACAACTTTGGTGTATACGCGGCGGTGCATAATGTTTTCAATGGGGAACGTGTTTCCACCATGAAAACCAGCAACGCATACCGTCAGGTAATCTTACCTAAATATGTCATGGATATCGTTCGTGACAGCCGTGAGGTATTGTGCAGCCAGGGATACAGTTGCGAGGAAATCAAGGACGCTTATATTGTCCACCACCATCAGGATATCCGTCGCCCTGCTGATCCGCGGGACATCAGTAGCTATGTTAAAAACAAGCTGGAGTTGCTGGGCTATAATAGCGATTATTGGCTCGGTATGGAACTGGTCGTACAGGCAGAACCCGATATGGATGACGGCGGCAACGCCTTGACCGACGTGACCGCCTACCTGCTGCGCCGCAGCTGTTGCACTTATTTATGCAACTGTACGGCAGTTCCGCTGCCGGATGGACGGAGTGTCATGCCCCACGGTTTGGTGGATGCGCTGATGGGACACCGTCTCCGCAGTGAGGATGCGTGGTGGGCAGATTGGATCAAACGTGAGGACAATTGGGCGGTTATCGCGCAGGTGCTGGAGGGCATCATCCTTGATCCGGATCACAGTGCCCACCCGGCGTTCGCATCTGCTTTGCCCATCGTATCACCGCAGGTGTGTCATGTAACTCAAAACTATGCCGTCCCTCAAGATACACTGCCAGGCAACACCATTACTGTAACTGTGCGGTGTCATGATTGTGATCGAGTAGATGTACGCCTGCCGAAGCACGTCCAACTCGCCAGGGAAAACGGGAAATCCCGCACCACTCTGTCACTGCAGCAGTCGAACATGCCGGACGTTCAGGAAATTATAGACACAGATTATTATGACGCTTTGAAAAGAAGTGCCGGTAGTATTCACAGAAAAGTCAAGGAATTATAATCATGAAAAAGAAGAATGACCCATTCAACGGTATAAAAGTTACCGCGCAATCAGGCAAGCAGAAATTTACATATGATTACCGTCCTGGTATCAAAGTCCAATTTACACTGAATCCTTCAAAGTCTGCAGGGTACTTATCCCGCGGTACCATTGGGCTGCTGGATCCGCAGACAGGCCATTTGCTGCAAACGCGCACCAACAGCAAGGAGCGCAGGTTTTCTGACGCGGCTACACTGGACTTGTATATTCCTTATCCCCGAACCGGTGAAACGCAGGAACAGGTTATCCGCCGTACTGTAATGAAACGCACAGAGGATCTGGTCAAGCGGTATCGCCATGTGCTGAATATGAGCCTTCGTGAGGGAAAATCGTTGAGCGAGATGAGTCTGAGTACCGCGGTAGAGTTATACGCAACAGACTATCTAAACGACGAAAGCAGCAGTTCTGAACTGCGAAAGGCTTATTACAGCCAGTTCCGAAAATTAGCGGCTACTTTTGAAGACAAAAAGCTGAAAGATCTCACATCAGGAGATTTCAAGCGTTTTTGTAATGAACACCAGCGGAAAAATGGCCTGGAGCACATTAAAAGATTGTATTACTTTTTGATGGCCACTGCCCACCGGGAAGGTGTTGAATGCCCTGCCCGGAAAAAGCTGGAGGAATATATTCGCCGACAGGAGCGCGATGCTGACGCGACTAACCGCCGTCTACAGCGGGAAGCCGCCACTACGGATGTTTTACCTGCGGAATATGAAGCCACATTGGATAGCCATTGCTGGCAGAAATTGGGACAGCCCATGGAAGCGCTGACTGTCCTGCTAAAGGAGAGTGGTCTGTCAGCAAAGGAGGTATGCGCATTACAGTGGGGAGACTTATTACTGGATGATGCCGATCATGAGCGTGTTTTTGTGCGTTACCGCCGGGATGATCTTGCCAGTTATACCCATAACTATACATTCCCACTTTCACCTTATGGCGCGAGATATGTTAACGCATGGCGCACATATCTCGCAGAGAACTGCTCTTCGGAACGGCTTACAGATAATGCTTATGTCGTGTCGCAGGGCGAATCTGGGGAGAAGGCATTCTCCTCAAGTGAACTAATCACCTATATTCGTACGACCGTCAGCGCTTATACCGTTGGCTATGCAGGCCGCATCAAACTGGAGGGTATGACATCTGTCATGGGTGTACAGCTTCTTCGCAACACCCGAAAGAAGCACCTTATCGAAGACTGTGGTCTGCGGGACGACCCCGGTGCGTTGGCGTTTCTCATGCATCAATCGATGACCGGTCAGGTGCAGTCCGACAGTTATCGTAGCTTCACCGGCACAACCGGTCAGCAATATCTCTACTCGAAGCTCCGCCGGGATCGTCACGGCTGCCCGACGCCCGAAAAGGAGAATACCCGTACATCTATTGTCTTACTTCCTGATGGGCGGCAGGAGATTCGTATCCCGCCGGTCAGTGGTAGCAGTCGTCAAGGTGATGCGCTAATCACACTGGTTCTGACCAATGTGCAACCCGGAGATGTCATCGAAGCCCATGCTCCGGGCGGATGCTTTTTGGATATTTCAAGCGAGTGATAATTTCAAAAATATCTAAGCATTAGATATTTTTTGTTGATATATAGATTTCTCGTTGGTATACTAACATCAGAAAACAAAATAACGGCAGCTTTGAGGAGGGCCAACTCCTCAAAGCCTGCGCAGGTGATAACGCACCTACACAGCGGTTCACTCCGCACCACCCGGGGGTACTATACCCAGTCGCCCTCCTTTTACAATAGCATGTGAATCCGTTTGATTTGTCATCATGATTTTGACACCGTGTAGGATATTTTACATCCTGCACGGTGTTTTGTTTTCCTATCAATTTGAATAGGAGGCAGTCCTTATGTCCAACCGACAAACATACGGTTTCCGTAACGCGCATACGATGGACTATTCTCAAAGAGGAGGTCTGTTTATGCCAACCGTTCAGCAAGCACCCACTCCGGCAATCACCGTCACTCGCAATTTTCTTGGGCAGCAGACGGCAGAGGCGCTGCTGTTGGAATTGATCCGCGCCCACACACAGGCGGCGTAATATCTGCGGGCAGTCCACGGAAAGGAGGGAGCTTATGGAGAAGCCACCACTGCCTACCGCGCTGTACTGCCGCCTGTCCCGGGAGGACGGAGACCGCATGGAGAGCGATTCCATCGGCAACCAGCGGAAGCTGCTGGAGGAGTATATCGAAAATCATCCTGAGTTGGTAATGGCGGAATGCTATGCCGACGACGGCTATACCGGCGCGAATTTCCAGCGCCCCGCCTTTCAGCGGATGCTGCGGGACATAGAGAGCGGGCGCATCCGCTGTGTGCTGGTAAAGGATCTATCTCGTTTTGGCCGTGATTACATCGAGACAGGCCGTTATCTGGAACGCTGGCTGCCGGAGCACGGTGTGCGGTTCATCGCCGTCACGGATAACATCGACAGCGACCGAGGCGCCTACGACATGATGATGCCGTTGAAAAACCTGTTCAACACCCAGTACGCCCGCGACATCTCCCAGAAGGTCAAAAGCTCTCTCCACGCCAAGCAGCAGCGGGGCGAGTTCATCGGGGCCTTCGCCAGCTACGGGTACTGTAAGGACCCGCAGAATCATAACCGTCTGGTCATCGACCCGCCTGCGGCGGAGGTAGTGCGGCGCATCTTTACCCTGTTTGAAATTGGAATGGGAAAGATCCGCATTGCCAAGCGGTTGAATGAGGAAGGCATTCCCTGCCCCAGTGAGTATAAGCGGCTCACCGGCGAAAAATATCGCAACAACCACCGGCTGGAGGCCACCACCTACTGGACATATGCCACCATCCACCGTATCCTGCAAAACGAGATGTATATTGGGAATATGGAGCAGGGACGGGATGACCGCCTCCAGATGCACGGCAAGGCGAAGCGGAAGGAACGCTCCCGGTGGACGGTGGTATCCGGTACTCATGAGCCGATCATCGAAAAAGACCAATGGCAGCGGGTGCAGGCCTTGCTGAACAGCAACGCCCGCACGCCGGATTTCCAGCAGAACGTCAGTCCTTTCTCGGGCTTTCTCAAGTGCGGCGACTGTGGACGAGCCATGGTCAAGACCATCTGGGGCGGTAAGACATTCTACACCTGCGGCTCGTATAAACGCTATGGCGCGTCCGTGTGCAGCAAGCATTATATCGCCCACGATGTGTTGGCGAAGGTGATACTGGATGATCTGAACCGACTCATTGCCGGCGTGGAAAACCTCCGCCAGCTGGCACAGCAGGGCGCGGCAAAGCGTCCGCGCTCCGGTACCGACCAACCCCAAAAGCTGGAAGAAGCCTTGCAGCGCATTCAGCGCCGCCGCCAGAGTGCCTATGAGGACTATCAGGATGCGCTTATTTCCAAAGAGGATTACCTCCGTTACCGCGCCGACTATGATGCACAGGAGCAGGCGCTGCAGGCCCAGATGGACAAGCTGCGCAGCACAGCGCAGGACGATCCGCTGTCTCTGCCGTGGGTGAAGGAACTGCTGGCGTCGGGGCAGCTGGCGGAGCTGGATCGTCCGACTGTGGCAGCCGCCATCCGTGAGATACGTGTTTACGAGGGGAATCGCATTGAAATCGACTATCTGTTTCCGGAGTCCTATCGGGCGCTGTTGGAGAGGTAGCGAGATGCTTTTCTACATGAGAAAGGTAAAAGTCTTGCAGATAGAATGGTTTTTAAGGTTAAACAAGAAAAACTTGTTGCACATTCAAAATGTTTTGGGTATACTATTGAAAGAGATGAGCAAAACAGGCGGAAGGAACTGCCCACAAACAAGGCAAATGGGAAACAAAAGAGTTTAGGGGTATCTCAAGGGCGCAAAAACCATAGCGCGGTAAACCCCGCACCTGAAAAAGGTATGGAACAGGCAGATCAGGCGGAACGCCGAAGCTGTTTGGCAGAACGGTAGGAGTGAGAACCATGCAGAACGGCGGCCAGCGCGACCGCTAAAGCGGAGATGTGGGCCAGTGTGTTGAGGTTTGCCGCGCTGGCGCCGTTGCGCACCCATAATCGTTCCTGTCCAGATGCCTTAAAGCGGGAGTTGTATCTTTCACACTCTGTACGCAAGGCGTATGTTCTCTTGAAACAGAGGCAGCTGCGGTCAATGGAAAGCCTGTAATCCGTGGGGACGATCCTGTATTTAACGCAACCCCTGTTCTTCTTCCCGTTATTCCAGTTTTTGTGGTTACAAGGGCAAACACCGGTTTTGGACTGACGGAAGGGGCAGCAGAATTTCTGCCGGGTACGATTATTGTCGGTGGTTTTGCCATCTTTGTGCATAGCCAGTCCAGCATCACAGATCAAGTTACCTGCCGGAAGAGCTTTGCTCTTGGAATTGCGTTTTTTGAGGGGGATAAAAGCTTCCCCATCATAGACCGATTTCACGGTGTTGTAGATGCTTTTCGCGTCGTAGCCCTTATCCGCGAGAAAGGAACACCCCTGCAAAGGGAGGATCTGGTTGGCTGCGGCGAGGATGTCAATGGCAACTGTGGAATCCATGATGTTGGCTTGGGTGGTCAGCTCGTAGAGCGGCAGCCCGGAGATGCAGTCCACCAGCACATGGCTTTTATAGCCCCAGTAGAACTCATACC
>ENA-OROD01003552-OROD01003552.1-human-gut-metagenome-genome-assembly--contig:-NODE-3552-length-10123-cov-13.122765_pt1 | contig 10123 bp, 11 predicted proteins | sample MGYA00242123_ERZ509038 | MGnify/ENA primary metagenome ERZ509038 (study PRJEB26280, sample SAMEA2338719) | human gut metagenome | biome: human gut; feature: human-associated habitat; material: faeces... | reverse complement strand
TACGAATTGTCTGCGAGAGATCTTCATTTTTGTTCTCCTCCAAAGTCCTTATTCCGTAGGGTGATCTTCGTACTGTGTCGTACCGGCCGGGTCGGTTTTTCTGCTTTTTGTCAGCTCTTACAAAAGCAGCGAGAAAATTTTGTGCATCATCACATTGCACAGTTTCTTTTCTCTCGTTGTGTCATTATTATACTATCTGCCAGCGGTTTCGTAAATGCAAAAATGCGACTTGTTATATCTCAATTTGAAGGAATACTGCGAATTATGTTGAAGTCATAACGCATTTTGGTATATAATAAGAAAAAGCGGACCGGAGGCATCTTGTATGCAAGAATGCACAAAAAGAAACGTATCAACGGAAACAAAATTAAAGTTTCATGTGTTTCAGGATGAGCGATTCGTCGATCTCAACTTATACCAATATGGCTGGGAGCAGACAGAGCCTCTGCACTCCTATGGTCCCTATGCCCGCAACCGCTCCATTCTTACGGGCCGGCTACCCGCAACCACTATCTGTTCCACTATGTCATCTCCGGCAAAGGGCTTCTGCTTGCAAACGATCAGGAATACGCCATCGAGGGCGGGCAGGGTTTTCTGATCGCTCCCGGTCAGGTCACCACCTACCGTGCCGATGAACAGGAGCCGTGGGAATACACATGGATCGAGTTTGACGGTCTGCGTGCCCACGAAGCCATGAACCTTGCAGGCATCAGCGGACAGAACCCGGTGTACTCGCCTGCGAGCACCAAAGCCGGACAGCTGCTGCAAGAGCAGATGCTCTTCCTGGTAAATCACAGTCAGGACAGCCCCATGCGTCAGATCGGCTACGGCTTTCTGTTTCTGGATCAACTTGTACAGTCCTCTGCCTCCCATCAGGCACAAAGTCCCCGCCGTCTGCGGGACTTCTATATGAAGGAGGCTCTGTCCTTCATAGAGCAGCATTACAGCGAAGATATTTCCATCGAGGATATCTCCTCCTTCTGCGGACTGAACCGCAGCTATTTCAGCAAGGTGTTCCGAGATACCATGGGCGAAAGCCCACAGGGGTTCCTGCTGCACTACCGCATGGCACGGGCGGCACAGCTGCTGACTGAAAGCCGCCTGCCCATCAGCACCATCAGCACCATGGTCAGCTATCCCAATCAGCTTCACTTTTCCCGTGCGTTCAAAAACGTATATGGCATCAGCCCACGGGACTATCGTGCAAAGCATTTTGCACTATAAAAATTGGTCTCATTCTCCGCTATACGCCTTTCGTTTTTTCCGACATATAAAAACACCCCATTTGTCAGACCGAATACTGTCGGACAAATGGGGTGCTGTTCATTCAGGGGCGCACCCTGTTTTTTACTATGCTTCATCATTTTCTGCGCGCAGCATCCGGTATCCGACACCAACATGGGTCTGGATCAGATGCGGCGCATCCGGGTATCGTTCCAATTTTTTGCGCAGGGATGCCATGTAAACTCGCAAGGAGGCAATGTCATTTTCCTGCGTACTGCCCCATACTTTCTGCGTGAGGGAGGTATGCGTCAGCACTTTGCCCACATTATGCGCCAGCACACACAGCAGTTTGTACTCGATGGGGGTCAAATGCAATTCATTCTCGCTCAACCAGACGCACCCGGCCGAGAAGTCGATCTTCAAAGGACCATTGACAAAAACCGGGCTGTTTATGCTGTCAGAAGCCAGCAGATTCAATCGGCGCTGCGTTACACGCAGTCTTGCCAGCAGCTCGTCCACGGAAAACGGCTTTGTCAGATAATCGTCTGCGCCGTTGTCCAGTGCCTCGATCTTATCAGAATCTTCGCTCCGGGCACTCAGGACGATGATGGGCAGGTTCGACCATGTGCGGACGCTGCGGATGACCTCGATGCCGTCTATATCGGGCAGCCCAAGATCCAGCAGCATGATGTCCGGATTGTGGCTGGTAGTCATCATGATCGCCGTTTCCCCATTGGAAGCAGTCAGATATTTATAGCCGTGGGTCTTCAGGGTCGTTGTGATCAGACACCGTACAGGAACATCATCCTCTACGACCAGAATGGTCGGCTTATTCATGAATGTTCACCTCGCTTTGCGGCAATGCAAAGGAAAAGACACTGCCATTGGGAATGTTGTCACGCAGGGTCAATGTTCCGCCGTGAGCCGTCAGGATCGCACGGCAGAGGGGCAAGCCCAGTCCAAGGCTGCGGTGGCTGTCTGCGATGCGGCTCTGCCCGGTATAAAACATCTCGAACACCTGTGCTTTTGCGCGATCCGGAATGCCGGGACCGTTATCTGCAACTTCCACTACGACCTGATGGTCTTTCCGGTAAGCCGAAATCTGAATGACCGAGCCCACGGGGGTGTATTTGATGGCGTTATCCACCAGATTGACAACGACCTGCATGATCAGCCGTGCATCCACATTGACCAGGAGGATCTCGTCCCCATACTGTGTTGTGATGGTGTGTTCGCAGCTTTTCCGGTTGACATGATGCAGTGCTTCTTCGATCATTTCGTCCATCAGCTGCGGCGAGATCTGCAGATTCATCCGACCATCTTCAATGCGGGTGATGGAAAGCAGATTTTCCACCAGACCGATCAGCCATTGTGCATCGTCAAAAATATCGGTGCAGATCTTGTTCCGGGTCTCTGTATCCAGCGTTTCTCCGTTGGAAAGCAGATTGCTGGCATTGCCGGAAATGGAGGTCAGCGGGGTGCGCAGGTCATGGGAGATCGTGCGCAGCAGGTTTGCCCGCAGCTCTTCATTCCTTGCCTGCAATGCAGCTTGCTCTTTTTCCAGCGCGTTTCTGCGGTTTTCGATGGCCAGCGCACCTTCGCCCAGAATGGAAAGCAGCACACTGTTTTCAAAGGCATCCAGCGGTTTTTCGGACAGATCGATCCCGATCACTCCAAACACGCCGCCTCCGGTCCGAAGCGCAAGATAAAGCCCCTTTGCATCCGGGTAGCTATCCGTGCCTGCGCCGGAACGCTTTTTGTTGGCAAACGTCCAGTTTACTGCATCCCGTTCTTCCGGTGCAGAAAAGATGTTTTGCACCGTTTTCCCGTCAACCCAAAAAACCTGTTCTGACCCAAGATCTCCGTTTTGTTCCGGGTAAACGATCAGGCTCCGGTTCAGCAGCTTCATCAACTGGGACGCTGTCTGAGAGAGGATTTCTTCCTCGCTTTTTGCTCTCTGTAAAAGCTGATTTGTATCAAACAGTATTTTTGTACGGAACGCTGCCTGCGCAGACATTTTTGCATGATCCTTCAGCCGCGTTGTCAGGGTGCAGGTAATGATTGCAGAGGTCAGCATCAGGGCAAATGTGACCTGATAACCGGGATCATACGCATGGAATGTCAGGCGCGGTTCCGTCAAGAAAAAATTGTATAGCGCAACACTGGCAATGGAGCCCAGCACACCGCAGGTGTAACCGCTGGTACACAATGCGGTGAACAGCACCCCCAGCATATAGAACGTAATAATGTTATAGCGCGCAAAGTCCAATTGTAAAAAAAGAAAGCCGATGAGCGTGATGCAGCTCAAAATGCCTGCGGTGATCAGCAGATCACGGACAGACGGCAGAAGCGGACGGGTGAACAGCTTCCGTCCTGAACCGTAGCCGTTCTCTGCAGAAGCATCCGGGATGATATAAATATCCAGATTAGGCGCAGTCATCGTCAATTTTTCAGTCAGTGACGGTCCACTCCAGAAATGGCGGCGATGTACGCTGGAGCGCCCCAGCACGATTTTTGTAATGCCGGAGATGCGGGCAAACTCTGCGATCTGCTGCGGAATGTCATCCCCGTAGATCGTAGAAATGTCGGCACCTGCCTGCTCTGCCATACGAATGTGCTGCTGCAAGCGCCGACAGTCTTCTTTTCCCATCTGATCCGAGTCAGGCGTCCGGACATACAGAGCTGTAAAGGTCCCTCCAAACGCCTTTGCCATCGTTGCTGCCGTCCGCACGATCTTTGCATTGGAGGGAGAGGACGACAGACACGCCAGAATATGTTCAGTGGGTGGGTCGTTCTGATTCATAAAGATCACCTGCCTTGCCCACAGTATAGCACAATTTGATGGTCACGACCACCAGCCGCGTCTTTTTCCTTCTTGGCAAATGATCTCCTTTCGTATGTGATCCAGCGCATCTGCTGCCCAAAAGCCACTCAACATGACTCCAAGAACCATCAACAACAAAACGACATCCATATGATCCGTCCTATCTTTTTAGAGCCGGAAACACTTCTGGATCGATGCGTATTTTCCCAAAACCAGCATACTTTCATCCCGGCACAGCTGCGTATCCGGCGTGATGTTCATATCGAGCTTTCCGTCTTTTTTCAGCGCAAGAATATTGATGTTATACTTTTTTCGGATATTGATCTCACCGATCGTACGATCCATCCATTCCGGCGGAATGGTCACTTCCATGATGGCGTGGTCGTCCTGCAGCTCGATATAATCCAGAATGTGTTCGGAGCTGTATCGGATCGCTGCCCACTTTGCCAGCTGCTTTTCCGGATAGACCACTTCATCCGCACCGTTGCGCAGCAGGAACTTGGCTTGTACATCCCGCTCTGCACGCGAGACCACAAGCTTTGCGCCCAGCTCCTTGAGCAGTGATGTTGTTTCCAGTGAGCTTTGAAAATTGCCGCCGATGGTTACGATACACACATCAAAATTGCCGACACCAAGGGAGCGCAGAAAGTATTCGCTGGTGCTGTCACCGATCTGTGCATTCGTCACATAGGAAAGCACGGCGTTCACACGGTCTTCGTTGCTGTCGATGGCCATGACCTGATGACCCAGCTCATTCAGTTCCTGCGCAATATGGCGGCCAAAACGGCCAAGCCCAATCAAAAGAATCGATTTCATACTTGTCTCCTTTATCCGATTGCGATCTTCTCCTGCGGCAGACGAGAGTGGGCAGGGCTGCTGCCAAATGCCGCATAGATCAACGTCAATCCGCCAACACGTCCCAAAAACATCAGTGCGATCAGCACCCCCTGCGAAAGGATGCCCAACTGCGGCGTGATGCCCAATGTCAGACCTACTGTTGCCACAGCCGAAGCAGTCTCATACAAACAGACCGACATCGGCAGCTGCTCTGCCGTAGCAATGACAAAGGCTCCGAGGAAGAACAGCGTCAAATACATCCCTGCAATCGTGGCAGCATTCTTGACCGCAGAACTATCTATGCGCCGCCCGAAAAATTCGGCATCTTCTCTGCGGCGGAAGGTCGCCCACATATTGGCCAGCAGAACGGCAAATGTTGTGGTTTTCATGCCGCCTGCCGTAGAGCCGGGCGAACCGCCCAACAGCATCAGAACCACCATCAATGCCTGTGAAGTGCTGCCCATCGCAGCAAGATCAGCGGTGTTAAAACCGGCAGTACGAGGGGTAACGGATTGGAACATCGACAATAAAATGCGCTGCCGGGCAGAGCCTGCCGTGAACTCGAAGCAATAAAAGTACAGCGACGGCAGTACCAGAAGAAACGCCGTTGTGACAAGGATCACCTTGCTCTGCATCCGGTAACGGTGAAAATCAAGGCGATATGTACAAATGTCCTCCCATGTCAGAAAGCCAAGGCCGCCAAAGACGATCAGGGCCGCGATCACTGTGGTAAGCAATGGGTCACCTGCATACCGTGTCAGCGAAACAAATTTTGCACCCTCTGTTCCCAGCAGGTCAAAACCGGCATTGCAGAACGCCGAGATGGAATGAAACAGTGCATACCAGATCCCGCGCAAACCATAATCGGCGCAAAATGTCGGCAGCAGCAGTGCAGCACCGGCCAGTTCAAACAGAGCGGTGATCCGCAGAATAAAGCCTGTCAGCCGCACAATGCCGCCCATCTGCGGGGCAGCAGTAGCTTCCTGCATCGTGCTGCGCTGCTTGAGGGAGATCTTTCGCCCGGAAAGCAGCGCAAAGGCAGCACCCACCGTAATGACGCCCAATCCTCCGATCTGGATCAGAAGAAGGATCACGCTCTGCCCGAATGCCGACCAGTAGCTGCCGGTATCCTGAACCACAAGCCCGGTCACGCAAAGGGCAGAGGTGGAGGTAAACAGTGCCTCATGGAACGGTGTGACGCACCGCTGCTGTGCAGCAATCGGAAGCATCAGAAGCAATGCGCCCACCAGATCAACTGCCGCAAAACCTGCAATAATGACCTGAAAAGAAGAAAAACGGTGCTGCCTGTAACGAGGATATTGAATCATAAAAGCTCCTTTACCTATCCGTGTGCATAAAGATTAGCATGGAATAGATAAAGGAGCCGTAAAGAAAATTGTAGAAGTATAAAGATTCCATTAAAATTGATCGGGCAACACCAAATAACAAATGCTGGACATCACCAGCTCAAAAAAGCGGTAATGTCCAGCATTCATTTTAAGCCACCTTGGTCTTTCGCAGATACCCCCATGCTGCCAATCCAACGAGCAGAACGATCTTGATCGGTGCCGATGCCAGCAGTACATCTGCCTGAAAGAAGGCATGCCCGCCTGCATAGAGAAAATCAAAGCTGATCATTTTATACAGCAATGCATTGGAAAGCCCAATGCCCCCTGCCGGAATCAGGGTGGACAGCCATTCTCCAAAGGAGCCCGGCACGACCATATAAACAATCAGCGGTGCCACCACACTGATCAGCGCCACAGACAAAGCGGTCAGGTTGTTCTTGGCCCATACGGATGCCATCAGCACAAAGGCCACCTCCGCAAAGAAGATCAGGAAGTTTGCCACCAGCATGACCCACTCCATCTGGCCAACGGTATACGGCAGCAGGCTGGTCACAGAAAACAGCCATTGCACGGAAGTTTGGGTACTTTCCCAGCCAAATAGAGCATTCGTGACCATGATCCACACCACGCCGCAGAGCAGATACGCCGCCCCTGTGATACTAAACGCCGCCGCTAGCTTTGCCGCTGCTAGCCGCAGACCGCCGTTTTTTGTGCACAATTGGATGTCCTGCGCCCCGGTCTGTGCATCCGATGCAAACACCGGGGCCGCAATCACCGCGCACAGCAGGGTGAGCAGCAAGCTCAACAGGGTCTGGTAATCCATTGCGTCTGGACTGACCCCAAATGAATAGGTGAACGGTTTTTGTACAGCATCGAACTTTTTCTGTGCAATGGCCTGCGCCTGCTCATAGCCGGGCTTTCCGCTTTGTTCCAGCCAGATCACCGATTCCAGCCGTTTGGGGAGCTGGCTGTAAAAGTTCTGCATATCCTCTGCGGTCAGCCCCATCACGCCCGGTGCCATGCCGGTTTTCGGGTCGGCAAAGGCTTCCTTTGCGTTGTTCACAAGAGGCTGATACCGGGCAAGTTCTTTATAAAATACCTCGACCGGGATATCGTTGATGGAGCTTGCATCATACTGCCGGTACACCCGCTGATAGGCTTCCAGTGCTTCCTGCATGACATCCGGCGTGATGGTACCGGATACCTGCTGCTCCTGCCGTTTCCGAATTGCTTTCAAACCCGTGTAACGCACTTCGTTTCCGCTGGCATCCAGTTCCGTCCAGCCGATAAAGGTCACCGGCAGATATGCCATGACCACAGCCAGCACCAGCGCAATGGCCAGCAGAATAGCTGTCATACGGGTTTTGCACACACGTTTCAATTCCAAACGATACAGGTTCATTTTGCTTCCTCCATTTCCTCCGGGAACAGCCACAGATACAGATCTTCCAGCCGGGGCTGTGCCGGGACGCTGTCCGGCAGCTGCGGTGCATCCGCCAGATACCGCAATGTTACCGTTCCGTCCGGCTCGTTGCGAAGGTTCACTACCCGCAGCCGGTATTCCCACCGGGCAAGCTGTTCCATCGGGATGTTCCCCTGCCAGACCTTGGCTTCGATCTGCTTTACCAGCCCTTCGGTGGTGTCCTGTGCAATGATTTTGCCAGCCTTCATCACGGCATTTTCAGCTGCAATGTATTCCACATCCGAAACGATATGCGTTGAAATAAGAACGATCCGCTCCTGCGCAAACTCCGACAGCAGATTGCGGAAGCGCACCCGTTCTCCGGGGTCCAGCCCTGCCGTGGGCTCATCTAGAATTAAAATTTCCGGGTCGTTGAGCAGTGCCTGTGCGATACCAACCCGGCGCTTCATACCGCCGGAAAGCTTCACGATCTTTTTGCGGCGCACCTCAGTCAGGCTTACCCGCTCCAGCAGTGCGTCGATCTGCCGGGCAGCCTCTGTGCGCGGCAGACCCTTGAGTGCCGCCATATATTCCAGATAGTCCTGCACCGTGAATTCCGGGTAAAACCCGAATTCCTGCGGCAGATACCCCAGCTTTTCCCGGTAGGCCGCACCAAGCGTCCCAATCTCCACCCCATCGCACAAAATCCGGCCACTGCTGGGCCGCAGAATGCCCGCCAGCATCCGCATTAAGGTTGTTTTGCCTGCACCATTCGCCCCCAGCAGCCCCCACACACCCGGCGTGAGAGTGATGGACACATCATCCACCGCCGTTTTATCCCGGTATCGCTTTGTAATATTCTGGATTTTCAGTTCCATGACTTGCTCCTTTCAGCCTTCTGCAATATATTCTGACCGGGCGGCAAGCCGGATGCACTGCAACACCATACAGAGCACCAGCACGCCCGCCGCCAGCGGCAGACCTTTCGGCAGTTCCGATAATTGCACGAACCGCAGCAAACACAGCTGCCCTGCAAACAGTGGTACAGCCCCGGTCATCATCCATTCCGGGCGCACCCAGCGCAGCAGCAGAAGCAGCTCATTGTTTGCGGTCAGGAATGGCACGGTCAGCACCGCCAGCAGTTGCCCGATGCTCCATGGCACGGCTGCCCGCACATTGAGTACCAGCACTCCCAGCAGGATCGTTTCCCCCGCCAGCAGCAGCAAAAACCGCATCACCAGTGGACGACCGATTCCTGCATATGTGGCTTGTTCCAGTTCAAGCATCTTATATTGACTTGCCCGGTATAAAAACGGCAGACCGAGCAGGGCTGTCAGCATGGCAAGTGTGCTCAGACCAAACAGTGCATTGCGTAATGTCCATGCCTTCTCCCACAGGGCAAGTTCCCGACCCACACTGTACAACGCCAGTGCCGCCATTGCTTCCAGCGCCCAGACCTTCCAGCCCAGCAATTTGAACTGGCAGTGCAGCAAATCACGCCAATCACTCCGTTGTTTTACGACATGTTCCGCCCGGCAGCGGCGCAGCAGCGTTTTCGGTGCGGCTGTGTCAAGCTCTGTCGCCAGTGCTCTGGACAGTTCTTTTTCAAAGGCTCGATTCATCTCCAGTCCTCCTTTTCCAATTGCATTTTCAAAGCTTTCAATGCGGCACGCAGGCGGGACTGCACTGTGCGCAGGGGCAGACCTGTGATCTGCGCGATCTCCCGCAATTTAAGCTGTTGTGCGAACCGCAGCAATACCAGTTCCCGCTGTTCCGGCTCCAGCTGGGCCGTCAGCGCTCGCAGGTTTGCTTTCTCCTCTGCCGCAGCAAAGCCGCTTTCCTGATAGGCGGGTTCGCCCGGCAAGCTCTCCAGCGATACCTCCGTCCGCTTCATCGTACGGTTCAGATCGATGCAAATGTTTTTTGCGATTTTGTACAGAAAGGGACGGAATGCCCCCTGAAATCCACCACAGGAATCCAGCCAGCGCACCGCTTTCAAAAAGGTTTCCTGTGCTGCATCCTGCGCCTGCTGCTCGTCCGCTGTATGCCAACGGCAATAGTTCAGAATTTGTGGATAGTACGCTGTAATCAGAGTGTCCAACGCACCTGTATCTCCGCTCTGCGCTTTCCGCAGCAATAATTCTGTCTGGATACGGTTCACCCCCTTCCTGTCTATTAAAACGTTCCACATCATCAAAATGATTTCCGTTTTTTCAAAAATCTCAAATAATTGTCTTTATCCTGTTCTTATAGCTTTATCATAATAAAGAGCCTTGTGTTTTTCCTTGTCAAGAGGGCTGGCACCGTCCAGCCCTCTCTCTTTTTGCCAAAGTTTTCATTGTTTTTTCTTGCACACTGCCGAAAGTGACGTATTCTCAAAAGTTCGCGTTTGCGCAGCGCAGCGGAGCAATGAAAGCCCCAGTGGGGCTTTTAAGCGACAGAACGGTCTTGCGCAGCAAGATGGAGGGGCCTCGCCCCGACAAGTTC
>ENA-OROD01003550-OROD01003550.1-human-gut-metagenome-genome-assembly--contig:-NODE-3550-length-10124-cov-4.078061_pt1 | contig 10124 bp, 10 predicted proteins | sample MGYA00242123_ERZ509038 | MGnify/ENA primary metagenome ERZ509038 (study PRJEB26280, sample SAMEA2338719) | human gut metagenome | biome: human gut; feature: human-associated habitat; material: faeces... | reverse complement strand
AGCGCAAGGCGTTGCTTTTGTCCGCCCGAAATGTTGTTTGCGTCCTCGGTGATCACTTTATCCAAACCACCGTTTTCTTCGATAAACGCTTTCAGGTTCACCTTTTCGAGCGCGGCGAATATCTCTTCGTCCGAAATGTTTTCTTTTGCCATTTTGAAGTTATCTCTTACGCTTTCGTTGAAGATATAGGTATTGTAACTGACCGCCGAAAGGTGCGAATACCAATTCTCGCGCGACAGCTTTTCAAGCTGTTTGCCGCCGACGGTCACTTCGCCCTTTTGCGGACGGAACGCGCCGATCAGCATATTGACGACCGTAGATTTTCCGCAACCGCTCTCTCCGACGATAGCCGTCATTCCCTTTTCGGGGAAGGTCATATTCACGTTTTTCAGAACGTCGCGTTTGCCGTCGTAAGAGAACGTAACGTTTTCGAGTTTAATCTCTTTGCCGTCAACGGTTTCCGTTCCCCATTCGGGGTCGGGTGCGTTTAGCAGCGAAATAATCTTTTTACCCGCGCTTGCGCCGTTCATCGCAACGTGGAATGCCGAACCGAACGCCCGAAGCGGCAGGAAAAATTCAACCGCCACAAGGCACAGGAACAATGCAGCAATCGGGTTCAGTCCCCAAAACGCCGCGCCACTGATTGCAAGCGCGATACCCACGCCCGCGCCGCCGTATGCAACCAAGTCCATGATCGTGGTGCTTGCAAGTTGCATGACAAGAACCTTCATTGTGATGACTCTGAATTCTTCCGCGCTTTCGTTGATCTTAACGTGTTGAGCCGCGTCTGCCTGAAAGATTTTGAGTTCTTTCAGTCCCTGCACGCTGTCGAGGAACTTATCGCCCATCGAAGTGTATTTGCCCCAATATTTTGCGAAAATCTTCTTCGCATACTTACTTACCGCTACAATAGATACAGGGATAAGCGGAACGCAGGCGATAAGAACGAGAGCCGTTCTCCAATCGATCCATACGCATATCAAGAACAATATTACGGGCGCGATCATCGCAAAAAAGAACTGCGGCAGATATGACGAATAGTAAAGGTCGAGTTGTTCTACGCCTTCTACCGAAACCTGCGTCAAGCCCGCCATACTCATCCCGTCGGTAGTCTTAACGCCGAGTTTTACGATTTTATTGTATACTCTTTCGCGTAAATCTTTTTTAACGCTTCTGCCAAGCTTGTCCTTTATATCGCCCGTAGCGCGTGAACAGCTATATCTTACGATAATACCGATAACCGCGCCGATAAGCGGATAAATAAATTGTATCCATTCGGCGTTCTGCGTCAACAGGTACACGGCATAGCAGACGCTCCCCGTTATCGTAACGTTCGCGATTAAACCTATCGCCTGCAACAATACGGCGATAAATATGTACTTCTTATTTCCGCCGATGAGTTTAAATAGTTCTTTGTCTATCATTTGTTTGCTCCTTGTCTTAATCAATCAGTGCTTGCTGCGCGCCCTTCATTTCTGACTTTATAAAATTTGCCACTCCGTTACGGGTTACGTCCGAAAACGCGCAGGTGGCGTTAAGAGCGTCTTCATAAGCCTGATTTTCAGTCGTTCCGCAATGTAACGACAAATGCGCCGACATAAAGCGTATAATCGTCATATACTCGTTCAGAACTTCCCTTCCGCGATCCGTAAGAACGATTTTCCTATCATTCTTCTCGATATATTCTTTTTCCCGCAACCTTTCAATCGCGTTATACGCACTCACCTTTGTTACGTGAAGTCTGTTTGCTATATCAGTCTGTTTAACCGACTGCAGCTCTTTGGCAAGGTCGTTTGCCGCTATCAGATACCTTAATTCCGACGAACTCATATGTAACTCACCATCCGTTTTATTTGGTTAGCCCGCGCTAACCATTCCTAAAAAAATTTTGCGCCATGCTTACACAGAAGCGGTTAGTTAAGGCTAACTTTTGCGCAAAAATTAACGGCCTTTTTTCCCAAAGCCATTTTTTATTATACTCGTATATAGAAAAAAGTCAACCGAAAGTTAGCGGTTGACTAAAATTTTTTTGTATTTACACGTTAAAATATTTTTTGATAGCCTCGAACGCTTCTTCGGTGATAACGTGTTCCACGCGGCAGGCGTTTTCTTCCGCTGCCTCGGGCGAAAGCCCCATCACTACAAGGGCTTGAGTCAGCGATTTATGCCGGGAAAAAATATTTTCGGCTTTATCCTTACCCGTTTCGGTAAGGTCTATAAGTCCGTCGGCATGCACGACTATAAAACCGTCTTTTTTCATTATTCCCACGGCGCGGGAAACGCTCGGCTTAGAATAACCGAGTTCTTCCGCTATATCTATCGCCCTTACACTACCCTTTTTCTTTTTTAATCTAAGTATCGTTTCGAGATACATTTCCTGCGATTCGTTGTCTACCATATTTTTCTCCCGCGCTTTTTATACATTATATCACGTTACTTTGAAAAAAGCAATTGAAAATTCCGTCCGGGCTTTAAGTCGGATTTTCCTCCGAAGGACGGCACAATTATTTAATTTTCCACTTTCCGCTTGCCGATTGCAAATCCACCATACGAGCGTAAATGCCGTTTTTATTGTACAACTCACTAGGTTTTCCCTGCTCCGCCACGACGCCGTCCGCCAAAACCACGATTTTATCAGCTCCCGCGACCGTTCTCATTCTGTGAGCTATCACAAGCACGGTTTTATCTTTTATAAGACGGGAAAGCGCCGATTGTATCATCGTTTCGTTTTCCACGTCTAAACTTGCCGTCGCCTCGTCGAGAAGAATAACGGGGGCGTCTTTCAGAAACGCGCGCGCGATCGAAATTCGCTGTCTCTCGCCGCCCGAAAGTTCGCATCCGTTTTCGCCGATATTAGTGTTCCATTTATCGGGAAGTTTTTCGGCAAACTCGTCCACGTTTGCAAGCCGAGCCGCCGACATAACTTCTTCGTCCGTCGCGCCCTTTTTGCCGAGACGGATATTTTCCATAATCGTGTTATCAAACAAAGTTACGTCCTGAAAAACGATAGAATAAAGACTCATCAATTTTTCGGGGTCGATTTCGGCAACGTCCATTCCGCCGACGGTAATTTTACCTTTCCGAATATCCCAAAACCTTGCGGCAAGCCTTGAAACCGTTGTTTTTCCGCCGCCCGAAGGACCGACAAGCGCGGTGACTTCACCTTGCTTTGCGGTGAATGAAACGTCTTTTAATACAACTTCGCCGCCCGGATACGCAAAGCCGACGTGATCGAAAACGACATCGTAACCGCTATTCGTAAGCGTGTCGTTTCCGGTCTGAACGGGATATTCCAGAATTTCGTTCATACGCGCAACGTTTGTTCGCATTGCGATGATTGCCGCAAGATTCTGAAGCGCCGCCTGCATCGGATCGTAAAGACGGGAAGCGACAAGCAAAAACATAAAGAAGGTTAAAACTCCGAGCGTTCCGTTTACGAGCAGAGCCGAACCAACCAAAGCCACGGTGGCTATGCCGAGTTTTAAAACCATTCCCGCGCCCGTTACGAACACGGCGGTAGTGAGTTCCGCTTTTATGTTACTCTTTTCAACGCCCTTAATCTTATTCTTTAATCCCGAAAGGTAGTTTCCTTCGGCGTTGTTTGCTTTAAGATCGCGTACCGTTTCGATATATTCCTGTATACCGTCCGCGCACGACATTTTTGCCGTCATAAATTTAACAAGCACTTTATCCTGTACCTTATAACTTAAAATGACGATAAGAACCGAAACGGGAATAACCCAAAGCGCGGCAAGAGCCATTCGCCAATCGAAAACGAAAAGCCCTGCGGCGATAAGAATAGTTGAAATCAACGAGCCGAACAGTCCCGGGATAAAATGCGAAGTACTCTTTTCTATCACTTCGCAGTCGGACATAATCGTACTCGTCAGGTCGGCAAGATCTCTTTTGCCGAAGAACGATAGAGGAAGTTTACGAAGTCTTTCGGCTAAACTAAGTCTTCTTTTTCCGCTTTCTTCGTAAGTGGTAAAATACGTGTTGTTATACTGGAACCATGTGGTTAAAAAGATAAGCGCAAAGCATATCACGCATCCGACGACGTAAAAAGTTATTCTTCCACCTTGCACTCCGCCGCCAAGCATATCGGAAACGAGAAAGTATAAAAGCGTGGTCGGCAACATAAACGCCATATTCTGAAACGCGCAGGCGATTATTCCTTTAATAATCCCCTTTGCTCCCTGCTTTGAAGAAGCCGTCTTTTTTTGTATCGTTTTAACGAGCGACATTGCTTTCACCCTCCTTTGCCACTTTCCATTCTACCGACGCGGCATATTCTTTCCACATTTCGGCAAACACCCCGTTCTTTTCGAGAAGTTCGTCGCGCCTGCCGCTTTCCGCTATAAGACCGTCTTTTATTACGTATATACAATCGGCGTTAGCCACAGTCGAAAGCCTATGAGCAATCATAATAACCGTTTTACCCTTTGAAAGTTCGGAAAACGCTTTCTGCACTTTGGCTTCGTTATCGGGGTCGGCAAAAGCCGTCGCTTCGTCGAGAATAATAACGGGCGCGTTTTTCAATACGGCGCGTGCTATTGCTATTCGCTGCCTCTCGCCGCCCGAAAGAAATACTCCCTTCGTACCAATAACCGTGTCCGCTCCGTCGGGGAGTTTTTGTATTATATCGTCGCACTGCGCAGTATGAAGAGCCGCCGCGACTTCTTCGTCCGTCGCGTCGGGTTTTCCGAGTTTTACGTTTTCGGCGATAGTCGCTTTAATAAGTTTTGAATCCTGAAAAACAAACGAAACGGCGTTCATCAGTTCCTCTTTCGGAATTTCCCGTATATCCGCGCCGCCGACCTTTATGCTTCCGCTTTTCACGTCGAAAAACCTTGCCATAAGCCCCGCAAGCGTGGATTTCCCTCCGCCCGACGGACCGACGAGAGCCACGGTCTGTCCCGCGCCTATATTCATCGATACGCCGCGAATCACTTCGTTTTTACCGTCGTAGGAAAAATGCACGTCGTTAAGTTCGACGGACGAATCGGCGGGATACTCAGGGGTTTCACTTTCACTCATGGGACTGACGGATAAAACGCCGTCGATGCGTTCAAGCGCGTCTTTGACAATCATATTGTTTTCGCTCATATACATCATTTTAGTCAAGGTAAGCGAAATAACGGGCGTAATCACGATATAAAAGATAAGATTGAGTAAAAATCCGTTCGTTACGCCGTCTGCCGTAAACCATAACGCCCCGGCAATCAAAAAGGCAAATACGCCGTTTATCGCGGCTGTGTAAAACATCATAGGCACGCGCATATCCTTCGTGTAAGCGACTACCCACTTCTGATATTCGTCTATCGTACTTTTGAATTTTTTGAACGAAAAAACCGACTGCCCGAACGTTTTAACTACCGGTATTCCGCGGACGTATTCAACCGCTTCGTTGGACATATTTTCAAGCGCGTTGTTATATTGTTTCATTTTTTCCGCCATATGCTTACCCGTCATCGATGACATTACAAGAAAGGCAAGCACAACGGGAATAAGGCTTAAAAGCCCCAATCGCCAATCGAAAACAAACAAAAGAACAAGAAGCCCGACGGGCGTTGCCAAAGCCGCATATTTATCGGGCAATTGATGCGCAAGATAAGTCTCCGTCGCACCTGTGGAATCGTTTATGATTTTTCTTAATTTTCCGCTGCCGAAACTATCCGCAAATCCGAGCGGAAGTTTTGCTATATGCTCCGTAACGGCCACGCGCATATTCGTTGCGACTCTGAACGCCGCAAGATGCGAACACATAAGCGCGCTTATATATACAAGAAATGATACAATGGCAAAAATCATTGCCATAATCCCGTTATGCACAAGCCCGGTTGCCGATGAAAAATTCGGGGCAACGTCAAGCACTTCTTTTATTATCTTCCAGATATAAACAAAAGGAAGAAGCGCGATAAGCGCGCTTATCACCGCAAGCAACCACGAAGCGTAAGTAAAATACCTGTGCTTACCCGCATACCCCATAAGCCTTGAAATATTTGATTGTTTTTTCAATGTAAAACCTCCCTGGATTGGATTTTCTGGTTAGCAGCGTCTAACAATATAACATATAAAAAAGGAAATTCCTTTCCCTTTTTAACAAGTTTATTATTCGGGCAACGTCCAATCGGACGGAAGCCCTAAAATTTTATCCCAACCGGCGTTGAAAAAATACTGTAACTGTTTTATATATTGCCGCGCGTCGTCTTTTGAAAAGTCATGTCCCACCACTTCGAACATTCCGTTGAACATCGCGGTGGCAAGCATATGCGAAAGGTCCGCTCTTACCGACTTAACCTTTATCCCCGCAGCGTTCATGTCGTTTATAAAACGAACGGTATTTTCGGTTTCGATTTCGATAAGACTATCGATATACTTTTCGTATTCGCTGCCCTTGCTTTTACAGATGATAAGTTTGAACCCGTCGAAATCACCGTAAACGATATCCAGCATTTCGTCTATCCTTTTATCAACGTAAACGTGCATGTCTTTATATTGCGTTTCGGGCGATAAACCCGCAAAGTTTTCCTGCACTTCCGCATAATACGAATAAAGTTTTTCCGCCGAGGCTTTTACTATCGCTTTGAACAGTTCGCCCTTATCTGCAAATCTACCGTAAAGCATGCCGGTAGTATAACCCGCATTTTCGGCAACCTTGCGCATAGACGCGCCCTCGAAACTTTTTTCCAAAAACTCCTGCTTCGCGCACTCTATAATTTTATCTATCGCAAGTTCGTCCTTTTTACGCATTCTGCACCGCCGCTTTTTAATAACAATATTATTATAACGCTGTTATTTTATTTTGTCAAGAGTTTTCGTGCTATAAACCGGCAAAAATTTTGCCGTTTTTTTAGTTCGTTTTTCGTATTTTATTTACGTTATTATTCATCAAACGTCTGCCTATAAGTCGATAAACGCACCTTTTTAATAATTTCATCGTCTGTCCGTGCTCTCTCAAAAGAGAATCGGGATCGTCATATACTCCGAAGTCTCGCACAATTCCCTCTTTTTGTATATAGGTATTGCAACAATTAAATTCGACCGGCGGATTTATAAAGTTTTTCGTCGCAACGCCGTAACCGATAAACGAACCGTCATTATTCGGCTTAAAAATTTTTTGCAATGCGGAAAGGTATTTTTTATCGAGAATAAACCCTTCGAGGTTATACCATTCCCCGCAAACGTACGCTTCTACATAACTGTGGAAAATCTCGTCGGGCGCAAACTTATACACCAAACCCGTCATCGCACCTTTCTGCAGAATTTTATCTATCATAAAACCATGTATTCGGCAAGGAATACCCGAGGCACGAAGAAGAGCCATAAAAAGCGTCCCCTTGGTGTTGCATTGCCCGTATCCGTCTTTCAGCACCCGACTCGCCTTTACGCCGTCGTCAACGTTATATCCGAATAAAATCTCATCTTTAACGAAATTATAAATTGCTTTCACCCGTTCCGTTTCCGGTAAATTCTTCCACCCACGACCTTCTACAAGCAGTTGAATTTGTTTAGATGAATAATCGAGTATTTTTGTTTCTCTTAAATAATTTGTACAATTCGAGCAATTCATTATTTATCCTTTATGGTCGTAATGGCAATCGCAATATGCTCCGCCGCCCGCTAAGGTATATTCCCTTGTGAAAACCGTATTGTTAAGAGCCGCCATATCGTAGTCAAGCGTACACATTGCGGGTATATACTCTTTAAGTCCGAGTTTGGTCATGAGATAACAGATTCCGCAAGTGTAAAAAGTTGCGGTATACTGATTTATCGTCTTTCCGTCTTCAACGGCAAATCTCCACGAATAAGGGTTTTTAGCAGCCAAAATCTCGCTTTTTTCGGCTTGCTGTTTAAGTAATTCTCTACCCTTCTCGGTGTACGCCTTACTTTTCTTCGATGCGGCTTTCGTCAAGAAATTGTCGCACATCGCACCGCGGTAATAAATGCGCACTTCTTCCAATGTATACTTATTTTTTACCGAGAGCAAAATTGACGAAAGCAATGCGCAACTTAATATATTGATTAAAAATCTGTCGCCTTTTTCAAACTCTGTTACGTCTGCCAGAATTTCCTTGTATTTTTTATGAGCCTCTTTCATAACGGCCTTCGGGTCGGATTCTCTTAACGCTTCGGAAAGCTGTTTTTTAAATGTCCCTTTATAACCTGCCCACATTAACTTCTGAATAAAACCGTATTTCATTTGTTTATCCACTCCTTTATGGCTTTTGAAAGTCTTTTATCTATATCAATTCTCGTTTCCTTACATTCTTTCGGGAACTCTTTCGCCGCTTTGAACATAACTTTCAAAAGGATGTTCGCCCCGATAGGGAAAATGGTTTTAAAAAGGCTTTCGGGGAAAACAAAGTGTGAACCGTGCTTATATGTGACAAATTCTGCGTCACAATCGTGCGATTTTTCGGACAATCGCTTTTCCGCTCTTTTAACGTATTTTGCAGCGTTCCATAAACAATCGTCTTCCGAGCCTATCATAAGAAGTTTGCCCTTTATGTTTTCGATTTTTATAAATTCGTCTTCGGTGATGGGATGCGCCTCTTCCGAGTCGTCAAAAATCTTTTTAGAATCGATCATATTTCCCGACTTCTTTGTCTCCGATTTCACTACCTGCCAATACTCGGGGTGCTTATAACAAAACGGCATATACGGCAACGGCTTTCCACAATATGAAAACAGCGATTCCCCCTCGATAGGCCACTCTCTACAGCCGTCTTTTTTGCCTTGTTCAAATCCCTGCCATATAAAATCGCTTGCTGTCATCGCTATTGTAAGCGTAATGTCAGGAAAATACGACGCAGCGGTCAGCGCAAGCGTACCGGTGGTAGAGCCACCCACGATGCCTATTTTTTTGTTTCCGTTGTTTTTGAGCCACTCTATAGCTTTTTCGATCCTTTCGAGCGGATAATTATGGTGGCTGTAATTTTTCTTTCCCGGAGACATCGTAAGCACGTTTACGCCTTTCTTCATAAGCCATTTTACGCATGACTTCGCCATATAATCCTCCGCATCGTCACCGAGCATGGCAATTATCGCGCTGTTCGTCTCTTTTTTATTTTTCCAATACGCGCCGTAAAATCCGTCCGTTTTCACCTCGAAATGAATCTTTTTCATACCTTCTCCTTTGCAACGATTAAAACTTATTAAGTTCTGAATTACAATTCAGTTATCTTTTTCGCTTCTCTATCTCATTTTTATTCTGTAACGAATACCTTTTCTCCTCTATGTTTGCTCTTGCAAGTATTACTTGCACCACATTAGAATATGTTTTATTAACTATCACGAATTGACAAGCATTATCTCTTTTTAACATTCCGGCAAAATCCGTCCATTGTCCAAAATCATTTTCTTCTTTAATTATATTATACAGATTGACAACAAAAAAATCAAATGGTTAGCATAGGGTAACTTAATTTATTTATTAGTTACCTAAACATCTCATGCAAACATTCTTTATATTTCATAAGTTTTCCTTTATCTTTACTATTTTTATTATAATTTTTCTCACTGCAAACAGGAAATCACCCCTCAAAACGGCATAAAAAAGAGAAAACTTTTGCATTGTTCTCTCTTTCTGTTTTTTATATTAAATCAAAAAGTCGAACATTCTTTTACGAATATCCGACTTTATGCTATCATTTGAAGGCTGTTTTCTATGTTATTTGATATTTTTTGTTGTGTTTTTCGGAAATCCCTTTCACTATTAATTGCAGTTTCTCCTATTCTGTTAAAGCGGCATTGGCACTCCGGCAAGCTAATGATTACGACAATAGCAATCACAAACGCGGCAAATCCAATGACCTCTGTCTCTTTTGATTTATTTTTGTCTGCTCCGCAACTAATTCCATTATAGCATATTTTACCGACTTTTTCAATAGTTTTAGCATCCGGACTAAATAAAAAAACCATTATCCGTTTTATTGGATAGTGATCTTCGCTTAAATGTTTCATGGATATCAACTCACGAAGTGAGATTTCATCACTCAAAGAGTGATTTCACTCGTGCACGCGAATTTCATTGAAAAAGCCAAGTCGCTTTGACTTGGCTTTATCTTGGCGCCTCAGGTAGGATTCGAACCTACGACATTTCGGTTAACAGCCGAACGCTC
>ENA-OROD01003549-OROD01003549.1-human-gut-metagenome-genome-assembly--contig:-NODE-3549-length-10124-cov-4.618929_pt1 | contig 10124 bp, 5 predicted proteins | sample MGYA00242123_ERZ509038 | MGnify/ENA primary metagenome ERZ509038 (study PRJEB26280, sample SAMEA2338719) | human gut metagenome | biome: human gut; feature: human-associated habitat; material: faeces... | reverse complement strand
CCGACGCGATGGTCGCCCCAATCGTTGTAGATTAGCGCCACACGGTTTTCGGGAGCGTGCATATAGGCATTGTCCGCGTTGTCAAGGATCACGCCGTCGGCGACGGCCTCCTCGGCCTTTGCCCGTGCGATGTCGGGTTTTATATACGACAGGCGCATGGCTATGCGCAACTTGAGCGAGTTGGCGTATTTAATCCACTTTTTGATGTCGCCGTAATAAACATTGTCCGACTTACGGAACGCCTCTGCTGACATCTGCTCGTTGGCGTGCAAGACCGTAATTACGGCGTCCAGCTCCTCGAACATCTTCGTATAGACCGCCTCCTGCGAATCGTACTCCACATAGACAGACTCGTTGCTCTCCAGCTTCGAATAGGGAATCGGACCGTAGGAGTCCGTCACACGGTGCATGATGGCCACTCGCAACAGGCGGGCGAAAGCGATGGCCACTTCGTCTTCCGTGCCGTTGACGATGCCCTTATAGGGGGTATAGGTCTCGGTGATGACGTTGGCGAAAGGCCATTTGCGCCAGTCGGCCGAGGGATTATAGGTCTCGAACTTGGTCTGCCATGTATCGACCGTAGCACCGATGTAACCGCCGAACGGCCCGCCCGAAAGCGATTCGTTGAACTGGTACATGTGCTCCTGCACGGGAATCACAAGACTCTGCAGCGACTTGAATTTCGTGCCGGTCTTGTAATTGAGGGCATCCATCTGTTCTTCCGTAACCTGATTGGGATTGCGGTTGATGTCCTCGAAATCACCGGTGCAGGCAGCCAATCCGAGCAGCGCGACCGACAGCAACACCGACTGCCAGCTCATATTGATCTTTCTCATAGTTTCTGCGCTTTAGAATTGGAATTTGACATTGAAACCGAGACTGCGCATCGAAGGCATCATGAAATAGTCGATGCCCTGATAGTTCAGTCCCGTCGAGGCGACGGCTTCGGGGTCGAACGGCGCCTTGCAGTAGATCATCCACAGGTTACGCCCTACGAACGAGACGGTCATGCGCATCTTGTCGCGGAACCATTTTGTCGGCAGGGTGTAACCCAGCGAAAGCTCTTGCAAACGGACGTTCGTCGCCGAATAGAGATAATATTGCGGCAGACCGGACTGCGAGCCGATGGCTTGGTACCACTTCTGCGCATCAACCATCTCACGGCCGTTAATCAGCACGCCGCCGGCATCACGTGCAGCGGCCGAAGCCTCCGAAACGCCGTACAGATCCAAATTGGCCTGCGTCGCGGAGTAGCAGACACCGCCCAGACGGGCTGTGAACAGCACGCCGAGATTGATGCCCTTCCAACTGAAATCGTTACGCCATGCGAGATTGGCATCCGGGAACACCGAACCTAAATAGATATCCTCACCCTCATCGGTAACCTGTAAGTTACCGGCATTGTCCACTTCGACATAGCCGTTTTCATTATACCGCAGATTGGACGTCGTATAAAGGTCTCCCAACGTACCGCCTTCTTTAAGAATATATTTCGCCTTGCCTAATCCCTTGATGTCGAGCTTGGTGAGATTCAGAGATTCGCCCGTCACGGGGTTTACGGCATTAGCCGCAAGTTCGCGGATTTCGTTCTTGTTCCACGAATAAGTGAAGTTCGTCGTCCAGCGAAAGTCACGCCATTGGTTATCGTACCCGAGCGAGAGTTCGACACCCGTATTGCGGACATGGCCGGTTTGCAGGTAGATGGTCGTATAGGACGACGAGGGCGGCAGCGACGGGTCGAAGGTCTGATTTTTCGTATCGGCCCGGTACCACGAAGCCGAAAGATTGATGTGTTGCCACAGACGGGCATCCAGACCCACCTCGTAGGTGATGGTGCGCTCGGGTTTCAGGTCGCCGATGGGATAGTGCGTCTTGTCTTTCCACACCTTGTTCGTGGCGTCGTATTCGTAGGTCGGAACCGTCAGGTGACGCGGGAACGGCATACCTACCGAGGCGATCGAACCGCGGATCTTCAGATAGCTGATCGCATCCGGCATGTTGAATGTCGCCGTCGGAACCCACGAAAGGCCCACCGACGGGTAGAAGAACGACGACTCGGGCGAATTGGCCAGTTGCGAAGCCCAGTCGTTACGCCCCGTCACCGTGAGGTAAAGCATCTGTTTCCAACCTACTTCGACCGAGGCGAAGATGGATTGGGTCTGGTCGTGCCAGCCGACCTTTTCGGCACGTTTTTTCGTGTCATCCAGATCGAAAACATTGAATATGTTGGGAAGTCCGTTCTCCTGAATCGGCCCACGGTATGACAACTCATCGGTCTTGATATTGTTGATCGAGGCGCCGATATTCGCGTTCAGAGACCAATCCTCGCCGAAAGTCTTGTTAATGTTTACCATCAGATCGGCGTAGGTCTGCGTGTCGTAAGCACGGGCTTCGGTATAGTGGCCGTTTTTGCCGCCTTCCGTAATCGTGGTGTTCGACGAGGCATAGAGTTTTTGCGTGTAGAGCGAATTCGAATTATCAATGCGGACACGTCCGGCAACATTAAGCCACGGAAGAATGTCGTAGCTGGCCGAGAACGACAGCATATAACGCTTCTTGTCCGTATTGCGCAGGTTGCGGTAGTTGATCCAGTAGGGATTCTGCATGCGCAAATCACCGCCTTCCATATCCGCACTCCAGAATTGCTCCATGAGTTTCGTCCCTTCGTTGTAACGCTCGAAGCGACGGTAAAGGTCGAAATTCTCACCCCGCGGGAACAGGTAGGCCGGAACCAGCGGGTTCGAATAGACTCCCTGATTGGTCATGTTCTGGTCTTTCTGATAGATGTAGCTGGCGCTCGCATCGAGCTTGAGCCGGTCTTTCAGAAAGTACGAAGTGTTGCGGAACGTGAAATTGTAACGGTCGTACTCGTTGTTGGGGATGATTCCGTCCGAGTTGACCGAAGCTGCCGAAAAATAGGTCTGGTTCTTATCCGTACCGCCCGAAACCGTAACGGCGTTGGTATAGACATGCCCCGTCTCGAAATAGTCGTTCGGCGTATAACCGTAGCGGGCCGCCGGGAGCAGCTTCTCGCCCCAGCTGTAAATCCCCGAGCCGCTGCGGGTGCCGTTCAGGCCCGTGCCGTAGCGATTCTGGAACTCGGGCAGCACGAAAGGATTCAGGAATTCCGTATTGCTCGAAAGCGTAACCTTCAGCGCTCCAGCCTGCCCCTTCTTCGTCGTAATCATCACGGCTCCGTTCGCGGCTTCCGAACCGTAGAGAGCCGCAGCTGCGGCGCCCGTCAGCACCGACATCGACTCAATATCCTCGGGGTTGAGGTCTGCGATGGATTCCGTAGCACCGCGCGAATCGAACTCCGTACCGCCACCACCACCGAAGTTGTACATCGGAATGCCGTCGATAACGTAAAGGGCGTTCGAAGACTGCGAAATGGACTTGTTGCCGCGCAGTACGACCTTCGAGGCACCGCCGACACCTGACGATGAGGCGTTGATCGTGACACCGGCCACTTTACCCGTCAACGAGTTGATGAAGTTGGCATCCTTGACGGTTGTGATGTCTTCGGCCTTGATCTGCTGAACATTGTAGGCTACGGCCTTTTCCGAACGCTTAATACCAAGAGCAGTGACCACGACTTGTTCGATCTCGGCGGACGACTCCTGAAGCGTAAGGTCGAAAGCAGTACGGTTACCCACATCGACCACCAGAGTCTCATAGCCCAAATAGCTGACTTCCAATTGCCGGGAGGCAGCGGGGGGGGGTATCTGAAGCGAGAAAGAGCCATCGGAACCGCTGCTGATGCCGATTGAGGTGCCCCGGATAACAATGGTCGCTCCGACGATCGGGGAGCCATTGATATCGCGGATAGTTCCGGAAATGTCAACAGGGAGCTTTGCCTGTTTTTTTGAGAGAATGATGTTGGAACTACTGATCTGATAGGTGATGTCCGTCCCTTTGACCATTTGGTCGAGGGCTGCTTGCAAGGATTGGTTCGTCACATTTACCGTAACGAGCCTGTTAACATCTACATCATCATTGATTCCGAAAAGAAATTTTGTCTGTCTTTCAATCTCATTCATTACCTGCTTCATACGCACGTTTTCCATCTTGATGGAAACCTTCTGCGTCTGTGCCTGCACCCCAGTAACAGGGATACAGACGAGCGTAAGAACTAAAAGAAAAGACAGGCAGATTTGCTGAATAATCTTTTTATTCATACATTTGTCAAGTTTGGTTCAATGGTTGGGAATTGGTTAATATTCCTGATTGAACTATACGCCGGTGAGTGTTCGCCCACTCATCGGTTTTTCATATCAGGAAGCAAATGTTCAGAGTTGATAGTTCGTGGTTTACATCATAGGCATCTAAAGAATTTGAGATAAGTTAATAATTGGATGGACTATTTAATGATGATTACATCGGTAACAGCATCGTGTTCAAAGGTGAAATCCGAGGCGAGTTGTAGCATATGCAAAGCGTGGTCTATACCGTCCGAAACACGGATTTTCAAACTTTTGTATTTTACGACGGGCATGGTTTCGCGCCGAATCTCTATCTTCACGTTATAACTACGCTCCAACTTGCTCATCAGCTGCTCAAACGGCATTCCGTACACTGAAATAATACCATCCATCCACAGATAATCGTCTTTATCTTCAAGTTCTTGGATTTGAAACCCTCCATCTCGAAGATTGACGATATCGTTGGGCTGCAGAATGACGGATTCTCCGTTTTTTTTATTCGTCACGGCAACCCGGCCGCTAAACAGAGCTGTTGAAAAACGATTCTCCGCTTGGTTGGCGATTACATCGAAATGCGTACCCAATACTTCTACATCACAGGCAAAAGTTTCCACGATGAACGGGCATTCAGAGTTATGGGCGACATTGAATATGGCCTCTCCACTCAACTGGACACGCCGCTCCCCTTTTGGGAAAATCGCAGGATAAACGATGCGGCTCTGCGCATTAAGTTCCACGATGGAGCCATCCCCCAACGTTAGGCGAATATGCTGCCCTGCCGGAACCTCGACAGTCGTTTGCTGTTGTAACCACCGGTTCATGCGTTGACTCAAAAGCACATGGTCGACAGCAATTCCGAGCAGTAAAATGGCGGCAGCAACTCCGGCATAACGCAGCACTTTCGGCCATCCGAAACGTAGGAAAGAGCGTGAATTATTTATACCCGCCTCCGGATTAGGTGCACACATTATGCCCAATACATACAAATTATATGCTTTATCGAGAACTTTCTGATTCTTTTCCGGATCTTCGTTCAGCCAAGCCGAAATCATATCGGTTTCTTCCAAAGTCGTTTGCTCTGCGAAGAAACGGAATAACATTGCATCTGTAACCTTTTTTTCCATTCTGTCATAATATCGCATCTATTTATATAGTTCCACAACTCAATAAGATTCCCTCCTCTAAAATGCGTTTTTTTGCAAATAATTTTTTTTATTAAATTAACCTGTTGCAGGTCAATTATATGGGTAAATATTTTTTTTGCATTATAATCTTTTTAATTTTTTCTTATCTTTGTTCTTGGAATGAAACCGGATACTATCATACTGACCCAGCAGTCGTTCGACAAGTTATTTCGCCTATACCAGCGAAAACTATATGCTGTGGCATATAGCCTTGTACATGATGCAAATACGGCAGAAGATATTGTCCATGACAGTTTCATGACAATTTGGGAGAACCGGGAAACTGTACAGTTTACGAGCATAGAGGCCTATCTTTTCGGTGTCGTAAAAAAACGCTGTCTGAAATATCGTCGGGATAGATATACGGGGAAAGCCGTGTATGAGAAAATCCTGATGAAGGAGCGCGGAGTGATGGATTTTTATACCCGCACGATCGAAAGTTGCAATCCGAACGAATTATTCCAGCGGGAAATCATCGAGATATGCCGCAAACAACTGGAACAAATGCCGGAATTGACCAAACAGGTATTCATAGCTCATAAACTGGAGGGAAAAAGTTACAAAGAGATTGCTGACATGCTATGCATCAACCTCAAAAAAGTAGATAGGGAATTACAACAGGCGGCAATGAAATTACGCTTGTCTTTGAAGGATTATTTGCTCTTATTGCTATTGATAGTATATTCTGAAATATAATCGGCTGATCTGTTCTTGGGTCAAATTTTTCTCGTTTCTAATTTTAAGAAAAAATCAAAAAAAGAGCTTTAGGAGAGGGAATCTTATTGAGTTGTGGAACTATATATTAGATGGCATTGTTTTGTCGGATCTAATATATAGTATACAAAATGAATCAACTTACTCAAAACTCCCGACAATCGCTTTCTCCTCTCCGTTGGGTTCCGAGTTTGTACTTTGCGATGGGCCTTCCGTTTGTGGTTCTGAACATGGTCTCTGCGGTTCTGTTCAAGGATCTGGGGATCTCGGACGCACAAATCGCGTTCTGGACATCGCTTATCATGTGGCCGTGGACGATCAAATTCCTGTGGAGCCCCTTCTTGGAAATTTTCCGTACCAAAAAATTCTTCGTCGTCACGACGCAGCTCCTAAGCGGCATATTGTTCGGCCTTGCTGCTCTGTCGCTTCACCTACCGTCGTTCTTCGCCGTTACGATCGCCGTCTTTGCCGTCGTTGCGTTCAGCGGCGCCACGCACGACATCGCGGCCGACGGCGTCTACATGTCGGAACTCACGACGCAGGATCAGGCGAAGTATATCGGCTGGCAGGGTGCGTTCTACAACCTTGCGAAACTGGTCGCCACGGGCGGCCTGGTGTGGTTCGCAGGTTTTCTCTACGAAGGCTTCAGCACCTCGGGGACCGCATCGTTCGACGCTTATGTCCGTTCGTGGACGGTCGTTTTGCTGCTCCTGTGCGTCACGCTCGTTGCTTTGGGCCTTTACCATCTCCGCGCGCTTCCTTCAGGCGGTTCGGCTTCAGAAGGCCGCTCGCTGCGGGATGGCCTTTCGGGCCTGAAAGAGGTCGTCGGGGCCTTCTTCCAGAAAAAGCATATCTGGTACTACCTCGGATTCATCATCCTCTATCGTCTGGGCGAGGGCTTCGTGATGAAGATCGTGCCGTTGTTCCTCAAAGCCGATACGGCTTCGGGCGGTCTGGGCCTCACGAACCAGCAGATCGGCCTTTACTACGGGACATTCGGTGCCGGGGCTTTTCTTTTGGGTTCGCTGCTGGCGGGCTACTATATCGCACACCGGGGCCTGCGACGCACTCTTTTCATATTATGCTGTATCTTTAATATCCCGTTCGCGGTCTATGCGCTGCTGGCATGGCTGCAGCCTCAGTCGATGTGGATCGTGGGCGGGGGCATCGTGCTGGAATACTTCGGCTACGGGTTCGGATTCGTGGGCCTTACGCTGTTTATGATGCAGCAGGTTGCCCCGGGGCGTCACCAGATGGCGCACTACGCCTTCGCTTCGGGTATCATGAACCTTTCGGTGATGCTCACGGGCGCCGTTTCGGGTTACCTGAGCGATGCCTTGGGTTACGGCATGTTCTTCCTCGCAGTTATGTTGGCCACGGTTCCGGCATTTCTGGTGACGTGGTTCGTACCCTTTACCTATGACGACAAACCAAACGACAAATAATTTATATGGATACACTGAAAATTGCGGGCTCGAATCAGCCCGATATGCCGTGGGAGGATCGTCCCGCCGGCTCCAAAGAGGTGATGTGGCGTTACAGTGCGAACCCGATCATCGGGCGTCATGCGCTTTCGACGTCGAATTCGATCTTCAACTCGGCGGTCGTTCCCTTCAAAAAAGGGCAATATAACTATGCGGGCGTTTTCCGGTGCGACGACACGAACCGCCGGATGCGCATCCACGTAGGCTTTTCGGTCGACGGCCTTCGGTGGGAGATCGAGGAGTCCGACTTCCGGCTGGAGGGTGCGGACGCCGAGATCGGCCAGTGGGTCTACGGCTACGATCCTCGCGTTGCGAAGATCGGCGACAAATACTACGTTACGTGGTGCAACGGCTACCACGGGCCGACGATCGGCATTGCGTGGACGGATGACTTCGAGACGTTCCACCAGCTTGAAAACGCATTTCTTCCCTATAACCGCAACGGGGTTCTGTTTCCGCGCAAGATCGGGGGCCGGTTCGCGATGCTGTCGCGTCCGAGCGACACGGGTCACACGCCCTTCGGGGACATCTTCTATTCGGAGTCTCCGGACATGGAGTTCTGGGGCCGCCACCGGCATGTGATGTCTCCGGCGGCTTTCGAGGTGTCGGCATGGCAGTGCATGAAGATCGGTGCGGGTCCCGTGCCCATCGAGACGAGCGAGGGCTGGCTGCTGCTCTACCACGGCGTGCTGCGCTCGTGCAACGGTTATGTCTATGCGTTCGGTTCGGCGCTGCTCGACCTCGACCAGCCGTGGAAGACGATCGCCCGCAGCGGCCCGTACCTGATATCGCCGCGCGAGATTTACGAGCTGACGGGCGACGTTCCGAACGTCACGTTCCCCTGCGCGTCGCTCCATGACCCCGAAACGGGCCGGATCGCCGTCTATTACGGATGCGCCGACACCGTCACGGGCCTTGCCTTCGGTTATATCCCCGAAATCGTCAAGTTTACCAAGGAAAACAATATTCTCTGACGATGCTGCGACAAACGCTCTTAACTGCTGCGCTCGCCGCAGCCGTTTTCTGCGCACCGCTGCGTGCGCAGGAGCCTGCCGACTGGGTCGATCCATTCGTCGGCACGACCAACTTCGGCACGACCAACCCCGGCGCGGTGTGTCCCAACGGCATGATGTCCGTGGTTCCCTTCAACGTGATGGGTTCCGACGAGAACGTCTACGACAAGGACGCCCGCTGGTGGTCCGCGCCCTATGAGTTCCACAATAAGTTCTTCACGGGCTTCGCCCATGTCACGCTGAGCGGCGTGGGATGCCCCGAACTGGGATCGCTGCTGGTGATGCCGACCACGGGCGCGCTCGACGTCGATTACCGCAATTACGGCAGCAAGTACACCGGTGAAACCGCTTCTCCGGGCTACTATTCGAACCGGCTTTCGAAGTACGGCGTCCTTGCCGAAGTGACGGCCACGCCGCGCAGCTCGGCCGAACGCTACACCTTCCCGGCGGGCGAGAGCCATATCCTGCTCAATCTGGGCGAGGGCCTTACCAACGAATCGGGAGCTTGGGTGCGCCGCGTGAGCGATACCGAGGTCGAGGGCATGAAACTGCTCGGCACGTTCTGCTACAACCCGCAGGCGGTGTTCCCGATCTATTTCGTGATGCGCGTCTCGAAACGCCCCTCCGCCACGGGATTCTGGAAGAAACAGCCCCCCAAATACGGTGTTGAAGCCGAGTGGGACAAGGATGCCGGCAATTACAAACTCTATACGCACTACGACCGTGAACTCGCGGGCGACGACGTGGGCGTGTGGTTCAGCTACGATACGACGGAGGGCGAGCAGCTCGAAGTCCGCATGGGCGTTTCGTTCGTGTCGGTCGAGAATGCGCGCCTGAACCTCGAAGCCGAGCAGCAGGAGCGTTCGTTCGACGACATCCGTGCCGCAGCGCGCCGCTCGTGGAACGACGATCTGGGCCGCATCCGCGTCGAGGGCGGCACCGACGCGCAGAAGAAGGTCTTCTATACGGGGCTCTATCATGCGCTGATCCATCCCAACGTGCTGAGCGACGTCAACGGTGAATACCCCGCGATGGAGAGCGCCGAAATCCGCACCGCCGAGGGCAACCGCTATACGGTCTTCTCGCTCTGGGACACCTACAGGGCCGCAATGCCCCTAATGACCATTATTCATCCCGAAAAGATGAACGACATGGTAAACACCATGCTCTACATCTACCGGCAGCAAGGCAAACTACCCGTATGGCACCTAATGGGTTGCGAAACAAACTGTATGGTGGGCAATCCCGGCATTCCCGTTGTGGCAGACGCGATTACCAAAGGATATAACGGCTTCGACATGAACCTTGCAATCAAGGCTATGGTAGAATCCGCAAACCGTCCCGACCGCGGACAGGACCTGAGGATGAAATACGGCTACATACCGTGCGATTTGTTCGGCGAATCGGTGGCCTACGACATGGAATATGCCATTGCCGACTGGGCGCTCGCGCAGGCCGCCCTGTACAAATCCAAGAGTGCAAAAGATACAACGGCCGCAACGGAGGACTTGAAAATCTACAGGCATT
>ENA-OROD01003548-OROD01003548.1-human-gut-metagenome-genome-assembly--contig:-NODE-3548-length-10125-cov-22.198213_pt1 | contig 10125 bp, 7 predicted proteins | sample MGYA00242123_ERZ509038 | MGnify/ENA primary metagenome ERZ509038 (study PRJEB26280, sample SAMEA2338719) | human gut metagenome | biome: human gut; feature: human-associated habitat; material: faeces... | reverse complement strand
GGCCTGCTGTGACATGGGCCTGCCGTTTCGCGGGAAAAACACCGCGTCCAGCACGTTTTTGGTATCCGGTCCGCTGAGCCGCAGGATGCCGATGGCGCTGGGACTTTGCGCCGTAGCGATGGCGGCAATGGTATCAGACATGGAGATGACCTCCCTTTTGCGCATAGTTTTACAAATAGCAGTATACCACAAGTGCCGGTAAAAGAAAAGCAGATGTTTCAAGTGGGAGGTATAAGCAAAAAAGAACCGCCCTACGGCGGTTCTTTCATTTCCTCTGATTGATCTCGTGCAGCAGACGGATGATCTCGCAAAAGCCCAGCAGCAGTGTTCCCGCCATGAATCCGATCGCACAGTCCCGCAGCAATACGTACATATACATACCGCCGGAATTGCTTGCGTCAATAAGGCCGGTCGCAGCGGCAAAGACGTAAATTACCACAGCGCAGACCTTCAGGATCTGCGCCACCGGATTTTTCCCCGGCGCTACCTTGGAGAGGTCGCCGGATACCGGCACATCCACCAGCGTTTTCTGGCATTTGGTACACAGGCTGCTTTGCGGGTCGTTATGCGTGCCGCACTGGGGACAGATCTTATAAGCGTCCATCGGTGTTCCTCCCTGTGATATTGATGTTTCCAGTATAAAGGACAGTGCGGCAGATGTCAACGGTAAGGCGGTCATCGTGCGGCGGGGTGTGGTCACCCCGCCCTACGGAGTTCTATCGGTGGTCGGTTCGTAGGGGGCGATGCCCTCCCCCGCACAAAAAAGAACCGCCCGGGGGCGGTTCTTTTTCCTTATTCCGTTGTCTGAACATAAATCTCTTCACATTCCTGCATGCCCGTTATCAGCAGCACCTCCGTATGAAGCGCCTTCTGTCTCCAGTCGCCGTCGCTCTCCAGCAGCTCCAGCGCCTGCTCCGTTTTCGCCGCCAGCAGCAGGTACATTTTTCGCCGCCAGCAGCTGGTACATTTTTTCATAATCCGCCATTTTGTCCCTCCTTTTTTCTCTATTATATCTGTATTACAGATAAATTGCAATATCTGTAAAAGAGATAAAGCATAATACACGCGAGGTGATCCTATGCTTTATCCCAATATCCGCGCGCTGCGGGAGGACAAAGACCTGCGGCAGCGACAGCTGGCGGAGCTGCTGAATGTCTCGCAGAACACCTATTCCCAGTATGAGACCGGCGTTATCGCATTGACGGCGGAGCATCTGGTAAAGCTGGCGGACTTTTATCACGTCAGTGTGGACTATCTGCTGGGCCGCACCAAAAACCCGGAAATGAACAAATGACAGGCTCACGGAGGTGCGGTGGACGCATATCAAAGCCTCCCTTGTGTAAAGGGAGATGGCAACGCGAAGCGTTGACGGAGGGATTGTCGTCAGCGGTCAACCCCTCCGTCACGGCATGCGCCGTGACAGCTCCCCGTACACAGGGGAGCCTTTGTTCCTTTTCCCTCCCCCACCTACACAAAAAAAGAACCGCCCGGGGGCGGTTTTTTTCGCATATTCTACACGTCGTTTTTCCTATGCACGGGCGGGGCGGCCCTTGGGGATGCGGATGGTCAGAAATATCTCGCTGTCAGTGTCCCGGCGGCCCAGATCGGCGTTCACGCCGCTCTGACGCATCATTTGCAGGCTGCGGTCAATGCTGTTGAGGAACAGCCGCACATCCTTGATGATATAGGTGGCGCTGCGCTGGGGCGCGGGCTTCTCGGTCAGCAGCGTCTCCACATAGCTCTCCGTCTGGGCCACGTTCATTCCTCTGGCGGTGATGACCGACAGCGCCGCAAGCTGCGCCGTCTCGTCCGGCAGACGCAGCAGCGCACGGGCATGGCGCTCCGTCAGGCCGCCACGGCGCAGGGCCTCCCGCACCGGCTCCGTCAGCCGCAGCAGCCGCAGCTTATTGGCCACGGCGGACTGGGATTTGCCCAGCTTTTCCGCCGCCTGCTCCTGACTGAGGGCGTAGCGGCTGATGAGTCGTGCGATGGCGGCGGCCTCCTCGAAGCAGTCCAGATCCCGGCGCTGGAGATTTTCGATCAGGGCCAGCATCCCGGCGTCCTGCTCGTCCACCTGCGCCACAAGGCAGGGCACCTCCCGCAATCCGGCAATGCGGGCGGCCCGCATCCGCCGCTCTCCGGCGATGAGCTGATAGCCCTCCCCTGTCCGGCGCACCGTCAGGGGCTGCAAAATGCCGTAGGCCCGGATGCTGTCGGCCAGCTCACGCAGCGCCGCCTCGTCGAAGCTGCGGCGGGGCTGCTGGGGATTGGGGGTCAGTTGGGACAGGGATATGTACTGAACACGGGTGGACAAAAACTCACCCTTCCGGCGGTTTCTCATGGCAGCTCACTCCTTTTTCTCCATTGTACGCCATGTCCCGCGCGGAAGGCGGCGGTTTCCGTCGGAAGCGCGAAAAAAAACAGGCCCTTGCGGGTCTGTTTTTGATCCTGCGGTTCAGCCTGCCATATAGCCGCCGCCTACGTCGTCGCCCAGATCGCAGGTATAGACCCAGCAGATGACGTCGCCGTTCTTCAGCGTATAGCTGGAGCAGCCATAGTTGGGGAACCAGCCGTTGACCTTGTACATCCAGCCGGAGCCTTCGCCCACGTCGAACTCATAGAGATTGGCGATGCCCTTCACATAGGCGCTGTTGTAGGCGGTCGTCCAGACGGAGTCCATCTGGATGCCATTGTCGCGGCAGACCCGCTGCAGCACGTCATAGACCGTCTCGCCCTCGGTGAAGGTCACCGTCGTGGTGGACAGGATCACGCCGCTGGCGGGAACATAGTTCTTTTTGTTCTCCCGGCACATGTCCATATTGTTCAGGATCGTGCCGCAGGAGATGGAAATGGTGCAGGAGGGGCCGGAGGGGGTGCTGGGCGTCTCCGGCTGGGTCGGTGCGGCAGGCGTTTCCGTCTTGCCGCTGTTGTCCTTGCCTGAGGTATCCTTGCCGCCGGAGGTCGTTGTCCCCTGCTGGCCGTTATCGGTGACCACCGGCTTACCGGAGGTCGTGTCCGGCTTATTCTTGCCGTCGGACGTGTCGGTCTTTTTGCCGTCCTTGTCCGTCGTGGTGCCGCCGGTGGCGGTATCGTTCTTTTTGGTATCACCGGTCTTGCTGCCGGTCTTGTCGCCGGTTTTTGCGGTATTGTCCTTCTTCTCGTCGGTCTGCTTCTGCGCCGGGGGAGCGTCAGGCGCATCGCTTCCGGCAGCCGTATTGCCGCAGGCCGCCAGCGACAGCAGCGTCAATGCCGCCAGCAGCGCCGCCAGCATCCGCTTTACATGCTTTTTCGTCATTTTTCCATACCTCTCAGAATAGCGCTGTGCGCAGGGGCGTCAGATGACGCCCCTGCGCGGGTCTTATTGTTGCTGCGGCAGCTTACTTGGCGCTGCTCTTTTTCTTCCGTGCCAACACCACCAGTGCCGTGGCGGACAGCAGAACGCTGCTCATCCACAGGGTCATCTGGCTGTTATCGGCGGTCTGAGAGCTCTTCACATCGCTGGCGGGCGTGCTGGGTCTCTGCACAGGGATGACCTGCGTGTCGACCGCGCCGCAAACGGAGCAGCTGCGGGTCCGGAGACCGCTGGAGGTGCTGGTGGCGGGCTTGGTGATGGTCCAGCCGCCGAACTTATGGCCCAGCGCCTTGATGGTCTGGGTCTCCTCGGTCTGGCAGACGGAGCAGACACGCTTCTGGCTGCCGGCCTCGGTGCAGGTGGCCTTCTTGGTGACCGTCCACTCGCCGAAGGTGTGGCCCAGCGCCTTGACGGTACGGGTCTCCTCGGTGCCGCAGGCGGAGCAGACGCGCTTCTCGGTACCGCTCTCGGTGCAGGTAGGTGCCTTGACCACAGTCCAGCTGCCGCGGTGGTTGCCCTCGGCGCAGATGACCTTCACATCACCCATGTCATACAGGAAGGACTGGTTTGCCTTCATGCGGTAGTAGGCGGCCAGAGCGTAGTAGCCCTGCTCGGTGGCCATGCCGTTGAGGTCGCCGGTGGCCTCATGCTTGAAGCCGCCGCCGGTCACATAGTAGACGCACAGGGCGTCCAGCACGGTGTGGTTGTTCTTGATGAAGCGGCTGTCGGCCATCGGGTCGATCTTCATGGCGCACAGCGCTACCAGCACCTGCGCGGCAGACTCGCTGCTCTTGGTGCCGCCCACGTTCTCGGCGAAGCCGCCATCCTGCGCCTGCGCGCCGGACAGGAAGGTCAGCGCCTTATCCACGGCGGCCTTGACCGCCTCGTTCTTGCTGTAATAGGGTGCCAGCGCCTGAATGGCCATGGCGGTCATGTCGATGTCGGCAATCTTCTTGGACTTCATCACAGGCCAGCTGCCGTCGGGAAGCTGCGTGGCCAGAATGGCCTCCACCAGCTTATCGCGGGTCACATCGCCGGAGGTGGCGTAGTCGTAGCTGTCCAGTGCCAGCAGCGTCCAGACGGGGCCGTTGACGCTCTGGCTCTTGATGTAATCCATGCTGTTGAGGCCCTTCAGCAGATCGTGGCCGCCCACGCTGGTGACGTCCTTGCCGATAGCGGTCAGTGCCAGAATGATGCGGGCGCTCTCGGTGGGCTTGCCATCCAGATGCTCCTGCGCGTCGGCATACTTCTTGACGTATTCCACCACGGAGGCGTAGTAGTCGTCCACACTGGGCACATCGCGGCCGCTGCGGGCCAGACCCAGCGCCTTCCACTCGCCGCCGATGCTGCCGGCCTTGGGGGTACCGGTCTTGACCAGATAGTCGCCGGTGGTCTTATAAATGTTCTCCAGATCCAGTGCCGCCAGTTTGGCTTCGGCGGCGGTCAGCTTATCATAGTTGCTGACATCGGGCTGCAGGTCGCTTCTCAGCGAGTCGTAAGCCTCACGGGCTGCCTTGATGGCGCTCTCGGAGAGGAGAGTGACATCGTCGCCGATGGCATCGATCAGCTTCTCAACGGCCTCGACAGCCTCCTTCTGCTGGCGGGCCAGCTCGGCCTCGGCGGCAGTCAGCTTGTCATAGTTGTTGACCTGCTCCTTCTGGGTCTCACTGAGGGAATCGTAAGCTTCACGGGCCGCATCGATGGCTGCGCCGGAATCCAGCGTCACATCGCCGATGGCGTCGATCTTGGTCTGTGCGTCGTTGACGGCCCAGCCCTCCAGCTTCAGGGTCAGCTCAGGCAGCTGAGCAATGACCATATTGGCCTTGGGTGCGTTGAAGCCGGGATCCATGCCGATCTCATAGCGGATACCGCGGTGGCCGCCGATGGTGGTGTTGCTGAAGCCGCCCATCTTGATGGCGCCGTTCAGGGTGTAGGTATAGCCCTCCGCGTCAGCGGGGACGGTGATCTCGATCAGCTGGCGGACGGGGTTGCCGCTGAAGTCATACACGCCGAAATTGCTGCCGGGCTTGGAACGGAATTCCGTACCGTCTGCATCCCGATAATACAGGGAGGCGTTGAAGTTGTACGCGCCGGACAGCTTCTCAGCAGGGTTGACCAGATCGCTGAACTGAAGCTGTACCTTATCGCCGGGCTTCAGCTCGGCATTGGCTGCCAGCTCGTTGCCGTCGGCATCCTTCATCACATAGCTGACGCCGCGGGCGGTGACCACCTGATAGGCGGCAAGGCCGTCCTTCTCCACACGGATGATGTGGCGGCCGGTGGTCAGGCCGGAAACAGTGACCTCACCGTTGGCGGCCACGGAGACGCCATTGGAGGTAAAGCCCTTGAAGGTCATGGTGCTGCCCACGGTGGAGCGGGCCACGGTAACGGTGGTGCCGGCTTCCGGCGTGAAGGAGTAGCTGGCGCCCTCGCTGCCCAAATAGAACAGGATGTCATGCTCGGCGTCCAGCGCGGTCGCTTCGCTGGTCACACGATCCACCGTCATATTGGTCTGGATGGCGGAGCCGTCCGCGCCGACGGAGACCACGAACACACCGGTGAACTCCGGCCAGATGGCGGAGAACACATGATTTTCCTTATTGCTGGTCTGGCCCTGCATGTGGGTCATGGCATCGTAGGTCACCAGAACGACGGCCGTACCGGCCTTGTTGGCCTTCATCACGGCCACGGAGCTGTTGTGCTCGTCGGGGGTGATGGTAACGACGTCACTGGCGCTGCCGTCGAAATTCACCACCTGATAATGCATGTCGGGCAGTGCGATCTTGGCGTTCATAAAGCCTTCAATGGCCTGCCAGTTGCGGAAGGAATTCAGCTCAAATGTCTGGCCCACGGACATATCCATGTAGCCCTGCGCGTTGATGTTCAGATAGATGTCCGCACGGTCATACACGTTCTTATTGAAGCGGTACACCGTATCCTTGCTGATCTCGTCATCCATGTGAAGATCGTTGCGGGTAATGGTAATAGTCTGATTATTTGTAAAGGACGTTACATAAGTCCAGTAGGTCACGCCGTCGGGATTCTGGACCCGCAGGAAGCGGCTGCCGCTAGCGGAGGAGGGGATGCAGAAATAGGCCTCTACCGTATCACCCTTCACGGTCTCCTTTTCGGCATCCGTAAAGGTATAGAGGTAATACTTGCTAAGCGTACCGATCTGCACGGTGGAACCGGCAGGCGCGACCACCGTCACACCCAGCTTCTGGGGGATGGAGCCGGACATGCTCAGCGCACCCTTACCAGGGGCGGTGTCCGTGCTGTTCTTGCTGAGCGTCAGGGGCAGATAGTCCTCCGCCTTGTCGCCGATGGGGGTCAGAACAACTTCGATGGTGCCGCTCTCCTGGAAGATGCAGCTGGGATAGGTCTTTTCCCAAGTTTGTCCCTTGCTGCTGGTGGCGGTGCCGAGGGTCGCCTTCAAGTCGGTGCCGTCGGGGCCGGTCACCTTCAGGTCGATCTTATAATCGGTGTCCTTGACCCAGCCGGAGTTGCTGGCATTGATCTGATAAACGCGCTGCAGGGCAAAGGTATTCTCGCCCTCCTTGACCGTCAGGACCAGAGAGCCGTTGAAATCATTGTTGGCGTCGTAGCCCTCTACCAGATAGTCGCCAACGGGCAGCTTGGTGGTATACATCATCTTATAGCCGTCGGCCTCGGTGGCGATGCCTTCCAGAAGGTTGGCCTTGCCCTTGACGCCGTTGGTGTAGGTGTAGACCTTCAGAGATGCCAGCTGTGCGCTGTGCAGCCCCTTGAAGACGACGCTCTGGCTGCTGGCGATCTCGATCTTCGCCGTGGGGTTTATCAGGGCGTAGACTTCTTCGTCCTCGTTGCTGGCGGCCGCCAGATAGCCGGTGGCGCTGCTGTTTACCGCGATGGTGGCCTTACCGTTTTCGTCGGTAATGGCGTTTTCAATGGCCGTAAATGCGCCGCTCTCCGGATCCACCCAGCCCAGCTGGAGGCCCTCCACCGCCTTGGCAGCAGCCTTCAGCTCAGCGGGAGTCTTGTAGCGATAGCCGCTCATGGCGTTGAAGCCCTTGACGGTAACGGTGATCTCCTGACCCTCGGTTACCTTGGCGGGTGCGTCGACCCAGGTGTAATAATCGGAATAAGTCTCGTCGTCGCTCAGGATGTAGAAGTCCACGACATCGCCGTCGTGCAGCTCGGTGTTCGTGACGAAGGTGCCGTTGTAGCCGCCGCCAGAAGAGGCAGGCGTGCCGTCATTGGGATAGCCCTCGTTGACATAGAAGCCGCAGGCATAGGTGGTAACACCGAAGATGGTGCTGATCCAGCCGGCGCTGTTCACGACCAGATAGTCCTTCGCAGTGGCGGCGGTGAAGTCATCGAAGACCAGCTTATGGGCCTCCACCAGCGCGTCCAGCGCGGAAACGCCGTCCACCTCATCCTTGAAGCCGTACTTTTCCGCGGCGTCAGAGGAGACGCTCATGGTGGTGATGCCGTGGAGATAGGCACCGGCCGCCTGAGAACGGATGGTAACATTGGCGGTGGTCACGGCAGGCGTGCCGCCTTCCTGCTTCACGGTGACGGTATAGACCTCAGCCGCACCGGTGTTGGTGTTCATGCTGGGCCAGCTGGGATCGCCGCATTTCACGGTGATCACAGTGCCGTCGGAGACAGGGATCTCAGCATTGCGCTTATATTCGGTGCTGCCCACGCTGGTGCGCACCTGATAGTTCTTGTTGGAGGCGGTCGGCGTCACTACCACGGAGGTGGTATTCTTGTCGATCGTCAGGGTATAGTTGTGGGTATCCTTGTCAAAAGCAGGAGCCAGTGTACCGGCGCTGACGGTCAGTTCCTTCACTGTCTTGTCCTGATTGTCCCAAGTGCCGCCGAGATCATCCGCCGTGCAGCTATACATGACGCGGATCTCGTCACCGGCGGTCAGCTTGCCGTTGGCAACGGTGAAGCTGGCGAAGCCTTCGTTGGTGAACCAGTCGTTCAGCGTGCCCATCCAGCCAGACATTTCGCCGGCCGCCGGATCGTTTTTGAGTCCGTTGATCTCTGTGATGAACCCGCTGTCGGCGCCGGTCTGGGAATAAGTACCCAGCGCGGCAACAATGCAGGACATCATGGTGGACTCCGAGTCGAGATCGACCCATTGGTCTACCAGCGTTCCCTCCCACGCGGCGCCCTTGGCCTTGGGGAAGGTGGTGTTCTCCACGATGACACGTACCTGGTCATCGTGCCCTGCCGCGAACACGGTGGTGGGGATCAGGCTGAACACCATCACCAGTGCCATCAGCAGAGAAGCTATGCGTTTCTTCATCTGTGATTTTCCTCCTATATATATTTCTCAGGAATCCCATGTATATGATGCCGTTTCCGGCGGATCATTGAGGTTGGCGGGAGAGACCGGCAAATCTCTCCCGCCGTTATGGAAAAGACGGCGGCTAAATGCCGCATCCGGCTTGCGGGAATACGCTTCCGACAAAAAACGCCGCCGACCCTCCCGGTGTGGGAAAGCCCGCGGCGTCAGTGGTAAAAAACGCCGGCCCTCCCTTTCGGGAAAACCAGCGGCTGTACGTGAAAAGAAAAGCACCGGCCGCTTCCCAATGGGAAACGCCAGCGCGCACCTTTACCCTCGTCACAACGAAGAAGCGCCGCTGTGTACAAGTTCTCATCCGTGCAATTCTCCTGCCCTAACGCCACGAGGCTGCCGCCTCTCGTACATGACCTACCTTCTCAGAGCTTACGCTCCAATGGCTGCTGTTCGCCACACGGTGTCGCCACCGCTTTGGTCATTTCCTTGCGTTCACAGTGCCGTCCGCAGAGGGTCTTACCCCAATTCTTTCAAAACTGCCACCTGACCGGAACCGGTCTTTACGGTGAACAGCCACACGACTTCACAGAACTCAAGATTCAATTGTTCTGTCAGCATCCGCTTTGCCTTCCTGCGGGACGCTGACTGTCATTCAGTATAGCGCAGCCCCTGTGAGTTTGTCAATAGCTGCGCCCAAATTTGTCCGGCGAGGAGCGGCGCGGCGTCAAGTGCTCGGAGGTGCTTATATCAGGTCAAATCGATAGGTGACTGAGTTCTGCCACGGTTCTTCGTTTGCCAAGTCCGCACCGATCACTCTGCCGCCCATTCTCTCATAGAACGCCCGGGCATTCAAATTCTCCGGAACACAGTGACAGATGAATGACTCCGCACCGTGCTCCCTGCAATGCGCTTTGATAAAGTCAAAGGCTGTTCGGCCGATCCCCTGCCTTTGATACGCGGAAATAATATATAGGGATTGCAAAATAACCACGTCAGCTTGCAGCATCGTCAGATAGCCGATATCCTGAGCGTCTTTTCGGATCAGATACACGGAATACGCCGGATCATTTATCCTGAACAACTCTTTCTCCTTATGCCAAGCCCAATCAAAGTCATCGATCATTTTATCGGGATAGATCCCTCTGTATGTGGTGTCCCAAATTCTATGCCGCAGGTCAATAATGGACAGCGCATCTTTCTCAGTCGCCTCAACAAACATCTGCTCGTTCTCCATGTTATCGTCTCCCCCCTATACGCCTTCCGATCTGTTTATACACTATACCATGATAATCATGCATTCCGCAAGTAATCGCGCAAAAAGTCCACCGCGATTCTATCAGAATCTCGGTGGACCTGAAAGGATTCTCCTCTCATGCCCTGTTAAAGCCACCAAAAGAAAAGCACCACCTGTCGGTGGTGCTTTTCTTTTGGTGGACCTGAAGGGATTCGAACCCTCGACCTCTCGGATGCGAACCGAACG
>ENA-OROD01003547-OROD01003547.1-human-gut-metagenome-genome-assembly--contig:-NODE-3547-length-10127-cov-2.109909_pt1 | contig 10127 bp, 7 predicted proteins | sample MGYA00242123_ERZ509038 | MGnify/ENA primary metagenome ERZ509038 (study PRJEB26280, sample SAMEA2338719) | human gut metagenome | biome: human gut; feature: human-associated habitat; material: faeces... | reverse complement strand
GGAGCTTTCTTTACTTCTTCTTTTACAGCCTCTGTTGTCTCTTTTACGGTTTCTTTTACATTCGCTAACTTTTCTGTTGCCTTTGCCTCTACTGCGCTGGCTGCTGCTTTTACTTCTGCTGCCTTTGCCTCAAGAGTCTTTGTCTCTGCAGGTTTTACTTCTGCTTCCTTTGTTTCAGCAGGCTTTACTTCTGCTGTCTTTGTCTGTGCAGTTGTTACAACTGGTTTCACTTCCGGCTTCTTTCCTGATTTTGCGTTCATATGCTCCTCCTATTCACAAACTAAGAACTTTTCCATTGCATCTAAAGCTTCCGCTTCATCCTCTCCATTTGCTACGATATTTACTTTCATACCGTTGGAAGGATTAAATGCCATAATTCCCATAATACTCTTGGCATTAATCTTGCGGTTATTGCTCTCTAATATGATCTCACTGTCGAACTTACAGGCTACCTGTACCAGTTCGGCAATCGGGTTATCATGTTCTTTTTCAACATCAGAAACTACAATCTCTTTTTTACTCACAGTCCCAATACCTCGCTTCACTTCATTCCGTGTTCTAACATATTGCTACATTGTATAGCTTATTCATGTAATATAGCCTATTCGCAGGGGTTTTACAATATGTTTTTTTCATTTTTGGCAATTTCCAACAAGGATTCCAACAAAACTACATTTTTTTATGCAACTTTTCTATTTTAAATATGCATAGAAGCAGCTTCCTGATCCTTCCAGTGTATTCTTGGCTTCTTCCATATTTTTCCTCTGAATTGCTCCGCTTCCCGGTTCATAAATACACACACTGTTCGAATCGTACCCTGTGATCAGAACAGCATCTCCTGTTCCGCGTACTGCAAAGACCGGATTGCCCTCACTGACATAATAAAGCACCTGTTCTAATCCGCATCCGCTTAAATCCAGCACCGTACTTTCCTTTAAGGCTTCCTGCAAGATCTGTTTTGCGGTTTCACCGTTTTCTAACAACGCTCCTGCATCTAAATTCAGCCCTTCTTTTTTCAGGATAACATTCAGGCATTTTGCAGCCGTGCTATTGCCCTGTGCCTGTGTTCCATCCGCTATGACGGTTTCTCTTAAAGCCCTGCGTGAACGCTTCCAGATGTACTGCTGCTTTGTTCCTACAACCACTCCCATTTTTTCATCGGCTGCTCTGACCGCTTCAGCTGCATTCGCTGTTCCAAGCACGACCTTTCCTGCTGCATAAGCGTAATACTGCTGCTCACCCGAAATATCTAACTGCACCTCTTTTGATCTCTCATGGATGATCTCTTTTGAAACCAGAGTCTGCAATTTTTTCTCTTCTTCTGCCGCCTTTGCAAGCTGTATCTGCACCTGTGTCTGGCGTTCTTTTGTCGAAGTTGTATGCAGCTCGGCTTTTGCTCCGCTCTCTTCCTCGCTGTTTACGATCGTATCCTCCGAAGCATCCACATAGGCTCCGCCCTCCGGACGGACTCTGCTCAAATAGATGGTATTTTCATCTATACGGACATCTGTAATATAATATCCGCCTTTTTCATAGGTCTTTACTACTTTATAATCTTCTTCCGGTGATAAGATCCGGATCTGATACATTGGAAATACCTGATTTCCTGCTGCATCCTTAACGCTGTCTGCATTTCTCGCCTGTCCGTATATAAAATCTTCTCCGATAAATCCGATGGCACGAGTCTCCTCTCCGCTGCCGGTCTTAACCTGATGTGTATTTCCTGTCTCTAAATCCTCTAACAAAAGCTGTCCTTCACTGTCCTGATATGCCAGATATCGTCCGCTTTCTGATACCTGATAAGTTCCTGCATCTAAATTCTTCATCTTCTTTGTAACTTTCAGGTTCTCTAGATCAATTTGATAAAGTGTCTTGCCTGCGATCAGGTAGAACTGTTCCTGATTGTTCTGATATGCCAGCTCGCCTAAATCTTCTTTCATAACCTGATAAGAAGTCGTCACCGGCAAAAACAGCTGCTCTTCTACCGTATTGGTCACAGAGTCATAATGGCACACACTGATCCCTGTCCTGCCCTCATGGATTCCCCGGTTCATGTAGCCATAGACTAAAAAGTCCATACTTCCACGCTCATCAATGCTGACAATACGGATATCGTGTTCTCCATAATTTTCCCTGTCATCCACTTCTTCCATATCCGAACGGAAACTGAATACCTTTGCGATCTGATTGGTGTCCTGATTGTACATCCACAGATCTCCTTCCTGTACAAAGGCTGCAACGCTTCCATTTTCATTTGAGATATAGTTTACATCCTTAGAACGTATTCCCAACTGGATATAGTTATCATAAATACTGTCTTTTCCACCTGAAAAAACGCGGTTCATCGATCGCTCATAGCTGAGCAGATACGGTCTTGCACTGGTGTATCGTATTCTATAGTATTCCTCTACATTATAGTATTCGGAATCCGAATCTTTTGCTTTTACTACATAATCTAACGTGATCACATTACAGGTACTGCTGATCTCCTTAATGGACGGGATCGGTTCACTGACTTTCTGATATGGAAAATCTGCCCATGTCACCTGCTTTAAGGAAGAATGGATCGTAACGTTATTCAGACTGCTGTTATCCCCTGATGAGTTCGGTTCTAAGTAAGTTGCCAGTGTCCCTTTTGTTTCCGGATTCATGGATGTATCATGAAAATCCTTCGCAAACGCAAGGCTCTCCTGCACATAGGCATCTACCGGCTGTATGATGCGTGTGTAATAGTAGACTTCTTTTTTTCCCTGCTGCAGCTTTAAGATCAGAAGATATTCCTCTCCCTCTTCAATGATGTTCTGTATTTTAATATTCGCTGTCACCTGTTTGTCTTCTGCCTTAAAATTTTTCACATCGGCTTCTGCGACCAAACGCTTCCTGTCCATGCTTCGGATCTCATAGGAAATCTTATCAATGGAATTGCCGAAAGTCTCAATACTGACAGGCAATTTACGGCTTTTATCTAACGGTGTAATACTGTCCCTCATATATACTGCATTCATCTGTGCCGTATGACCATGAAGTTCATTGATCTCTTCATCTGCATAGGTGAGCGTAACAACCGGCAGTGTTGCTCCCGCCATATTATCGGTCGTGTCATTGCTCGAATGACGGTTTATTAGTCCCACGATCAATACGGTCAGTACAAATGCCCCGATCAGTGCGATTATTTTTATCTTTCCTTTCTTCAAAAGCCTGTCCTCCCTTTCTTCAAAAACAGGCGGTGCCATACGGCACCGCTGACTTCTTTCATTGTATATAGTTTTATCCAAAAACTCAACTACTATTTTACCACCAGCGGTTACAACGCCGATGTCTGCAGCGTCTTCTATACATTTCATTGTATAACAACACTTCCACCAAATCGGACAATCCTCCGCCACGGCGGGAACCTCCGCAGCATTCGCTGGTCTCTACTTCGTCTTTTTCGCTATCCTGTGCGATCTTATCCATAATCCGCTTGCTGACTAAAGAGAGCATCGTTTTATCCGGATATTCGTCAAACATCAGGCTTCCCTCATACTCCATTCTGTCACATTCTTCATCTACATACTTCTGGATCTTTTTGACCTCATTCGGATAGAGTTCCCTCATCCGGTCTAAATCCTTTTCATACTCCATTTCTTTTAAATAATTCCCCTGCATCTGCATCGGCAATCCTGCCTGCATTTGCATCTGGTATGGCGCATAAAACGGATAGGTCTGTGGTGAGTAATACCAGTCTTTATTATTATAGTCCACTCCACTTCTCCTGGAAAAAACATCACTATACTATATGCCTCTTTTCCAAAAAAGTGCGGCTCCTCTATCCTCTTTTTTTCTTCTTCTTTCGCAGATACATCTCCATGTCTGCTCTTTCAATGACAATCTGAAGATTGGTATGTTCCACATCATCTATCGTATAGCTTCCAATACTTGCCGAAACCGGATACTCCCGTTTCTGACTCTCATTGACCTGCCTGATATGATTCTGAAATTCCTGCTCAAATTCCAGATGCCGTCCATCTGCAACGTTTTCAAGTCCCAACACGATAAACTCATCGCCGCCAAAACGCATACAGACTTCCTCTTCCCGGCTTGCTTTTTTCAAACATTCTCCAATTGTCTTGATCAGCCAGTCGCCTTCGTGATGACCATAAGTATCATTCACTTTTTTCAAACCATCAATATCGATAAAGCTGATGTACAGACTTCTTCCGCTGCTCTTTGCATACATTTTATACTTATCTGCCTGTATCTGAAAACCAACCCGGTTGTAGAGTCCGGTCAGACTGTCAAACGCACTCATGCGGTCTAATTTTTCCGTGATGTTCTGCAAGATCTGTTTTTTCAAAACCCTCTCTACGGCATTTCCCAACTCTAGCATCCACTGCTTAATCAAATCAGCTTCTGTTACCATATCACAGTAACCAATGATACAGTAGCCAAAAAAATGTTCCTGATAGTGAATCGGCATAACAAATGAAACCACATTCTCATCTGCCGTACATTCCTTTGGAAGCAGCATTCCCGGCTCTAATTCGCCATAGGAAGAAAACACTCCTTTTTCATAGGCAATCGGCAGCCGGTATCTCTCTTTCTCTGCCTCATTCCAGGCTGCATCCTGCAACGGCTCCTTTTCTCCATAGCTGCGAACCATCCGTCTCGCAAAGGCATCCGTGTCCCGGAATGCTATGTAAAAACACTCGGTTCCCAGCCCCGGAACAAATTCTTTTACCGGCTGAATAAAATCCTTTACTTTTTTGGATTTCATAAAGCTGTTAAAGACTTCGTTCATTCTCTTCTGGTAATCCTTCGTCTTTGCCGTCTGGCGAATCAGGCGGCGTTTTAATTCCCGCCCGTCATCCCGACCTTCGCTCTCACAGCCACAGCTTTCCGAATAAATCTGTGTTGTCGGTATCTGAACGCAAAGCTCCTGTATCTCTTTTGCAGTTTTGGTCATAAGATACTCACAGGCACGATATCCCATCGTCTTTCTGGCACAATCCACTGTCGTAATTTTAGGAGAATTGTCCTTTGCAACCGGTACATTGTCAAAACCTGTTACGATAATATCTTCCGGTACCCGGTATCCGCGGTTTTGCAGTTCCATAATGGCTCCTGCCACCATACAGTCATTTGCACAGATAATTGCCTCCGGAATTCTATGCATCCTGTCTAGTTCACTGACCACATAAATTCCGGCTTCCACACTATAATCTCCCTGAAAAAACCAGTGGGAATCAAATGAGATTCCTTCTTCTTCTAAGACATCCCGGTATGCCTGTGCTCTTTTTGCCGCATCACTGTATTCTTTCGGACCATCAATATATGCCAGCTTACGCACCCCATGCTCACATATGACATGGCGAACCATCTGACTCATTGCATGGTAATCGTCAAATTCTATGCAGCCCATTCCCTCTGTTTTTGCCCCTACGGAAATCACCGGAACGCCACTCTCCCGCAGACGTTCTACTACACGTTTTTGCATCTCTTTTTCATGGAGTGTCTCTCTTGCTAAAATGATTCCATCATAATCCTTCGGATTCAGCAGATCAAAGATTTTAAAAGCTCCCCTTTTATAACCTCCGGTCTGCAGATGGTCCCCACTGCAGTGAAACACATGGATACTTCCCCCATGCTCCGACTGATACTGTATCATCCCCTGTACCAGCTCCTGTTGATTACTATATTCAATCCCACACAATACAACTGCTATTTTTTTCATAAAAATACCTCATACATTTTTCTTCTGCTATCTCTCTACAATACCCCAATACTACGCTGATACGCTTTGCTGCCCCTCACAAAACGGTTGCGTGAAGATATTTTTTGTTTTACAATAAACTCATTCATACTAAAGGAGTTACTTATGAGCACAAAGAAACAGGAAACGCATACGCATGAGCATGAACACTCACATACGCATAAACATGACCACGGTCATCATCACGAAAACACAAAGGCTGTTTTAAACCGTATGTCCCGTGCGATCGGTCATATGGAAGCCGTTCGTACTATGATCGAGGACGGCCGCGACTGCAGCGAGGTTCTGATCCAGATTGCCGCTGTCCGTTCTGCTATCAATAATATAGGAAAGATCATTTTAGAAGATCACATTAACCATTGTGTCGTAGATGCCGTGGAAACCGGTGACACCCAGGTACTAAAAGACCTTGAAGAAGCGATCAACAAATTTATAAAATAAAGTGGAGCTTACTGACTCCACTTTTTCTTCGTGTATCTCTCTGCCTTTCCTATTCAGCACTCTTTGCACAGCATACCCGGTTCTTTCCCGATCTCTTCGCCTCGTACAATGCTTTATCTGCCTGTTCAAAAAATGTGCTGGCATTCTCATATATTTTTGTATATTCCGCAACTCCGATACTTAAAGTAAAATGCTTTTCCCCCAGTTCTGTCTGAAAAGCAATTTCTTCAAACTTCTTTCGGATATTCTCTGCAATTCCCATGGCTTCTTCTATCCCCCGCTTTGGAAGGATCATTGCGAATTCCTCGCCACCATAACGTGCAGAAAAATCATTATTTCCATGTCCCTCCGCAAATGCCACAACCACTTTGCGAATGACCTCATCTCCAAATGCATGACCATAGGTGTCATTGACTTTTTTAAAATTATCAATATCGGCGATCATAACGGAAAAAGTCTCTTTTTTCTCCTCATACCGCTTCATGTGATATTCTAACTCTTCATAAAATGTCTCATGGTTATACAGATGCGTCAGGGAATCCCTGACGGATTTTTCTTCCTGTAATATATAGGAAAGGTTTACCTGTTCTTCTAACACAAACGTTACAAACGTGCAGCCTGCAAAGATCGTTACATCGATCAACAGATTTTCCGGCGGCAGATACGGGGAATATGGTAAAAAATACCCCTGATACGCCGCATATAATGCGGTAGAGATTCCTGCCTGCAGCACCATCATCTTCCAGTCCCTGTAAAACGGACACAACACCATTGGGAACAGTAATGCCGGCATCAGTCCGACGCTGGTATGCACCCAGACGGCAATGGCTGCAAATCCCGATACCAGAATCATCATAAATAAGGAAACAATCCTATGGCTTTTACTCTTTATACACTTCTTAAACAAAATATCTGCCGCTGCTAACCATACCCCCTGTCCAATCGACGGGCGGGCTACAAACAAATAAAAGTAATAGGCTCTGCTACACTCTTCATTCGGCTGAAAGAAGATAAACAGAAACAACTCTATGATCAACGTTGCAAGCCATACTTTTTTCAATGCATTAATGACAATGAAGCCCCATTCTTCACTCTCTTTTGTATTAATCCTACGACTTGTATTTATGTATTTCTTCATATGAATACCCATTTTCTTACCTTCTCTTATTATTTTAGTATAACCCATGGTTTTTGCAGTTTCAAGTGCTTTTCCTGACTTTTCCAGCCCATTTTTCGCGTTTTCTTCGTATCTTCGACGAACATTCATAAATTCTTAAGATATTTTTATGTAAGATTACCGTTGATTTTTACTTGAAATCGTTTTATTCTTGTTTAGGTAATGTAAATTTGGTGTAAATTTCTTTTTACATTGCTTTTTTATCTATATATGAATATACTTTTTCGAGGTGAAATACATGAAGAAACTAAAAAATATTTTATCAGGCATAAAGAACTTTTTCTTAAAGATTCATTCTAAGATTCCAAAGCTTCCGCCGATGAAGCCGGAGACGCGTGAAAAGCTGGATAAGGTCATCAACTTTATGAACCGCTTTTCGATTATCTTCCATATTATACTGGCATGCTTTTTGACATTTATCATTGAGTTTATTTCCAGAAGAGACCTGCGTTCTACTTTAACCTTTATGGATGCACATACCTGGGCTTACCTTTATAACTCACTGATCATTTTTGTTTCGCTGTCCATTGTATACTTTTTCCGCAGAAGAGCCCTTGCCCGCGTCATCATCAGCGGTCTGTGGCTGTTCCTTGGAATTATCAACGGATGTATCTTAGCACAGCGTGTCACACCATTTGGCTATACCGACTTAAAGATGGTCACGGACCTCTTAACCATGCAGAATACGAATTACTTTACTGCCGGTCAGGCATTGATCGCCGTTATCGGAGTCGCTGCTTTTATTGCCTTTTGTATCTGGCTTTGGGCAAAGGGTCCGAAATTCCAGGGACGTTCTAACAAACTGGTCGTTTTCCTGTTTGTGGCATCCTGTTTTATCTGGGTTCCACTGACCACACAGGCAGCGCAGGATAAGCATATCATCGCTTCTTATTTTTCTAATATTGCACAGGGTTATGAAAATTACGGTTTTGTTTACGGTTTCTCCTCTTCCGTTGTGGACAGAGGCATGAGCAAACCGGATGCCTACTCAAAAAAGAAGATTGAATCGATTGAAGATTCCGTAAAAGTAGCGGATACCAGTCGCTCTAAAGAGGATATGCCTAATATCGTTGTCGTTCTGTTAGAGTCTTTTGTAGACCCTACTGATATCAACTTTTTAAAGACTTCAAGTGATCCGATCCCGAACTTCCATGAACTGGAGGCAAATTACTCCACCGGTCATATGACGGTTCCGGTTGTAGGTGCCGGTACGGCGAATACGGAATTTGAAGTTTTAACCGGTATGGGACTTCAGTTCTTCGGAACCGGAGAATATCCATATAAGACGATCTTAAAAGAAACAGACTGCGAAAGCATTGCTTCCGACCTTTCTAAATTAGGTTACGGAACTCATGTAGTCCACAACAACGGCGGTAACTTCTACAGCCGTGCCAATGCGTTTTCTATGATGGGATTTGATACCTTTACCAGTAAGGAACTGATGAACATCACGGAATACACTCCGCTTGGTTCCTGGCCTACTGATGATATCTTAGTGGATGAAACGATCAAGTCCATGGATGCCACACCGGATCAGCAGGATCTTGTCTACACGATCACGGTTCAGGGTCACGGCGATTATCCGACGGAAAAGGTCATTGAAAACCCTGAAATTACCGTTAGTGGTGCAAAAGATGAAGCTACCAATAATCAGTGGGAATATTACATTAATGAAATCCACGAAGTGGATAAATTTATCGGAAAGTTAAAGGATGCCCTTGCGCAGCGTGATGAGAAAACGATCCTCGTGCTCTGGGGGGACCATCTTCCTACACTCGGCTTAGAAGAGAGTGATATGGCAACCGGTGATATTTTTAAGACAAAGTATGTAACCTGGAATAATTTCGGTTTGGAGAAACAAGACGCTGATCTGACTTCCTATCAGCTTTTAGCTCACTTAACCGACCAGCTTGACATCCATGAAGGAACAATGTTCCGTTTCCATCAGAGTCAGCAGGATGTAGCAACTGACTCTAAGGATTACATCCAGAATTTTGAGCTTTTACAGTACGATATCCTTTATGGAAAACGCTACTGCTACAACGGCGATAAAGACCCGTATCCGGCTTCTGATCTGGTCATGGGTATCGATGAGACCAGTATTGACCGAACGTGGCTTGCCAGTGATGGAAAACTGATGATTTACGGACAACATTTTACTCCTTGGAGTAAAGTCTTTATCAATGGCACAAAGGTTCCTACCACTTACGTCAGTGGCAACTATCTTAAGATTAAAACGGATAAATTAGATGATAGCGATGTCCTTGTCGTGAACCAGATGGGTTCGAGCAATACGATCTTTAGAAGCTCCAACGAATATGTTTACCATATTCCTGCTGACCCTTCCGAAGAGACGCCTGCTACTGATACACCGCAAAACGAAACAGATATCGAAGATCAGGATGCCCTGATGAATAATATGGATAAAAACGAAGTAGTAAACGACATTCAGGAAGGAACCGAAGAACCGGTAAAACAATATCCACCGGCAACCGCAAAAGAATAGTGAGATTGTGAGAATTTCTCCTTTATAGAAAATAGGAAGTAAAACGGCAGTTTGAATCGTATTTTTCAAGCTGCCGTTTTTATGTTCTATTATCTTTTTTATCTTTTTTATTTTTTCTTATTACTTCTTCATTGCCGTATATGGTCTGTCAATCTGAATAACAGTGTAATATTCTTTTCCAAGTCGCTCCCACACTTCTGCCTGCACTTTTTCTTTGACTTGTGCATCTGTCATCGGATAGTCAAACGGTA
>ENA-OROD01003536-OROD01003536.1-human-gut-metagenome-genome-assembly--contig:-NODE-3536-length-10154-cov-9.908407_pt1 | contig 10154 bp, 8 predicted proteins | sample MGYA00242123_ERZ509038 | MGnify/ENA primary metagenome ERZ509038 (study PRJEB26280, sample SAMEA2338719) | human gut metagenome | biome: human gut; feature: human-associated habitat; material: faeces... | reverse complement strand
GACCGTTTGCGCGCCTTCGGCAGGGCGTGGGCGGCAGCGGCGCGGCGGAGAGCAAGGTGCGCGCGTTGTATGCCTACCTTGAGGAGGCCGGACTGCCGGAAGCCCTTCAGGAGCAGACGGCGCGGCTCTTTTCCGAAGGCGAGGCCCAGCGCGCCGAGGAAACGGCGCAGCTGTGGAGCGTCCTGTGCGGCGTGATGGATCAGTTTGTGGAGATTCTGGGCGGTACAGCGCTGGACGCCGAGGAATTCGCGCAGCTGTTCCGGCTGGTGCTGACGCAGTACAGCGTGGGGACGATCCCTGTCACGCTGGACGCGGTGAACGCAAGCGCCATGACGCGCAACGACCGCCACACGGTGCGCGCGCTGTTTCTGCTGGGGGCGAACGACGGCGTACTGCCTGCGGCGGAAACGGGCGGCGGCATTCTGCGCGATGAGGACCGCGAAGCGCTGGAACAGCGCGAGATATTTCTCGCGCCGCACGGAATGGAGCAGTTCCATCTGGAAATCCAGAACCTTTACGCCGCGCTTGCCCAGCCGACGGAGAAGCTGACGGTCTCCTACCCGGCGGCGGACGCCTCCGGCGCGGAAAAGCGGCCGTCTTTCGTCGTGGGACGCATTGCGCGGCTACTGCCGGCAGTGAAGCTGGAGAAGGAGAGCGCGGACAAGGCCTATCGTCTGACGGGCCGGGCGGCTGCGCTCGAGTATGCGGGCGAGCATATTGACGGCGCGCTGTGGCGGTATTTTGAAGGCAGGGAGGATGCGCGCGGCGCGCTTGCGGCGATGCGGGACGCCGCGCGATATACGCGCGGGAGGCTTTCCGGCGATACGGTGCGGGCGCTGTACGGAAGCACCGTAACGCTTTCCGCCTCGCGCATGGACAAGGCGCGGTCCTGCCATTTCGCGTTTTTCCTGCGCTATGGGCTGCGCGCAAAGGAACGCACGGGCGCGGGGTTTGACGCGCCGCAGATCGGCACCTTTGTCCACGATGTAATGGAGCATACGCTGCGCCAGGCGAAGGAGTGCGGCGGGCTGCACGCGATGGGCCGGGAGCGGCTGCACGCGCTTGTATGCGCGGCGATCGACGAATACACCGCGCGCGTGCTGCCGGATCTTGCGGAAAAGAGCGCGCGCTTCCGGTATCTGTTCGAGCGGCTCTGCGCCGCTGCGGAACGCATCATGGACGAGGTGTGCGAGGAGCTGGAGCATTCGGATTTTGAGCCGCTGGCGTTTGAGCTTGCGTTCGGCCCGGATGGGCAGCTGCCCGCCATCACCATTCACGAAAACGGGAACACGGCGCGCGTGGTAGGTAAGGTGGACCGCGTGGACGGCTGGCTGGACGGCGGCAGGCTCTACCTGCGCGTGGTGGATTACAAAACGGGCAGGAAAAGCTTTGATCTGGCGGAGCTGCGCTATGGGCTGGGGCTGCAGATGCTTCTGTACCTCTTCACGCTGGAGGAGCGCGGCAGCGCGCTTTTCGGCGGAAAGGAGATCGTCCCGGCGGGCGTTCTGTATACGCCCGCGCGCGAGCCGCTGCTGCGCTGCGCGCGCGATACCTCGCCGGAAAAGATCGAGAAGGCGCTGAAGAAGGAATTGCGCCGCAGCGGCATGGTGCTGGAGGATCCCGCCGTGCTGAAGGCGATGGAGCACAGCGCGCTGGAGTCGCCCTGCTACCTGCCCATTGCGGTAAAGAAGGACGGCGAGGTAACAGGCAGCCTTGCCTCGGCGGAGCAGCTGGGTAAGCTTTCCCGCTATGTCGATCATCTGCTGCGCCAGATCATGGACGAGGTGTTCTCCGGTAATATCGATGCCGATCCCTGCGCGCGTGCGCCGCAGCAGTCGGCCTGTACCTACTGCGAGTTTGCGCCTGCCTGCCACTTTGAGAATGGGCGCGGAGGAGACCATATCGAATACATCCGCGCCACGAAGGGCGAGGAATTCTGGAACTATATCGACCGGGTGAACGGAGAGGAGGCGCGCACAGATGGCTGAAACGCTGACAAGGGAACAGCAGCAGGCGGTGGACAGCCGCGCGCGCAGTCTGCTCGTCTCGGCGGCGGCGGGATCGGGCAAAACGAAGGTGCTGGTCGAGCGGCTGTTTTCTTATGTGGAACGCGAGGGAGCGAACCTGGATGAGTTTCTCATCATCACCTATACGCGCGCGGCGGCGGGCGAGCTGCGCGGCAAGATCGCCCGGGCGCTCACCGAACGCATGGAGCGCGACCCGGGAAACGAGCATCTGCGCCGCCAGATGCTGCGCGTTTACCGCGCGGACATCAAAACGGTAGACGCTTTTTGCACGGCGCTGCTGCGGGAGAACTGCCATCTGCTCGGCGAGGATGCGTGCGGACGCACGCTGCGGCCTGATTTTCGCGTGCTGGACGAGAGCGAAGCGCAGACGCTGCGTGAGCGGGTGCTTGCGCACACGCTGGATGATTTTTATGAGCATCTGACACCCGGCGGCGCGGCGCTTTCCGATACGCTCGGCGCGGGGCGCGACGACAGCGCGCTTGAGGCGCTGGTGCTGGAGCTTCATGCAAAGCTGCAGGCGCAGCCTTACGAGGAAAAGTGGCTGGACGCGCAGCGTGCGCTGTGGAGCGGCGTGCCGGAAAAGATCGAGGATACGCCGTATGGCAGGATTCTGCTTGGCGAAGTGCGGCGCAAGGCGAGTCATTGGAGCGCGCTGCTGCGCGCGGCGGCGCAGGAAATGGGCGAAAACGATGCGCTGAGCCGGAAATATGCGCCCGCGTTTCTGGAGATGTCCGACCGGCTGGAGATGCTTGCGGCCAGAACGCGCGAGGGCTGGGACGCTGCGCGCAGCGTGAGCATCGCCTTCCCGCGCCTTGCGCCCGTAAAGGACAGCGACGGCGGCGCGCTGAAAACGCGCATGAAGGGACTGTGGGACAGCTGCAAGACGGCGGCCGGCGGCTTTGCGGAGATATTTTCCGCGTCCTCGCAGGAGGCGGCGGAGGATCTGCGTGCGATGGCGCCGGCGATGCTTGCGCTCATCGACCTGACGGCGGAGTTTTCGCGCCGGTTTAACGAGGAAAAGCGGCGCCGCAACGCGGCAGACTTTTCCGACCAGGAACACGAGGCCATTCGCCTGCTCATAGCTGCGGACGGAACGCCTACGGAGCTGGCGCAGACGGTGAGCGCCCGCTACCGGGAGATCATGGTGGATGAATATCAGGATACGAACGAGGTGCAGAACCGCATTTTTGACGCAATATCCTGTAAAGGAGAAAACCTGTTCACGGTGGGTGACGTAAAGCAGAGTATCTATCGCTTCCGGCTGGCCGATCCGCGCATTTTCCTGCGCCATTACAGCGCCTGGCCGCCGCTGGAGCAGGCGGCGGAGCATGAGAGCGCGAAGCTGCTGCTTTCGCGCAACTTCCGTTCGCGCAGGGAAGTGCTGGAGGCAACGAATTTTGTCTTTTCCAACGTGCTTTCCAAAGAGATGGGAGAGCTTGATTACGGCGAGGATGAGATGCTGCGCGCCGGAGCGATGTATCCGGAACGCGCCGACTGCGGCGCAGAGTTCCACCTGCTTGACCTGCCCGCGCAGAGCGGCCCGCAGCGCGTGCGCGCAAGCGAAGCGGAGGCGGCGTTTGTGGCGGATTATATCTGCCAAATGCTGACAAGCGGATTTACTGTACAGGACGAGACAACGCGCGAACCGCGTCCGGTGCGGGAGGAGGACATTGTGATCCTGATGCGCTCTCCGCGCACCCGCCTTGCCGATTACCGCCGCGCGCTGGAGACGCGCGGCCTCCGCTGCGCTGCCGACGCGGGAGGGGACTTTTTTGCATCGATGGAGATCGCGGTGCTGTTCTCGCTTTTGCAGGTGATCGACAATCCCCGGCAGGATGTGCCGCTGCTGGGAGCGCTGCGTTCGCCGCTGTTCGGCTTTACGGCGGATGAGCTGGGGGAAATGCGCGCGCGGCAGCGTACGGGCGACTTTTACGATGCGCTGCTGGCCGATGCAGACCGGGAAAAGAGCGCGGCGTTTTTGAAGACGCTGGGCGCGCTGCGCGAGGCGGCGGCGCGCCTGAGCGTGCGGGAGCTGCTGGATGAGGTGTTTCGCCGCTGCAACGTGCTGGGTGTTTTCGGCGCGATGGAGGGAGGCGCAGAGCGGAAAGAAAACCTGCTGGCGTTCCTTGCCGTGAGCGAGGATTTTGAGCGCGCGGGTCATCGGGGACTTTTTTCCTTTGTCGGCGCGCTGCGCCAGCAGCTGGAAAGCGGAGAAGCCACCGCGCCGCAGGTGCGGCGCGCAGCGGGCGGCGTGCGGATCATGTCCATCCACAAGTCAAAGGGCCTGGAGTTTCCTGTGGTGATCCTGTCTGACCTTGCGCGGCGCTTCAGCAACATGGACTTTCAGAGTTCTGTGCTGGTGCATCCGCAGCTGGGGCTTGGACCGGTGTGCGTGGATGCGCGGCGGCGCATTCAGTACCCCACGAGCGCGCGGCAGGCGATCGAACGCACGCTGCGCCGCGAGACAAAGGCGGAGGAGCTGCGGGTGCTTTATGTCGCCATGACGCGCGCGAAGGAAAAGCTTGTGATGGTTCACACGCAGTCGAATGCGGCGGGACGCATCGCCGACCTGATGGCTGTGAGCGCCTGCCCGGTGCTGCCGGAGGCGGTGGACGAGGGAAAGTGCATGGGCGACTGGATCCTTCTGCCGCTGCTGCAGCGCAGTGAGGCTGGCGCGCTGCGCGCCCTTGCAGTGCCGGACGCTGCGGCGGGATGCGTATTGGAAACGGAAGCGCCGTGGATCGTGCGCGTACATGATGCGGACAGTATTTTTCTGCCTGCGGAGCAGCAGAGCGGCGCGCGGCGGGAAGCGCCGGGCGCGGAAGAGCTGCCGGCCGATCTTGCCGCCCTGGAATACAGCTACCCCCATGCAGCGGAAACGCGCCTTCCGGCAAAGCTGACGGCAACGCAGCTCAAGGGGCGTGCGCTGGATGAGGAGATCGCAGAGCATACGACGCTGCCGCCGCGCCTGCGCAGCCTTGCGCGGCCCGGATTCCTCCGGGGCGATCAGCCGCTCACCGGCGCGGAACGCGGCACGGCGCTGCATCTTGTGATGCAGTATCTTGACTTTTCCTGCGGGGGAGACGAAGAAGCCGTCCGTGCGCAGATCGGGCAGATGCGCGCGCTGCGCAGGTTGACGGACGAGCAGGCGGCGGCTGCCGACATATGCGCGATCGTCCGCTTTCTGCAAAGCCCGCTCGCCGCGCGCATCCGCGCAAGCAGGAAGGTTGAGCGGGAGTACCGTTTCTCGCTGCTGCGCCCTGCGCGGGAACTCACAGGCGCAGATTCGGACGACCCGGTGCTGCTGCAGGGCGTGGTAGACTGCTTTTTCGAGGAAGACGGAGCGCTTGTGGTCGTGGATTTCAAAACCGACCGCATTGCGCCCGGTGAAACGGAAGCGCGCGCCGCGCGCTACCGGGCGCAGCTCGAAGCATATTCCATAGCGCTTTCGCGCGTGATGGAAAAGCCGGTCAGAGAAAAGATCCTGTACTTTTTTGTCCCCGGCGAAGAGGTGAGGATATAGAAGCGGGAGGAACAGCATATGAATTTTTTAGCGCTGGCGAGAGAACGATTCTCGGCTCTGGACTATGAACGGCGCTGGGAGAATACCGGCGCCGGCCTGTCTCCCGGTATGCGGATCGGCCTTACCGTTGGAACGCTCATTCCGAAAAACACAAAGGACGCGAATGAATGAGAGGGAACGATGAGAATTGAACATATTGCGCTGTATGTAAACGATTTGGAGGCCGCCCGGAGCTTTTTCATGAAGTATCTGGGAGCGAAGCCGGACAAAGGATACCACAATCCAAAAACCGGCTTCCGCTCATGCTTTCTCTCGTTCCGGGACGGCGCGCGGCTTGAGCTGATGAACAGACCGGAGATGCCCGATCTCCCCAAAGAGCGGAACCGCACCGGCTATGTGCATATCGCATTCAGCGTTGGCGGCAGGGAGGCTGTCGATGCGCTGACAGCAGAGCTGAAGACCGACGGATATGCGGTTGTCAGCGGCCCGAGAATGACGGGCGACGGCTATTACGAGAGCTGCATTGTCGCGGTCGAGGGCAATCAGATCGAGATCACGGCCTGAACGCAGCAAGGGATATGGCAGCCGGCCGGCATGATGCAGGAGGCGGAGCGGCTCGCGGCGCATACGACAAAGGGCCTTGCGCCCTTGTCAAGCGGCGCAGGCCCTTATACAATGAAATGCTCCAGCACGATGACCGCTGTGCAGCACAGAAGCGACACAGGCAGCAGCCCAAGCCCGCACCATGCGCATACAACGCCGACCGCCATGGCCGCCGCGCCCGCGAGGGGCGACTGCGTGGCGTGCATGATGGCGGGGAAGGTCATTACCGCCAGCGTGACATACGGCACATAGTAGAGAAACGAACGCAGGAACGGGCTTGCGATGCGCCCACGGATGAGCGTGAGCGGCAGCACGCGGATGAGATAGGTCGTGAGAGCCATCACGAGAATGTACAGATAGGTTTTCATGCGACGAGATCATCCTCCTTATGCGGGAACATGATGGCGGCTGCGGCGGAGATGACGACGGTGAGAATCAGAATGCGCATTCCTTCGGAGAGCGTGCGCGTGAACGGCAGCACGCTTGCAAGATAAGAGCAGAGGAAGCTTGCCGCAACGCAGCCCAGCACCGTGCGGTTCTGCCTGCTTACAGGAATGATAATGGCGAGGAACATCCCGTAGAGCATGACCGAGCAGCCGCTTACTGCCCACACGGGCATGACGCTGCCGGCCAGCACGCCCAGCGCCGTGCCGATGCTCCAGCAGGGCATGGCGGCGCACATCGCGCCGAAATAGTACCACACCTCCAGATCGCCCGGACGGGCGATGGCGATGGCGAACAGCTCGTCCGTCAGGTCGAAGCCGATGAGCATACGCCAGCGGAGCGGCGTGTCCGGCGCAAGCCGCTGGCTGAGCGCGCAGCTCATGAGCAGATAGCGCGCATTGACGACCAGCATCATCAGCGCGACAACGAGGAAACCGGAGTCGGCTGCGATGACGGTGATGCCGCCGTATTCGCCGGCGGAGGCATTGTTGAGCAGGCTGAGAAAAAAGCTCTGCGCCGCGCTGAGTCCCGCCGCACGGCAGGAGATGCCGAGACCGAAACTCACCGCAAAATATCCAAGTCCGATGGGGAGACCGTCGCGCAGTCCCCGCAGGTATTGCGTATTAGCCATGTTCTGCTGTGCTTCCTTTGCTTCAGGGATGGCGGCGCGCCGCGCCGAAAATGTGATTATGATTATATGTCCGGTGTTGACAGAAGTAAAGAGGGCGTTCATAATTTAATCCGGCTGCTGCCCGGGAAAACGCGGGCAGCAGCAATATGATCAGAGAGGTGAAAACGGCATCGCGGCGTATCTGCGCGTGCTGGAGCCGGGCGCGGTATTCCCGGAGTGCGCCATTGGCCGCGTGATCGCCGTGCGCCGCCGCTGCGGGCTGGGAACACGCATCGTTTCCGAGGGCATCCGCGCGGCGCGGGAGCATTACGGCGCGCGGGAGATCCGCATCGAGGCGCAGACCTATGCACGCAGGCTCTATGAAAATCTCGGCTTCCGGCAGACTACGAAGGAATTTCTGGAGGACGGCATCCCGCTCATTGGGATGCTCTGGCAGGAAGATACATAATTTTATCAGAAGAAAAAATTATGCTTGCAATTTGGCGGAAAGCGTGATATCATCCTTTTTGGCTTTTTGACGAAGCACATTTGGATCGGAAAGAGGTGAACACGAGCAATGAAGGAAGGAATCCATCCCAATTATCAGCAGACTACTATTACTTGCGCCTGCGGTAATGTGATTGAGACAGGTTCCACCAAGCAGAATATCAAGGTGGAAGTGTGCTCTAAGTGTCACCCCTTCTTCACTGGCAAGCAGAAGCTGGTCGATACCGGCGGCCGCGTTGCCAAGTTCAACAAGAAGTTCGGCCTGAACTAATTCAATCACAAAAGCAGCTCTGCTACGGCAGAGCTGCTTTTTTCTGCTTTTTTGGAACGCTCAGTTTTGCCCGTCGGGATATTCGACGATGAAGGGGAGCGGCTCAAGGGCCTGATCAAGATAATTTGTCTCCTCATAATAGTCGCTGCCGCCTGCAATGGTGTGCACCTGAAGAAGACGGACGCGCAGAACGGCACCGTCGGACAGTTCGACGATCATCTCGCAGATGAGTGGAGAGTCGGTGATTCTGATGCAGAGGTCAAGCGCATTCTCATCAATGGGATAGCGGATGAAGTACGAGGTACCAAGGTCTCGTGCTGCAGTTGCCTCAGCGGTATCACTGAGGTCGTTGACAGGGTAGGCCTCTTCCACAGATGAAACAGGAACAGCTTCGAGAGGTACAGTTGAGATCAGCTTGCCGTTGCGCGTGTATTCAAGCCGCATGGTGCGGATGTCGCGGTCGTCGTAGACGCCAAGGGTAAAGCTGCCGAATCGGTAATCCACACCCTTTTCAAAGGAAAGTTGATAGGTGAGCGGCGAACCGGAGTCTCGGCGCATATAGGAAAATGGTGGATTAAAACTGTAGAGGACAGGGGAATTCTGAGTTTTAAGGTTGTAGATCGTATCAAGCTCTTCTGACTGTGTTTCGCCGTGGGTCTTGAAATTGACACTGACGCTGAGCTCATCGCTCAGCGGTACGGTCACTTCGCCGTGCAGATAGCCGAAGCTGTCCTGTTTAAGATCGGCGGTGCGGGTCGGCGGACTGTCGCTCGTGTAGGATGAGCTGCTGCGGTCAGTCACAAGGAGAGAGACAGCCGTATTTTCGCCGATCGTCTTCGGCAACAGAGAGAAGGCGAGCGTGCACTCCTGCTTTTTAAGATCGACCTTTGTGACCTCATAGCTGAACTGCGAGAGCAGGCTCGACTCGCGCTCCAGAATGTCCGAGACGTTGCTGCTGATGCCTGCGATCTGGTTCGAGAGGCTGTTTTGCACATCGTAGAGCTGGCTGCGCAGGTCGTTTACCTGCGTGTTAAGAGCATTGATGCGGTCATTGTAATGCACGCCGACGGCGATGAGCGCGGCGAGCGTCGCAGCCGCGCCGCCGATGGCGCGCTTATGCCGCGCGCAGAAGGTGCGCAAGCCCGGCTTTTCTTTCGCAGAAGCGCTTTCGAAGCCGTCCTGCACCGGCGCTTCTGCGGCGGGAGCGGTATCCTGCGGCGCTTTCGCGTGTTCAAGGCTCAAAAGCTCGTCAACGGAAACGCTGTAGAGCTTGCTCAGTTCAATAAGCTTTTGCAGCTCCGGCTGCGTCGCGCCGCTCTCCCATTTGGAAACGGCCTGGCGCGAAACGCCGAGCTTTTCCGCCAGCTCCTCCTGCGACATCCCGCTTGCGCGGCGCAGCTCGTAGAGCTTTTCATACAGTTCCATGAAAGGTTCCTCCTTGGGGAAATGTTGCTGCGTTCGGCGCCGTACACTGCGCCCCTGCGAGAAGAGCATAGCAGGAAAGCGCGCCAAAATGCCACCAACCGGGCGTTTCTTTTTGTCAACCTGAGGTTGCGCCTGCCTTATTTTCGCATGAAGGGGCAGGAAATGTCAATGAAAAACGTTTTTGCCTTTTCTTTTGGCGGAAAATACACTATAATAAAAATGATTTGTGCAGCGCAGATTTCGGCGCGATAAGGAGAATCTATGGAAGAATTGAAAGAGAACAACGCGCCGCGCGATAGAGCGATTTTAGTCGGCCTTTCGTCGCCGCGGCTTGATAAAAGAGAGAACGCCGATGAGAACAGCCTCGAGGAACTCGGCGCGCTTGTGGAAACGGCGGGCGGCGTGAGCGTCGGCGTTGTGCTGCAAACGCTGCCGTCGCCAAACCCGCACACGTTCATCGGCGAGGGCAAGGTGGCCGAGATCCGTGAGGTTGTCAAGGGACAGGAGGCGACGATGGTCATCTTTGACAACGACCTCTCGCCCTCGCAGATGCGCGTTCTGAGCGAGGAGCTTGGCGTGCAGGTACTCGACCGCAGCGGACTCATCCTTGACATCTTTGCCCAGCGGGCAAAGACGAAGGAGGGGCGTTTGCAGGTGGAGCTTGCACAGTATCAGTACCTGCTGCCGCGCCTGATCGGTATGTGGACGCATCTGGAGCGTCAGGCGGGCACAAGCGGCAAGGGG
>ENA-OROD01003530-OROD01003530.1-human-gut-metagenome-genome-assembly--contig:-NODE-3530-length-10185-cov-4.437315_pt1 | contig 10185 bp, 8 predicted proteins | sample MGYA00242123_ERZ509038 | MGnify/ENA primary metagenome ERZ509038 (study PRJEB26280, sample SAMEA2338719) | human gut metagenome | biome: human gut; feature: human-associated habitat; material: faeces... | reverse complement strand
CCTTGCCATCCACGACCCGGTAAAGGAAGGTCACATGATCATCCTCCTCATGCACATCCACGTGAATGTTGCGGATCTCTTCGCTGTGCTCACCCAGCTGGGTCAGCTCGTGATAGTGCGTCGAAAACAGCGTCTTGGCATGAATGTTCTCATTGATGTATTCGATCATCGCCTGAGCCAGCGCCATGCCGTCATAGGTGGATGTTCCTCGTCCGATCTCATCAAAGAGGATCAACGAACGATCCGTAGCATGCTGAAGGGCATGATTGGCTTCCATCATCTCGACCATGAAGGTGCTCTGCCCCTGGGCCAGATTGTCCGAAGCGCCCACACGCGAGAACAGCCTGTCCACCAGCCCCAGGCGCGCCCGTGTGGCCGGGACCATGGAACCGGTCTGCGCCAGCAGGCAGATGATGGCCACCTGCCGCAGCACCGTGGACTTGCCCGCCATGTTGGGGCCGGTGAGCAGGCACAGGCGGCGCCGGGCATCCAGCGTGATATTGTTGGGCACGAAATTGGCCGCGCCTATCATGGCCTCCACCACCGGGTGGCGGCCTTCCTCGATGAAAATGTCGGCACTGCCGTCCAGTTCGGGACGGCACCAGCAGTTGCGGCGCCCCACCTCGGCAAGGCTCTGCCAGTAGTCCAGATGGGCGATGACGTCCGCCATGTGCAGGATGCGCTCCCGCTGCTGGGCCATGAAGGTGCGCAGATCCTGATAGAGCTGATATTCCAGCGTCTTGCGTTTTTCGGAAGCGGAAAGGAGCGCTTCTTCCAGCTCCTTGAGGGCGGGCGTGGTGAAGCGTTCGGCATTGGCCAGGGTCTGGCGGCGGATGAAATGTTCCGGCACCGGCCCGCTGTGCGCGGCCTTGCTCAATTCGTAATAATAGCCGAAGACCCGGTTGAACCCCAGCTTGAGCTTGGCGATGCCGGTCTCCTGCTGTTCGCGGGCCAGCTCTTCCTGCAGCTTCTGCTCGCCGTGTTCCACCAGATCCAGCAGACGGTCCAGCTCGGCATTGTACCCGGCCTTGAACAGGCCGCCGTCCGTGATGACCACCGGCGGGCTGTCCACCAGCGCGCTGCGCAGCAGATGCGCACAATCGGCCAGATCGTCCCAGCCCTTGAGCAACTCATGGATGACACGGGGCGCGTCCTCCCCGTTCTCCTGCCCGGGCAACGGATATTTCCCGTCCAGGGGCTGCGTCAGGGCCGCCAGAACGGCAGGCAGGGCCGCAAGGCTGTTGCCGAGGGCGATGAAATCCCGCGGGGTGGCCCGGTTGACCGTCACGCGCGTGGAAAGGCGCTCCAGGTCATAGACGTCCTTCAGGGCTTCCCGCAACAGGGCCCGGCGGTTGTCATCATCGTGCAGCAGGGCCACGGCGTCCTGCACGGCCAGGATGGGGGCCGCTTCGCGCCACGGATGCCGCAGCATATCTTCCAGCAGGCGGCCGCCCATGGGCGTCATGGTATCGTCCAGCACATGACGCAGGGTCCCCTTGCCCTTGCGGCCGTTGAGGCGCTGGAAGATCTCCAGATTGCGTTCCGTCACGTCGTCCACCAGCATGTGACGGCCCAGGTCCAGCGGCTGGAAGGGCATCAGATGCTCGGGACGGCGCTTCTGGGTCTGCTCCAGATAGACCAGCAGCGCGCCGCAGGCCCGCACGAGGCAGGGCTTGTTCTGCAGGCCCAGGGCTGCCAGTTCCTGCACGGACTGGGCTTCCAGCAAACGGCGTTCGGCCTTGCGGGCGTCGAAACCGGCCACGGGGCGACGCAGCAGGCGCACGCCTTCCAGCAGGCATTTGGGCGGCAATTCCTTGTCGTCCGGCACCAGCAGCTCGCGCGGGGCCAGCTTCTGGATCCATTGCCAGAGCTCGGGCAGGCGCTTCACCTCCATGCCGGACCACTGGCCCGTGGAGATGTCCGCCCAGACGAAGGCCCCGTTGTGTCCCTCCCAGAAAGCGGCTCCCAGATAATTGTGGCTGCGGGCGTCCAGGTTGGCGTCTTCCAGTACGGTGCCGGGCGTCACCACGCAGGTCACGGCCCGTTGCACGAGCCCCTTGGCGGCCTTGGGGTCTTCGGTCTGGTCGCAGATGGCCACATGGAAGCCCTTGTCGATGAGCTGGGCGATGTAGGCCTGTGCGGCATGCCAGGGCACACCGCACATGGGCACGGGGTTTTCCGTGTCCCGGCTGCGGCTGGTCAGGGCGATCTGCAGTTCCCGGGCCGCGGTGACGGCATCGTCGAAGAAAAGCTCGTAAAAGTCGCCCATCCGGTAGAACAGCAGCGCATCAGGGTAGTCGGCCTTGATGCGCAGATACTGCTCGAACATGGGAGTCAGCTTGGGAGTTTTTTCTGCCATATGCGTAATTGCGCAGCGGCGCCATCCAAGGACGACGCCGCTGCAGAAAAATGCGCCTGATGCGCGGGGGAAAGGGACTAGGCCTTGTCAGGATCGGGAGCGGTCACTTCTTCCGGCTTGGCCTCGGCCTTCTCCTTGGCGGGAGCGGCTTCGATGGCCTGGGCCTTTTCCTGGGAGACCTTGCGGAGGAAATCGCCGCGCGCGGTCTCACCGTCCAGGCTCTTCTTCAGCTTGGCCACTTCACGTTCCAGAGCGGACACCCGCCACTTGCTCTTCATGTAACGGGCCGTCAGGTGCATCTTGTCCCACAGCAGCAGGGCCACCGCCAGCAGGGCGCCCACGAAGAAGGCCACGATGACGATGAAGTAGAACGGCAGCGGGATGGACGTCATCTCAGGCACGAAGAAGAGATTGAGTTTGAGCGTCATGGCCGTCGACAGGGCCGTCTGGTTCTGGAAGAAGAAGACCAGACTGAAGAAAATCAGCAGAACAAGTAACAGGACCTTTATATAGCGCATAGTCTCCTCCTCTGCGCGGTGGTGTTCAAAACCTGTCGAAATACGGCTTCAGATGAGCATAGCTGCTGCGCAGATGTTCCGGGATCGTGCGCACCTCGTCCATCACGGCCATGAAGGAGGAATCCCCGTTCCAGCGCGGCACGAGATGGAAGTGCAGATGTTCCCGGATACCGGCTCCGGCAGCCTGCCCCTGGTTGAGGCCGATATTGATGCCTTCGCAGTGAAAATGTTCCTGCAGCACCAGCGTGCAGCGCTGCATCAGATCCATGATCTCGTGCGTCTCATCCGTTTCAAGCTGGGCCAGCGCCATCACATGCCGATAGGGACAGACCATGATATGCCCGTTGCTGTACGGGAATTTGTTCATGATCACAAAAGCATGCCTGCCCCGGTACAGGACCAGCCGCTCCTCGTCTTCATCCCTGCTTTCGGGAAGACAAAAAACACAGCTGTCCGGTTTGGGACCAAGGATGTACTCGATGCGCCAGGGCGTCCACAATTGTTTCATTTTCTTTTCCTCAATACACGGCTTGCGCTTCAAGGGCAAGTCCTGCCCTGAACGCCGCTCTTTTATTTAGGAAATACGCCTTCCTGCCGGGCCATGTCCAGCGCCAGACGACGCTGGCTGTCCGCATCCGGGGTCTCCCCGTCCAGCTTGCCGACCAGTACGGCCCGCAGGATGCGCCCGAACAGCGGTCCCGGCGCGATGCCCATGTCGCGCAGATCCCGGCCGTCGATATCCGGCTTTTCACGGCGCCACTGGGTGATGTAACGGGAAAGGTTCTTTTGCAGCCCGCTGTCTTCCACACCGGCCATGATGTAGAGCAGGAACTCCAGCGAGAACTTTTCCAGCAGCAGATACAGCTCGCTGATCCTGCCTGTTCCGGCCTCAAAGGCCTTTTGCCAGCGGGCCAGCTTGGGCTGCACATGCCGCATGGACTCCCGCTGCTGCAAGATCTCCTGCTTGCGTCCTTCGGGCAGCCCCAGGGCGGCGAAATTGGCGGAGACTTCGGCATAGTTCAGCCGGTGTCCCAGGGCCAGGAAGTAGATCAGCCAGTTCTCGACGCTCTCATCGAAATACAGCAGGCGGTACCAGTTGAGCATGGAACGTACCTGCTGCAGGATCTGGCGCTTGCTCGGCGTCAGGGTCAGGGAGGGCCCCAGGGCCCGCAACAGGCCCAGCCCATCCAGGCGCTCAAAACAGGCCGCGGGATCGTCTTCGTCACATATGTGGGTATATTCGTTGAAGATACGCTTTCCGGACAGTTTGTCCAGCATATGCAGGCTGAGCAGGTTCTTGATGAGCTTTTCCGCGCTGGGCCCGATATGGAAGCCATACCGCTGTTCAAAGCGCACCGCCCGCAGGCTGCGTGTGGGGTCTTCCACGAAACTCAGGGTGTGCAGCACGCGCAGCACGCCTTCCTTGATGTCGCGCTGCCCGCCGAAAAAATCCACCAGCTGCCCGTAGGGCGTGCAGTCCAGGCGGATGGCCAGGGCATTGATGGTGAAGTCGCGCCGGAACAGGTCCATCTTGATGGATGAAAGCTCCACCGTGGGCAGCGCCGCCGGGGATTCGTAATACTCCAGGCGCGCGGTGGCCACGTCGATACGCTGTTCCAGGCCGTCTTCGTCATGGTAGATGACCATGGACGTCAAAAACTTGCGGTGTTCACGCACACGGCCGCCCAGTTCGGCGGCCAGGGCCCGGGCAAAGGCCACGCCTTCGCCCTCCACCACGAAATCCACGTCATGGTTGGGCCGGTCCAGCAAAAGGTCGCGCACGAAGCCGCCCACCACATAGACAGCCCCAGACGGCCCGCCAGCTCCAGCAAATGGCGCACCCGTGCGGGCAGACGGTCACGCAGCAGCTTGGCCACATTGCGCTCGCGCGAGTTGTTTTCCTGATAGTCCAGGACCTGACCGGGCTCGGAGGTCATGACGTTGATGAGGTCCGTGCGGGTCACCACCCCCACCACCAGATCTTTGTCCACGATGGGCACCAGACGCTGCCGGCCGCCCACGATGATGGACGAGATGTCCCGCAAAGGCGCATCCGGGGCCAGGCTCTTGATATTGCGACGCATGTAGTCATCCACAGGCCGGTCGCCCAGCTTGTGGCTGGTGGCGCGGGAAGCCGTCTGGGCATCCAGGATGCCGATGCAGCGGCGTGTCCCGGGCTTGAAGACAGGCACGGCCTTGAGGCCGAAATGCATCATCAGGGTATCGGCCTCACGCATGCTGCGGTCCGACTCGATCCCCACCGCCGGTGACGACATGTAATCGCTGGCGGTCTTTTCCGGCCCTGCCTGCATGTGCAGATTGCGCACGATGGCGTCATGGACCTCGTTGAGGGTCAGGTTGCGGATGGAGGCCGACGCGGCATAGGCATGACCGCCCCCGCCCAGCTCCGCACAGATGCGGCCCACATTGATGGCATCGCTGCGGCTGCGGGCCACCACCTGCACCCGGTCCTCCATGCGGCCTACGGCAAAAAGCACCGTGAACTTCTCCATCTCCATCAGCCGATGGGCCAGATAGGCAAAATCCCCCAGGTAGTGTTCCATGGAGGCCTCGGCGATGACCACCGGCTCATTGTTGATATGGTAGACGCGCGCCGACTCCAGCAAACTGTTGAGGGCCCGCACATGCAGGCTGGTCAGCTCATGGGCCGCCATCTCGTTGATGGCGTTGACATCCATGCCCTGGGTCAGCAGCCAGGCAGAACTTTCAAAATCCAGCGGCGTGGTGGAACTGTAGGTGAACGAGCCCGTGTCCCCGTAGATGCCGAGCCCCAGCAGGGTGGCGTCCGCGGCTTCCAGCACGACCCCCCGTTGCCGCAGCTCCCGCACCAGCAGGGCCGTGACCGAGCCCACGGTCTCCACATGGCTCGTCTGGGCCGGGACATCCTCGGACGAGGCCGGATGATGGTCCCAGACCTCGACGGTCACCCCTTCCCTGTCCAGCAGGGTCGACACATGCCGGACACGCTCCCGCTGGCGCGTATCCACCAGCACGAGATGCGTGATCTCGTCCCAGGGGATGTCGGCACTTTCGGTCAGATGGTAGCGTTTGGCATCCAGCGAGGCCACGACCTTTTGCAGGCCGCGCTCCTGCGTCCCGGGGAACAGCAGCAGACTGCCGGGGTAGAGGAAGTGGGCAGCCAGCATGGCCGCAAAGGAATCGAAATCGGCATTGGCATGGCAGGTGACCAGGATCCGGGGAGAAGATGCGGACATTACGACTGACTCCGTGGATGGAACTGCCTGTGCAGGGCATGGAGGCGCTCGGCCTGCACATGGGTATAGATCTCGGTGGCGCTGATGTCGGCATGGCCCAGCAAAAGCTGCACGGCCCGCAGGTCAGCCCCGCCTTCCAGCAAGTGGGTGGCAAAGGAATGGCGGAAGGTGTGCGGCGAGATGGAGCGCCGTATGCCCGCCAGCAAGGCGTATTTCTTGACCATCTTCCAGACGTACTGGCGGCTCAGGCCCTTGCCGGAACGGTTGAGGAAAAGGTAGCGGCTCTGGGGCGAAAAGTCGTCACGCCAGAAGGACAACCACTGCTGCAACAGATCGAGCACCAGGGAATGGAGCGGCACCAGCCTGTCCTTGGCGCCCTTGCCCGACACCAGCACCAGCCCCCGCTGCATGTCCACATCCGCCACCAGCAGGTTGCAGACCTCCGAGACGCGCAGGCCCGCCGCATAGAGCATCTCCAGCAGGCAGCGGTCACGACGGCCGCATTTCTCGCGCATGTCCGGCAATTGCAGCAAGCGGTCCATCTCGGCCTTGCTCAGGACTTCCGGCAGATACTGGGGCAGACGCGGGCTTTCCAGCAGGCTGGCGGGATTGCTCTCCAGCAGGCCTTCTTCCACCGTATACTCGAAAAAGCCGCGCAATGCCGACAAGCGCCGGGCCAGCGTGCGTCCCGCATTCTTCCGGGCTCGCAGCCAAGCCAGATACAGGAACAGGTCATGTTCATCGAGGCTGGTCTTGTCGCCGGCATCCAGCTCGTCGAGGAAAAGGAAAAAATTTTCCAGATCCTGCCGGTATGAGACCACCGTACGCATGGAAAGGCCCCGCTGGGCCAGCAGGTATTCCCCCCAGGCCGGGATCTGTTTTTTCAGGATCTGCAGGGATCGCTCCGTCGCCTCAGGCAATGCACTTTTTTCCGTCATGTCATCATGCTAGCTGCCTTGGACGGATTGGGCAAGATTTTTGACAGCATCCGGGCAAATGTCTACAAGGAGGCCATGACTGCACCGACCATCACCGTTTTTGTCTGTCTGGGTTCCAACACTCCCGATGCCGCCCATATGCTCTCCCTGGCCGTGGAGCGGCTGCGTGCCCTGCCCCGTGCCCGGGTGGATGCGCTCTCCGACATCTACCTCACCGAGCCGCAGGACTATGCGGATCAGCCCTGGTTCCACAATCAGGTCGTCCGCATGGAGCTGGAGGCCGACTGGACCCCGCAAAGCTTCGTCCGGGCCTTGCTGGCGGAGGAAAAGCAGCTGGGCAGACAGCGCAGCAGCGATCCGGCCCTGCGCTTCGGACCGCGCTGCATCGACATGGACCTGCTGCTCTTTGGGGACAGCCAGTGCGACGCGCCGGAAAGCATCGTCCCCCACCCGCGCATGTGCCAGCGCGCCTTCGTCCTCATCCCTCTTTGTGATGTGGGCGCCGCCTGCCGCATCCACGGCCGTACCCCGGCGCAATGGCTGGCCGGGCTCGAGTATCGACAGGAAGGTCAGAGAATTTTTCAGTGACGCGCAAAAACTCTTATGCTATCCTGGGTTGCGATAAAGAATGAGACCCTGCTCTACGCAGGAGAAGGAGAGCGACCATATGTGGAAATGGCTTGTGCTGGGTCTGGCCGTTTACGTCCTGTACCGACTGTTTGCCAATGATTTTCTGAAGAAGAAAAAGGAAAACGCCGAAGACCAGGCCGCTGAAGTCGAGCGCAAGGTCGCTGCCGGCGAAATGGTCAAAGACCCTGAATGCGGCACCTATGTCTCCGTGGACGGTAATATCTCCGTGCGCGACGGCGACAAGGTCTACCGTTTCTGCAGCTACGAATGCCGCGACAAATTCCTGGAACGTCTCCAGGAAGGCGGCCGTGAGCTCCCGCCCCGCGACTAAGCGGTGCGTTTATCCCGATCCCCAAAGCCCGTCATCGTACGGGCTTTTTCTTTTTGCAGGCAACGGGCCCGAGCTGAGGGAGTGCCGCAGGTCCCCTGGGTATAGGGGACAGTGCCTTCCTTCTTCCAGGCAGGATTCCCTGGGCAAACAAAAATCGTCGTTTCCGCCCCAACCAACTGCCGATGTAGCTCCAGGCCCCAAACAGGAACTGCCCGGGATCCGGCGAATCCCGAGCAGTTCATCATCGTTCCGTCTGAAGATGTGGCCATGCGGCCCAGCATCCGGGGACATGCGCCTACCTGGGCGATGTCCAATCCCGCAGGCGTCCTCCGGAAATCATCCTGTATCTCCGACCTAGTAGTGGACGCCTACGATGGAGAATGGCTGGTCGTAGGAAGATCGTACCAAGTCTCGCTGAGCCGCTACCAAACTGCGGCAGGTCTTCATCTATCTCTTCAGTGGTGCGGTGAATTCCATCCAGATCACCGCCCCCAGCTCCACATCCTTGAGTGCGCCCTGGTGCTCCATCTTTTTCCTGTCCGTCTTCAGGGCCGCAAAACCCCACCAGCCCGGCCAGGGGGCGTAGTACGTAAAGACGCCGTTCTCATCCGTCTTGATCACCTGGGTCATGAAATAGACGTTGGGGGTCGTATAGACATCATCACAATTATAGTATTCCACTTCCACCTCGGCACCGGGGACAGGTTTACCGTCCAGCAGCACACGGCCCTGGAAGATATTGCCGCTGTAGTTGGCAAAAGGACGAGTCAGAGGAATGATCTCCATTTTCAGCCCCAAAGGAACATCCCAGCCTTTCTCGTCGCCAAAAGCAGCTACGACTGTTTTGGTATAGTGGATGATGAAGCGGTCTTCCTCGGGATCGAAATAGGGGGCAGGCTCCATGGCAAACTGGTACACGCCGGGCTGTTTGACCTCATAGACAGCCCGCCAGGCCTGATGCCCGATGATGGTAGCCGGCTTGAGCATCGCCTTGAGATCTTCCACCTTCCCGTCCCTGGTTACAGACAGGGACTTGGGCTGCTGCATATCCAAGCCCCGCATCTCCATGGGATAAGCGGAGAAAACATCCAGCTCCAGGAAGATTCTTTGTCTTCCATTACCGTCGAAGACGAGGGAATGAGCATACTGAAGTGGGCTTCCGCCCGGCCACTCAAACACATAAGCAGGGCAACTGCCATGCATGCTATTTTCCACATGCTGCTTTCTCCTTGGATTTCGTCAAATAGGGATCTTCGCCCACTGTCCCGCGAATACCTGCAGGTACGAAAAAAGAGCACATTGACTTTGCAACTTGCCTGGGCTCCTCCCGCTTGAGCTACATGTCAGCCAAAAGGCAAGGGCCTGTCAATATTGCGGATCTCTCAGCAAAGTGGCCAAAAGGTATGACTGCAGCAGGTGAATTCAGGCTCTGCCTGCTACAGATGGAAGCCGCCTGCGCTTCTTCACAGGCTCTCCCATCCCCGCAGCCCCACCGGCAAAAGTTTTTGGAAGGGAGGGGCGCGGGGAGGGAGAACCTTTTTCCAAAAAGGTTTCCCTCCCCGCAAGCTTTTCTTCCTTCAAATCTCCAGGCGTCTGCCTGCCATCCCCAAAACAAAAAAATCCCCGGCGGAGCGGGGACAAAAAAAGACCCCTTCGCGCTGAGAGCTGCAAGGGGGTCTCGAACAATCTTTGGCAGCGGCCTACTTTCCCACATGACGTTATGCAGTATCATCGGCGATGGAGAGCTTAACTTCCGAGTTCGGAATGGGGTCGGGTGTACCCTCTCCTCTATGGCTACCAAAGAAATCTGGCAAATTTATTGAAACAGGGATGGAAGGTTTTTTCGGGAAACAAGACGCACGGGCTATTAGTACTGGTCAGCTCCACCCCTCACAGGGCTTCCACCTCCAGCCTATCAACGAGGTCGTCTACCTCGGCCCTTCAGGACTTGCGTCAGGGAGAACTTATCTTAAGGCAGGCTTCCCGCTTAGATGCTTTCAGCGGTTATCCCTTCCACACATAGCTACCCTGCTGTGCCGTTGGCACGACAACAGGTCCACCAGTGGTGTGTCCATCCCGGTCCTCTCGTACTAGGGACAGGCCCTTTCAATTCTCCTACGCCCACAGAAGATAGGGACCAAACTGTCTCACGACGTTTTAAACCCAGCTCGCG
>ENA-OROD01003528-OROD01003528.1-human-gut-metagenome-genome-assembly--contig:-NODE-3528-length-10189-cov-2.840537_pt1 | contig 10189 bp, 10 predicted proteins | sample MGYA00242123_ERZ509038 | MGnify/ENA primary metagenome ERZ509038 (study PRJEB26280, sample SAMEA2338719) | human gut metagenome | biome: human gut; feature: human-associated habitat; material: faeces... | reverse complement strand
GCACAGCGGCAAAGGCAACGCTGTAGGGCAATACCCGGACGACCGCCAGCAGACAGACCGCAAACAGCACCGCATCCAGCAGGATGATTTTCCGGTCTGCGGTGGTGTTCGGCTGCTCCGGGAGCGCACCGATGCAGGAGGATGCCTGTTTGCGGCAGACCGCGACCGCCCAGCCCACCAGAAGCAGCAGCGAAACGACCGTGTAGGGAAACATGAGCAGGAGGAACTCCGCCATGCTCATTCCGCTTTTGCCGTAGAGGTAGAGGTTCTGTGGGTTGCCGATGGGCGTGAGCATACTGCCAAGGTTGGCCGCGATGGTCTGCATGCACACCACTGGGATGGTCAGCGCCCGGCGGGTGTCCGGCGCAAGGCCGCTCAGCACCACAAAGGTAAAGGGGACAAAGGTCAGCAGGGAAACGTCGTTGGTGATGATCATGCTCCCGAAAAAGCACAGCCCGACCAGAACGAGCACCAGCTGCAAGGTGCTGCCGGTCCGTGCCAACAGCGCCCGGCCCATCCGGTCAAAAACGCCCTGCCGCCGCAGCCCGGCCATGATGGTCATTAGGGAAAATAGAATGGCGAGCGTGCGCAGGTCGATGTAACCGAGGTAGTCTGCATCTGGCGGCACAAAGAACATGGAGAGCACGGCCAGCACAGCGGCGACCGAAAGAACGGTCTCCTGTTTGAGAAATCGCTTTAACTTCATTTGAAATTCCATAGCATCCGCTTTCTTTCAAGAATAATCGATACATCCTTTAGTATAGTAGATGTGGAACAAAATGCAAGTTTTTTGCAGCGGTGAGTGATGGAACAGCGCAATTCAAAAAGTTGGATGTTTCATTGAAAATCTGTCAATAAATAATTTGTTGACACTCTTTTTGCGCTGTGATATCTTGACATCAGGGGACTATTAGAAAGTGGCAATTTTAAATTATGCTATCCTATAAGTGTAATATCTCGATTGCGTTATGAAGTCGAGCGGAAAATGCACCTTTGACAATTAACAGAAAGACGAATTTTCTCGTCTTACTTAGGAGTTGAGTCTGATGAATGGACTCAACTCCTCTTTTTTGCCTGTTGTATCCCAGAACTTGGACTAAGAGGGTGGGTGACTTGGACTACAAGTCCATAAACTTTTCCGCGAAAGTACGATACAATCATGTCACGGAAACGGACCGTGCCCAAGAGGGAACGGAAACCGGAGCCGACGAACCTTGAAAATTGAATATGCAGCTTCAGGTACTTCCAGACAATGATACTTCCGTAATTCGCGGCCCGGTCATAAAGAAGACGGGGTGGCCGAGAGGCCAATGGAGTGGTGCAAATCCAACGCCTGATTGTTTCCCTTTCTCAGGGGTGCCGGGGGCAAATTAAGAGAAACCATACAAAACCTTTTCCAAACGCCGTTCGAGGGTAACCACGGACGGCGTTTTTATATATCAGCGAAAAGGAGTACGCAAATGAACCGCAAGACCACAAAAAAGGTGGATGAATCCACCCTGACAACTTTGTGCGCCGTCTGCCGAGGGGCATTTTTGGACGCAAAGGGCGTCCATCTCCGCAGAGCCGACCCCAGGCAGCTCGTCAAGGATGTCTGCACGTATTGCCAGACACGATATGGGTTTGACTACTACGTTCAGCCCATTGTCCGTAAATCGAAAATGACCGGAAAGGAGAACCGACGTGAAACTGAGCCAGCTTAAAATTGACCCGGAGTTCCAAAGCAAAATTCCGCCGCTGCAGTTTGAGGAAGAACAGCAGCTTGAGCAGAACATCATTGCCGAGGGTCGTCTTCTGAATCCCATCATCACATGGAATGGCTACATTCTGGATGGGCACACCCGCTACCGCATCCTGAAAAAGCACGGCTTTATCAAGTTTGAAGTGGAAGAAATCCAGCTTGCGAACAAGTACGAAGCGCTTGCATGGATCTGCAAAAATCAGCTTGGCCGCAGAAATCTCAGCCCGGAACGAAAGAAGTTTCTTCTGGGCAAGGAGTATGAATCGACCAAGCTGGCGGTGGGCGCACCTCTCGGCAGCAAACATGGAATACGAAAATGTGGTCAAAATGACCACATTTTCACAGAATCCAGAACCTGTCAACGCATTGCTTCCGAGCACGGCGTTGGAGAAAAGACGGTGCGACGTGCCGAAAAATACTCGCAGGGCATAGATGCCGCTGAGGAAGCGGTGCCCGGAGCACAGGAGGAGATCCTGACCGGGCGCATCAAGGCAACGGATGCACAGATTGCTGCTTTGCCTGCGATCCCCAAGGAAGAGCGTCCGGCCATTTTGGACGAGCTTCGGAAAGAAAAAGGCAAACGGAACGAGAATCTGCTTTCCAGACTGAAGCCGGAGCGTCCGCCGCCAAAGTCTGCGCCGCCGAAACCGCCGGAACCTCCGCAGAACGAGGAACCCGCAGCACCGGAGCCGGTGACACCCTCCCCACCGGAGGAGGAAATCGAACCTGCCAGCAACGGACCACCAAGTTTTCTTCAGAAGATACAGGGGCACAAGCGCCACCTCTCGGAGGAGGACATGGCACGGTTGAAGGTATCGGTGGACAGCCGGTACCGAGACCGCATTGCAAAAAGTGGTTCCATCATGCTGTGCGAGTTGCAAGGCGCAGCAGAGGATTTTATGTTCCGATGGGGCATTATTTTCCAGAACTATCCGGATGTTTTAACCAATGAAACCAGCAGGGAAGAAGTTTCTGCATTGATCGACCGAATGACGACCTACCTGAACACTGTAAAGGAGATGTAAATATGTTGAATTCCAACCTGAACCTGAACACTTTGCCTGAATGCAAGTTTGCCTATCAGATGGTAAACAGTGCACTGCTGATCCCGTGTATTGAATATCAGCGTATGCTGCGGATGGAGAAGGTTTCGCAGATCGCGGAAAACTTCTCGGAGTACATCGCGAACGAGCCGAAGGTCAGCTACCGGGATGGGCGCTTCTATGTTTTTGATGGGCAGAACACGGTAGAAGCACGTCGAACCTGCAACGGTGGCAAGGATGTGACGATTCGCTGCAAAGTCTTCTACGGCCTTACCAAAGAAGACGAAGCAACGCTGTTTGCGATTCAGACCGGCAATGCTACCTGCCTGACGGCGGGCGAACGCCTTCGTGCAAATCTGGTGGCCGAAAACCCGGATGCACTTTACTTTGTGGGGATCACGTCGAATGCCGGTGTGGAATTTGCCTATGACGGCATCCGGGCACCCTGGAAAATCTACTGCATCGAAACGGCATACGAACTGTACAAACAGTATGGCTGTGAGCGCTACGTCGAGATGCTTCACATCATCAACGAGGCGTGGAAGGGCAATGTGGATTCCTACCTTGCCGGTGTGATCCGGGGTGTGGCCCGCTTCATCTCCGTATACGAGGGCGAGTACAGCCGGGAGCGCCTGGTGCAGCAGCTGGCAAGGACACACCCGAAAACCATCACGCAGCTGGCTCAGAAAGACACCGGCAGTTCTGCAAACCGCCACATGCGGCAGATTCTCCGCATCTATAACGGTGCCAGCCGTGAGATGAGTCTGCCGCTGAAAAACTGACAGTTTCGTTTTACCTCCTGAACAACAGCCGTCGTGGTATTCGTCTGCGGCGGCTGTTTCTTACATAAAAAGGAGGTTGATTTTTATGTTACCGAACAATTGGAGATATCTCAGGGGGGACATCTACTATGCAGACATGGAGCCGCACATCGGCTCCGAGCAGGGTGGCACCCGCCCTGTGGTGGTTCTGCAAAACGACGTAGGAAACCGCTATGCGCCTACCCTTATCGTGGCGACAGTGACTTCCCGCACCGAGAAAAAGAAATACCAGCCCACACACGTTCTGATAGCCCACAATACAGCCTTTGAGAAGCCGTCTGTGGTTCAGCTGGAACAGATCTTCACGATAGACAAAAGCCGCATACAGCGCTTCTTAGGACAGACTACACGGCATGAAATGCGCAGGATCGAAGAAGCCCTGATGAACAGTTTGGAAATCAATGAATGGGACAGGAGGAATGCCGATGAATGAAAAAGTGATGGTATCGCCGGAGATCCAAACCGAAGCGGTTGTTCTGCCGCAGATCGTCAGCATCAAGCAGGCAAGTCAGCGTATGGGCTTGCCTGAATATTACATCCGCCGCCTTTGCCGGGAAGTGCCGGGCATGGCGTTCCAGTCAGGCATCAAGTGGTACATCAACCTTGGCAAGATGGCTGACTACTTCAACGGTGGAACGACAACTTTGTGATTTGTCAAGGATGCGGGCGTAAACTGCGACATCCTAAAAATTAACCGCCCGAACTGCTATACTCATCGTGACAGAGATAACCACCACACAGAAAGGACGGTAAATATATGGCATCGTTTGAATTGCGAGAACCCAAAAAGAAGCCTCGTTATTATAAACTCATCGCAAATGTTCTGGTGAACGGCAAAATTGAACGCCGTTATGGTCGGTTCGATTTTGACCCCACCGAACTGAAAAACGCTCGTGCGCGCAACGCCGCTGCGAAAGCTGCCGCTGCCGAATTTGAACGGCTGGAACAGGAAAAGGCAGACAAGGAAGCCAGCAATGCAGGAAAGACCTTTGCAGTAGTGGCGCAGGAGTACATAGCTTCAAACCGTTCTCGTATGGCACCTTCAGTTCGTCTGAAGGGCGACTATGATAGCAACAGGAATAAAGAGAACACGAGTTTGAAAAAGGAAAAATATCTTCAGCGCATCCAGTGTTATCCGGAGTTTTCTGAAAAGCCGATTGCGTTGATTACAAAAAAGGATTGTGATTCGATGATTCGCTTCATTGAGGACAGTGACGCACGAGTTTACAAACGTGCAGTTTTGAAACCAGAAGCTAAAGAGTTCAAAACGGTGTCCTGCCCTAAAATTGCGAAGGAATGCACCATCCGAGAGGAAACCATTGAGCGAATCTTCCGTGGCGAAACGGTATCTTTGGATTCGGCACAACAGGTGGCAACGGCTTTAGGTAAGACCGTTGAACAGATGTTTGAAGTAGAGATTGATCGCCGTCCCATGACGAAAAAGACGATGCGAGAGTACAATCTGTTCATTCGGTCAGTTCTGAACTACGCCAATGATAACTATGGAACATCACTTCAAATGCCAATGATAAAGGCATCTGGTCGAAAAGGAAAATCGGTGGATTGCTTACATAGTGATGAGGTAGAAGCTCTGCAAGCTGCCTTACAAGAATGTTCTATGCTGGAAAAAGCAATCGTTTTGTGCTTGCTGAACACAGGTGTCCGCCGTGGTGAATTGGCAGGACTTACATGGAAAGACGTAAACTTCCGCGAGGGAACGATCCATGTGTCAAAATCCCTGCTGGTCTTTCCGAACTATGGCTATCAGCTTACCACAACGAAGGAAAGCAATATCCGTGATGTGGATGTTGCGCCGGAGTTCATGGATTTCCTGAAGGACTATTATGCACAGTGGAAAGCCCAGAAGAAGCTGATGGGTGCAAGCTGGCAGAAGAATTTGGAGAAGAAAGGCTCCAAATACGCACAGTCCCTTTTGGATTTGCGTGGGAACGACTTCGTGATCTGCAACGACTATGGTTTTCCTATCAACCCGGATAGCTATGGCGCATTGGTACGCCGTGTTGGAAAAAAGGCGGGCATTGAAAAAATTCATCCGCATATGTTCCGGCACACCTTCGTCAGCATTCTGTTGTCCAATCCCAATATCGGCGTGGCGACAGTAGCCGCAGAAGCCGGACACGCACAGCCCAGTACTACCCTTGCAATTTACACGCAGGTCTATGATAGGCGGCGTGATGAGATTCGGAAACAGATGAGCAGAGAACTGTACAAGTGAGATTGCTCCATCAGGCAAAAGAAAAAGCACGAGACGCAAAATCTCGTGCTTTTTTGGTGGGCCATGAGGGATTCGAACCCCCACTGGAGCGGTTATGAGCCGCCGGCTTTAACCGTTAAGCTAATGGCCCTTATGACGTTGTTTCAAAGATCTGTAAAGCGGCTTTCGTACCCAGAAAATACCCAAGTCCGATTTTTAAGCCACTAGCAAACCAAAAAACAACGGAAAAACGCTGTTTGGAAAAGGTGGAAACGGTAAGGTCTGGCGGTTATGAGCCGCCAGCTCTGACCAACTGAGCTACTAGCCCGCAGAGCGCCGCAGTGCCATTATTTAGTATAACAAATTCTGCGGCAAATGAAAAGCCCCTTTGCCCGCAAAAATCACCGGGTGCGGTGGGCGTCCAGCTTCTGGGCCATGAATTCGTCCAGCATCTCCTGCGGGAACAGCGGCTCCTTGTAGCCAAATGCTTCGCGGATGAAGATCAGGGTCACCACAGTCTGACGGCCCGGGTCCAGCCGCAGGGAGTACAGGGTATCCAGCGGCTGCTTTGTGGGCTGGTGGAGGGTGAGATGGAGCAGGAAACCGCCGTCGTTCTCCCGGCGGCACTCATAGGCGAAAACGTCTTCCTCGCTGTGCTGGTCCAGCCGGTCAAAGCAGTCGTCCAGCGGCAGGTCGGTGCGGAATTCGGAAAGGCCGCTGGGGCCATACTGGCTGCGGCGGGCGTTTTCCCGCCGGGTGAGCAGAAAAACGATGCAGCCCAGGGCGGCCGCCAGCAGGATGAGTGAGAATACAACGTTCATGGGTCCCTCCGCAGATTTTGAATCATGTTTTTCTTATTGTAACACAACCTGCGGAAAATTGTGTTATAATATTTGAAACAATCCAAATTTTTGCTGGAGGACTTCCCCTATGAAGCTCAAATTCACCCATAAGACCTGGTATTTCTTCCTGCTGTGCGCGGCAGCGGCATCCATGCTCAACGGCTTTGCCGTGCTGGGCGGCATGGATTTTTCTTTTCTGGAGATGGTGGCGTTCTGCATCACCGGCATCACCATCCTGTTTCTGGCCGCTGAAAAGGGCTCTGACCCCAAGGACAAGCGCAGCTATTTCCTGATTTTTGTCCTGCTCATGCTCAGCTATGTGCTGAGCGGCTGGGCCGCGTACATCTGCTCGGCCCTGGTCTGGCCCGCCCTGCTGGCACTGGAGTACCAGAAGGGCAGGCCCATCCAGCGCCAGCTGCAGCTGGTGGGTGCCGCTGAGGCGTTCCACCTGCTCTTTGTCCTGCTCACGGTCTACGGCGGCATGGCAGGCCTGAGCTTCTGGGCCAATCTGCTCTGGGTGCTGCTGGCCTGCGCCCGGGGCTGGGCTGCTCTGGCTCTGTATAAGGGGCAGGAGGAGACCGTATGACCCAGCGCCGCCGGCCCCGCCGTCCTGCCCGGCGGCGGAACCGGCACCGCAAGCGCCGGGTTGGCCGCCGCGCCTTCCTGATCGGACTGGGCGGGTCTGTATCTGCAGCCCTGATGTATTATCTGCTGCGTTCTATCCCGGCAGGAAACAACGCGGAGCCTGCGCCATCGCCACAGGCTGCCCCCAACCCCGCCCTGCCCAGCGGCGAGTGGCGGGCGGTGTGGGTGAGCTATCTCGAATTTGCAGAGATGGACTTTTCCTCAGAAAGCGCGTTCCGGGCCGATGCCGCCGCGCTGATGGACAACTGCCTGTCCCTTGGGCTGAACACCGTCATTGCGCAGGTGCGGCCTTTTGGGGATGCGCTTTACCGGAGCAGCCTCTTCCCGTGGAGCCACCTGTGCACCGGCGTACAGGGGCAGGACCCGGGCTTTGACCCGCTGGACGTGCTGCTGACCGAGGCCCACGCCCGGGGGCTTTCGCTGGAGGCCTGGGTCAATCCCTACCGGCTCAGGAGCTCGGTTTCCATGCCCCCTGCTATTGCAGAGAACAGCCTGCTGAACACCCACCCGGAGTGGGTCTGCACCGTGAACGAGGGGGCCTACCTGAACCCCGCCATTCCGGAGGCTGCCGACTATGTGGTGCAGGGCGTGGCAGAGCTTTTGCAGAACTACCCGGTGGACGGCATCCACTTTGACGATTACTTTTACCCCACCACCGATGCCGCTGTGGACGCGGTGCAGTTTGCGGCAAGCGGCGCAGCCGACCTTGCCGCGTGGCGGCGGCAGAACGTCACCGCGCTGGTGGCGAAAGTGTACCGCACCGTAAAGGCGGCAGACCCGACCCTGCGGTTCGGCATCAGCCCGCAGGGCAACCCGGACAACGACCTCACCGAACAGTACAGCGATGTGACCAGCTGGCTGACGGCTGAGGGGGAGGACGCCGTGGTGGATTACCTCTGCCCGCAGGTGTACTGGGGCTATGGATACCAGCTGCAATCGGGCAGCACCCGCTTTGCCTTTGAGAACATCGTGCCGGAGTGGCTGGGCATGGCCCGCGCCGGGGATGTGGCGCTGTATTTCGGGCTGGGGGCCTACCGCATCGGGGACGGCGACGGCGGCAATTACGACCACGCCCAGGACCAGTGGCAGACCGGCCGCAACCTGGCGGATATGGTCACCACCCTGCGCGGGGCCGGGGCCGACGGCTTTGGCCTGTACCGCAGCGATTTCCTTCTGCGCAATTCGGCCTGGCCCCAGCTGGCCCAGGCCGAGTGCGCCGCCCTGACCGAGGTTCTGCACACAGCGGGCTGAGGCCGGTTTGTATTGTATCCCGCCCGAATTTCGTCTATAATATAGGAACGGTATCGATTGCAGCGGCCTGTTCGCACCACGGTGCTTTTCGCTGCAGCCAGGGGGCTTTTCCGAACCGAAAAACGCCCCGGAAGGAGAAACTGCCATGAACAAAAAACTTTTCCGCCGTCTGCTGGCGTCGGCGCTGGCGCTGTGCCTTGTGTTCAGCCTTGCCGCCTGCAGCCGAAGCAGCAGCGACGACGACCCCGGCCTGCCCCACGCCGAAGCGGGCGGCAGCGACGTGCCCTATGCGGACGGCTTTGACACCACCGCCAAATTCAACACCGGCATGAACGGCGATACCCTGTGCATCGCCTTCAACGGCATTCAGAAGCGGGACACCGGCTACTTCCAGCCCGCGGGCGACACCATCACCCTCACCGCCGCCGCCACCAGCGACAGCGAGCGCCTCAAAACCTTCAAGGCCGCTCTGTGGAAGCAGGGCGAAGGCACCGCCGTTTATGTGGAGGGCGCCACGCTGGTGTTCACCGCCGACGGTGAGCTGTACACCGGCAGCTTTTCCGGCCTGGACCCGGACGCCAAGTACAAGGTGACCATCTCCTATGACAGCGGCTACTACACCATCAGCGGCGGTATGTCCATTGCCGGCCTGGTGGAGGCGGACGCCGCCAAAAACGAATGACCGGCCCGGGCCGCGTTCGGCTTTCTTTGTGATTTTTACAGCATCAAAGCGCTCCGCGCGCTGCCTTCGGGCGGCGGCGGGGCGCTTTTTTGCGCTGCCCCTGTTTTTTCTTTGCCGGCAGGCGGCCGCTGTCTTGTAGTAAAGCACCGGTTATGGTATACTGAAACGCAGGCGCAGCCGCAGGGCCGCCCAAAGGTGAGGAGGCAGAAACCCCATATGAACCAGCTGGAACAGGCCCGTGCCCAGATCGACACGGTGGACCGGCAGATGGCCGCGCTGTTTGAACAGCGCATGGCCGCCGTGCGTCAGGTTATTGAATACAAACAGGCCACCGGTATGCCCATTCTGGACTCCGGCCGGGAGGCCCAGGTGATTGAAAAAAACACCGCCTACATTGCCGAGGAGGTGCTGCGCCCCTATTATGCAGACCTTCTTCGGGCGCAGATGGCCCTCTCCCGCCAGTATCAGGCCTACGTGCTTGGGCGGGACGTGGTGGCCCATCAGGGGGCCGAGGGGGCTTACAGCCACATCGCCCTCACCCGGCTGTTTCCCCGGGCAAAGGCCCTGAGCCTGGCCACCTTTGACGAGGTGTTTGACGCCGTGCAGGACGGCCGGGCCGCCTACGGGGTCATCCCCTTCGAGAACAGCACCGCCGGGGATGTCTCCGATGTGCTGGACCTGCTGTACAACCATTCTCTGTACATCGTGCAGATGTACGACCTGCCCATCCGGCACAACCTGCTGGGAGTGCCCGGGGCGCACCTGCGGGACGTGACCGACGTATACGGCCACCCGCAGGCCCTGCGCCAGAGCGAGGCCTTCCTCACCAAAATGGGGCTGGCCACCCACGCCTGGCCCCCTCAGGCCCCCAACAACGCGCTGGCGGCCCAGTATGTGGCGGCCCAGAAGGACCCCACCAAGGCGGCCACGGCCAGCGCCGAGGCGGCGG
>ENA-OROD01003527-OROD01003527.1-human-gut-metagenome-genome-assembly--contig:-NODE-3527-length-10191-cov-4.415746_pt1 | contig 10191 bp, 8 predicted proteins | sample MGYA00242123_ERZ509038 | MGnify/ENA primary metagenome ERZ509038 (study PRJEB26280, sample SAMEA2338719) | human gut metagenome | biome: human gut; feature: human-associated habitat; material: faeces... | reverse complement strand
CGGCAGGAGACCGGCTCCACCAGCGCGAAGTCCTGATAGATGGTGCCGATGTGCTTTTGCACGGCGCGCTTGGCGCGGCCGCGCGCCCGGGAAAATGGCTGCCCGTCGATGCACACTTCCCCGCCGTCGCACGGCAGCGTGCCGTTGAGGATTCGAAACAGCGTCGTCTTCCCGGCGCCGGACGGGCCGATGACGGACACGAACTCCCCCGGCTCCACGCCGAAGGAGACGTCCGCCAGCACTTGCGGCCGGCTGCCGAAGCGCTTGCTGATGTGTGCAGCTTCCAGCAGCATGGGTTTACTTTCCGGCGGACTTGAGCATGGCCTGCGCGTCACGCTCGCCGTCATAGTCCGAATCCTTGCCCCACGTATAGCCGACCTGACTGAAAACGCTGATGATTTCCTTGCCCTCGTCGGTCTGGGCAATCTCGATGAACGCCTCGCCGAGCGCCTTGCGGAAATCCTCGTCCGCCATAAGGTCGGAGGTCTTGCTGTAGGCGATCATGTCGTTGTAGATACCCTCGGTCACGCCGATGATGCCGGTCTGCTCGACCATGGGCGCCGTACCGCCGAACTTCTCCTGCCAGTTGGGCGCGTTCTTGATGCGGATGTGGCCAAAGGAGACCATCACGTCCGCCTGACCGGTGGCCAGACGTGCGAGCGACGTGCTGTGGGAGTCAGACTGCACCACGTGGTCGAGATCCGCAATGGTCTTGCCGTAGTGCTCCTGCAGCCAGAGGCTCGGATAGATGTAGCCGGATGCAGACGTCGGGGCGAGCACGGACCAGGTCGCGCTGTTGAGATCGTCCCACGTCAGTTCCTCACCGGCGTTGACCTTCTTGAGCAGCTCCTGCCCCTTCGCACTCGGGCCAGCCAGAATGATCGAGCGGTAGTAAGTCGTCATGTCCTGCGTGTTTTCCTCGATGGTGCCGTCGTTCCAGTCGGCGGGGTTATCGGAGTCCTTGTTGATGCCATAGCGCAGTGCCGTCAGCAGCACGTCGCAGTCATCGGAAAACAGGACATAGTTGCCGCCGGAGATGAAGCCGATGTCCGCGCTGCCGGCGCTGAGCGCCTCGCCCACGGCGGTGTAGCTCGTGCCGACGGTCATGTCGATGTTCTGCACGTCATAGCCCTTTTCCAGCAGCTTCGCCTTGAGCAGCGCCTCGAGCGGTTCGGTCGCCGTCGTGATCTGATCGGCGTCCGCATACGGGGAGAACGCGATCTTTAGACTCTCGATCGTCTTGGTGCCGCCACTGGCTTTTCCGGCGTCCTTCTGGCCGCAGCCGGCCATCAGACCGAGCGCCAGGACCAGAGACAGCATCATTGCCACTACTTTTTTCATGTACATACCCTCCAGATTTTTTCTTTCCGTCGGCCGCAGGCACAAAAAATTGGCATATGCAGCGCTGCATATACCATACCTGACGACCGGCAGACGCTGAGAATCCGCCCCTTGCGGACGGATTTGGCCGGTCGATCCTCCCTGGGATCCTCTCAGCCCGGAACACGGGCTCCCTCGCAATCTGGTTTCGTCATCATTTTCTGTTGAGCGCGGCGCCAGGGCGCTCCCCCTTTCGCCGCATTCCGGAAACCAATCGACAGCTTACCACATAGCCCCGGAGAATGCAAGCGGTTTGTAAAATGGAAGTAAAATTTCTGCCGCCGCGACATTTTCACCGGCGAATGCGCAGCAAAACGCGGGCGGTGCCAATGCACCGCCCGCAAGGGAAATCGAAAACTTCTACCGCGCGTCTCTACAGCGCATATGATACGCTGATTGCAGGCAGACTTTCTGATGTTTTGGAAGTACTTGAAGCAATGCCTCATACACTTCCTCATAATACATAATACGCACAAACTCCTGATTTGTCCGGAGAGAATTGATACGATTTGCCGGACTGTTGCCCTTATACTTTGGCAGTGGCCCGTAGCTCAAATAAATCCACCAGTTGGTTGATCCCGTCGTCGTTGCATAATCCATTCCGACCATACAGCGATCATAGTACAAAACAACACTTTTGCGGAATGGACGCGTGCAGACCAGATGGTCCGGGTACAGATAAACATGCTCGTCCATACTGATAAACCAGAACACGCCCATCCATCCGACCACTTCCATCGGGCCAAATACTATAAGAATCAAAACGTCTGTAAGAAATCCGTTATACCACAGCACAATAAGCACCGCCGTCGCCAATGCGCCCATCGCTGCTGCTCCAGCACAGAGGGCGCGCAGGCATACCCTTTTACGTTCTTTTTCTTCGACTTGGTTATCTGCACAGCTATTCCCCCTCAAAAGATGGCGTTCCAGTCATCCATCCATATCTCAAATATGTTCTCTCCACCAGCGTTCAGTCTTGTATGTCTCGGGGATCGTCTCGTCAAACAGCGGATCGGTATACCCCATGGCTATCAGCTCATCCACCCAGCGCTCACGAAGAGATGCCGGAAGCAGAGGCTTTGCACACCACGGACAGTAATGGATCACGATATGCGAATGCCCATCCCCGCACGGGATGCCGTATTCATGAAACTTCGGCAGATATGAGATCGCTTCGCCATCGCAGAGCTGTGCCGTGTGTTCCGTCACGATGCGGACATGTGCCTGCATATCCTCGCAGCAAAAATTCATACATTCCACTCCTATATCTCTCATCGGTTGAAAGATGGCGCGCACCCATCCTCGCTCATTTTTTGCGCTTCATGCTATAAAAGGCACCAAAGAACACAATTGCGAACATGCCCAGTAATCCAAAACCATAGTCAATATATAACACAATATCGACCGCTGCGCGAGTACGGATTACGGCTGCCAAAAGAAAGTTCGCGATTCCCAGAAGATATGCGTAAATCTGCAGGCAAACGGCGACCGTCGAAAAATAACTGCGTTGGTTTTTATCGCGCAAGAACAAAAACACTTTGAGCACGCGAGTGTTTTTCAACTTCACACGATGATGGCCGGACAGCCGCTCCGAGATCAGCACCTGATCGTCAAAGTGGTACCCGCCAAACAGGAATCCGACCAGCAAAAGCAGCCCCATTTTCAGCAGCTCCACGTTCATTCCTCCCACTTCAGGCCATTCTATTTGAATTCTAACACACCCCTGCGCGGTTGTCCACGCAAAGCAATGGCACGCGCGGCGTGCCCGCCTGGATTGGCAGGCAAGGGACGCCACACTTCCATCCCAGCGCTGCTTCCAGAAATAGATGTACGACCGGCTCTTGTTGTACTTCCGGCTGGCGCGGCTGACGCCGTATTTCTCTGTGTACTTCATTAGGGATTGCCGATAGGCCATGTCTTGTGTTATACTTTTGCTTATGAGGGATATGGTCTCCTTTCGGGCTGGTTTGGTGTGGTAACTTAACGATAACCCATGAGACCATATCCTTCATATCTTTTTATTCACTTGTCCAATATGTATTGTAGTCCTACACGCATATCCCCCACAGCCGTTGGAAATCGGTTGCGCTTTTGCGCAGATCATGTTAAAATTAACCGGTTATATTCTAATGATACTTCGTTCTCCGTCCGAAGCGGAAGCGCGACTGTATGGGAGTGTGCATAGATGTCTTTATTTGAAAACAGGACTCTCCTGATCACCGGCGGCACCGGGTCATTCGGCCACGCCGTGCTCGACCGGTTTTTGACCACGGATATCCGTGAAATTCGCATCCTGTCCCGGGATGAAAAAAAACAGGATGACATGCGCCATGCCTACCAGACCGCCTGCCCGGCGTGCGCAGGCAAAATCAAATTCTACATCGGCGACGTGCGCGACTACCGCTCGATTGCACCGGCGTTTCGCGGGGTGGATTATGTGTTCCACGCGGCCGCGCTCAAGCAGGTGCCCTCCTGCGAGTTTTTCCCCATGGAGGCCGTTAAGACCAACGTCATCGGTTCGAACAACGTGGTGGACGCCTGTGTGGAAAACCACGTGAAGAAGGCCATCTTCCTGTCCACCGACAAAGCCGCCTATCCCATCAATGCCATGGGCATGACGAAGGCCGTCATGGAAAAGGACGTCATTGCCCGGTCGCGGCAGATGCTGCCGGACGATCCGGTGCTGTGCCTGACGCGTTACGGCAACGTCATGGCCTCACGCGGCTCGGTCATCCCACTGTTCTGCGACCAGATCGACGAGGGCAAGCCGCTCACCGTCACGAACCCGAACATGACGCGCTTTATGATGACGCTCAGCGATGCCGTCGAGCTTGTCCTCTACGCCTTTGAACACGGCGAGCAGGGCGACCTGTTCGTGCAGAAAGCGCCCGCCGCGACCATCGAGACACTGGCGCAGGCCGTGCTGGAGCTGAAACACTCCGACCTCGGTGTGACCACCATCGGCACACGCCACGGCGAAAAGCTCTTCGAGGTGCTCGTGACATCGGAGGAAATGCTGCGGGCGGAAGATTTGCCCGGCTTTTTCCGCATACACGCCGACGGCCGCGACCTGAACTACGACAACTATTTCTCCAAGGGGAACGCGGAGCTGTCCCAGATTGAGCCGTACACCTCGCATAATACCGAACGGCTCGACCTCGACGACATGAAGCGTCTGCTGCAAAAGCTAAAGCTCTTTGGAGGAAACTGCTGATGAACATTCTCGTCACCGGCGCGCGCGGTTTTGTGGGAAAAAACCTCGTCGCGGCGCTTCAAAACATCCGCGACGGCAAGGATCGCACGCACTCGGAGCTGGATATCCGGGAAATCTATAAATACAACACGGACGGCTCGCCGGAGCAGCTTGCCGATTATGCGAAATCCGCGGATTTTGTGTTCCATCTGGCGGGGGTAAACCGCCCGGAAACGGCGGAGGAATACCTCCCCGGCAATACCGAGTCTCTGGAAGCGCTGCTTACTGCCCTGCAAAGTGCAGGCAACCGCTGCCCCGTGATGCTCGCCAGCTCCGCACAGGCCTCGCTGACCGGGCGCTATGTCGGCAGCGAATACGGCAAGGCAAAGCTGACCTGTGAAAAGCGGCTGCGCGCCTATGCCGCCGAAACCAGCGCAGAGGCGCTGATTTACCGCTTTCCGAATGTGTTCGGCAAGTGGTGCCGGCCGAATTACAACTCCGCCGTGGCAACCTTCTGCCACAACATTGCGCACGACCTGCCGGTCACAGTCAACGACCCTGCAACGGAGCTGGAGCTGGTCTACATTGATGATCTTGTCTCGGAACTGCTGACCGCCCTGTCCGGGCAGGCGCACCGCTGCAATTATGACGGTCTGACACCGGTGCCCGGCGAGGATTTCTGCTGCGTGCCGGTAACGCACCATGTAACGTTGGGCAAAATCGTCGAGCTGCTGCAATCTTTCCACGCACAGCCGGAAACGCTGCTGCTGCCTGAAATTCCGGAGGGCAGTTTTGAAAAGAAACTCTACAGCGCCTATCTTTCCTATCTGCCGCCGGAAAAGACAGCCTTTCCGCTGAAGATGAACGTCGATGCCCGCGGCAGCTTCACGGAGCTGCTGAAAACGCAGAGCTGCGGTCAGTTTTCCGTGAATATCACCAAGCCCGGCGTGACGAAAGGTCTGCACTGGCACAACTCCAAGTGGGAGTTTTTCATCGTTGTGGCCGGCCGCGGGCGCATCCGTGAGCGGCAGATCGGCACACAGGACGTCGTGGAATTTGAGGTCAGCGGCGAGAAGATAGAAGCCGTACATATGCTGCCGGGCTACACCCACAGCATCACAAACCTGAGCGATACCGACGATTTGGTGACGGTCATGTGGGCCAACGAATGCTTCGACCCACAGCATCCGGATACCTATTTTGAGGAGGTGTGACGATGGGAAAACTCAAGCTGATGACCGTGATCGGCACGCGGCCGGAAATCATCCGTCTTTCCGCGACCATCCAGTGCTGCGACCGCTATTTTGAGCAAACGCTCGTGCACACCGGGCAAAACTACGACTATGAGCTCAATCAGGTGTTCTTCGAGGATCTCGGCCTGCGCGCACCGGACTATTACCTGAATGCCGCCGGGGCAAACCTCGGCGAGACCATCGGCACAATCATCGCCAAGAGCTATGCTCTCATGCAGGAGCTCAAGCCGGACGCTGTGCTGGTGCTGGGTGATACGAACTCCTGTCTGTCCGTCATCGCCGCCAAGCGGCTGCACATTCCGATTTTCCACATGGAGGCCGGGAACCGCTGCTTTGACGAGTGCCTGCCGGAGGAGACGAACCGCCGCATTGTGGACGTGACCTCCGATGTGAACCTCTGCTACTCCGAGCACGCCCGGCGGTACCTGAACGCTTCCGGCGTGCCCAAGGAGCGCACGTTCGTCGTTGGCAGCCCCATGGCGGAGGTACTGCATAAAAATCTGCCGCAGATCGAGGCAAGCGATATTCTCGTCAGGCTGGGGCTTCAAAAGGGCAAATACATCCTGCTCTCGGCCCACCGGGAGGAAAACATTGACACGGAGGAAAATTTCCGCGCCCTCTTCACGGCCATCAACGCCATGGCAGCGCAATATGACATGCCGGTGCTGTACTCCTGCCATCCGCGCAGCCGCAAGCGTCTGGAGCAGAGCGGCTTCCAGCTGGACAAGCGCGTCATTCAGCATGAGCCTCTGGGCTTCCACGACTACAACTGCTTGCAGATGAACGCTTTCTGCGTGGTGTCCGACAGCGGTACCCTGCCGGAGGAGAGCAGTTTCTTCACCAGTGTGGGCCATCCGTTCCCGGCGGTGTGCATCCGCACCTCCACCGAACGCCCCGAAGCACTGGACAAGGGCGATTTTATCCTTGCCGGGATCGACGGCGACCATCTGCTGCAAGCCGTGGACGTGGCGGTGGAGATGAACAAGAACCGAGACCTGGGCATCCCCGTGCCGGATTATGTGGACGAGAACGTATCCGACAAAGTTGTAAAAATTATTCAGAGCTACACCGGCGTTGTAAACAAAATGGTGTGGCGCAAATACTAAGCAAAGAAACAGGAGCCGCTTATGCCCACTGCCGGGGATGAGGCGGCGATGTGCTGGCGGAGACCCCGCCGCAGGGCCTCCCCCCCCTGTGTTTGAAAACAACGATGTGGCGATTTATGCACTGAATGCCAGCACCGAATAACCAAGCCGGAGAGACAAACGGATGCAGAAACGAATTTTAGTGGTAACCCAGCATTACTGGCCCGAAAACTTCCGCATCAACGACATTGTGGAGGGATTTGTGGCCGACGGCATTCAGGTGGATGTACTGTGCGGGCTGCCCAATTACCCCAAGGGAGAATGGTTTGACGGCTACCGCTACACCGGCCCCCGCACCCAGCTGCATGAGGGCGTGCACGTTTACCGTGCCGGGGAAATCCCCCGCAAAGGCAACAGTGGGCCGATGATCTTTCTCAATTATGTCAGCTGGCCGTTTTTCGCCCTGTTCAGCCTGTGGCGGCTGAAAGGCCCCTACGACGGCATTTTGTGCTACAACACCAGTCCCGTGCTGATGAGCCTGCCCGCCCTCGTGTACGGCAAGCGCCATCACACCCCGGTCACCAACTACGTGCTGGACATCTGGCCGGAGAACCTCTACTCGGTTCTTCCGGTGAAAAGCGCGTTCTGGCGCGGCATCGCCCATCGGGTCAGCGACTGGCATTACCGCCGGGCTGACCGGCTCATTGCCATGAGCGAGGGGCTGCGCCAGCGCCTGGTGGAGCGCACCGGCAAGCCGAACGCACAGGTGGCCGTGATTCCTCAGTATTGCGAGGATTTTTACGCCGTACCCCAGCCGGATGAAGCCCTGAACGCCCAATTTGCAGGCCGGTTCAATCTGGTGTTCACCGGCAATTTCAGCCCGGCGCAAAGTCTGGAGACGGTCATCCGTGCCGCCGTACAGGCCCACCGTCAGGGGGCGGACAAGCTGCACCTGCTTCTGGTGGGGGACGGCATGAGCCGCCCGGCGCTGGAAGCCTTGGTGGACGAACTGAACGCCCGGGACGTGGTCACGTTTTACGGCAGCGTGCCGCCCACCCGCATTCCCGCCTTTACCGCTCTGGCGGACGTGCTGGTGGTAAGCCTTTCCGACAGCCCGGATCTGGGCCTGACGGTTCCCGAGATCACTGAGCCGGGCACCATCGTCCATGTTGCCATGGAGGGCAGATACGCAGGCTATCTGCTCATCGCTGATGTGGTCAAACCCCACAGTGCCGCTGCCATCAAGGGTCTGAAACAGGCCGGTGTCCGCAAGACGGTCATGCTGACCGGCGACGCAGAGCCTGTGGCAAAGGCCGTTTCCGCCGAGCTGGGTCTGGATGAATACCATGCAGGTCTGCTGCCCGGCGACAAGGTGGACCAGATCGAAACGCTCCTCGCCGCAAAGCAGCCCAAAGAAAACCTCGCTTTTGTGGGCGACGGCATCAACGATGCCCCGGTTTTGTCCCGTGCCGATGTGGGCATCGCCATGGGTGCGCTGGGCTCCGATGCTGCCATCGAGGCCGCTGACGTTGTCCTGATGGACGATGACCCGGCCAAGATCGCGCTGGCCATGCGCATTGCCCGCCGCACCCTGCGCATCGTGTATCAGAACATCGTGTTTGCTCTGGCAATCAAGTTCGCCTGCCTGGTGCTGGGTGCGCTGGGTCTGGCCAGTATGTGGACCGCCATCTTCGCCGATGTGGGCGTGATGGTGCTGGCCGTGCTGAACGCCACCCGTGCCCTGTACACCAAAGATCTTGCAAAAAAGAATGTGCAGTGACCGTGCTTTCTGCCCCCGCCTGAGCGCTGATGCCCCGGCGGGGGCTTTTCGCTGCCGGTGAATTGCATTCTGTCCGGAGTGATGGTACAATAAGACACAGTGACCCCCGCCGCCGGACGTTTTTCCGGCAGATAGATGGAAGAAAGAAGGCTTTTTATTATGAGCATGAACACGGTTCCTGAGCGTCTGGCCGCCCTGCGGGCTGCCATGAAGGCCAACGGCGTGGACGTTTATCTGATCCCGGTGGGTGACCCGCATTCCAGCGAGTACCTGCCCGACCATTACACCTCCCTGACCTATTTCTCCGGCTTCCACGGCGAAAACTCCAACTTCGTCGTCACCCCCACCGAGAGCGCTGTCTGGGCAGACGGCCGCTACTTTGTGCAGGCCGAAAAGGAGATCGCCGGTACCGAGATCCAGCTGATGCGGATGGGTGAGCCGGGCGTGCCCACCGTGGAGGAATACTGTGCCAAGGTGGTGCCTGAGGGCGGCAAGCTGGGCCTGTGCGGTCTGACCGCCAGCTGCGCGCTGGTGAACAGCGTGAAGAAGGCGCTGGAAACCAAGAACGCCGCCATCAAGACCCTGTTCCTGGAGGATGAGCTGTGGACCGAGGGCCGTCCGGCTCTGCCCGCTACCCCGGCCTGGATCCTGCCCAAGGAATACGCAGGCTTCTCCCCCGCCGAAAAGCTGGGCCAGCTGCGTGCAAAGCTGGCCGAGTTGGGCTGCACCGCCCAGCTGGTGGGCAAGCTGGACAACCTTGCCTGGCTGCTGAACCTGCGCGCCATGGACATCGAGTGCACCCCCTACGCCATGGCCTACTGCTATGTCACCCCGGACCGCGCCGTGCTGTTCATCCACACCGCCCGCGTGACCCCGGAGGCAAAGGCGGAACTGGAAGCCAACGGTGTGACCCTGGCCGAGTACGACAGTGTGCTGGACTTCATGGCCGCTGAGACCGAGCCCCAGACCGTGCTGGCAGAGAGCGCCACCGTGAACTATGCCGTGTATCAGGTGCTGGAGAACAACGTCGCCCTCACCGTGAAGGACCTGGCCGACCCGCTGCTGCCCATGAAGGGCGTGAAGAACGAGGTGGAGCTGACCCACGACAAGGAAGCCCACCTGCGCGACGCTGTGGCCATGGTGCGGTTCCAGATCGAGCTGGAGAAGCGTCTGGAAGCCGGCGAAGAGCTGACCGAGCTGACCGTGGACGAGATCCTGCACAAGTACCGCAGCGCACAGGACAAGTTCCTTGTGGAGAGCTTTGGCACCATTGCGGCCTACGGCGGCAACGCAGCCATGATGCACTACCACGCCACCCCGGAGGATCACGCAAAGCTCCAGCGCAAGGGCTTTTTGCTGGTGGACAGCGGTGCCACTTACATGGACGGCACCACCGACATCACCCGCACCTACCCGCTGGGTGAGCTGACCGAGGACGAGCGCAAGTTCTACACCTGGACCCTGCAGTGCCACATCGACATTGCAAAGGCTGTCTGGCTG
>ENA-OROD01003526-OROD01003526.1-human-gut-metagenome-genome-assembly--contig:-NODE-3526-length-10192-cov-3.174312_pt1 | contig 10192 bp, 13 predicted proteins | sample MGYA00242123_ERZ509038 | MGnify/ENA primary metagenome ERZ509038 (study PRJEB26280, sample SAMEA2338719) | human gut metagenome | biome: human gut; feature: human-associated habitat; material: faeces... | reverse complement strand
GCCGCAGTGTGGAAAACAGCGCCTGACGGCCGGTGAGGGCCTTGTGGACGTAGGCCTGATGCCCCACGTCGAACACAAGGCGGTCATGGGCAGTATCAAAGACCCGGTGGATCGCCACCGTCAGCTCCACAACGCCCAGATTGGAGGAAAAGTGTCCGCCTGTTTTCGACACGTTTTCCAGCAGAAACTGCCGCAACTCCTTACAAAGCTGCGGCAGTTGATTTTGATCGAGTGCCCTGATATCCTCAGGGGAATGAATGGAATCCAGAATCACAATGACCTCCTGCGGCTGTATGGATCAGCAAAGACTCAGCCGCGATGAAACAAATGCAGAAACCGGCCTGCCAGATGGACCACCCGCTTGCTCTGGTTCATGGCGAAGGGCTTTCCCAGCGCTTTTCCGCCGATGGTAGCGCCGGAGATCAGCGCCGTGACACCCACGGAGATCAGCACGCTTTCCAGGTTCAGTCCCTTTTGCAGCCGGGCCACGATCACCGCGCCGGTAGCGCCGGAGACGATGCCGCAGATATCGCCCACCACGTCATTGCAGACGCTGGACACCCGGTCCGCGTTCCGCAGGAGCTTCAGCGCCTCTTTCGCGCCCTTTTCCTTGTGGGCGGCCATGGAGTGAAATGGGCGGGGGTCCGCCGCAGTCACCGCCACGCCGATGATGTCAAACAGGATGCCAAGTCCGATGAACAGCGCCAGGATCAGCAGCGCCAGCAGCAGACCGGCGTTCTCCAAAATGGCCTCGGAGCTCAGGCTCAGCAGACCGGACAGGGCTACGGCCATGACAAAGGCCGTCAGCGCCCAGCGGTAGTGGTTATGTTCCTTCTTGCCGGTTTTCGGATTGGAAGGTTTTTTCAAAAAAACGCCTCCGTTATCATTCAGATATGCTAAGTCAGCGGCAGCAAACCAGGTAAATCTTGCGGCTTAGGTGCGGGTTTGTTTTCCCCACGGAACACCTCTCGTTGCCGATGGAGGCGGTTCCCCTTTCAGTTCCGAGGCGCGCCGTCGCCGATCGCGCTACCCGATTGCCACTGAGTCCGCACTGCAATCCCTGATTCGCTTCCCATGAACAGCCTAGGTGTTTTCCACCACAGTCTGTCCGTTTCTTTAGCCTCTTTTGCAAAACAGGTTTCAGCGGGCGATCACGATCGCCGTCCCGGCCAGGACAGCGCCGTGTTGATCCCACATTCACCAGCTTCACGCAAGGCAGGCTACGGCTGCACACAGCGTTACGCACCCGAAGGCGTGATGCACCGCATTGCAGGTTTATCATCTGCTTCGTACATGGATCCGCTTACCACAAGGGGAGTACGTCCACGCACAAGAACAGGTCTCCACGGAAACAGGGTCGGGGTATCCATGCCATTGGAAATCGCCCTGAGTCCGCAAGCGCGAAAAGCGCGCTTCCTCCCAGCATCCACCCAAGACTGGGCGTCTCAAGCAGACACCAGAAGTTTCACAGGTGTGCCCTTTGGAGGCTTTTTAGGTCCTCCCTCGGAAACGGCAGATCTGACTAGAATACTGCGCCGCCGCTTAGCTCATATCAGTATAGCATGGCTTGCGAAAATATGCAACAGCTTCCGTATATATACAGAGCGGCTGACGGTGTACTTCATAGACCCGACGAGCGATTTCTGGCGGCGTCTTAACAGCTTTCCGGGTCCCGGCCCATCCTGCCAGCTTCGTTGTGTACGATACCTGCTGTGTACGGGGCCGATGGAGTTTTTCTAAGCAAACAACCGGAAGGTCTTCCCTCCCGGCTGCTTGATGAATTATTTCATGCGCTCAGTGAGGCTTTCCGCCAAAGCGGTCAAAAAGCCGTCCCGGTCCAAGTCGGACACGGCGGAGACCGCCTGTTCCGTCAGCTCATGGACCAGCTTGCCGCAATCGTCCAGTCCCAGCAGGTCCACATAGGTGACCTTGCCCTCGTCCTTGTCGGAGCCGATGGGCTTGCCGAATTCGTCGGCGTTTCCGATGACGTCCAGCATATCGTCCCGGATCTGGAAGGCCAGACCCAACTGATAGCCGTAGGTTTCTGCTGCCTTCCGGGCCACCTCGCTGCCGCCGGCTGCGCCGACGCCCAGCATACAGGCTCCGGCGATCATGGCGCCGGTTTTCAGGTGGTGGACCTCCGTCAGTTCATCCTGGGCAGAGGGATGGTGCAGCGTGTCCAGCACCTGCCCCGCTACCATGCCGTCCGAGCCGGACGCGTTCGCCAGAATCAAAGCGCAATCCGCCCGCTGGGCGTCGGTCAGGCCGGGAGCCGTCAGGATCAGGCGGTAGGCCGCAGGCTGGAGAGCGTCTCCCGCCAGTACTGCCAAGGTCTCACCGTAAACCTTGTGGTTGGTGGGTTTACCCCGGCGAAGATCGTCATCATCCATGCAGGGCAGATCGTCATGAATCAGAGAATACGTGTGGACCAGTTCCAGCGCGCAGCCAACCGGCACGGCCTTGTGCCAGTCCAGACCGCACAGCCGGGCAAACTCCAGCGTCATCACCGGACGCAGCCGCTTGCCGCCGGAGAGAACGCTGTACCGCATGGCCTCATAGAGGTCCGCCCAATGGGGCTTCTCCGCAAACAGGCTGTTCAAATAGTCCTCGATGGCCGCCAGATATTCCTGATACCGGGCGTCAAACGCAGTCTTTTCCATGTCAATCCTCCGTACTTTCAAAGGGCAGCTCCACCGGCGCGCCGTCGGGCCCCTTCATCAGCTTGACCACCTGCTGCTCCGCCTTGTCCAGCTCCGTGGAGCAGGCGTTGACCAGTTTGGTCCCTTCCTCAAATAACCGCAGGGAATCCGCCAAGGGGGCATCCCCTTTTTCCAGCGCTGCCACGATCTCCTCCAACCGGGACAGCTTTTCCTCAAAGCTCATTTTTTTAGCCGCCATTTCGCGCCTCCTCGATATGATCCACCACGGCGGTCAGGCCGCCGCTGCCCAATATCACATGTATCCGCTCGCCTATATGGGTCTCCCCGCTGCTTTTCAGCACCTGCCCAGCCTCGTTCCGGGCCACGGCGTAGCCCCGGCCCAGAACCTTCAAGGGGCTCATAGCATCCAGTGACGCCGCAAGAGCTGTAAAGGTTTTTTGCTTTCGTGCGATCTCGGCATTTGCCAGATCTCCAAGGCGCTGCTGCAAGTGCAAAAGCTCCATGCGCTTGTCCTGTACATAGGCCAGCTGGTCCGTCAGAACCCGTTTGCAGCCCAGCGCATCCACCCGCTCCCGCAGGGCTTGCAGGCGGGATGTTTGGCTGCCGGTCATCCGCTCCGCCAGGTCGCTGAGCTGCCGCCGCAGCTCCACCTGATCCGGCACCGCGATCTCCACGGCGTTGGAGGGCGTGGAGGCCCGGGCATCCGCCACAAAGTCGGAAATGGTGACATCCGGCTCATGGCCTACGGCGGAGATCACCGGGGTCTCGCAGGCGTAGATGGCGCGGGCCACCCGCTCATCGTTGAAGGCCCACAGGTCCTCCAGCGAGCCTCCGCCGCGGCCGGTGATGAGCACATCGGCCAGGCTGCGGGCGTTGGCGTAACGGATGGCGCCGGCGATCTCCGCCGGGGCCTCAGTTCCCTGCACGCGAACGGGCAGCAGAAGGACCTTGGCGATGGGATAGCGGCGGCGGAGGATGCGGATCATGTCGTGGACCGCCGCGCCTGCCGGGGAGGTAACGATGGCGATGCGCCGGGGATATGGCGGCAGGGGTTTTTTATGGCTTTCGTCAAACAGGCCCTCCTTCCGCAGCTTTTCCTTCAGCTGCTCAAAGGCCACACTCAGGTCGCCGGCGCCCTCCGGCGTCAGGCCGGTGCAGTACAGCTGATACGCACCGTCGCGGGGATAGACGCTGATACGGCCGGAGGCGATGACCTGCATACCGTTTTCCGGGCGGAAGCGCAGGCGCGCGGCACTGCCCCTGAACATAACACACTTCAGACTGCACTGACTGTCCTTCAGGGTAAAGTAGTGATGGCCGGAGGGGTATAGTTTGTAGTTGGAGATCTCGCCCCGCAGCAGGACCTCCTGCAATGGCGGCACGTTATCCAGCAGGTCCTTGATAAACTGGTTGACCTCGGACACCGTGAAAATATACTGGCCCGACGTGGCGATCACTCCTTTCTGTATGCGACCTGAAAAGGCAGAGCCTTCACGCTCTGCCTTTCGTATGCGGTTTTCAGTCCTTTTCCTTGACCTCGCCCCGGGCGAAGCTGCCCAGAATACCGTTGATGAATTTGGCGACCTCGGGCGTTTCGTACTTCTTGGCGATCGTCACCGCCTCGCTGATGGCGGCGCCCTGCGGAATGTCCGCCATGTAGAGTATCTCGTACATGGCCACACGCATGATGGCGGATGCTACCAGTGAAATGCGCTCAAATCGCCAGCCCCGGGCGTACTTTTCAATGTCGGCGTCCAGCTCGGCGGCGTGCTCCGCCACACCGGAGACCAGGCGGCGGATATACGCCTCCTGCTTGGTGTTGGGCCGGTCGGCGTAGAGGTCATCCTCTGCCGCCAGCTCGGCAAAGCGTTCATCGCTGAGCTGCTGGTCCAGAAACTCCTCCACCGGCAGTTCGGTGAAGCTCAACTGGTACGCCAAGTGTATGGCGATCTCCCGTGCGGTGCTGCGTGTCATAAGCGTTCGTCCTTTTCTCTCTCGTCTGTTGTTCAGTTGAAGCTGATGCCGCCCACGTGGACGTTCACCGCCGCCACCTTGAAGCCGGTCATACCCTCCAGCGCGGTATGCACATTCTTCTGGACCTTTTTGGCCACATCGCTGATGGCGCAGCCGTAGCGCACCGCAACAAAAATGCCCACAACGATCTGCTCGCCGTCCAGTTCAACACGGACGCCCTTGCAGGTCATTTTTTTACCGCCCATCAGGTCGGATACGTTGGCGCTCATCAGAGCGCTGACGCCGTCCACCTCCAAGGCTGTGGTACTGGCAATGGAGGCCAGCACATCCTCTGAGATCTGGATGCTGCCGTCATCCTCCTGGTGGATCATATATTCCTTATTTTCAGCCATGGTCTGTTTGTCTCCTCACAGTTGTCATTGGTACTCAGCTAATTGCAGTATAGGATTATACCATTTTTTACGGGGAAATACAACACCTATTTTGCACCGGACGTTCCCGCTTCCATGATCTTGATCTGGCCGGGAGTGTAGGATGTCTCCGCGATGACGATATCCTTGATCTTCGCTACGTCCTCCGCCTCCAGACCGTCGGGTGCCGATACCACCACGCTGATGGAGTCCGCGCCCATAAAGGCCACGCAGTCAGCATAGCCTTTTGCCACCACCAGGTTCTCGATCTGTGTCTCCGCCACGGTGTAGCCCGCCAGCACCTGAAGCGTCTCGGATGCCTCGTTGGCTATCTCCTCTGAGGCGTTCTCCTCGCCCTTGGCCTCCTCCAGCATACTGATGGCGGTATCGCGGGCCTGCTTGCGGCTGAGCCGGGCAGTGGAGAAATAGTCGTCTCCGGCGGTATCCGCAGTATCCGCCTGTGCCTCCGCAGTCTCGCCATTGACCAGCGTGGACTGGCCAAGCACCTTGGAGGTATCCGCCACATCCCCGGCATAGCGCCAGTTCAAATACACCGATGTACCCACCAGCACCACCACGGCCGCCGCTACGGCGCGGCGCTTCCATATCTGCTTCATACTGTCGTTCCTCCCATTTATTGTTACTGTTTCCATTGGACTACCGATATCTTATCGCTGCTGAGTCCTGTCAGCACAGACACCGTCTCCAGCACCCGCAGGCGCACACGGCTGTCGCCTGCCCCCTGACAGACCACCACCGCCCCCTGATAGGTGGGGTACAGCCGCCGGGTGACCACGACCTCCTGCTTGCCGCTGCCGCGGTTCACCGTCAGGACCTGACTGTCCTGCCGCACATCACCGCCGCTGCCCAGAGTGGCGCTGCTATCCTCTGCCAGCGACAACGTTTCACCGCTGTGCAGCGTCAGCATCACCTGCACCCGACCCACGCCATCCATGGCGGACAGCACCTCCGCCATACGGCGCTCCGTCTCTTCCAGAGAGAAGGACATCTCCTCCCCTGCCGTGTCGGCGGCTTCGATCTCCTGCTTACCGGCGGGCAGCAGCATCAGCACCACGCCGGCCAGAGCCACCAGCACCGCGAAGCGGTATTTTTTCAGAATATCTTTCAGCTTTTCCATCATTCGTCTGCCTCACGCCAATACTGGTGCGCATCGTCAATGGCCAGTTCCGTGCTGAGCCACGCGGACAGCGCCTCGTCCTTGGGAATGTCCAGCGTCACGGCGCTGGGCCAGGGTACGCCGTCACGCTCCTCTGTCTTTACCTGAGGGGTACACGTCACCCCCAGGTCATCTCCCTTGCTGGCAATATATGCGGCGGTCTTGTCCGCTATGAGCGCGGCGAATTCCGCATCGCCGGATCTGCGATATTCCTCTGTCAGCGCCTGGATCTGCTGCCGATAGTCCTCATAGCGGAAGGCCAGCTCAGTCAGGTCCAGGCCCAGCAGCGGCCGGACAATGACCAGCAGCAGTGCCATGCCGCCCACGGTGTGGGCCACCGCCTTCATACGCCCACGGGGCAGCAGGGCGTAGAGTATCCCAACGATCATGCCCGCCGCGATGATACCGAGAAGCCAGGTACGCAGGGTTTCCGCGATCATGTACTCACCACCGATACAGAAGAGATTATGGAGATCAGCAGGGCCAGCGCACAGCTGCCGGTCATGCCCAGCATCAGGCCGAAGGCGGAGCCCAGCGCGTCGATCAGGTCCGCCAGGGGCTCCTGGGTCACGGTGCCCGCCAGATGCAACACAACCAGAAACAAGGCTGCGTGCACCACTTCCTTGCGGATCTCCCGGCGCCTGACCTGATGCCAGATGAAGCGCGGGAGCTTCACCCCGCCCAGCAAAAAGCGGGCCAGCTGGCTCAGCGCAAATTTTAGGTCAGAACCAAGCTGCCGTACCCACTGGTTCGCTTCTGCTTTTACACGCTCCAGCATCCGGATCACCTCCCGCTCATTCACGCTCCTGGTAATCATGGTTTTTCTTTGCATCGTTCTTGACGGGAGCTTCTTTGATTTTGAAAATGCTCTCATCATTATGGATAATTTTCATCTTACGACAGGTTCCGTTCGGTTCCATGCGGCTTCGATTCACGCTGATGTACACCGGACACCCTTCCACAAAGAGAAGACGTTCTTCCTTGTATTTCGCGATCAAATCAAACGCAAAATCGTGTTTTTCCGTGTTAATCCGACACATGCGGCCGTCACCGCCTTCCACTTCGCAGACGAGGTCGGGTCTCACGCGCATGTAGAGTTTTCCGCTTTTTCCGCGGAAGACAACGATGGGGGGTTCGTCCGTGACCGTAAGCTTCGCCGCGAGGCTGCACAACGGGTAGTTCTTCAGCTCGATCACCTGCTTGATCATCGGGTCTTTTACCGCACCGCCGGGCCACTTCCAACAGATACCAATGTACTCACCGGAGCCGGCCGTGAGGTGCTTATCATTGAGCTCAATGACGGTGCGCTCGTTATCCCGATCCAAGACATTCAGAATATAATTGCCGAAAGCCTCTTCTTTTTGCGGCGCAGCCGGTTCACTCACCGCGTTACAGAGGTTGCGGAGCACCTCGACAGCCGTCCCGGAAGACCCTGGGCTGCCGCCCTTCTTTTTGAGCATCGTGTATACCAGCCCGCAGATAGCGGCAATGACTGCCAATTTGAACACGGTCAAGCCGATGCTGCCGCCCGTAGAAGCAGCCGTCTGGGTCGCGGTCTCCACCGCACTCGAAGCAACATTTGTAGTCATGATCTGACTCCTTTCTTTTTGGAAAGCCATTTTCCTTTCAGTGACCCTATGATATCAGATCCGATACCCCTAGCGCCCGGAAACACCCCTCTTTTCGGCCCTTCCCAGATTTTCACAATTCTTTCACATTTTTTTACAAATTTACAAATTGCGTGCCACGATGCATGCCGCCATGCCAGCCAGATCCAGCAGAAAGGCCAGCACCACGCAAACGATGGCCAGGGCGTTTCCTTTTGAACTGAGGCACACAGCCATGAATTCAAGCGGGCTGTGAGATGTGGTGTAGCGTCGGAGCAGCGTGTCGATGTCTTTGATTTTATCTGTCTTTGTGTCAGCCGCCAGCTTCGATGTGGCAACTTCACTGCGCAAGCTGTTCAGCCGTTCACTCCAAACGCCCTGCCAGTTGTCTGCGTCGGTAACCGCATCGGCATCGTCCAGTGCGGCGATACGGCTGACCATGACCGTGTTGGTATCCAGCAGGCTGATGTACTCTTCCAGCGCCGCCCGCAATCCAGCGCTGCTCTTCATGTCCATGCCCGCATCTGCATTGTTCAGGGCCGTGTCAAGCAGGCTACGCAGCTGTGCCGGATCCTGCTCTTTCTGCAGCAAAGTCTTTTCCAGCTGGTCAATGCTCTGAGCGGCCAGAGTCGTCCCCTTTTCCAGGCTGTTCTGCACCCGCTGCAGGTCGTTCCGGATAATCTGGCGAGCCTCCGCGCGCGCCGTCAACGCCGCCTGACGCTGGATCGCGTTGGTCAGCTGTGCCGACAGTGCATCGGTCTGCTCTGCCGTCAGGCCCTTGCGCTTCTTCTGCTGGACGATTTGCTCGATCTCCTGCGCGACCTTCGCCTTCGCAGTTTCGTTATCCTCGGCATCCAGCGCGGCAAGCGCATTGTCCACCTCCGCCTTGGCCGCCTCAAAGTCCTTGTTGGCCACATCGTCCAGTGCCGCTTCAAGCGCCAGATAGCTCGTGTCGCTCATGGGGTCAAACCCGTCCGATGTCTGGCCCCGATACTTGGCCAACATCTTCTCGGCGTCCAGATCACCTTCCACGGTGTCCAGCGAGGCGCGCACGGCCTCCAGATTCTTCCACAAACCGTCGCGCGCTGCGGTCAGGCTGTCCCCTACTGCGTCCTGAATGTCCAGTAGCTGCTCCGTGTACTTCGAGGTGATGGTCTGCTGTGCCGCGGCGGCGAAACGTTCTGCCGGGTAGGCTGCCAAGACCATGCTTTGCGCCGAAAAAAGTGAGGAGAGCACCAGCGCCACCACATAAATGACCGTCAATTTCACTCCCTTTTTCGGCAGACGCTCCAGTGCAGCTTTTGTCAACTGGATGACCAACGACAGCCCCCCTACAAAGAGCAGATTCAGAACCGTTTTTTCTTCAAAAAAAGATTCCTTTAGACCGATGCCGGTCGTTACCAGCGAGATCAAGTTCGAGGCAATCACGACCAGTGCGCAAGCTGCCCCTACGCTGCTTGTCCGGGTCCGGATATCGTACTCCTCCATCTTGTGTCACTCTCCTTTCATTTTCGTTTGCTGCTTTTGATACTCTACAAAGGCGGCAATGTCCTTCTCAAGCCGGCCATCCAACACATTGAGTTTTTCGAGGTCGGGCAGGTGGTTGGGTTCTTCTGTCGGTTCAAAATGGTTCAGGCTGCGCTTTTGTGCGGGTTGGCTCACCAGAAAAATACCGGCGGCCTGCCATGCAAGACTGCCAAGGTCGCACAAGCTCCCTGCCAGCACCTGCCAGGGCTTGCGCTCCCACAGGATCTTGGCGAAAGAGACTGCCGTGGCTGCCGCAAACGCCCCAAGACCCAGGTACAGGACGGCCGCGCCGACCTGCTCCAGCGGCAGGGTGGCCAGCATCTGTACAGCCGCCACCACCTTGTCCGGGACGAGAATATACAGCAGCACTGCCCCTATCACGACGGTGATTCCTACGTTTTTTTTGTCATCCTGCGGTTTGGACGGTACCACATGCACTGTAGGCTGCGGGGTGCCCTCCATATCAACTTCTTCGCGTTCTTTCAGTTCCATTGCTTTCACCTCCGGGTGGGTATTTTCCCCTATGCTTGCATTTTAGCATATACGCGCTTTCGCGCCGCCGGAATACACCCCGGTTTTTCACTGTTAAAAATTTTTTTCAAAGGAGCAGGATCCTGATGCCCACCATACCGATACCCTGCACCACAAGGTCGATGCCCCTTGCCAGCCGTATTGCCCAAAGCAGGCGGAGCGCACGGCGGCCGTGGATGCCCCGGCGCACCAACGCACGGCGGCGGGCGGGCGAAGCCAGCACGGCCTGCGCCAGTGCATCCACGTCTTCCACATGCAGCAGCGCAGAGAGCGCCTTTTCTCCGTCGCGGCCGGAGACCGGCAGGG
>ENA-OROD01003525-OROD01003525.1-human-gut-metagenome-genome-assembly--contig:-NODE-3525-length-10194-cov-6.408522_pt1 | contig 10194 bp, 9 predicted proteins | sample MGYA00242123_ERZ509038 | MGnify/ENA primary metagenome ERZ509038 (study PRJEB26280, sample SAMEA2338719) | human gut metagenome | biome: human gut; feature: human-associated habitat; material: faeces... | reverse complement strand
GAAGATGCCGGTTACCCGCGACTAGACGGAAAGACCCCATGGAGCTTTACTGTAGTTTGATACTGAAATTCGATTCATTATGTACAGGATAGGTGGGAGACTGAGAAACAGGGTCGTCAGGTTCTGCGGAGTCGCCCTTGGGATACCACTCTTGATGAATCGGGTTTCTAACCTGCTCCCTTGAATCAGGGAGGGGGACAATGTCAGATGGGCAGTTTGACTGGGGCGGTCGCCTCCAAAAGAGTAACGGAGGCGTACAAAGGTCGGCTCAGCGCGGTTGGAAATCGCGCAATGAGTATAAACGTATAAGCCGGCCTAACTGCAAGACCTACAAGTCGAGCAGTAACGAAAGTTGGTGTTAGTGATCAGGTGGTAGTGAATGGAAATGCCATCGCTTAACGGATAAAAGCTACCCTGGGGATAACAGGCTGATCTCCCCCAAGAGTTCACATCGACGGGGAGGTTTGGCACCTCGATGTCGGCTCATCACATCCTGGGGCTGAATTCGGTCCCAAGGGTTCGGCTGTTCGCCGATTAAAGTGGTACGCGAGCTGGGTTCAGAACGTCGTGAGACAGTTCGGTCCCTATCTGTCGTGGGCGTTGGATATTTGAGAAGGGCTGACCTTAGTACGAGAGGACCGGGTCGGACGCACCTCCGGTGCACCAGTTGTCGTGCCAACGGCATAGCTGGATAGCCGAGTGCGGTTATGATAAACGCTGAAGGCATCTAAGCGTGAAACATGCTTCAAGATTAGATATCCCACCAACCTTGAGTTGGGTAAGGTCACTTGCAGACTACAAGTTGATAGGTCGGAGGTGTAAGCACAGTAATGTGTTCAGCTGACCGATACTAATTGACCGAGGGCTTGAACCTCTGTTCCATCCGGAACATACGGTTCATTTGAGTTCTTGAGTTCTTGCTTTCTACTCCTCCTTTGTTCGGTTTTCTATGGACAATTTGAGTGTCAATTGTCCGTCGCTTTCGGGGTATCCGTAAGGATAACGAAAGTATTCGCACCTTTAGCTCAGCTGGTAGAGCAACTGACTCTTAATCAGTGGGTCCAGGGTTCGAGTCCCTGAAGGTGCACCATCAGTCAGTGCTTTTAGCGCAGAGGGTCCACCTGTTCCCATTCCGAACACAGAAGTTAAGCTCTGCTGAGCCGAAAATACTTGCTTGGCGACGAGCCGGGAAGATAGGTCATTGCCGACATATTACAAGGGAAACATGGGTGCGCAGACTGGCACGCCGTCAGTGTTTCCCTTGTATATTACATTCCTCATATTCCTCCTTAGCTCAGTCGGTAGAGCTGGTGGAACGAATTACACGGGAGCAATCCCTATAAAAGCCGACAAAAAACGGAGCTTGAAATTGTACAAGTTCCACATATTCCTCCTTAGCTCAGTCGGTAGAGCGAGCAATGCTCGTTACAACTGAAGGAAACGGTGAGTTTTAGTCTCACAGAAGCGCCAAAGAGTATAAAACTACCAAAAAATCAATATTCCTCCTTAGCTCAGTCGGTAGAGCACCTGACTGTTAATCAGGGAGTCGTTGGTTCAAGTCCAACAGGGGGAGCCATTTCCTTTAACCAAAAAGGAAACTCGCAAAAAGGCCACAAGATATTGTGGTCTTTTTGCTATCTTTCGGCTGTTTCCTTACTATATCTTGATTGCAGGGTTCAAAATATTGAAACGTTTTTCCAATGAAACTTTTTTGACCTATTTAGACTTGAACTAACGACATTTCATCAAAAATACATCATTTTTTCCTTGCACTGCTTCGCTCGGTTGCAAATTTCTGCCGAGTGATTGGTAAAAGTAAAAATTATCAATCAAAAACGAGAAACAATAACTGCTTTTATGTTAACACTCGTTCGGGTGTCTGTCTTTTCGATTCCCGATTTCTCCATACATAGGAACACTACATCGGACCGTAATTCAGGAATGAACTACGGTCTTTTTTGTTTCCTAAATACATTCAGGAGGAAAGTCCGTGGACGAAAACAAAGAAGTAAATTCAACTGATCCGAAGCGAGAGAAGGTTCGGGTAATTCCGTTGTCAGCCATTGATGATGCACCTGATCACCCATTTGGGGTCCGGGATGACGAGGAAATGGCAGAGCTTGTTGAAAGCATTTCAACATTCGGGGTTATCAATCCGGTTATCGTGAGAAAAGGTGAAGGGGAAAGATACGAGCTTATTTCCGGGCACAGAAGAAAGTATGCGTGTGCGAAGCTCGGCATTGATACTCTCCCGGTTATTGTTCGTGATTTGAGTAGAGAGGAAGCCATTATCTTTATGGTTGATTCCAACTTGCATAGGGAACACATCTTACCTTCCGAAAGAGCAAAGGCTTATCAAATGAAGATGGATGCGCTAAAGAAAAGGGCTGGTAGACCATCTAAAAATAATTTGACACCAATGGTGTCAGATTTTAGAACTGATGAAATGATTGGCGCAGAAAACGGAGAAAAATCGGTAGTAGGTAAGTATGCGACTGCCACTCTGTTTGCCGGGGACTATCTTTTCTCTGAAAAGATTACAGGTGAGAGCAAGTCCGATTTCCGAAGCGATTATTGACCGCATCGTTCACAACGCATACGACATATTGATTGACGGCGAAAAGTCCATGCGGGAACGGCACGGGTTAAGCATATCACGGTGTGCCTGATCATGCCCAAGCTCGTGACCGCACACCATCGCGGCTTCGTGCTCGTTCAGATTCTTATTTATAAAAATACAGCGGTTACGCTTGCCGGCTTGGAAGATAAAGAAGACTCTTTTGTGCAAAGCGGTACCAGACCGATAATTGTTTTGCAAAACAATGCAGGCAACCGAAGCTCCCCAACAGTCATCGTCGCGCCGATTACGAGCAAGTTGGAGAAGCCGCATCTGCCGACTCATGTGGTTCTCGGGCAGTCAAACCTGCCGAAACAGTCAATGGTGCTGTTGGAGCAGGTGATGACGATTGACCAAAAGTTACTTATCAAAGAGTACGGAGAGATTGGGGAGCAAGACACAAAGAGCGTGGAACGGGCACTGAAGGTCAGTTTCGGTCTGCTCCATAGCAAGAAGAAAAAACGGAGGATATGATATGGAGAAGCAACTGACGGGCAACGACAGACCGTTGCATTTGGCAAAGGAAAATGACAAGACCGTTCTTGCTTCCTCTATTGGAGGTGTGGAGATTACGATTTTCTTTGCCGAAGAAGAACCTGCCCGAAACGCAAAAGAAGCCTGCCTGAGTATCATTGGCAGGCAGTATGAGAGCAGGGCAGTGGCTGGGGAGAATAAAAGTTCCGAGCCGCAGTTGCGGCTCGGAACGGGAGAGTGAATTATAAGCAGAATATGGCATACAGCGGAACAGACTTAATGCCGTTCTCAAAACCGAAATTTTTCGTTGAAAGTCGGATAGAGTATGCCGGGGCGTATTTATCGACGAATATTTTCAGGCTTCGTGCGCGCACATTATCTGCGGACTTGACTTCGACCGGAACAACAGAGTCATTTTGCCGGATAATAAAATCCAACTCGGATTTTCCGTCAGACTCCCAGTAGTTCAGTCTGTACCCGCCGGCAGTCAGTTGCTCGGCAACATAGTTTTCGGCAAGCAACCCTTTTGCGCGGTCGGAGATGGAACTGTTTACAAGAACATCTTGCGGAAATGTACCTGATTTGAAGCAAAGCAAGTGGGATGCTAAACACGATCATGTCTACGGCTCTTACACGCGCCGTTGCGTACCGTATGGTATGCGGCTTTGCGGCTGACGAGCTGCTCGGCGGCGTTACCACTATCCGTACAGTCGGCGGACTCGGGGATTTTGACACCCGCCTGCGTGACGAAACAGCCGCCGGTCGGCGCGACGGACCGCGCATTCTTGCCGCCAACCGTGGCATATCCGTGCCCGGCGGGCACATGGCGTGTTCTGTCGCTATTGCCGCACACAGTATAGACGAGGCTCTGGCGCATCTTGAAAGATCAAAGAAAGAGGGCGTTGACCTTATAAAGCTGATGATAACGGGCGGAGTGTTGGACGCCAAGGAAAAAGGCGTTCCGGGCGAGCTGAAAATGGCGCCCGAAATGGTCCGCGCCGTATGCGACCGTGCGCACGAGATGGGATACATCGTTGCGGCTCATGCGGAATCGCCGGAGGGCGTGCGCGTTGCGCTTGAAAACGATATACCGGTCGCTCTCAGCGTTCCGCTGCCCCATGTCACCGGAAGCCCCAGATAATCACTTATCCGTCTCAGATCGCCGAGCGTGCCGAGGATACTTGACAAAGGGGATATGGTGGTGGTCACATGGATATCGTCTGCGCTTATCCCGTAGGAGGAGAGTATTATGCGCATATGCGGCAACTGTGCGCACCTGCGACAGGGACTCACCGTCCGAGTATTCAAACTCGATGGCTGAAATATCATCGCAAAGACCGAGCAGGCTTCTGCCCTCAACGCGGTCAAGCGCCACGCAGGATTGATTCGTCAGCAGGCAGACGGATGCCGCGGCGCATACGATGAGCGCGGCAATCATGACCCGGAATGCCGGCTTTTTGTAGCTCAGCACGCGCCGCACGCGCTCCTTCATGCCTGTCTCTCCAAAGGCGAGCGGGCATGCCGCGGTCATATCGTTAGCTTTTTCTTCATTTGATCCCATCCGTATGGTGATTGCGCAGCATGTGCCGGAATGTGGGCGCACGCCGGGCACACGCAAAAATTGGTTTCGCATCTATTATCTCATAGCTGCTCGTAAAAGTCCATAGAGTATAATGCTTTTTTCGTAAAAATATCGGGAGCGGCTCGTGCGGCGAGTCGCTCCCTTAATATGTTTTTGTTTATATTCCGACGGTGTATTATGCGATTATCTTATCGCTGTCGCGGAATTGCAGGCGGTAAAGTCCGGCGTAAACGCCGTCGCGCGCCATAAGCTCGTCATGCGTGCCTTCCTCGGCTACATGACCGTTCGATATGACCGCTATCATATCCGCGCTGCGGATGGTCGAAAGCCTGTGCGCCACGACTATCGTGGTGCGCCCGCGGCACAGCTCGTCAAGTGCCTGCTGGATAAGTATCTCGGTCGTGTTGTCAAGCGCCGAGGTCGCTTCGTCAAGGATAAGTATCGCGGGGTCCTTAAGAAATACGCGCGCTATGCTGAGGCGCTGCTTCTGACCGCCGGAAAGACGGACTCCTCGCTCGCCTATCTCGGTGTCGTAGCCGTGCTCAAGCGACATCACCCAGTCGTGGATGTTTGCGCGCCGCGCCGCCTCGATCACCTCATCATCGGTGGCGTCAAGCCTGCCGTACAGGATGTTGTCGCGTATCGAGCCGTTGAAAAGAAAGACATCTTGCTGAACTATACCTATGTTCTTTCGCAGTGAGTCAAGAGTCACATCGTTGATATCCTTGCCGTCAATGCAGATCCTGCCGCCGCTTACCGGGTAAAAGTGCGGAATGAGGTGGCATATCGTGGTCTTGCCGCCGCCCGAGGGACCGACAAGCGCCAGCGTGCTTCCGTGCGGCACGTGCAGATCTATACCGTGCAGTACATTGGACGAGTGCGCTTCGGGGTCTGCGGAGGCGTATGAGAATTCCACATTTTCGATGTCTATGTCACCGCGAACGCGCCCCATGTCCTCGGCATCCGGCTTTTCGGCTTCGGGTTCAACGTCCATTATCTCGCAGAAACGTTCAAAGCCGGTCACGCCGTTCTGGTACTGTTCCATGAAGTTGATGAGCGTGGTGATGGGAGAAATAAAGAGGTTTACCGAAACGATAAAGGCGGAGTAATCGGCAAAGTCTATCCTGCCTGCGTAGAGGAATATGCCTCCGGCGATGAGGATTATAACGTTGAATACATCGGTGATAAAGGTGGATGAGGAATGGAATGCCGCCATTGCGCGGTATGCGCGCCGGCACGCCTCATAGAACTGGGTATTGCCGACTTCGAATTTCTCCATTTCCTTTTCGGCATTGGTGTAGGCTTTTGTAACGCGTATGCCGGAGATACTGCTTTCGATGGCGGCGTTTATCACGGCATTGCTTTTGCGGCGGTCGGCAAATGCCTCGCGCATCTGGCGGCGCAGGCGCAGGGAAACGAACAGCAGCACCGGAACGCAGGCAAAAATGATAAGCGTCAGCCACACGTTTATCATGCAGAGGTAAATGAACGAGCCTATTATCATTACCGTGCTGATGATAAGATTTTCGGGACCGTGGTGTGCCAGCTCGCAAACGTCAAACAGGTCGCTCGTAAGTCTGGTCATTATTTTGCCGGTCTCGTGATCGTCATAGAAGGAGAAGGGCAGCCGCTCAAGGTGCGCAAATATATCGCGGCGCATCTGCGCCTGCATGGCGGTACCTATCATGTGTCCGTCGTACTGAACGAAATAGCGGAGCATGAGGCGAAGCACGTAAAGTCCGAGCACGATAAGTCCGGCGTATACCACGCCGCGGAAGTTTTTATTGGGGATGAGGTCGTTCAGCATACGCCGTGTGACTACGGGGTACACCATGCCTATCACCGAGATAAGGAGAGAGGCAAGCATATCCATTGCAAACATGAACTTGTGCGGCTTGTAGTATGCGATAAAGCGTTTCAACATGATGATTTTTTCGGGATCCCTTCCTGTTTTATAATCAGTGTCCGGCGGCTTCCTGCTCGCGGTGCTGTTTTACAAGGGCAACGTTGCGTTCGTGTCCCGCACGTGTCTCGGCATACAGCATAAAGCGGTTGGTGTCGGTCACAAAGAAGTAGTTGGAGCTTTCCGCATCCGGCGAGAGGGCGCAGGTCAGCGCCTGATATGACGGGTTGCATATTGCTCCGGGCGGCAGTCCGTTGGCAACGTAGGTGTTGTAGGGGCTGTCGAAATTAAGCTGCTCGGCTTTTATCTCGGCGGGCTTTTCACCCTTCGCAACGAGCCACGCATAAACGGTCGTGGCATCGCATTCAAGGTGCGGATAGTCTGAGGGCTTGTTAAGGCGGTTGTGTATTACCGCCGATACCTTGTCAAAGTCGGAGGCGTAATAGGCTTCCTTTTCTATTATAGAGGCTATCGTGACTATCTGGTCAACGGTAAAGCCGCTTTTTTCGGTGTATTCGCGCAGCTGGCGGTTGTATACCTCGTCAAAACGGGCAAGGAGCTTGTTTATATAGTAGCTCTCCGAGTTGTCGGTGTAAAAATCGTAGGTGTCGGGGTAGAGATAGCCCTCAAGACGGTATTTTCTGCCTGCGGGAAGATTATCGTCAAGCCGGTAGTGACGCCCGCCGCTCATGTCGATGTCGTTTATGAAGTCATAATCGTATTCGCCGTTGTTTATCGCGTCGACAAAGCCCTCGCGCGTGCCTATGCCGTTTGAGGTGAAAAGCTCGATTATATCATCAACATTGTAGCCCTCGGGGATAGTCAGGCGCTTTGTTGTGCGCGTTGAGCGCGGGCGCAGATTGATAAGCAGCTCATCGTAGTTCATCATACCGTTTACGGTGTGCGTGCCCGCAACAAAAGCGTATTTTTCGGGGTTTTCGGCGATGTATCTGTCAACATGCTTCAGCTTTGAGTAAAGGCGGAACAGCCACGGATATTTTATCACGCTGTCCTCGGCGAGTATTTCGGATATATCGGCGGCGGAGGCGTACTCCGGGACCTCTATCTCCACCTCCTCGCTGCTTTTTACGAATGCGTACATATCGTTGGCGCAGCTTATGGCAAAAAAGGCGAGCGCTCCCGAGACGATTATGATAAAGCTGATGTACAGCACCGTTTTGAGCACAGCCATTATGGTGCTTGACGTTTCGGTATATCCCGGCTTTTTGGTGGGATCCTCCGTCATCCACGCGGGCGGCGCGGCTTCACGGCGGCGCGTTTGGCGTTCCGGGGCGTTCTTTTTTTCACTCCGGTCATTCTTTTTCAACATTTTTATTTACCTTTTTGTTTTTGATATAAAGTGCGGTACTGCGGGTTTACCGTGTAAACAGCATCACCGCGATATAAAACAGGTAGCAAAGAAGCGCCGAGGGCGCAAGAAAGGCGCGTGCGTTTCCCGCAAATGCGCGCCGCAGGGGAGAGAGTGCGGCATCCTCCGAGCCGGGGGGAGGCAGGCGGTAGTCGGAGGAAAGGTTGCGGTCGGCATACGAGCTGTAAAGTCTTGCGCATTCGCCGCAGAATACGAACATTGAGATGAGAAACAGCAATCCGATGATAAGAAAGTAAAGGGGTTTTCCGCCGGCATCATACACGGTGCGCCAGAGAGGAGTGCCGAATACCGATATCAGGTTGTAGCCGAGATGAACGGCAAACGCGGCAAAAAAAGATCTTGCGGCGTAAAGCGTCAGCGCGAGCAGAAGCCCCGAAAAGAGGTACACCGGCAGTGAGCGCAGGTCAAAGTGGAGCATTGCGAACCATACCGACGTAAGCACCACGGCGCTGAAGCTGCCGCCCGATTCATATTCGGAGCAGAGCAGCGAGCGAAAAACGAATTCCTCGCAGAATGCAGGCAGCGCGGCGTAAACGACGGCAAGATAGAGCGTGCTTCCCGCACCGTTGACGGCGGGAGCGGAGAATGCGCCGTAAAGCGTAAAAACATTTGAAAATGCCTCGTATCCCGACACTGCATACTCAAACAGCAAAGCTCCCGTTGCGGCGGCAACGGTCGCGGATATGATAAGCAAAAGATGATTCACCCCGAAGGGGAAAATGCGCAGTCTGCGCCACTTTACGCGGCAAAGGCGCATATAGATCCCCGCCGGCAGCATGAATATCAGTACCTGCACCACAGTCAGCAGTATGATCTCGTTGTCGCGGTCAAATATCAGCGGTGAGAGCAGTCTTGCCGCCACAAGCAGAACAAAAATGCAGAAAACGAGCAGCGGCGCGGTTATCGTGGGTGAAAAGCGCCGTTTTTCGGCTTCCGGCGCAGGTGTGTTTCCCGACAGCTCGGACGGCATGACCGGAGCTGTCGCTTCACCGGGATCGGATGTGCGTGGCGCGTTTTCCGCGCCGTCATGACCAATATTACGGTTGCGGTTTTCCGTTGTCGTCACCGCCTTTCATCGTCAGTGGAGCATTATGTCAGTCGGCTATTATGCCGTGACGTATCGCATCTGCTTTTTCTTTCCCGCACAGCTCGGCGGTAATGGCAAGTCCGAATTCCACGGCAACGCCCATTCCGGCGGCGGTTATGCGGCGGCGGTCGCAAACAACATTGCCGACGCCTGTCACGGCTCCGCGAAGTTCGCCCTCAAAGCCGGGGTAGCAAGTGGCGCGGTATCCGTCAAGATAACCGCGGTGCCCGAGCACCATAGGTGCGGCGCATATGGCGCAGAGATAAGCGCCGCACGCATCGGCGGCGGCAAGCGCCGCGTCCACGACAGGCGAGGCGTCAAGATTGGATGCACCGGGCATTCCGCCGGGCAGTATCACGGCTTCAATATCGGTGAATTTCACCTCGGCGTCCGAGCGGTCCGCCGTAACGGTTATGCCGTGCGCTCCGGTTACCTGCCTGCCGCCTATGCCGACGGTGGTGACAGCCTTGCCTGCACGACGCAGAATATCAAGAGGGGCTAACGCCTCTACCTCTTCAAATCCGTTTGCAAGAAAAAGATATATCATTTGTGACTCCTTTCGGAAAAAAACATGATCGTTAAAAATGCGGCTCAGTCCTCGCCCATCGAGCAGTAGAAGGACGCTTCGTCGGTCAGCCGCGCGGCGCGGGGCGTCAAGGGCAGAATAAGACCGTGCGCGTGCGGGTCGGCGGGGATGATATGCTCTGCCCGGCAGCCGGGAATGTATTCGTATACTTGGCGCGAGCCGCCCGATTCGGCTCCGCAAAGCAGATAAGAATCGCCGATGCGAAAACTCTCGTATGACGCGCGGATGTATGAAATGAATCCGTCGGAGGGCATAAGCACGCCTCGGCGGCTGACAGGCGGGGGCATTTCCGCGCGCACAAGAAGTCCGCGTGAGTCGGCAACGGTGAAGCGCGGTATGCTTATATTGCCGCGGTAGCCGTATCTTTTGTATGTCTCGCCGAGCCGCTCATCTGCGGGGACGAGCACGGTAAAATCCGCTCCTTCGCTTTCGGCGATCCGGCGCGCCGTGGCGCAAAGCAGACGGAAGCCGCCCATGCCGCGATATTCCGGTAGCACGCCCACAGCAAAAAGGTATAGCCCGTGCATTCCGTCCGCGCTCACGGGGACCAGATTG
>ENA-OROD01003524-OROD01003524.1-human-gut-metagenome-genome-assembly--contig:-NODE-3524-length-10198-cov-7.582964_pt1 | contig 10198 bp, 9 predicted proteins | sample MGYA00242123_ERZ509038 | MGnify/ENA primary metagenome ERZ509038 (study PRJEB26280, sample SAMEA2338719) | human gut metagenome | biome: human gut; feature: human-associated habitat; material: faeces... | reverse complement strand
AGGTATGAAAATATTTTGAGCAAGATTCATTTACACAAAATATTTTACACTACCGTTTCATGGCACAGAAGACACTTTCTTTCAGCAAAATTTAGTGATATTTGTGCGTGGCGTACCAGCGGCTGCGGTGGCCCTGTTCTTTATTCTTAGCCTCGCAAGAAAATGTAAAAAATGTTACGCAGGCTTGGTTCTTGTCGCATTGCCATTTCTGCTGTTTTATTACTCATATCTTTTCATTGCACTGAAAGTCGGTTTCCAGTCAAAAAATGTGGTACACCAGGGAGGATTTCTATTTTTTTGGGGATGGGGCCTATTTATGGTTGTTAACGGCCTTATTTTGGGCGCCAATACCGTTAGAAACAAAGTGACTCGCCTGTTGATGTATTTAGTGGCATTTTCACTTCAGGTAGTAGTGTTAATTGTGGCAGGAACATTCTGGTGGTATGTATTCAAATATCATGCATTGTTCAATGGAGATGCTGCATTAGCTGTATTATCGACAAATTGGGCAGAAGCCGTAGAGTTTATTACTGCAAACATATCGATTGCATTCTGGGGTGCAGTTATTATTGGACTGATTGTGTACTTTAGGCTGCTATATTATTGGATGAATCAAGTGCGTATGGACGAATCAAGCATGAAAAGACCGGTTCTTCTGCTTGGAATTATTGCAGGCCTTGCCATGACTATCTTTCCTTTCACCAAAATTCCTGTTATGGATGATTTCCGACAGACTAGAAATTTCCTTGCTTCTTTACCGAGCAAAGCAAAATTTTATGACGTAAATGCGGAAAAGCTGCACTTTATTTCCGCGGATAGGGATAAGGTCCCCCAGGGGACTGTCATCCTCGTGATAGGAGAGTCGGCTACTCGGGATCGCATGAAAAGTTTTAATGAGGCTTATGCTGCGGCTGATACGCCTTGGGAATCTAAGATGAAGAAAACAAATGATTTTATTTTCTTTAACCATGCATACAGCAACTTCCCTTTAACTGCTGAATCTTTGATGATGTATCTGACCAGCAGAAACCAGTATAATCCATCAAAGGTAGACAATGAAATTACTATTCTGGATATAGCTAAAAACCTAGGATATAAGACCTACTGGCTGTCCAATCAGGGCATGTTTGGCGGATCAGATGCAACGACTTCAGTCATTGGCTCACGGGCTGATAAGAAATTCTGGACACCCAATCCCATTGTAGGGCCGGATGAACAATTACTGACACTTCTTCAAAAAATTGATGGAACCCAGAAGAACTTCATCATTGTTCATATTCGTGGAAGCCATTATGAGTATGATAAACGGTATCCGGAGGTCTTTGGTGAGAAATATCCCAATATGACATCCTATGAAAAATCAATTGCCTATACAGATAAGGTACTTCAGGAGATTTATGAGTATGGCCGGGATAAAATGAATCTACAGGCTATGCTGTACTGCTCTGATCATGGAGAAGATATGAAATATGGACATTCTCCGGGACTCAATGATTTTAATATGGTCCGGATTCCATTCTGGATTTATCTGTCCAGGGATTATCAATTGGCCCTGCCGGAAAGATATATTGCGTTAAGACAGCATTCTTCGGATTTTTTTACCAATGACCTGATATATGATGTTCTTTGCGGGCTTCTAGGCGGGGAAAGCGATTCCTTTTATCAAAGCCGTTTGGATATATCCTCACCGGATTATGCAATCAATAGAGATAACGCGCTTACACTTCATGGGAAACGCCATATTTCAGAGGATCCGACATTAGTTGAAAAATAATAGAAGTGGTTTGAAATTTTGGCCTATTTCGAGAGGAATACTGATTTATCTGATTGAATGATCAGAGGAGGATATTTTGAGGATTATCATTGCTCATTTTGGTACCTATTATGTAAATATGGCTGGTGGCGTAGAAAAGGTCACCTGCAATCTGGCAAACGCCCTGGTAGAGAGGGGACATGAGGTTACTATCCTATATCGAGATGACAAAGAAGGGAATCCCTATTTCCCTCTTGATAAAAGGGTAAAACAATATAATATACTTTTTGAAAATGGGAAAAAAGTAGTCTCTGAAAAACTTCCTCTGCCGCTTCGCATCGTGCGTGAACTGGTTCGGCCCTTTAAACAGTCTGCCGCCCAGGCAGTGAATGTGAAATTCAAAGGGAAACAATATGGCCCTCAAATTCGAAAGTTCATGGATACCCATCCTGCAGATGTGATTCTGTCCTGCTCTATTCCCTCTGCCAAATACGTTATTGAAGATGCTGGATGCACGCTGCCGGTGGTGGAAATGATTCACTCCCATCCCAGAGTACAGTTTCCTGATTTGTCAACAGCAGAAAAAAGGGCAGTAGAGAAGTGCAAAGTTATGCAGATTCTCCTCCCTTCCGGCTTGAAACTGGCCCATCAATATTTTCCACATCTGCCAATCGTAGTCATTGGCAATGCAGTAGCACCGGCAAAGAAGCCGGCTCATCCCGGGGATGAAAAAGACCACCATAAGCTTATCTGTGTTGGAAACATCAGCGGTACAAAGCAGCAGCTCATACTGGCAGAAGCTTTTGCGAAGCTCACAGCCGACTTTCCGGATTGGACGTTGGAATTCTGGGGAGCCGATAGGTCCCCCTACGCCATTCACATGAGAAAATGGATAGAAAAGAATCATCTTTCCGATAAGATTCATATCAACGGGAAGACAGATCATGTGGAAGATGTATATGCGGAGGCGGATATTTTCTGCCTGCCTAGCCGCGGAGAAGGTTGGGCTTTAGCCCTTTCAGAGGCTATGGCAACAGGCCTTCCGGCAGTGGGGTTTTCTGACTGCACCGGTGTGAGTGACTTGATACATAATGGAAAAAGCGGATTTCTTACTTCCCGGTCAGTCGATGAGCTGGCGGGAGCTTTAAGGGAGCTGATGTCCCATCCTTCCTTGCGCAAGGAAATGGGCGACGCAGGGAGACAGGCTATGAAGCAGTATACGCCGGAGCATATCTGGAATCAGTGGGAAATGGTATTGGAGAAAGCAGTGAAGGGCGAATTCAAATGAATCATTCTTCTTTTACTTATAAAAATGTATTTAAAGACCATGATGTGATGGTATTTATTCCTCATGAAGATGATGAAATCAACGTGGCAGGAGCGACGATTTACGGCCTGAGGCAAGAGGGGTTTCATGTTATCTGTGTTTTTGCAACCAATGGAGATCGAAGTTATCTGGCAGAAACAAGAATCCGGGAGGCTGCGGCAGCTTTGAAAATGCTTGGTGTCCCTTATGAAGATATCATCATTCTGGGTTATCCCGATGGGGGCTTGGATGCAGCAAGGTCTCCATGTGCTCATGGATTAGTTCATTATGGGCTTAGTTATACTTATCGCAAAGACAGCAGGCCGGCTTCCCATTTCGTATTGGAGCTTAAAAAGCAGGCGGCTCCGGTCAGCGTATCATGTGGCTCTTGGCCGCGTATTGGGACTTATGGCGCATAATACTCACAACGAAATAAGCAGGATGAAATCAGGTATCCTAACATCGAATGAGATGTTAGGATACCTGATTTCATGTGGCGAATCATTCTTGACTTAAACCATTAAGCGGCATACTGCACGAAAATGCTTTTGAAATGGATTTGCAGAGAACGGAGGCGGAAGAAATATGTTCAGCTGGCGTTTTACTAAATATTATGATTTATGGAGGGAAAATGTAGAAAAATTCTTGCAGGTCAGTAGGATACATATATAATATAAAATAAGAGGTAATAGTTTTCCCTACTTTCATCTCTCATGAGGATAAGAGACGAAAGTAGATATGGAATATGGAAATCTGTGAGATTAAGTGATATAAGGGGCTGGATTAAAAGAATTAATCTATGGATTTAACTGTCATTATTATTTTTGCCTGACAGTATCTAATGAGGGCTTTTCTCATGGGGATGAATCTAGGGTTAATCTATAAAAGAGTATTTTAAAGGTGGGTAAATTTCGTGTAATTGCTTATTTTCATGGAGACGTTTATATGAAGATTATGCTATTTTGGGTAGCTCAATTTGTTGGGATTAATGGTGGAATAGAGAAGGTATTTACTAACTTCGCTAATGAGATGATTCAGCGCGGGCACTCTGTAGAGATGGTATATTGTACAGAAAAACATGGGGAATTTTATACATCTATAAATCCTAAAGTAAATATTATAAATTTAGCAGATTATTTGCCTGAACATAAATTTGAGTCAGCAAGACCGGTTTCCATGAAAATGGTGCGGGAATTTTGGCGTATTGTAGACCGAAATCATATGGCATCATTTGTCAGGTCATTTGAGGTGAAATATATATGTAATTCAATAAAGGAATTATTAGAAAATATAAATCCTGAAATAATAATTAGCTTTTCAGCTAAATCAACTCAAGCTCTTCAAATGGCAGATATTCATCATCACTATCCAATCATTTCCATGGTACATTCCAGTATCAATTATCTTTTAAATGATTACTCTCCTTCGGAAATTCAAGCCTTGGCAAATAGTGATGTTGTGCAAGTACTAGTGCCGGAATATATAGGTCAATTACAGGAGATTCTGCACAAAAATAATATTGTTTGCATTCCCAATATAGTACCCCAGCTGAACGCAGATAATAGCGAGAGAAAAGGGAATACCATTACAGAAGTGGCAAGACTTGATCCGGAACAGAAAAGGCAGCATCTTTTGATTGAAGCGTTTTCGCGGATTGCAAATCAATTTCCAGAATGGCAGGTTGATTTTTTGGGAGGGAGAAAATGGAATTTCTTATACTCTGTATTTAAGGAATCTTATTCATGATTATCATTTGGGAAATAGGGTTTTTTTAAAGGGAAATACGAATTATCCTTTTGAAGTTTATCGGAAGGCGGATATTTTTGCACTTCCGAGTCCGTATGAAGGATTTCCTTTGGCGATGACGGAGGCTATGAGTGCCGCCCTGCCTGTAGTGGCATATGAAAGCTGCTCTGGCGCTAATCATATTATTTTAAATGAAGTCAACGAGATTCTGGTGAAAGATGGAGTGGAAGGCTTGGCAGAGGGGCTTCGTCGGCTCATGGTAAGTAAAGAACTGCGTTATAAAATAGGCGGGAAAGCACATAATAGTATGAAGAAATATGCTCCTGATAATGTATGGAGTCAATGGGAAAGTCTGATTCAGAAAACTGCAGATCATCATAGACGATTCGATAGCGGTGTACTTAATTGAGATGAACTGGTAAAATGATTGTGAAAGCTCAGTGAAGGCTGCTTTCACTAAATGGCTTAAATAAAATTAGCAGGAGATATTTATGGCTTTTATTAGAACAAAGAATTATGACCGAGACAGGCTGTATAAACATGCAGGTCTGGTTGCAGAAATTATAGCAGGGGTTCTGGCATTCATTATAAGTTTTAGGTTTACACCTGCATATTATTCTTATGCAATGGTGATTTTCTGCCTGTATTTTATTTACGATTCTATAAAAAGCAAAGAAATTAGATTTCCGATGCCAAGTCGTCTTTTTATTTGGGGATACTGCCTGTTATATGGGTCATTATTGTTGTCTGGCATAATTAATGGGGATAAGGATGGATTAAATTGGACAAGGCAGTATATATATTGGTCATTGCCGATGTGGATGATTGGATATTTAGGTGGAAAATATTTTATAAACAAAGGCTTCTTCATAGGAATATTATCAGCATCTATTATCACGAGCCTTTGGGGAATAGTTCAGAAAGTACATTATCCAACTGAAAGAATTTATAGTTTTTATAATTATCCTACGCAGTATGGCGTGGTAATTGCTATTGTTTTTCCGGTTCTTCTATACTGCTTCTTCAAGTCTCAGAAAATGCATATGCGAATTATTTCCGGAATAGCATGCGCTTTGCTCTCATTATGCCTGATATGGACGGATACCAGGGCAGCGGTGTTGAGTCTCTGCACAGGTATAATTGCTTCTACACTGATTATTCTTTTACAGAAACACAGCATTATGGATTTCAGGCAAAAGGCTGCAGCTGTTATGGTAGTGTTTGTGGTCGCAGCTGTGGGGATAATTGGTTTTGGGTATATGCAGAATCATAGAAATACAGATATGGCTAGACTGGGAGGAGAACGAATCTTTATGTTATCTTCCAGCTATGAAATGTGGAAAGATCACAAGCTGTCGGGAATCGGGGTTAATTCCTGGGAGACATATTATTATAGTGATCGTTATCATCCGGAAGGCGCACAGGAACAGCACTTAACCATGCCGCATAATATGTTTATTTATTTTCTTTCCACTGCAGGGATTATTGGCGGATTAGGGTTTATTGGATACACAATACTCACTTTGATAGGATTGCTTAGGTTGCCTTATGAAAATAACTGGCTGGCAGAGTGGTGTATCTTGGTTATATTTATTGCCTTTTTTATTAATGGTATGTTCGATTCTACTTTTATAAATAAAGCTGCAGTTAAGATTTATTATGCGATGATGGGATTATTTATGATGTGGGATGTAAATAGTCACAGATTAAAAGGGGAGCTTAAAAATGATAAATGATAATCCGCTTGTTTCGGTGATTGTTCCTGCATATAATGTAGCCCCTTACATTGAAAAATGCCTTTTCAGTATTCAGTCTCAGACATATAAGAATATAGAAATCATTGTTATTAATGATGGCTCTACAGATGAGACAGGACAAATTATTCAAAAAATTGCAGATGAAGATATGCGGATTATATATAAGGAGCAGAAAAATCATGGAGTCAGTTATACCAAAAGCTTTGGATTAAAGGAAAGCCATGGTGAGTATATTGTTTGGGTGGATTCCGATGATTATATAGCAGTTGATCTCATCGAATGTGTTGTGAGGGAATTTAAGGACACCGGGGCAGATATAGTTGTTTTTGGGCATCAAGACTTTAAAGGAAATATGGTTTTAAATAATGCAGTTATACCGCCAACAATTACGGATCCTACTGAATGGTTTAAACGGGCGGTGCTGGATTACATCTCTATGCTTCCCACATATTCTGCTAAGGCAACAATATGGAAGGGTATATCTTTTTTGTCGGATCGTACTCATATGGGGGAAGATGGAGCGGCCACGATAGAAGTTTTCAAAAAAGCAAAGAAAATCGGTGTTATTCCGAGATGTTTCTATTATTATAACAAAGGTAATAACAATGCATTAACGCGGCAGGTTTCTATCGATGTGTTTTATGAACTGATGGAAAGTTGGACTGATCGGGAAAAAATTTGCGAAGATCAGTTTCCGGAATCCTGTGGTTTTTGCATGCAGAGAATTCTGACATATGCGGTCAAGTCTTATTGTTTTTCTTTAATTGGTCTGAAGATTAGTGCTCAACGGAAAAAACGCACAGAACAGGTGCTTAAAGAGACGGATTTTTCAATCGTTCATGGCCGGTTTCGTGATAAGTTTCTTCGATGGGCTGCGATACATAAGATGGATTGGATTTGCAGATATTATGGGCTGAAAAAATATAGGAAGATGTTAGCTAAAAATATGATTGAGAAATAGCTGCTATACTGATTTAGCATAATAGGGGAGTAGGCTAAATTAATATGCTACAAATGATTGGGAGACTGGATAAATGAAAGAGATGCAAGATTTGGTATCCGTCTTGGTGCCGGTATATAATAAACAGCAATATTTGCCAAAATGCCTTGAGAGCCTGCTCAATCAAAGCTATAGCAATATAGAAATTATAATCGTTGATGATGGCTCATCAGATTCATCCTTGGCAATCTGCAGAAGTTATGCGGTTAAGGATAAAAGAGTATGCGTGTTAGTACAAGAAAACAAAGGCGTAAGCAGTGCAAGGAATAAATTATTATCGAATGCGCATGGGCAATATATTTTTTGGGTGGATCCTGATGACTATGTAGAAAAAGATTTGGTTAAAAATGCGATAGATGCATTTCAAGGATATAGTGCTGATATTATTCTCTTTGGTGTTAATATCATGGACGGAACCAAATGTATTGGAACTAGAATTTGGGATGAATCTATGGATTCTGATCGATTAAAATTGATATCTTCTTGTGTTGTTGGATGGGAACTATGGGGAAGAGCTTATAAACGGGAGATATGGAATGGCATCAGGTTTGATGATTCACTAAAGATGTGTGAAGATTCTTATGTGAGCGGGCCACTGATGAAGAAGGCATCCAAAGTGGCAGCACTTCCTGGACGGTATTATTATTGGCAGAGGCAGCCGCATGGAAGTTTGGTACAGACTAGGAAAGCCCGCAGTTATATTGATGAATTTATAGCATGGAAGCATAATGTAGAGGAAGGAGAGTTTGCGGCTCTTCATAAGAATATATGTCTTACAAGAACATTAATTGCCTGTTTAAAAGCAATTTTGAAAAATAAAAAAGATCACAGCATCAAAAATGAAGAAATACATGAGATTTTAGTGTATTATGAAAAGAATAGCAGCCTGGCAGTTTCGGCAACTGCTCTTCTATTTTATGAGTATATGAAAGAAGTGCAAAGCGCAGAAGCATTAGGTTATATTGACCAGGGGCCGGTAAAAAAAGCATTAAAATTATATTGCCTTAATATGGCTCAGCCTATCTTGTCTGATTTGCAACAAACTGAAATCAAGCATTTCATAATGGACAATCAGTCGGTTAAATTAAAAAGTAAATATGAATTAATAAGATGCTGCATTTTAAATGATAAAAAATTAGCTTGCCGGCTGTTTGGGCGATTGCTGAGCATAAAATATTGAGGGAAAGGGAAAGTTATGAAGATTCTTATTGTATATGCCGGAATATTGCAGAAAAGTGGAGGTATGCAGCATGCCTGCTGTGAAATGGCCAATGCGTTTGCTGCCAGAGGCGATGAAGTGGCCATTGCGTGCGGTGGTGGTGATTTAAAAACATCATTTTTCCCTTTGCACCCTGATATCAAAATTTATTCGCTGATTTCTGAATCTCCAGTATTAGATCCGGATAAGGCGGTTATTGGCAGACATATTTCGTCATTGAATAAATTGATTAGAGAATCATTTCGCGCTTTTAGCAAGAAAAAATTTCATGAATGGAATGAAAAATGTAAGTGCAGGATTGTAAAGCCTCACCTCAAAAGTGCTTTTTCGGATTTCAAACCGAATGTTATTATTGCCTATAACTCTGACGCGGTGTATTATGCAGTAGCGGCCATGGAGGAAAAAATTCCTTTGATAGGAACGAACCATGTGGAATTGGAGCGGGCCTTTGCCGAGATGGGGGAACCGGAGAAAAAGGCTTTAAACTGTTGTAAAGCTATTCAGGTTCTGCTTCCTTCACAAAAGAAAATCATAAATAAATTCTGCTCTGGTCCTGATTGCGAAATCATTCCTAATATTGTGCCCGAAAACCAGAAACCAGCGTGTGAGCGATGGTAATCATAAAAAACTACTCTTTGTGGGACGCTTGACGAAAGCGGCGAAACGGCCGCATTTGGCCATACAGGCTTTTGAAAAAGTGGCCTTAAAGTTTCCTGAATGGAAATTGGAAATGTGGGGAGACAGCCATGGTTCTGAACGATATTTAAAAGAGATGAAAAATGATATCATTTCTCACCATATGGAGAACCGGGTTGTCTATAGAGGCACTACTACGGACATACAATCAGTTTATGAGGAATCAGCAATTCTGGTTTGTCCCAGTGAGCATGAAGGCTGGGGCTTAGTAGTTACTGAGGCAATGAGTGCAGGACTTCCGGTAGTAGCATATAAATCATGTGCTGGAGTGAATGAGTTAGTGGAAGATGGGCATTCAGGAATTTTAGTAGACGATGGTGTGGAACCATTGGCAGCGGGACTTGCAGAGCTGATGGCAAATGATACGCTGAGAAAGACCATGGGTGCGAATGCTCATCAGGCTATGAAAAAATTCTCAAAAGATAAGGTTTGGGAGAAATGGTTTCGACTGGTTGACCGCATAGCGGGAATAAACAAAACTGTATAATAATTTTTGATAAGGGGCGTTTCAATGCAGCAATCTTCTTTCTCGTACAAAAAATCGTTGGGGATTCGTTCTCTTATGGTTATTATTCCCCATAATGAGGGGGCAGAGATGGGTATTTAACCAAAGGGTAGTGTAAAATATTTTGTGTAAATGAATCTTGCTCAAAATATTTTCATACTTCATACTTAAGGGGAGAAAGAGGAAAAGGAGTTACTACCATGGCAAAGCGTACCC
>ENA-OROD01003517-OROD01003517.1-human-gut-metagenome-genome-assembly--contig:-NODE-3517-length-10210-cov-4.531265_pt1 | contig 10210 bp, 10 predicted proteins | sample MGYA00242123_ERZ509038 | MGnify/ENA primary metagenome ERZ509038 (study PRJEB26280, sample SAMEA2338719) | human gut metagenome | biome: human gut; feature: human-associated habitat; material: faeces... | reverse complement strand
TTCCAGCGTCTGCGAGACGATGGAAAAGGGACTTTCGAAGGTCTGCGGCGAGAGCGTCAAGCTCGTCGGCTGCGGCCGCACGGACGCCGGCGTGCACGCCGAGCGCTACATTGCGAATTTCCATACGAATTCCCGTATCCCGGTCGAGCGCCTGCCCTTTGCCGTGAACACGCACACGCCCGAGGATATCGTCGTGCGCGAGGCGCTCGAGGTGGCGGACGATTTCAACGCCATCCTCTCGTGCAAAAAGAAGGAATACACCTACCGCATCTTTAACTCCCGCATCAAAAATCCGTTCTACGTCGACCGCGCCTACTTTTACCCCAAGCACCTTGATGAAGAGGTGATGGACCGCGCGGCGCGCGCCTTCGAAGGCACGCACGACTTCAAGGCCGTGCGCTCCGTCGGCACGGAGACGAAGACCACCGTGCGCACCGTGCACTACTGCCGCGTGTCACGCTCGGGTGATCTTCTGGAGCTCAAGGTCTGCGCGGACGGATTTCTGTATAACATGGTACGGGCCATCACCGGCACCGTGCTCTACGCTGCCGAGGGCAAGCTCACGCCCGAGGACATTCCCGAGATCCTTGCCTCCGGCGACCGCTCGCTCGCAGGCCCCACCGTGCCGCCGGGCGGACTGTACATGACAAGACTATGGTATGAGGATGAACGACTCAATGACTGACCGCAGAGAGGAAGAGAATATCCGCGAGGAGATCCGCCGCTCACAGGCCGCGCCGCGCCGCGGCAAACGGGTGCTGACGGTCGTCCTTACGCTCGTGGTCGTGCTGGCAGCAGTCGTCGCCGCAGCATGGAAGGATCTGAGCAGCCTTGACAGCGTCCGCCGCCTGTTTTCCTACAACAAGGTGCAGCAGGACGAGCAGGGCAAGGCCGAGCTCTATTCCTTCAGCAACGACCGCAGCAATGTCTTCGCGCTGCTCGGCGACCATTTGATCGTCGCCTCGACGACGAACGTCTCCGTGCTTGGCAGCGACGGCAGCATCGTTTGCAGCGAGAATGTGAAGCTCACGACCCCGGCCATCGCCGTCGGCGGGCAGACCGCCGCGGTGTATGACATCGGCGGGCGGTCGCTGCTCGTCTTCTCCGCAAGCGGTCTCGTGCGCGACATGAGCAGCGACCTGAGCGGCGACATTCTGTCCGTCTCGCTCAACTCGTCTGACTATATGGCGCTCAATGCGGAAAAGAGCGGATACAAATCCGCCGTCACGATGTACGACGCCTCGGGCGAGAAGGTCCTCGAATTCAATTCCTCCGAGCGTTACGTCATCGACGCGATGGTGCTGCGCGACTGCAAGCACATGGCCGCCGTAACGCTCGGCGAATCGGGTGGCATCTTTGCCGACACGGTGAATATCTACTCCCTCGGCAGCGACAAGCCGACGGCGGTCAACACGCTCACAGGTTCGCTGCTCCTTTCGACCGGCAGCGTCGCGGGAACGCTTGCGTGCCTGACGGACGAGGGTCTCACGCTCTTTACGGCGGACGGCTCGCTCTCCGGCAGCTACCGCTATGAATATCCCTATCTTCGCGGGCAGAGCCTGAACGGCGAGAATTTTGCCGCGCTGCTCCTCGGCCGCTACCGCTCGGGCAGCACGATGAAGCTCGTCACCGTTGCGCAGGACGGTTCGACCCTTGCAAGCCTCGATACGACCGGGGAAGTGCTGTCCATGTCCGCCGCGGGCCGCTATATCGCAGTGCTCTACAGCGACAGTCTCGTGATCTACACCCCCCAGCTCGAGGAATACGCGCGGCTCGACGGCACGGAATACGCCCGCTCCGTCCTGATGCGATCGGACGGTACGGCGGTGCTCGTCGGCTCGTCTTCCGCATGGCTTTATATTCCGTAATTTCTGCAAATCGCTAAAAATGTTACAATTTGGACCTTGAAGGAAACGTGAGAAACATGGATAATGGTCTTATTGTTGATCTGATCTTTGCACTCGTGCTCGTGCTCGGCGTTGTGCTGGGCGCAAAGCGTGGGCTTTTCCGCAGCTTCATGGCACTCGCGGCCGTTCTGGTCGCGCTCATCGGCGCGTCGCTTTTGACCGACGCGCTCACAGGATCCGTGACGGAGGCACTGATGCCGCGCGCGGAAAAGAGCGTGCAGGAGTGGTTCGACGCCGAAGGGCGGTCACCCGAGTTGGAAGGCGCGGAGCCGCAGGACGAACAGCCGGGAGAAAGCGCCGATACGGCTTCGCCCGAACCGGAAAATGCGGACGACGCCTCGCCGCTCGCTGTGACGGGACTTCTCAAGAACCTGCTGCACTTCGACCTTGACGGCGCGGTACGCAGATCGCTGCGCTCTGCCGCGCAGGAGGCGGCGCTTACCGCCGTGCGGACGCTGCTCGGCAGCGTAGTGCGAACGGTCGTGTTTTTGCTGTGCTTTCTTGTGCTGTCGCTGCTGCTCCGCCTTGTGATAGCAGCCGTTGACAAGGTGTTAGGCTTGCCAGTGCTGAACACCCTCAACACCGCCGGCGGCGCTCTTTTCGGCCTTGTCGAGAGCGCGCTGCTGCTCTTTCTCGTCTGTGATCTTGCGCCGAAGCTCGGCTTCAAGACCTTCACCGAGTACGAAGGCACCTATCTCTTATCTTTTTTTATGAACCAAACCCCGCGCGGCATTCTGTCCGCGCTTTTACCCTGATTTTTACCCCAAGGAGGACTTACCATGCAGCCGCAACTCTGTTCCAGATGTAAAAAGAATATCGCCGTCGTGTTTATCACCCGCCAGGAAAACGGGCAGAACGTGAACGAAGGCCTGTGCCTCAAGTGTGCCAAGAACCTCGGACTGCCGCAGGTGGACGAGATGATGCGCCGTATGGGCATCACCGACGAAGACCTCGACAACATCTCCAACGAGATGATGGGCGCCTTCGGCGGCGCGGAGAATCTCGAAGGACTGACCGACGCCGACGATCCCGCGGGCGATGACGAAGAGGACGGCAAGACCGCGACCTTCCCGTTCCTGAGCCGCTTTTTCGGCGGAAATCCCGCTGCGAACGACGCACAAAATGGCAACGAGGCCGAGCAGACGCAGAGCCCGCGCAGCAGCAAGAAGGTCGAAAAGGGGAGCAAGCACAAGTTCCTTGATTCCTACTGCATCAACCTCTCCCAGCGCGCACGCGACGGTAAGCTCGACGCGGTCGTCGGCCGCGAGGAGGAGATCGAGCGCGTCATCCAGATCCTCAACCGCCGCCAGAAGAACAACCCCTGCCTCATCGGCGAACCGGGTGTCGGCAAGACCGCCATCGCCGAGGGCCTTGCCCAGCGCATCGTGGCGGGCGAGGTGCCCTTCAAGCTCAGAAGCAAGGAGGTCTACCTTCTTGACCTCACCGCGCTCGTCGCGGGCACGCAGTTCCGCGGCCAGTTCGAGAGCCGCATGAAGGGCCTTATTGAGGAGATCCGCAAGATGGGCAACGTCATCCTCGTCATCGACGAAGTGCACAACATCGTCGGCGCGGGCGATGCCGAGGGCAGCATGAACGCCGCCAACATCTTAAAGCCCGCCCTTTCCCGCGGCGAGATCCAGGTCATCGGCGCGACGACCTTCACCGAGTACCGCAAGCACATCGAAAAGGACACCGCGCTCGAGCGCCGCTTCCAGCCTGTCACGGTCAACGAGCCGAACATGGAGGATACGCTCAAGATCCTGAAGGGTATCGCCCACTACTATGAGCAGTACCACGGCGTCAAGATCCCCGAGGGCATCCTGCGTCAGGCTGTGCTGCTTTCCGAGCGCTACATCACCGACCGCTTCCTGCCCGATAAGGCCATCGACCTCATTGACGAGGCCTGCTCCGACCTCAACCTGCACGACAAGAACATCAACCGCCGCATGGAGCTGCGCCGCGAGATCGAGGATTACGACAAGGAGCGCGAACTGCTGCAGGGCGCGGAGGAGCCTGATTTTGAGCGCCTCGCCGAGCTCAAGAGCCTGACCATGAAGGCGCAGGAGGAGCTTGACGCGCTCTGCACGGCGCTCAAGTCGGGCGATACGAGCGGCTATCTCGAAGAATACCGCCGCCGCTGCGTGACCATCGGGCGCGAGGTGCAGCTTTTGTGGCAGGATACGAAGGAAAAGGTCACGGCGCTGGATGTGGACGAGGAATTCGGCCTCATCGTGCGCCGCGAGAACGGAACGGTGGAGACCGTGCGCACGGGCGAGGTGTCGGTGCGCGGCCTTTACGGATATGTGGAATAAGGGGTCTTTGCTTTGAATATGATCTGGGAGCTGTTTATCACCTTTGCCAAGGTCGGCGTGATGACCTTCGGCGGCGGCATGGCCATGCTGCCGATCCTTGAGCGCGAGATCGTGCAGAACAGGAAGTGGGCCACGGAGGAAGAGCTGGTCGATTACTTTGCCATCGGTCAGTGCACGCCGGGCATCATTGCCGTCAACACGGCGACCTTTATCGGCGAGAAGAAAAAGGGCATCCTCGGCGGCATTGCCGCAACGCTCGGCGTTGTATTCCCCTCGCTCGTCATCATTACGGTCCTTGCGGGGCTCATCACGAACTTTTCGCACCTTGCGTGGGTGCAGAATGCCTTTGCCGGCATTCAGGTGTGCGTGTGCGTGCTCATCCTGAATGCCGTGCTCAAGCTGCTGAAGAAATCGGTCGTGGATAAGCGCACGGCGCTCATCTTTGCCCTTGTTCTGCTCGGCAGTATTCTTTTGAACATTTCGCCGGTGTGGTTCGTGCTGCTTGCGGCGCTCTCCGGCGTTGCGCTCAAGGCGCTTGAGGGGAGGAAGGCAGAATGACGCTCTATCTTCGCCTCTACTGGGAATTCTTCAAAACGGGGCTTTTCGCCGTCGGCGGCGGCATGGCGACGCTGCCGTTCCTGAAAGATATCGGCGCGAGCACCGGCTGGTTCACGCAGACGGATCTCATGAATATGCTGGCGGTGTCGGAATCCACGCCGGGGCCGGTCGGCATCAACATGGCGACCTATGTCGGCTACACGGTTGCGGGCGTGCCCGGCGCGATCATCGCCACCATCGGCGAGGTGACGCCGTCGATCGTCGTCATTCTGATCGTCGCGGCGATGCTTGCAAAGTTCCGCGACAGCAGGTTTGTTGCCGATGCGTTTTATGGGCTGCGCCCGGCCTCTACGGGCCTCATCGGCGCGGCCTGCGCGGGCGTGCTGCTCCAGGTGATCGCGGGGATCACGAGCGCGTCGGCGGATACGTCCCTGCTGATGAAGTTTTCATGGGACGGCGCGTTCAACTGGCGCGGCATCGTCCTTGCGCTGGCGCTGCTTTTCTTCACGCGCTGCGTCAAGAAGACAAAGGACCTGCACCCGATCGTCTTCATCGGCATTTCCGCCGTGATCGGCGTGGTGTTCCACTTTGCGGGCGTATAAGAAGATCAAAAACGGGAGCAGCTGAAAGCTGCTCCCGTTTTTTCTGATTCAATCCGTGGCGGCGATGTGGCTTGCGATGCGCTGCATGATCATGTCGAGCACAACTAGGTTGTGCCCGCCTTCGAGCACGATGATATCGGCATACTTGCGGCTCGGCTCGACGAACTGCTCGTGCATGGGCTTGACGGTCGTGAGGTACTGCGTGATGACGCTCTCGAGCGTGCGGCCGCGGTCACGCACGTCGCGCAGGGCGCGGCGCAGGATGCGCACATCCGCGTCGGTCTCGACGAAGATCTTGATGTCCAGCATCTCGCGCAGGCGCGGGTCCTGAAAAATGAGGATGCCCTCGACGATGACGACCTTGCTTGGCTGGATGAGCTCGGTCTCGTCCGTGCGCTGGTGCTCGGAGAAGGAGTAGACGGGGCAGCGGATGGCCTTGCCCGCTTTGAGTTCCTTGAGCTGCTCGACCATGAGGTCGGTCTCAAAGGCGTCGGGATGGTCGTAGTTCTGCTGGCAGCGCTCTTCAAAGGGAAGGTCCTGGCGCTTATAGTAGCTGTCGTGGTGGACCACACTGATATCGTCGCCGAAGTGCTGCTTCAAATGCTCGGTGAGCGTCGTTTTGCCAGAGCCGGTGCCGCCTGCAATGCCGATAAAAATAGTGTTCATCGCCGCATCCTCCATGTATGTCGTATTTTTTACTATTATAGGGGCGGCGGGGCGGAAAAGCAAGGCGGCGGCTCAAAATTTTGCGCGTTGCGGTTGACGCGGGGCAAAAAAACAAGTATTATGTAAAGGAGCGGCGCGGTCTGCGCGCCTGCAGGAACAACGATTTGTGAAAAAGAAAGGAGCGGCGCTATGGATCTTCTCAAATGTCCGCGCTGCGGTGAGGAATATTCCCCCAGCTATCGCAGATGTCCCTTCTGCGAGGAGGGCGACCATCCGCGCAAGATCAGCAAGCACAACGGCACGGGAAAGGGCGGCGGCCGCCGCGTTTCGGATAAAAAGCAGACGCACTCCGCCCGCGGCGCAATGGCCGCGGTCATCGTGGTGGCGCTGCTGCTTTTGAGCTGGTCGCTCTTTGGCGACAAGATCGTTGCCAAGATCGGCCCCGATGAGGACGGCGACAAGCCCGGCGTGCAGGATGGGATCAATAAGCCCGTCGACGGCGAGACGGATGCAGACGGCGAGAATGACCCGAGCATCGGCGAGGAGCCGAACGTGAACGATCCGACGGGCGGCGAGACGACCGATCCCGGCACGACGACCCCGGTCACTCCGACGGTGGACGCCTCGGCCTTGAGCGTCAAAACGAACGTCGGCACGACCCTTCCCAAGGACGTGACGGGCAACTTCGACTGCACGATCAAGGCGAGCGAGACCATCCGCCTGAGCGTTTCCGGCACGGACGCGGCCGCGACCTGGGCGGTGGCGGACGCGAGCGTCCTGTCCATCTCGGCGGACGGCACGATCTCGCCCATCAAGGCGGGCATCACGACCGTGACGGCCACGGTCGGCGGCGCGGTGCTGACAATCACGGTGCGCATCAAGTGAACAAAAAGAGCTGCTTTTTGGCAGCTCTTTTTTTGCGCAAAGGGGGCGGCTTTCCTTGCAAGGCCTGCGCGCCTGTGCTACAATTATCTTGAATCTTTATATGCAGGAGTAAGACGACATGACGACCCGCGATTTTCAAAACAAAAAACCGCTTGCAATTTTGCTATCCTATTTCAAGCCGCACCGCGGCCTGTTTGTTTTAGACCTTGCCTGTGCAACGATCGTTGCCCTCGTCGACCTTGCCTTTCCGCTCGTGACGCGCAAGTCGATGTACGATCTTTTGCCCAATCAGCAGTACCGCACGTTTTTCACCGTGATGGCTGTGATGATGGCCGCATTTGTCGTGCGCGCGTTTTTATACTATGTCATCGCCTACTGGGGCCACACCTTCGGTATCCGCGTGGAGGCGGACATCCGCCGCGACCTCTTCATCCACGTGCAGGAGCTGGACGTGAGCTTTTTTGACCACAACCGCACGGGCCAGCTCATGAGCCGCCTCACGAGCGATCTTTTCGAGATCACGGAGCTTGCCCACCACGGGCCGGAGGATCTGCTCATCTCCACGCTCACGATCGTCGGTGCGCTCGGCATCATGGCGTCGATCGAATGGCGCTTGACGCTCGTGGTCGCATGCATCCTGCCGGTGTTCCTCGCGGCCATCATGTCCCGCCGCCGCAAGATGAGCGCCGCCTCGCGCAACGAAAAGCAGAAGACCGCCGCCATCAACGTCGGCATCGAGTCCTCGCTCTCGGGCATCCGCACGGCGCGCGCCTTTGCCAACGAATCGGCGGAGGTCGGCAAATTCAATACCGCGAACGAGGAATTCAAGGTCTCCAAGCGCGCCTTCCATCACGAGATGGGCGTTTTCAACGCGACGATGGAATTCTTCATGACGCTGCTCTCCACCGCCGTGATCGCAGTGGGCGGCTACCTCATCATGCGCGGCGAGATGAACTACATCGACCTCATCACCTTCTCACTCTACATCACGGCCTTCATCAGCCCTGTGCGCAAGCTTGCGAACTTCTCTGAGATTTTCGCGCGCGGCTTTGCGGGTGTGGAGCGCTTCGTCGCGCTGATGCGCGTGGAGCCCGCGCTCAAGGATGCGCCGGGCGCGAAGGAGCTGAAAACCTGCCGCGGCGAGATCGACGTTGACCATGTGAGCTTTTCCTACGACACGGAGGAGGAAACGGGCGGCGTGCTGCACGATGTGAGCGTGCGCATCGCGCCGGGCGAGGTCGTCGCCATCGTGGGACCCTCCGGCGGCGGCAAGTCGACGCTCTGTCAGCTCATCCCGCGCTTTTATGAGGTCAGCGACGGCGCGATCTGCATCGACGGGGAGGACGTGCGGAAAATCACGCAGTCCTCGCTCCACCGCGCCATCGGCATCGTGCAGCAGGATGTCTTTCTCTTTGCCGACACCGTGCGCGAGAACATCCGCTACGGCCGCCCGGAGGCGACGGACGAGGAGATCGTCGCGGCAGCAAAGCGCGCGGAGATCTATGACGACATCATGGCCATGCCGAACGGCTTTGACACCTACGTCGGCGAGCGCGGCACGATGCTCTCCGGCGGGCAGAAGCAGCGCGTGTCCATCGCGCGCATCTTTCTCAAGAATCCCTCCATCCTCATTCTGGACGAGGCCACGAGCGCGCTCGACAGCGTGACGGAGGTAAAGATCCAGCACGCCTTCGACGAGCTTTCGCGCGGGCGCACGACGCTCATCATCGCCCACCGGCTCTCGACCATCCGCTCGGCAGACCGTATCCTCGTCATCGAGGACGGCCGCATCGTCGAGCAGGGCAGCCACGACGCGCTTCTTAAGGAAAACGGCGAGTACGCCGCGCTGTGGCGCACGCAGAACGGAGCGACCTGATGGATAGACGACAGCTATTGGACCGTGCCGCGCAAAGCGGCGAGGAGCGCATCCTGCTGGCGCACATCCTCGATAAATGCGAGCAGAGCCGGCAGCGCAATATCCCCGCGGCAACGGATTTTTTAAGCCCCGCCGAGCAGCGCGCGGCGCAGGATCTGCTGCACGCCGCCGCCATCCACGAAGGCTACGCCTTTCGCGGCGGCTATGAGCGCGCGGAGCGGAGGATGCTTCTCTTCCTCCCTGACTGGCAGGAGGAAGCGGACGAGAGCGAATCCATGACGGCGCTGCGCTGCACCTACCGAAGGGAAGACACACTGACGCACCGGGACTTTCTCGGCTCGCTCATGGCGCAGGGCATCACGAGGGAAAAGCTTGGCGACATTCTCGTGTCGGAGGGCTTGTGCGACCTGATCGTTTCGCGCGACATTGCGCCGTATCTGCTGCAAAATGTGACGAGCGCGGGAAGGGTGAAGCTCTCGGTCAGCGAGATCGGGCTTTCTGACCTGAATATCCCCGCGCTCAAGGTCAAGGAGATCCGCGACACGGTATCGACGCTGCGGCTCGACGCGGTGGCGGCGAGCGGCTTTTCGATGAGCCGGGGCAAAGCGCAGGAGCTTATCTCATCCGGGCGCGTGCAGCTCAACCACCGCGAGACGCTCAAGGCCGACGCACCCGTTGCGCAGGGCGATGTGATCTCTGCGCGCGGACTTGGAAAATTCGAGGTCGCCGAGGTCGGCGGCCTCAGCAAAAAGGGAAGAACGGCGCTCTTGCTGCGCCGATACTTGTAAGGAGAAGAAAGAACATGACGATGGAAGAAAAGATCGCGCGCATCAACGCGCTGGCGCGCAAGGCCAAGGCCGAGGGACTGACCGACGAGGAGCGCGAGGAGCAGGCGCGGCTGCGCCGCGACTACATCGACTCGGTGAAGGCAAACCTAAAATCCCAGCTCAATACGCTCTATGTGCTGGACGAAAAGACAGGTAAAAAGACGAAGATCGTCGACTTTGAGCGCGAGCGCGCCGCGAGAGCGGGCAAGAAAAAGGAGAACAGGTAAATGAGCAAGGATTTTGAATACGATCCCGAGACCGGTTCGTTCCGCTTTGACGAGAGCGGCGGAAAAACGAAGAAAAAGAACGATGTCGACGTCGGCGGCTGGATTTTGATCGCGGCGCTGTTTGCCTTCGGCCTGTGGCCCATCGGCCTCATCGCGCTCATCTCCAAGCTCTCGGACAAGCCGAAGAAGGTGAATTCCTCGCGCGGCGGCATGCGCACGTCCACAAGCCCGAATGCAAACGTTTCCTCGCGCAGCAAGGTGGAAAAGTCCGTGGTGAAGACGGCGAAGCAGATGAACCGCGCGCCGAAGACTTCCGACAAGACCGCGCGCACGCTGATGATCATCGGCGG
>ENA-OROD01003516-OROD01003516.1-human-gut-metagenome-genome-assembly--contig:-NODE-3516-length-10216-cov-19.576813_pt1 | contig 10216 bp, 14 predicted proteins | sample MGYA00242123_ERZ509038 | MGnify/ENA primary metagenome ERZ509038 (study PRJEB26280, sample SAMEA2338719) | human gut metagenome | biome: human gut; feature: human-associated habitat; material: faeces... | reverse complement strand
TGGCCCAGCAGGGCCTTGTCCACAAGGTGGTCACCGACGCCGGGGCCTACTATCAATACTGCACCGCCCATGACGAGGGCAACTGCTTTCTGCTGAAATGCGAAAGATGCGGCGCCATCCGGCATCTGGACTGCTCTCATCTGGGGGAGCTGTACCAGCATCTGGAGCAGGAGCATCACTTCCGCATCGACCCCCGCCGCACGCTGTTTTACGGTCTGTGCGAGAAATGCGGCCGGGAGGAGACACCATGAGAAAGCGGCTTTTTGCGCTGCTGCTGGCCCTGACGCTGGCGGCGAGCCTGTGCGGCTGCGCCGATCGCCAGAGGGCGGAGGACGGCAGATTGCAGGTGGTGTGCTCTGTGTTCCCCTACTACGATTTCGCCCGCCAGATCGGCGGCGACGACGTGGACGTGACGCTGCTGGTGGCCGCCGGAAAGGAGACCCACAGCTTCGAGCCCACGCCGCTGGACGTAATCACGCTGTCGCAGGCTGATGTGTTCCTCTATAACGGCGGCGAGAGCGAGGCGTGGGTGGATGACATCCTGTCCGCCGCCGGAGAGAACATCGTCGTGACGCTGCCGCTGATGCCGCAGGTGTCGGCGCTGGCGGAGGAGTGGACCGAGGGCATGGAGGGCAGTCACGACGGCCATGACCACGAGGAGCACGACCACGACAGCGACGATATCGAATACGACGAGCATGTGTGGACATCGCCCGTGCTGGCCAAGGCGTTGTGCCAAGCCATCTGCGACGCCCTGTGTCAGGCCGACCCCGCCCATCGGGAGAACTATCAGGCCCGGCTGACGGACTATCTGGCGCAGCTGGATGGGCTGGACGCGGCCTTCCGGGAGGTGGTGGACGCCGGACACCGCCGCTTGCTGGTGTTCGGTGACCGGTTCCCGCTGCTGTACTTCTGCAAGGAATACGATCTTGACTACCGCGCCGCCTTCCACGGCTGCGCCAGCGACACGGAGCCATCCCTCGCCACGCTGAAATACCTGATTGACAAGGTGGAGGACGAGGAGATCCCCGTGGTGTATACCATTGAATTAAGCAGCCGGAAGGTGGCCGACGCCATTGCCGAGACCACCGGCGCGAAGGTGCTGACCTTCCACTCCTGCCAGACGGTATCCCGGGCGGAGTTTGACGGCGGCGCCACCTATCTCAGCCTCATGGAACAGAACGTGGAGGCTTTGCGGGAGGGACTGCAATGAACGACGAGAAAAAACTGCTGATCGACTGCCGCGACGCAGCGCTGGGCTACGAGGGCAGAGCCGTCAGCAGCCATTTGAATTTTCAGGTGCGCGGCGGCGACTATCTGTGCATCGTGGGCGAGAACGGAAGCGGAAAATCCACGCTGCTGAAGGGCCTGCTGGGCCTTTTGAAGCCCATGGAGGGGCAGATCGTGCTGGACAGGACCCTCCGGGCCGGAGCCATCGGGTATCTGCCCCAGCAGACCCGCGCCCAGCGGGATTTCCCCGCCACGGTGTATGAGGTGGTGCTGTCGGGCTTTCTCAGCGCCCGGAAGGGCCGGTTCTTCTACACCCCTGCCGAGAAGTCCAAGGCACTGATGAACATGGGCAAGCTGGGGGTGCTGGAGCTGAAAAACCGCTGCTACCGCGAACTGTCCGGCGGGCAGCAGCAGCGGGTGCTGCTGTCCCGCGCCCTGTGCGCGGCGGGCGAGCTGCTGATTCTGGACGAGCCGGTGACGGGCCTTGACCCGGAGGCCGCCCACGACATGTACCACACGCTGGAATACCTGAACCGCACCGAGGGCATCGCCATCGTCATGGTGACCCATGACCTGCAGAACGCCCTGAAATACGCCGATCACATTCTCCACGCAGGACACAAGGGCTGGTTCTTCGGCACGGCGGCGGAGTATCTGGCCTCGCCCTACGGCAAAAAGTTCGGAGGTGAGGACGCATGAGTCTGCTGCTGGAAATGTTCACCTATCCCTTTATCCTGCGGGCCTTCGTGGTGGGTATTCTGGTGTCACTGTGCGCGGCGCTGTTGGGCGTGCCGCTGGTGCTGAAACGGTACTCCATGATCGGTGACGGCCTGAGCCATGTGTCCTTCGGCGCGCTGAGCGTGGCGCTGGCCTGTGGTTGGTCGCCCCTGCCGGTGTCCATTCCGGTGGTGATCGTGGCGGCGCTGTGCCTGCTGCGGATGACGGAGCGCAGCCGCATGGGAGCCGATGCCGCCATCGCCGTCACCTCCGCCTCGGCGCTGGCGGTGGGCATCATCGTCACGTCCCTGACCACCGGCATGACCACCGATGTGGACAGCTACATGTTCGGCTCCATCCTTGCCATGGACCAGGCCGACGTGGCACTGAGCGTAGGGCTGAGCGCGGCGGTGCTGGCGCTGTTCGTGCTGTTTTACCACCGGCTGTTCGCCATCACCTTTGACGAGAGCTTCTCCCGGGCCACCGGCGTGAAGGTAGGGCTTTACAACACGCTTCTCAGCGTGCTGACGGCTCTGACCATCGTGCTGGGCATGCGGATGATGGGCGCCATGCTGATCTCCAGTCTGGTGATCTTCCCGGCACTGAGCGCCATGCGGGTGCTGAAAAGCTTCCGTGGCGTGGTGATCTGCGCCGCCGTGCTGAGCGTGGTGTCCTTCTGCGTAGGGCTGACGGCCTCGTACCTGATCGGCACCCCCGTGGGCGCGTCGGTGGTGCTGGTGAACCTGCTGGTGTTCCTGCTGTGCTGCGGCATCGCCCGAATCAAACGGACAAATTAAACCAAGCCCTCCGGCAATGCCGGAGGGCTTGGTTTATAATCATGCCGCTGCAGCGGCATACCTTAATTCTTCACTGTTCTCTTTTCACTCTTCACCGGGCTGCGCAGCAGCCATTCTGGCCTCGGCCCAGTCGCTTAACTGCTCCAGAATGGGCAGCAGGGCACGGCAGTCGTCGGTAGGGCTGTACTCCACCCGCACCGGCACCTCCGGATATACCGTGCGTACCACAAGGCCGTCGGATTCCATTTCCCGCAAAGAGGACGCCAGCACCGTATTGCTGATGCCGTCCAGCTTCTGCCGCAGGGCGTTATACCGCAGCGACCCCGCGTTGGTCAGGGCGCAGACAATCTGGACCTTCCACTTGCCGCCGATGACGCTCATGGCGTAGTGCAGCGGGCATTTCTCCATACAGGGGCAATCGTAGTGGGACATGGTAAGCTCCTCCTGACCTTGTTATTAAAATCTGCGTTCTTGCGTTTTTCTGCCGTCGTGCTATGATTATAGCAGGTAAGAAAAAAGGAGTAAATAGCCAAATGAACATTTATCTTCAGGGCCTCACCATGGGCCTTGCCTATGTAGCCCCCATCGGATTGCAAAACCTGTTCGTCATCAACAGCGCCCTGACCCAGAAGCGCAGCCGCGTATACCTGACGGCACTGATCGTCATTTTTTGGGATATCTCGCTGGGACTCAGCTGCTTTTTGGGTGCGGGCGCACTGATGGAGGCGCTGCCGTGGCTGCAAAAGGTCATTCTGGCGGTGGGCAGCCTTATCGTCATCTGGATCGGCATTGGGCTTCTGCGCTCCAAGGCCAGTCTGGAGGGCGGCCGGGACGTGAACGTCCCCGTCTGGAAGCTGATCACCAGCGCCTTTGTGGTGACATGGCTGAACCCGCAGGCCATCATCGACGGCACCATGATGCTGGGCGCGTTCCGGGCCAGCATCCCCGCCGGAACGGACGTGTATTTCATCTGCGGCTTCGGCTCCGCGTCCATCCTCTGGTTCCTGACCCTGTCCACCGTGGTCTCTCTGCTGGGCAGCAGGTTCAACGAGAAGGTGCTGAACATCATCAACAAGGTCTGCGGCGCGGTCATTATCTTCTACGGATTAAAGCTGGCGTGGAGCTTTGTCAAAATGATGGGCTGGGTCGGCTAAGATTTTTATTGAATATTCTGACGAAAATAGTGGGAAAAGTTCTTGCATATTTCCCAAATCGTGATATGATATGCCATACCTACGCCCTGCGTGGCGATTTGAAAGTGAGGAATGAGACATGACATATCAAGAGATCCTGGATCGCTCCCGCGATCAGATCGGGCCTTTCTGCAAGTCCTGCAAGATCTGCAACGGTATGGCCTGCAAGAACACCGTCCCCGGCCCCGGCGCCAAGGGTCTGGGCACCGGCTTTATCCGCAACTACCAGAAATGGCAGGAGCTATGTGTCAACATGGACACCATCTGCGAGAACGGCCCTGCGGACACCACCTTTGATTTCTTCGGTCATCAGCTGGCCATTCCCGTCATGGCAGGCCCTGTGGGCGCCATGACGATGCACTACGGCGACAAATATGATGACATTGCCTATAACGATCTGCTGGTCTCCGCCTGCGCCAAGGCGGGTATTCTGGCCTTTACCGGTGACGGCGTCAACCCCGCCATTATGGAGGGCGCTACCCGGGCCATCACGGCCAACCACGGTGCCGGTGTCACCACCATCAAGCCTTGGAACCGGGATCTGGTCTTTGAGAAGCTGGATATGGCCAGAAAGAGCGGTGCGTATGCCGTTGCCATGGACATCGACGCGGCAGGCCTGCCCTTCCTGAAGAATCTGACACCGCCCGCCGGCAGCAAGACGGTGGAGCAGCTGAAGGAGATCGCTGACTACGCCGGCGTACCCTTTATCCTGAAGGGCATTATGACCGTCAAGGGCGCGGAGAAGGCCGTGAAGGCCGGCGCCAAGGCCATTATTGTGTCCAATCACGGCGGCCGCGTGCTGGATCAGTGTCCCGCCACGGCGGAGGTGCTGCCGGAGATCGTGGACGCGGTGGGCAAGGACGTGATGGTGCTGGTAGACGGCGGCATCCGCACCGGTATGGACGTGTTCAAGGCGCTGGCGCTGGGCGCCAAGGGCGTGCTGATCGCCCGCCCCTTCGTCAACATGGTGTACGGCGGCGGCGAGGAAGGCCCTGCCGTGCTGGTGGCCAAGCTGAAGGCTGAACTGGAGGACACCATGCTGATGTGCGGCGCCCACTCTCTGGCGGAGATCGACCGGAGCATGGTGCGGTAATCGGATACACAACAAAGGACGGGGTGACCCGTCCTTTGTGTTTTGGAAGCTTCGCCCGTCGGGGCGAAGCTGGCCTCCGGCGGCCCACTTTAGCCGTGCGGTGCAAACCCCGCTGGATGCTACGGCGGCATAGCCGCCGCGATCGGAGGCTATGCCGCCGGCATGTTTTCTTAACGCCCCGACGCCGCTGCCGCTCACATTCTCAACGGTAGAACTTATTACGTTGTTCGACGTAGGCATCAGCGGCAGCGGCGCTGGAGCAGAGACGATTCGATGACAGCACGACAAGGAAAATTTTGCGCGAGCGTGCGGCACATGGTCGCAGGTCTAAAAGCATCATAGCGCGCCCGGAAGTGAAGAAACCGGAGGTTTCTTCTGGCGTTTTTGCCTACTTTTGCCGCTATTGGCAAAAGTAGGTCGCTCCGGAGAGCGAAACTCCTCCCCAAAAAATCCACACAAAAAAGCTCCACCCGGATGGGTGGAGCTTTTCGTTGCATGTGGTTCGTCTTACTCGGTGACGAAGGGCAGCAGAGCGATCTGACGAGCGCGCTTGATGGCCTCGGTCAGCTGGCGCTGATGCATGGCACAGGTACCGGTGGTGCGGCGAGGCAGGATCTTGGAGCGCTCGCTGATGAAGCGACGCAGCTTGGCAGCATCCTTATAATCAATATGCTCGCACTTATCCACGCAGAACTGGCAAACCTTCTTCCGCTTGCGGACGCCGCCGCGTGCGGGTCTGTTTTCACGTTCCATAGCCATGGAATAGTCCTCCTTTAATTATTTTGGTGTCCCGGACACGGGTCAGAACGGCAGGTCGCCGTCCTCGTCGTCGATCTCGGCAAAGTCGCCGCCCACGGGCGCGGCATAGCCGCCGGTGGGAGCGCTGTAAGCGGGCGCGCTGTTGTAGGACGGGCCATCGTTGAACGAATTGCCGCCGTTGCCTGCGGGCCGGCTGTCACCGAAATAAACGTTGTCGGCAACGACCTCCGCGCTGCGGCGCTTGTTGCCGTCTTTGTCCTGCCAGTCACGGATCTGCAGGCGGCCTTCCACCACGGCCATGCGGCCCTTGGTGAAGTACTTGGCGACGAACTCAGCGGTCGAGCGCCACGCCACCACGTCGATGAAATCCGTTTCCTTCTCGCCGGACTGGGACTTGAAATCCCGGTCAACGGCCAGAGAGAAGCTGGTGACAGGAGTCCCGGACTGCGTGCGGCGCAGCTCGGGGTCACGGGTCAGGCGACCCATGATAAAGATCTTGTTGAGCATGTTGCCCTCCTCTTACTCGTCCTTGCAGACGATCATGGAACGCATGACACCCTCGGTAATGCCCAGGATACGATCCAGCTCGCGGGGGAATTCCGGCGCGCTGGTGAAGGACATCAGGACATAATAGCCTTCGGTCTTGTAGTCGATCGCGTAAGCGAGACGACGCTTGCCCCACTCGTCAACGACGACGTTGGAAGCATGCTGTTCAGCCAGAGTCTGGAACTTTGCCACGGTCGCGGCAACAGCCTCCTCACCCTGTGCAGGGTCGATGATGTAAACGACCTCATAGTTGGCGGAAATCTTAGCCATACTTTTGCACCTCCTTTTGGACTTATGGCCCCTATTCCTTGATAGGAGCAAGGATTTGCCCACGCATTGCCACAATACGCAAGCCTAATTATTTTACCATCTTCACGGGAAAAGTCAATCTTTTTTTTGTAATTCCTTGAAATATTTCGTCTTTTCCAGCGCTTTCAGCAGCAAAAGGCCCAGAACATAGCACACCACCGCCTCGCTGACCGCCAGCGAGCAGGCGTTGTACCAGAAGGCCGCCATGAATGCCTCGGTGAAGCCGGTCTGCTCAAAGGCCAGCAGGCCGCCCACCAGCACCATGTTGACGATCACCGGCGGCAGCGGCGCCAGATACCGGCTGCGGCAGCGGGAGGTGAGCCACGCGGCGATCAGCGTGGCCAGAGAGCCGACGATGATATCCAGCAGGCCGTAGGGGCTGAACAGATTGGCGATCAGGCAGCCCACGAACAATCCGCCCACCGCCTCCGGAAACAGGAACGGCGTGACGCACAGCGCCTCGGAAAACCGGAACTGGATGGGGCCGAAGGTCAACCCGAAAATCGAGCCGAAGATGGCCATAACGGCATAGGCCGCGCCGATCATGCCGGAGACGGCCAGCCTGCGGGTGGTCAGATTCTTCATTCCGCCACCTCCAGAATCAGTGTCAGACTGCCCTCGACACCGTACAAGGCATCCACTGTGTTGCCCAGCTCCTGTGCCTGATCTTCGGTAAGGACATAGATGTAACGGTCGGTTTCGGTTTTCGCAGGCTGGACGTCCATCTCGTCCAGCGCGGCTTTCGCATCCTTGGCGTCCTGTCCCGCAAGGGTCAGAGCCCGAACGGTTTTATTTTCGGAGCCGGGTTCTTCATCCTGCTTGAGCTGGGAGTTCTGGCCGTCATCCGGCGCACCGCCGGTGCTGTCTGTATTCGGGAAGGTCGAATATACCATCTGGTTATCCCCACCGGCGCGGTCGTCGTCGTTGTTCATAGCGGCCTCCGGCTCGGCGCAGTCGGCAGAGGCCGCCCGATCGAAGGCAGCGCCAGCGCCGCCCATGCTGCCCGTCACCAGCGGGATGGCCACCACGATCACCGCGCAGGCGGCCAGCGCCGCCAGCAGCTTCACCACTGGCTGCTTTTCCAGAGGCTTTTCCTGCGGCGTGCGGCGCACCTGCTCCATAAGCCGCGCCGTAAAATCCTCGGAGGGTGCGGCGTCCGACGCCAGAGCGTCCCGCAAAAGCTCGTCAAATATGTCGTTTTCCCGTTCGTTGTCTTTCATGGCCGCGCCTCCTTTCCATTGGATTCTGTATGTATGACGCTCCCCGCGCCGAAAAGGTTCCCGCTTTTTGACAAAATGTCTTTTAACTGCGATTTGGCCCGGTTCAACCGGGATTTCACCGTACCCGGCGGCAGCTTCAGCACCGCGCCGATCTCCTCATAGCTCAGCTCCTGCAAAAACCGCAGCACCACGATCTGCCGGTACTCCGGCGAAAGCTGCCCCATGGCGTCCCGGACGGCCTGCCGTGTTTCGGAACGCTCCGCCTGCTGCTGGGGCGACGGGCCGGGGTCGGGCGCGCTGACCTCGGTAATATCCTCGGCGGCGATCTGCCGCTTCTCCCGCCGCAGCAGGTCGATGGCGGCGTGGCTGGTCAGCTGATAGAGCCATGTGGAAAACCGGCTGTCGCCCCGGAAGTTGGGCAGGGCCTTCCACGCGGAGAGAAACGCCTCCTGCGCCACCTCGTCGGCGTCGGCCTCGTTGCCGCACATGCGCAGGGCAAGGCGGAACACCTGATCCCGATAGGCCACCACCAGCTGCTCGAAGGCGTCGGCGTCTCCCCGCCGTGCCCGTGCGATGATGTTTTCCTGATCCTTCATTTCAAATCCCTCTTGATGCCCGCCGTTACGCGGTACACGTCCTCCATGGTGTTCATCCGAACGATCTGATCCTTATAGTAATTGGCGTGGGGCACGCCCTTGAGATACCACGCATAGTGCCGCCGCGCCTCCAGAATGGCCACCCGCTCGCCCTTGTCCTCCCGGGCCAGCTCGATCTGCCGCACCGCCAGATCGCACCGCTCAGAAAGCGGCGGCAGGGGCGGGATGGGCTTCCCCTCCAGCGCCGCGGCGCACTGCTGAAAGAGCCACGGGTTCCCGAAGCAGCCCCGACCGATCATGGCCATATCCGCCCCGGTAAATTGTAATATCCGCAGGCAGTCCTCCGCCGAGAATACGTCGCCGTTGGCGATGACGGGGATGGACACAGCCTCCTTCACCTCCCGGATGGTGACCCAGTCGGCCTGTCCGCCGTACATCTGGGCGCGGGTGCGGCCGTGGACGGCCAACGCCGCCACGCCTGCCTGCTCCAGCAGCTTCGCCAGCGCCACGGCGTTGATGCTGCCCTTGTCCCAGCCCCGGCGCATCTTCACCGTTACGGGGACGGGACTGGCCTTCACCACCGCTTCGGCGATGCGGGCGGCCTTCTCCGGATCCTTCATCAGGGCTGAGCCGTCACCGTTGGAGACCACCTTCCCCACGGGGCAGCCCATGTTGATGTCGATGACCTCCGCGCCGGACACCTCCGCCGCGATCACCGCGGCCTCGGCCATGCAGGTGATGTCGCTGCCGAAGATCTGGGCCGCCGCCGGATGCTCATTGGGGGCCATTTTCAGCAGCGTGCGGCTCTTTTTGTCCTGATAGCACAGCGCCTTGGCGCTGACCAGCTCCGTGCAGGAGTAGCCCGCGCCCAGCTCACGGCAGATCTGGCGGAAGGCCATATCCGTCACCCCCGCCATAGGGGCCAGCGCCAGCCGGGAGGCCACCTCCACATTTCCGATCCTCATAGGGTCATATCCTCCATGTAAAGCACATAAACGAATGCATGTCTGCATATTATATCATATCTTTTTCCAGAAAAAAAGAGGGCGGACGACAACTCGTCCGCCCCAAATGAGGAGAAAAATGTGGAAAGAAAGTTAGCAAATGTTGTACAGCTTGAATAGCCGTACACAGACGGGGATCACAGCAGCGCCACCGCCGCCCATACCGCGCCGATAACGGCGCTGCCCGCCGCCATCCACAATGGCGGCGTCATGTGAAAGCCCCGCTGGGGCACCCCGTGGGTGCGGGCATAGCTTTTGGCCACGCGGACGGCCTGATCCACCAGCTGCTGCTGGCTGACCCCCGCGCCGTCGCCGCTGAGAACGAAGATCGCCTGTTCAAACACCTGCGGGTCGGGGCTGTCCACCACAATGACCCGGCGGGAAACACCTTTTACCAAAATCATGCCCTCCTTGCGCTGATATCCTTTGCCTGATAGAGAGAGTATGTCCCGCGCACCGGGCGGTTATACCCGCTTTTCAAGGTTTTCCTCAGATTTTTCAACGCGCAGGGCCAGCGCCGCGCAGTCGTCCCGCAGGCCGCCGTGGCGGCGGGATTCCGCCATGACCATCTGGGCCAGCTCCTGACTGTCGCCGCCCGGCCATTGCCGCAGCAGCTCACGCAGCCACTCGTCCCCCTCGCTGGTGACGCCGTCGCTGACCATCACCAACACGCTGCCCGGCTCCAGAGAAAGCCCGGTGGCCTCCGGCGGCTGATGGGCGCTTTGCAGGCCGGCAGGCAGGCTCGTCCCGTC
>ENA-OROD01003515-OROD01003515.1-human-gut-metagenome-genome-assembly--contig:-NODE-3515-length-10218-cov-11.701663_pt1 | contig 10218 bp, 8 predicted proteins | sample MGYA00242123_ERZ509038 | MGnify/ENA primary metagenome ERZ509038 (study PRJEB26280, sample SAMEA2338719) | human gut metagenome | biome: human gut; feature: human-associated habitat; material: faeces... | reverse complement strand
CCCGCTCGATGCCGCGCAGCGGCGCGAGCTGCATCTCCGGCGCGGGCGCGTCTGTTCCAGCGCGCAGCGCGTCCAGCTCGTTGCGGCATGATTCGCACCCTGCCAAATGCTCCTCCACGAATTCCCTTGTCTCCGGCTTTACCATGTTCTCTGCGTACAGCGGCAGCAGATCCTGCACGATGCTGCAATCGTTTTTCATGTCATTCCTCCAATCCCTCCCGGATCATTTTCCGTGCGCGGTGATAGGTCACGCACGCCCAGTTTTCCGTTTTGCCGAATAATTCTGCGATTTCCCGAAAGCTTTTCTCGCCGTACACGCGCCACATGAACACCTCCTTGTACGGCTCGCGCAGGCCGTGCAGAAGCGCCTGGATGCGCGCGGCCTCGCTGCGGTCTTCAACGGCGGCCTCGCAGCTTTCACAGGCAAGCCCAGCCTCCTCCAGCGGCAGAAGCCGCCCCTCGCGCCGCTTCTGCGAAAGGTAAAGGTTCCGGGCGATCTGGCAAAGCCAAACGCGCACGCTGCAATCGCCGCGAAACCGGCCGAGGGCGCTCATGGCGCGGAAGAAAGTCTCGCTCGTCAGCTCCTCGGCGGTGCTTTCGCTGCCGCAAAGCGACAGAAGAAACCGATACACATCATCGAAATACACCGCGTAGACCTCTTCAAAGCCGGTCATGCCCTCGCCTCCTCTCTGTCTATATGACGCGCAGACGCGCGTTATCTTACAAAAAAATCCGTCCTGCGGGACGGATTTTTTCCTGCGCCGCCGGAGCGGACGCGTTTTATGCCTTGATGATCTTTTTCCGGCCGCACTTCGGACACGTCAGCTCCACCTTGCCAACGCCGCGCGGTACGCGGCACCATGCGCCGCAGGAGCAGCGGGCGTATTTGTGCGCCGTGTCGGCGCGGCGGGCCTGCGCGCCGCGTACGTTGTTCAGCGCGGGGGAGACCCACGAAAGGAAGCGTGCGTTTTCGGCCCGACGCTGCGTCAGGTTGCGCGAGAGCATCCGCAGCAGGATGACAAACATCAGCACCGTTGTGGCGAAATACAGCGCGGCGGACGCCGCCTGCACGCGCACGAGCGAGCCGATGATGCTCAGCAGCAGCTCCAGGCCGAACAGCGCCCAGCTGAGCGCGTCCACGCCGTTGCGGCCGTACATGAAGCGGGAAAGGGCGTTGCGAAGCTTGTTCACGGAAAAACACTCCCCAAATATCTTGATGAGAGCATTTTACACGCTTTTGCTTCGCGCGTAAAGGGCATCACAGAAAGTTTACAAAGCCGCGCTGCCGCGCGGCAGCGCGGGAAAAAGCGGCGGGAGCCGCCCGGCAGTGCCGGACGGCTCCCGTTTGTGTTTGCTGCTTGCAGCGGGTCTTTCGCGTGTTCCGCCGCTCAGCGGTTGCCCATGTCGCGGTAAATGAACGTCATGGCCTGGCCGCGCGTGCAGGTGCTGTTGGGGGAGAAGGTGGTGCTGGAGGTGCCGGAGGCAACGCCCCTGTTGGCCGCCCACAGGATCGCGGAGTAGAAGTCGTTGCCCATGGAGGTCTTCACATCGGTGAACGGGTTGCGGCTGGTGCCGGCCAGCGGCTTGCCCTCATAGCGCCACAGGAACGTGACGATCTGGCCGCGCGTGCAGGTGGCGTTGGGAGAGAAGGTGGTAGTGGAGGTGCCGGTGGTGATGCCCTTGCTCACCGCCCACAGGATCGCGTTGTAATAGTCGCTGCCCATGGAGGGATACACATCGGTGAACGGGCAGCGCGCAGAGGCGCTGACCGTCGGCTTGCCGGCCGCGCGCCACAGGAACGTGACGATCTGGGCGCGGGTGCAGCTGCTGTTGGGAGAGAAGGTGGTGGCGGAGGTACCCTTGGTGATATCCTTGCCGATCGCCCACTTCACGGCGTCATAGCAGTAGTCGCCCTGCTTCACATCGGTAAAGTTCATGCTCTGCGCGATGGTAACGGCGAGCGTGCCGGAGACGCTGGCATTGCTGCTCTGCGGCTTGATGGTAAAGGGAATGTAGACCGTGGTGCCGACCGTTGCATAGGGCAGCGCATAGAAGGCAACGTCGCTCAGGCTGGCCTGATTGTAGCGCGGGGCGTAATAGAAATGGTCGGTGGTCTTTACGGGGCTGCCGAAGGAGTAGCTGTTGGAGTAATAGGTGTAGAGCGCGCCGGTGAGGTTGGCGGTGTTTTTGCTGTTCGTCAGGGCGCTCTGGTCAAAGGTGACGTAATCGATGGAGGCGTTGCGGTAGGCGTTGCTGTAGCTGTTCAGGTAGTTGAGGAAGGCGCTGCCGCTCAGACGCAGGCTGTCGCCGGGGGCGACGCTGATCTTAACGTCCTCGCGCACCACATTGATGACAACTCTGCCGTAGAACGGGACATTGTCTCTCACCTTGGTGCTGGAGCCGTTCAGGCCGTTGCTGCGGTACTCGGTGGCGTAGAGCGTGAAGTTCAGCACGATCTGCTTGCTGGAGGTCTTGCCGTTGATGGCAAAGCTCACATTGCTCAGGTTGGAGATCTTGGTGCTGGCGTTGAAGCTGCTCAGACCGCTGCCGCCCATGGCGAGGTTGTTGTAATACAGCACGCCCTGAGAGGCGTTGTTGAACGAGCTGAACGTGACGTGGCTGAAGTAGTAATAGTTGCTGGTACTCTTGTTGGTGTTCGCGCCGGTTACATTGTTCAGGAAATTGGTAAAGTCATTGTCCTTGAAGTTGACGGTGGTGCCGGCGACGCCGGTGTACTCGATGTCATAGTTCTGCCGCGAGACCTCGAGCATGCCGGAGTAATACTTGCCGGAGCTGGTGTAGGCAGCGTTGTAGCTGGTGTTCCATGCGATGACATAGAGCGTGCATTTGCCGGTGACCTGGCTGAAATCGCTGTCATAAATAATGGCGGAGGTGCTACCGGGATTCGCGTTGTACTGGGAGAAATCCGTGGGCGCCGTGCCGGTCTTGTTCACAACGATGAACCGGTCGAAGCCGCTCGGCGGGGTGATGGTGTAGGAAGAATTGTTGTTCCAGGAGGAGGTGTTGTTCGCCTGCGGATACTGCGCGTCGAACACGATGCCGATGGGCGTAACGGGAATGACAAAGGTAATGTCGAAGCTGCCGGCGCTGGACACGGCGGTGACGACCATCTTCGCATTGCCGAGGGCGGCCTTCGGCGCGGTGTAGGAGAAGCCGTTGGTGAGCGCGCCGGTCGAGGGATAGAACTGGCCGCCGAAGGCGTCCACGCTCTTGACCGTCATGCTGCGGATGGTCACGTCGTTGCGGTTCGTGCGCTGGGCGATCAGCTGGGCGGCATAGCTTTCCAGGCTGCTCTGGTAGTAGGACTGCGCGGCGCTGCCGTTGGAGACGGGAGGCAGCGTGTATGCAAGGGAAACAACGCTGACGTTGACTTCCTTCTTGTATTCCTTGCCCTGATAAACGGCCGTCAGCGTAACAGTGATGGGAGTGCTGCTGGCAGCCGTGCCGGTGATCTCGCCGGTGGCGGTGTTGACCGACACGATGGCGGCGTTGGCGGAGCTGTAAGCGTACTTCACGCCGGTGGCGACCTCAGCGCCGCTCGCACCCCTGGTGTAAAGCTTGACGGCGGGGAAGTTCGTGCGCTCGCCCACGGAGAGATAGATAGGGGAAAGCGCGGTGGTGGGACGCAGCTCAAAGCTGTCCTCGATGACGGTGATCGTCAGCGTGTTGCTTTCGGCGACCTTGGTTCCATCCAAATAGACCTCGCACTTGGCGGTGGCGGTAGCGGTGGGGGCCCAGGCGGTGGGGGAGGCGATCTGCGCGCCGCTGCCATCGACCCACTTATAGGTGATGGAGGGAGAGGAGGGGATGTTGCTGCTCAGAGTCTCCAGCTTGACCTTGCCGCCGGCGATGATGGTGTTTGCCGTGACCTGCTGCTCGATGGTCGCCTTGATGGTGAGCGCGGCGGGCGCGACCGACACGGCCATCGTGCCGGTGACGGCGGTGTTACCCGTCTTCTGCAGGCTCAGCGTGCAGCTGCCCTCGCTGCGGGTGACGGTGAGAACATCATAGCCGGGAACGGTCCACATGGTAGTTTCAGCAAAGTGGGCATTTTCGCCTGTAAAGTAAACAACGGACTTATTGGTGAACGGCCTGCCGTTGAACGTGCCGCTGCTCAGGCTGTCGATGGGGTTGGTGACGGTGACATTGAAATCAACGTCCTGATCGGATTCCGTGCTATGGACGGTGCAGGTAACGGTTGTGCTGCCCACGGCAACGGGAGAGATCGTGGCGCTGTTGTCGCTGCCGGAAACGGTAGCGATAGCATCGCTGTCGCTGGTCCAGGTGAACGTCGCGCCGTCGGGAGCGCCGGTGACGCTGACGGACTGGCCTTCGCCGCCCAGCGTGAGCGAAACGGTGCTGCTCGGGCTGGCCGCGCAGCCGTTGTCTGCCCTTGCAGGCAGGACAACGAGACTCATGACCATGGTCAGAGTCAACAGCAAGGAGAGAAATTTCTTCATGTGATTTTCATCCTTTCGTTTGTTGGTGTGTGTCCCCGCGTGGGGAGCCTTCTCACGACCTGATTTTATCATGCTTTCAGGCTAAAAGAAATGGGAAAACAAAAAATTCATAAATTCTTCATCTTCCGGATCTCTTACCCTATATAGACGGAAGCGCGGACAGCTTTGTTCCGCGCTTCCATCATTTTTTCAAGAAAAATATTGCGCCAGAAAGACCGCCGCCGCAGCCTGCGCCAGCAGGATGGCAGGGATGCCGAAGCGGAAGTACCAGTGCCGCGTTTTGTGGCGGAAGACCAGCATTCCCAGCAGCGCGCCGGGGCTGCCGAGCAGCAGCGCGAGCGCAAAGAGCGTTTTTTCCGGCACGCGCCGCGCGCCCGGAATTTTTGCGCGGCGCTTGTCTGCGCCGTAAACGCAGAACGTCAGCAGATTGATCGCGGCGAGATAGACGATAAGATATCTCACTTTTCGAGCTTGCTGAGCTCCACGGCAGCCGCCGCGCCGAGGCGGGCGTTGTTGAACACGAGCTGGATGTTGGAATCCAGGCTGTCGCCGCCGGTGAGATCCTTGATCTTGGCAAGCAGGTACGGCGTGGTCGCCTTGCCGTGGATGCCGTCCTTCTTCGCGTCCTCCACGGCCTCGGCAATGGCCTTGTCGATGACCGCCTTATCCATGGAGTACTGCTCGGGAATGGGGTTGGTGACGAGCAGGCCGCCGCGCAGGCCCAGCTCGCGCTTGACGTGAAACGCCCTGGCAAGCTCGGCGGGCGTGTCCAGCTCATAGTCCACGCCAAAGCCGGAGGAGCGCGTGTAGAACGCGGGCAGCTCGCTCGTGCCGTAGCCGATGACGGTCACGCCGTGGGTCTCGAGGTATTCGAGCGTCAATCCGAGGTCAAGGATGGACTTTGCGCCCGCGCAGATGACCATGACGGAGGTGTTCGCCAGCTCCTCAAGGTCGGCGGAGATGTCGAACGTCTCCTGCGCGCCGCGATGCCCGCCGCCGATGCCGCCGGTGGCGAACACGCGGATGCCCGCCATGTCGGCGATCATCATCGTGGTGGTCACGGTACACGCGCCGTCCCTGCCCTGCGCGACGAGGATGGGCAGGTCGCGGCGGGAAGCCTTCGGGATGCCTGCGCCGGTCTTGCCGAGGTAGTCGATCTCTTCCTTGGAAAGGCCCGCCTTCAAGCGGCCGCCGATGATGGCGATGGTCGCGGGGACAGCGCCCGCGTCGCGGATGATTTGCTCGACCTTGAGCGCCGTTTCAACGTTCTGCGGGTAGGGCATACCGTGGGAGATGATGGTGGACTCCAGCGCCACAACGGGCTTGCCGGCAGCCAGCGCTTCGGCGACCTCGGGGGCGATATCCAGATATTTGTTCATTGTAAAATCCTCCTGTCAAAGTATAGTGAAATGATCACGTTTACCTTTTGAGGTAAGACTTTATTATGACGCGCGGGCGGGAAAAAGTCAACCGTGGAAAAGGCTTGAAATCGCACGGAAAGTAGCATATAATAAGCACATTATCCCGTGGAATTTACACAAATCCCGTGGAGACCGCCAAATAAGGAAGGAAAACGATTATGGAACGAGTAAAAATTGCCGCGATCTTCGCCGACAGCGAACGCTACGCCGGCGGGGACGTCACCGTCTGCGGCTGGGCGAAGACCATCCGCGATATGAAGACCTTCGGATTCATCGAGCTGAACGACGGCTCGTGCTTCCGCAATTTGCAGGTGGTGATGGACGCGAATGCTCTTTCCAATTATAAAGAGATCGCCGCGCAGAATGTCGGCGCGGCGCTGATCGTGCGCGGCACGGTCGTCCTCACGCCCGAGGCGAAGCAGCCGCTGGAGGTCAAGGCGGCGGAGATCACGGTCGAGGGCGCGTCCTCGCCGGACTATCCGCTGCAGAAAAAGCGCCACAGCGTGGAATATCTGCGCACCATCCAGCATCTGCGCCCGCGCACGAATCTCTTCTCCGCAGCGTTCCGCGTGCGCAGCGCGGCGGCCTACGCCGTGCATGAGTTCTTCCAGAGCCGCGGCTTCGTGTATGTCAACACGCCCATCATCACCGGCAGCGACTGCGAGGGCGCGGGCGAGATGTTCCAGGTCACAACGCTCGACCTTGAAAACCCGCCCCGCACCCCGGACGGTAAGGTCGATTACAGCAAGGACTTTTTCGGCAAGAAGACGAGCCTGACCGTTTCCGGCCAGCTCAACGCCGAGAACTTTGCCATGGCCTTCGGCGATGTGTACACGTTTGGCCCCACGTTCCGCGCCGAAAATTCCAACACCGCGCGCCACGCCGCCGAGTTCTGGATGATCGAGCCGGAGATGGCGTTCTGCGACCTCGACGGCGACCTTGAGGTCATGGAGGCGATGGTCAAGCACATCATCCGCCGCGTCATGGAGCGCTGCCCGGACGATCTGGCGTTTTTCAACAGTTTTGTTGACAAGGGCCTGCTGGAAAGATTGCAGCACGTTGCCGATTCCGATTTCGGCCGCGTGACCTACACCGAGGCGGTCAGGCTGCTGAAGGAGAGCGGTGTGAAGTTCGACTATCCCGTCGAATGGGGCATCGACCTACAGACCGAGCATGAGCGGTATCTCACCGAGCAGATTTTCAAGCGCCCTGTGTTCGTTACGGACTATCCGCAGGAGATCAAGGCGTTTTATATGCGCCTGAACGACGACGGCAAGACCGTTGCCGCGGCGGACTGCCTTGTTCCGGGCATCGGCGAGATCATCGGCGGCAGCCAGCGCGAGGAGCGCATCGAGCTGCTGGAAAAGCGCATCCGCGAGCTTGGCATGAATCCCGAGGACTACTGGTGGTACTGCGACCTGCGCCGCTACGGCTCCTGCCGTCACGCGGGCTTCGGCCTGGGCTTCGAGCGCATGGTGATGTATTTAACAGGCATCGGCAACATCCGCGATGTGGAGCTGCACCCCCGCACTGTGGGCAACGCAGACTTTTAATTCTACAAAAAACAAGGGACACGGTTAGACGGGTGTACGTAAGACAGTATTGCGCTAAGATTGACGAAGCTGCACGAAACCGCATGGAGCTGATCGTGCCGGAGCTGGCGAAGCGAAACGGCGTGACCGAGAAACTGAAAGCCGACACCAAATGGAATGGGTACGGCAGATGAACGCTTGCAAGGCACAGGCAGAGGAAATTGTGAAAATCGAATTGATTTACGATTGAGTGAGGAAGTCCGGGCAGAAAACTGTTCGGACTTTTCTCATATAGTCCAAAGTTGCGGTAGAATTGTTCACAAGTTTTATGGTATAATTTGAATGCGATAATTATGCAACAAATCGGAATTTGGCAAAGGGATGTGATTGTATGAAGAAGAAAAGCATAATTGTGATATGTGCTGTATTAGTAATTTCAGGTGTGGCAACAGTCCTTGTATTAACTGGAAATAGAGGAAATGTATCAAATGTTAAACGTGTTGTTGGTTACTCTGCACTCTATGGTGAAAATTCAATCAAGGAAGCATTTGATGTCATAGAGAAAAAATTTGCAAAAGATTTTGAAGGTTGCACACTTACTGAACTTCGCTATGACGAGGATGTTGAAAACAGATTTGCAGAAGAAATTGAGAAGTATCACAAAGAGAATAACCAAGAACTTATTGTAGTATTATCAACTTTTGATACAGACGAAAAAGGTGGAGATGGTGGATTCAATCCTAATGATACATACGTCAACTGGCAATGGTATTTAGTGAAAACGGCAGATAAAAAGAGTTGGGAAATAATCAATTGGGGTTACTAATCAATTTCCGGTTTGACGAACTGATAAAATCCCTTTAGAAACTAAAGGGCGCACTTCTATACTCTCCTGTCGGAAGTATCGTGCGTCCTGCGGAGCTTCTCTCTCCGTCAGCAGAAAAAAACGCTCAAGATTTTTCGCGTCTGCGGACGCGAACTGATGCGCAGCTTCTGGCTGCGGGAACCTTTTCCGCGCGTTTTGCGTCTAAACGGATATCCGAAAGAAACGAGGAGGACAGAAATGAAAAAGAAAGCTTACCTTCTGATAGCGTTCGCGCTGGCGCTCATGCTCGCGGGCTGCGGCGCGAAGAAGAGCATACCTGCCGAGCCGCCGGAGCTGACCGTGGCGAACGCGCAGGGCGCGAGCATTACGGCGATGGGCGGCAGCTACGACTGGGACTACGACCTTGGAAACGGCCAGCGCTCGGGCGCGATCGCCTGCGGTGCGCACCCGCTGGACGAGATGTACCGCGACAGCACGCCCGCGCTGGAGATGCCCATCGCGCTGTCGGCCTCGTCCTACTACACCGTGACGCTCGACTTCGGCGGATATGCGCCGCAGTCCGTCTCCCTGCGCTTCTGGAACGAGCAGTGCTGGGGCGACACGGAGGCGAAGCCCGAAAAGCTGTTTGCGGAACGGCAGGACAACGGGGCGTATACCGTTGAGCTGATCCCGAGCATCGGCGTCTTCGCTGTGGACGCCAGCTGGGACGCGGAGGACTACAAGGGTACGGCGACCTACACCTTCTGCACGAAGGCGGCGGGGAGCGAAGAGCTCCACCCGGGCGCGGTGCTCAGCATCGGCGAGAGCGAAGACATCCGCAAGATCGACATCTCGTGGCTCAGCGGCGGCGTGAGCGTTCAGGCTGTGGGGCAGACCTCGCAGATCACCGTGCAGGAGGACGCCACAGCGGAGCTGGCGGAGGACGAAAAGCTGGTTTGCACAGTCGATGGCGACACGCTGCGCATCCGCTTTATGAGCGATGCGAACAGGGACGGCTTTGAGGGCGAGAAATTCCTGACGGTCAGCCTGCCGTGGGAGCTGGTCAAGAACGCGCATTTTGAAGAGATCGACATCGAGACCGCCAGCGCCTACGCCTATGTGAGCGCCGACGCGCAGAAGATCGAGCTTTCAACGCTCAGCGGCGACGCGCGCGTGATGGGCGCGAGCTGCCCCGAGGTGGAGATCGAGACCACCAGCGGCAATGCCGGCGTGGTGGACGGCACGTGGGCGAAGGTCGATATCTCGACCGTCTCCGGCGCGATCGAGCTGGCGGGCGATGCGGACAGCGCCGTGATCGAGACCAAGAGCGGCAAGACGGATATTGCCGGCGCGCTCGGCGCGCTGGATTTTGCAAGCGTCAGCGGCGACCTGATCCTGTCCTCTGAGCGCGCGCTGCGGCTGGACGCGAAAACGGAGAGCGGCAGCATAGATCTCACGCTGCCGGAAAGCGACGGCTTTACCCTGACGCATGAGACCACGAGCGGCGCGCTGGAAACCGATCTGACCGGCCGCGAGGGGACCCTGATCGCCTGCGGCGACCATTTTACGCGCTACACCGTGCCTGCGCTGGACGGCGGCGGCACGAGCGAGCTGGAGATCCTGACTGTCAGCGGAGGGCTGACGATCAAAGCCTCCCGGTTCGGAAGCGATTGAATCGTATCAAAAAAGGAGAGCGGCGCAGCCGCTCTCCTTTTTTGTTCAGTTTTTTCCGGGGACGTCAATGTCCAGCCACGTCTGGTCGAAGCCGTAGGGAAGAAGCTCCCTGATATGAAGGTGCTTCTCTTCGCCGTTTTTGTTCAGGCACACGACCTCCATGTCGGGGCCGAACTCGTAGAGTACCTGGCGGCACGCGCCGCAGGGATAGCAGTAATCGTCGCTGCGGCCGGCGATGACGATGCGCTTAAAGCGCCGGTGGCCCTCGCTCACTGCCTTGAACGCCGCCGTGCGCTCGGCGCAGT
>ENA-OROD01003513-OROD01003513.1-human-gut-metagenome-genome-assembly--contig:-NODE-3513-length-10222-cov-7.314940_pt1 | contig 10222 bp, 8 predicted proteins | sample MGYA00242123_ERZ509038 | MGnify/ENA primary metagenome ERZ509038 (study PRJEB26280, sample SAMEA2338719) | human gut metagenome | biome: human gut; feature: human-associated habitat; material: faeces... | reverse complement strand
ACTGCACACGAGAACCTGTGTACCAGTTTTTTGTGCAGAAATTGAAAACTTCCCCTGATGTGGCTGAAAAACTAACTGACATCATAACTTACAATGGTGGTATCCCAACCGGATGCCCAACAAGTCAGATTATGGCTTTCTATGCTTATTCTGATATGTTTTCAGAAATCTCTGATCTGGCGAAGCAATGCGGTTGCAAATTCACTTTGTACGTGGATGACATGACTTTCTCTAGTAAAAAGCCTTTCTCTCCCAATCAGTTGAGACAAATGATTGATTGTGTACTGAGAAAATATGGTCACAAGCCTAAATACCGCAAAGTAAAGTATTACGGTCCGTCTGACTATAAACCAATTACAGGAACGGTGGTCACTCCTGAACAGTCCCTTGCTGTACCTAATGGGCTTCAAAACACCATATATGATGCGTTTCAGAAGGTAAAACCACTCATTGGCACTGAAGCCTGTTCTGAAGAAGATGCAAAACAAATTCTATCATTAAAAGGACAGATACAGGCTGCCCGCAATATCGAAGAAGTAAAGTTTCCTGAGATTAGACGGTTAACGAACCAGATCAAGGTGCCAGATGCTCAATCTGCATCAAAACAAAAAAGACAGATCCACAGATACAGCAAGAAAATCCGTGTAAAACAACGAGCAACTACAAATAATGCGGTGGGAGTGCCGCCTTTGGCTTAGACCGAGGGTGACGCTCCCGCTTCTTTTTTGTTTTAGTACTTAAAAATCGCTTGCAGCATAATGAATAGGGTATTTCTTGCCTTTCGGCGTATCTTGTTCTTCACAAACCAGATTATATATCTGGTCCTCTAAGTCCGACCAGGACATATCTTTACGAAAGCCTTTCGTATTATCAGCCCAAACATTTAAACAAAACATGGCGAATACCATTTCACAGCTACGGCGAGGAAATAGCCCCAAATATGATGAATAAAAATCTTTTGTATATTGATAGTGATGTGTATGAATAAAGTCTTTCCACTTCATTGGGATTTCTTCTTCATCAATAATATCAATAACAGAAATTTCTTCTAACTGCCGCTTTTGAGGATCACCCCATGCTTGTTTAAGAAGATTGACTGCACTTCTATCGCTGGATGGAGCACTGTATCCGAATATAGTAATCATAAAAGATTCATCAATTGCCTGTTGAACAGCCTCCCAGCAGTTATGTATATAAGCATCACTCTCGTAGTCTTTTTGAGCAACAGGATAGAGCAGTTTTGTCGGGGAAAGCTTTCTCTTGCAGATAGGACAATTTGCGGTTTTTATCCCAAATTCTCCATGTTCCTCACAATATCCCATTGCAACATTTCCGTGTAAGCAAAGAATATGAGGAAGATTATCAGTTATGCTGTAGCAACGGATATAGGCCTGCAATAATAAAGGGTCCCAATTAAAAGTTGCGATAACATCTTTCTCGGTCAAACTGAGAATGAGAAGATCATAAATTGTAGGTTCGTCAGTAAGTTCCAAAGATTCAAAGTACTGGTATAAGCGTTTTTCCAATTCCTCAGTTGCATATCTACATTCCGGTCTTGAATGTAACTCTGAATAAATATCCTCAAGATTGTTGCTTTGGGTTCTTAGCTCTATTCCATCCAAAACTTCTTGTAAGTTCAGATTCTCAATCAAACCATTCATAATAGAGGATTTTCTACCATTTTTATCTCCATTAGGAATTGCTGCTATTGTTGCGCCGGCTCCTAAAATTACTGTGTGTCGATTCATGTCACGCCTCCAATCATTGGTATAAACATATTATACTTAAATTTATGGGTTTTTCTACCCTACCCAAACAATGCTTTTTGCTCCAATTCGCATTGTTTCATTTGAGTCCGTTCTATCGACCTTTTTAGAAAATCCTCCACATTCCGACGCATGGCAGCATAAAAGAACACAATAAAGAATTCCCTAAAAAATTCAAGTTACTGCCCGAAAGTGAGAAACATATCACGGAACTGGATATGATTTCAAACGACTATATGAGGACAACATCTACTACAAAGGTATCGGACTTTTAGAAATGTCCAAAGTATTTGATAGCAGGCAAAAATGAAAGAAATGGCATAGCCGAAGCTATGCCGTTTCTCTTTCGCCTTAGAATGGTTTAGCTGAACCCACCTAAACGGCAGCACGCCCTTTTGTGCTTTATGTCACACGACTTCCCGGCCGATCATTTGACCGATGGTGTCCGCAGCCTGCACGCGCATGCTGGGCGTGGAGTGGACATAGGTGCTGAGCGTGAACCCCGCGCTGTAATGTCCGAGCATTTCGGAGAGTGTCCGCACGTCCACGCCATTTTTGAGTGCCAAGGTCGCGAATGTGTGTCTCATGTCATGAAATCTCACATGTTCTGCGCCGATGGCTTCCAGAATCCGGTCATGCATGGCGCGGAAGGATGCCGGATCGAGCATTTCTCCGGTTTTCGGGGATGGGAACATATAGGGATTATCCGGGTGCTTTTCGTGTTCTTCCACCAGAATCTGCACGGTGCTCTCCGGAAGTGTCAGCAAGCGCAGGGAGTTTTTCGTTTTTGGCTGGCTGACAACAAGCTGATGGTCGATGCGGCAGACGCTTTTGGTGACGGAAAGTGTTCGCTCCTTCACGTTCAGATCTTTCCAGAGCAGGGCCAGCAGTTCTCCCCGGCGCAGGCCGCTGGTCAGTTCCAGATAGAGCGGTGCAAACACGCCGCGCTGCTTCGCTTCGTGCAGATATGGCCCAATCAGCTCCTCCGGCAGCACTTTCATCTCTTTCCGCACCGTTTTCGGGGCTTTGCAGTTTGCTGCCGGATTGCTCAGAATGAGCTTTTCTGCGACGGCCTGATCGAGACTTTTCCGCAGGATGCCGAGGATGCCCTGTACGATGCGTGGGCTGAGCGTCGTTTCTTTCAGCGGAATGTGGCTGTAGTAGTGATTTCTGCCGTGCTCGCTCATCTCGTTGATCGCGCGCTGAATTTGAATGGTGCTCAGCTTTTCCAGCGGGCAGTCACCCAGCGCGGGAAAGAGATGGTTTTCCATGCAGTTGCGGTAGAACTGCTTCGTATTCGGGCGGATCTGCGGCTTGATAAACACCTCGTACCACAACGTCACCCATGTCTGAACGGTGTACTGCCCCGTGCGGGTCGGGTCAAGCTTCTGGCTTTCTTCGATCGCTGCTTTCAGCTTTTCTTTGACTTCTGCCTGCGTTTTTCCGAGAACATTTTTCGTGATGACCTTTCCGTCCTTGTCATACCCGGCGGTATATCGGCCCTCCCAGCGTCCGTCCTTCCGTTTGCGGATGCTGCCTTCGCCGTTGGCTCGCTTTTTGCTCATGTAAATTCCTCCTTTTCCGGTAGCTCACACAACTACCACAAGCACAGTGAAATAGCGAGTACTTTTTGCGCTCAGGCGCATTTTTGTTCTGTGGACTGCCGGTTCAGCCAGCCGAGAAAGTTTTCCCGCGAGACAACGATGCGTCTGCCGATCTGAAACGCCGGGAAATCTGCACTGTGGGCGAGCTTGTACGCTCCGGCTCTGGAAATGCCAAGGACGGCAGCAACATCTGTCATGTTCATCATCAGGGGCAATTCTTCCAGCGAGTGATACTGTTTCTGCTTCATTTGGTTTCCTTTCTCCCATTCTGGGGATCAAAATTTGTTTTTGAATGGCCGAAAAGAATTACCCGATCAGAAATCTATGTACTTGTAAAATTGCAGCAAGAGAGTTAACATCCGACAAACTGTTTGAGGAGGATCGCCGATGTTAACTGCCTGTTTGTCCATGACGCTTCAATTCCAACACCACCCGCAGCAGCCACATCAAAGAGCAGGGCGAGGGACGAAATAAAACCAAAAAGACCAGCAACAGCTTTGAGTTCACCTCCTTCTGGGCGGATGGGAACAACAAAGTCATTGCCGATCTGGTGGACTTCACGAAGACGTTTTTCGCCAAGCATACGCTTTTAAGCATCCTGACGCGCTACTGCGTGTTCACGTCGGAAAACCTGCTGCTCGTCATGCGCCCGTATCAGATCGCGGCAACGGAGCGAATTCTCAATCGCATCGAAGTCTCCACAACCTACAAGCAGTACGGCGGCATCGAGGCGGGCGGCTACATCTGGCATACGACGGGAAGCGGCAAGACGCTCACGTCGTTCAAGACCGCACAGCTGGCATCGAAGCTTCCGTATATCGACAAGGTGCTGTTCGTCGTAGACCGCAAAGACCTGGATTATCAGACGATGAAGGAATACGACCGCTTTGAAAAGGGTGCGGCGAACAGTAACACAAGCACCGCCGTTTTGCAGCGGCAGATGGAAGACCCCGACGCGCGGATCATCATCACGACGATCCAGAAGCTTGATATTTTTGTGCGCAAAAACAAAGGCCACGCGGCGTTCCGGCAGCATTTTGTCATCATTTTCGACGAATGTCACCGCAGCCAGTTCGGAGATATGCACCAGGCGATCACGAAAGCCTTTAAGAATTATCACCTGTTCGGCTTCACCGGCACGCCGATCTTCTCCGTCAACGCCGGGACGGGCAAAAATCCGGATCTTCGCACCACGCAGCAGGCGTTTGGCGATAAGCTCCACACCTACACGATCGTGGACGCGATCAACGACGGAAATGTCCTGCCGTTCCGCATCGACTATGTGAACACGGTCAAAGAAAAGGATGACGTGAAAGACTCGCAGGTTCGCGCCATCGACATTGAAAAGGCGATGGGCGCGCCGGAGCGCATTCGCGAGATCGTCCGCTACACGCTGGAGCATTTTGACCAGAAAACGAAGCGCAACAGCTTTTATACCCTCAAGGGTCAGCGTATGGCGGGCTTCAACTCCATCTTTGCCGTCAGCTCCATCCCGATGGCGATGAAATACTACACGGAGTTCAAGCGCCAGCTTGCCGAGCAGCACCGCGATCTGACCATTGCGACAATTTTCAGCTTTGCCGCGAATGAAGATGATCCGGAAGACGCGCTGCCGGAGGAAGGCTTCGAGACGGATGCGCTGGACAAGACCGCGCGCGATTTTCTGGACGCCGCCATTCAGGACTATAACCAGACCTTCCACGTCAATTTTGACACGTCGGCAGACAAGTTCCAGAATTACTACAAAGACCTGTCCCAGCGTGTCAAGGCGCGGGAGGTCGATCTGCTCATTGTGGTCAATATGTTCCTGACGGGCTTTGACGCGACAACACTCAATACGCTCTGGGTGGACAAGAATCTTAAAATGCACGGCCTCATTCAGGCGTTTTCCCGGACGAACCGGATTTTGAACTCCGTCAAGACCTACGGCAATATCGTCTGCTTCCGCAATCTGCAAAAAGCCACCGACGACGCGATCGCGCTTTTTGGCGACCGCGAAGCCAGCGGCGTTGTGCTGCTCAAGGGATATGATGTGTACTATGATGGCTATGAGGAAAATGGGAAAGCCGTTCCCGGTTACCGTGATTTGATTGACGAGCTATCAAGCGAGTTTCCGCTCGGCCAGCCGATCACCGGCGAGCAGAAGCAAAAGGATTTCATCAAGCTCTACGGCAATATCCTGCGGCTCAAAAATATCTTAAGCGCGTTTGACCAGTTTGCAGGGCACGAACTTCTCCCGGAGCGGGATTTTCAGGATTACCAGAGTGTGTATCTCGATCTATATCAGGCATACCGCCCGAAAACGGATGGGGACAAAGAGAATATCAACGATGATATTACCTTCGAGATCGAGCTCATCCGGCAGGTGGAGATCAACATTGATTATATCCTGATGCTGGTTATGAAGTACCACGAATCGAACTGCAAGGACAAAAGCATCCTCGGAACCATCGACCGGGCGATCGATTCCAGCATCCAGCTGCGCAGCAAGAAGGACCTGATCCACGGCTTTATCAACACCGTCAACGCCGCAACGGATGTTGACCGCGATTGGCAGAGTTATGTGCAGCAGCAAAAGCAGCAGGAGCTGGAGCAAATCATCGCGGAAGAGAAGCTGAAACCCACCGAAGCGCAGCGCTTCGTCGCCAACGCGTTCCGCGACGGCGCGCTCAAAACGACCGGCACGGATATTGACCAGATCCTGCCGCCCGTCTCCCGCTTTGGCGGCGGCAACCGCACGGAAAAGCAGAAAACGATCATCCAGCGGCTTGCGCAGTTTTTTGAAAAATACTTCGGGATTTAGTGGGTTCACGCCGACTTGCATTCCAGTACACTTTGGGGTATACTGCAAATAGAAAGACTAAAAGGGGAGGTGTCAATATGTGTACGCGCAATCAAGCGTTTGAGATTTTGAAGATCGTCTATCACGCCTGTGATCCAATTCTAGGGCACAGCATCCACGATGCAATTTTGTACGGATCCTATGCCCGCGGCGATTTTACCGCGGAGTCGGATATTGACATTCTCCTGACCGCAGATTTGACGCAGGAACAGATCGCATCGCAGCGGCGTGCGGTTTCTGGAGTAGCAAGCACACTCAGCCTTGACCACGACATCACGGTTTCTGTCCACGTTGTGCCGCTGGCACAGTTCCGGCGGTATGCGGATTTTCTGCCGTTCTATCAGAATGTGCTAAAGGAGGGGATTCGCTATGCTTCCTGAACAAGCTATTGAAATCTCCAAGGTTCGCTTTGACCACGCAAAGGAATGTCTGCGGGACGCAAAGTTGCTGCTTGCAGGCGAAAGCTACCGCAGTGCGGCAAACCGCGCATACTATGCGATTTTCCACGCGATGCGCGCCGTTCTTGCGCTTGACGGCGTAGATATGAAGCACCACAGCGGAATCATTTCCGAGTTCCGGAAACGGTATATCAAAACCAGCGTGTTTGACATCAGCTTGTCTGGGCTGATTTCTGAGCTTTCTGATGTCCGTGAGGGTAGTGATTACAACGATTTCTTCATCGTTTCCAAGGCGGACACCGCCGAGCAGGTGCAGTCGGCAGAGACGTTTTTGACGGCGGTAGAAACCTATCTGCGGACAAAATATTGAGTCTGTACGTCACCTGACCCAAACCGTGACCCAGACTGGGCAAAAACACGATGGACGCAATGGAAAGAATCCTATAAAAGCAGAATTTTTTCATCTAAAATATTTGCGTATTATAATTAAAATACAGTAAAACACGAACGGATAGCTCTTGACGTGCATGGGGTCACAGGTTCGAGTCCTGTACTGTCCACCATCTAGTAGAACCAAAAAAGATATCTACGCGAAAAACCCAGAAGTTTCAACGGCTTCCGGGTTTTTTTGCGCCCATTTTTTGAAGTTGGAAAAAAAGATATCAAAAAGGGTTTTGGCAAAATCAGTGGACTTGAACCTTTACCCACGCGATTTTGGGCCGCTTTTCCGGGAATTTTTCGGGAAAGCGGCTCTTTTTTGCTCTCGGCAAAATGTAGAATTTCGACCGGCGTTTTTGTTGGTCTTGCCGAACACTCACTCCAAGCACAGATACCAGCGCGTTAGCCAGTTGTGCGACGTTTCAGACGTTAAAACCGCAGGCAAGCCTCCACCCGTCCCAGGACGAAACCACGGCGTATTGGCGATGCTGGGACGCGAGAAAGCAAAGCACCCGCTGCAACGCAGCGGGTGGTCGCTTATCGGTTGGCTCTCAGCAGAGCATCGGTTTTTAATGTCACACCCATCATGTCCTTGTGGGCTTCGCGGGTGTCCCGGCAGAGCGGCGACAGGAAGGTCAATGCGTTCTGAATGCGGCTCAGATCAGACGCAGAGAGCGTCTTCTCGTGCAGATGGCGCAGCACCCGGCGATAGTGCTCATGTGTGATAAGGAAGCACAATCTGTGTAAAATTTTTTCTCGTTCCAGTCAGGGCGTATTTTGCTCTGGCTGGAACATTTTCTTTTGTGCCCCTATGCTGGCAAATCGAGCTTGCCGACGAAAGAGTAGTAGTATATTCAAAAAAAGTGCGGCCTTATACATTAGAACGATTTACATTTTACAAAAATGCGGATATAATTATTATGAATTAGTATGAAGCGAAAAACTTATGATGAGGGGCGCGCCCCTCATCCCGTGGGTACCCACGGGATGATACCACTCTGTAACCTGTGGACTTTACCCGCTGTGGTCAGGCGGACATGAACAAAATTTTGACCATCATACGAGGAGGATACACCATGAAAAAACGCATCGGAAGTCTGCTTCTTATTCTGGCATTATGTTTTACGCTGCTGCCCACGGCGGCGCTGGCGTCGGACGGCGCATGGGACGGCAGCACAGCGGCAGCGTTCGCAGGTGGAACAGGTACCGCAGAGGATCCTTATCAGATCGCTAACGGAGCACAGCTTGCATATCTTGCAAGCTCTGTGAATAGTGGAGAAACCTACACGGGGAAGAATTTTGTATTGACGGCCAACATAGACCTGAACGGGCTGCCTTGGACACCGATTGCAAATTCTTTTTCTGATGCACTGTTGGGGGGTTCGAATTATCGCATCTTTGCCGGTAATTTTGACGGTAACGGATATACCATCTCTAAGGTTTCCATTGGGTCTGAGACCACACCGTTTGAATCGGATGTATTTGGGTTGTTTGGCGCAACAGAGGGAAAAATCAGCAACTTGAATCTGGATACTGTTTCTATCCACGGTGTAGCAAAGATTACTTCGGGATATGTTATCGGCCCTGTCGGCGGTCTGGTTGGTTATTCGGCCGGATCCATTGAAAACTGTCATGTGACAGGTTTGACTATGGATATGAACGCACAGGACGGCGGTATTGCTGGTGCATACTGGATCGGCGGGCTTGTAGGTGCACTGGATGGAACGCAGCTCATCAACGAGTGCAGTGTATCCGGCAGCATTACGGAAAATACCGGTAAGGGGTCTATCGGCGGACTGATTGGTGAATTGGGAAAAGCAGCGAAAATCACATACAGCAGATCCGATGTGACGGTAAATGTGAAGGCGGATCCCCGTGGCGGTGCGGATGTCGGCGGATTTATCGGCAAAGGAAACGGCAAAACAGATGCAGAAACGGTTATACGAAATTGTTACGCCACGGGCAATGTTACCGGCGGCGCATATACAGGTGGCTTTGCCGGTGGCCTTTGGGGACTGAATATCAAAAACTGCTATGCGAGCGGCAATGTATCACAGGCTGCAGCTGCTATGGCCTCTTTTGTAGGTACCGATGCCTCTGACCAAGATTACTATGGTTCCATTACAAACTGCTTTGCAACCGGCAGCGTAACAGGCTCATCACCCTTTCAGTATGCCTTTGCAGAGCAGTCGTCTGCGACCAAGAGAAGCGAAATAACCAACTGCTATTTTGCAGAGGAAAACTCCGGTATTAAAAAACAGTACGAATCTGCAACTGAAAAGCCGCAGGATGAAATGAAAAACGAAGCTTTTGCAGCCTTACTGAATAAAGGCGACGACAGTAACGGATGGTCTTTTGTGAACGGACAGGTTCTTTGCGGTGCAGAACCGGCAGATTACAGTGCTGTGGAAGCAGCGATGGAAGCCATTCCCACTGATTTGACTGTCTATACCGACGAATCTGTTGCCGCATTGAATACGGCGGTAGACGGAGTTGCCAGGGGCAAAGCTTTTGTGAGTCAGGCTAATGTTAATGCAATGGCACAGGCTATCGAAGATGCGATTGCTGCCCTGCAATACAAGGGTGCCGACTACACCAAGGTCGACGAAGCCATTGCCAAGGCAAATGCACTGAACAAGGACAACTACAAGGATTTCTCCGGTGTGGAAGCTGCTGTCAAGGCTGTTGTCCGTGACAAGAGCATCACTGAACAGAGCGAAGTGGATGCAATGGCGAAAGCTATCGAGGATGCTATTGCGGCGCTGGAACAAAAGCCTTCCTCCGGTGGCGGCCCTTCTTCCGGCGTTTTCTTCCCGAGCTATCCCGTGACTATCCCCGGCAAAACGGAGAACGGCACCGTGACCGTCAGCACGAAAAATGCTACCAGCGGCAGCACCGTGACGATTACCGTCAAGCCGGACGACGGCTTCAAACTGGATGAACTCACCGTGATTGACAAGAACGGAAATGAGCTGAAACTGACCGACAAGGGTAACGGCAAATATACCTTTACCATGCCCGCCAGCAAGGTTGAAATCAATGCTTCCTTTGTCAAGAAAGTTGAGATAAGCCCGTTCAGTGATGTGTCCACCAGCGCTTATACTAATATCTTTTTAAAGAGATTGATAATTTATCACTGTTGATGTATAATGAAGATGGTGATGAGAAATGAAA
>ENA-OROD01003510-OROD01003510.1-human-gut-metagenome-genome-assembly--contig:-NODE-3510-length-10230-cov-4.746143_pt1 | contig 10230 bp, 5 predicted proteins | sample MGYA00242123_ERZ509038 | MGnify/ENA primary metagenome ERZ509038 (study PRJEB26280, sample SAMEA2338719) | human gut metagenome | biome: human gut; feature: human-associated habitat; material: faeces... | reverse complement strand
GCTCATTCCCATTGGGATCGTGGCCGCGGCAGGCGCGGGCGTCGGCGGCGCGCTGCTGGTGAAGCACAGAAAAGAAAACGCGGATGAGGAGGATACAGAATGAAAAAGATTTTGACTTTCGCACTTGCCGTCAGTATGATGGCATCCCTTGCGGCCAGTGCCTCGGCGCTGGAATACAGCATTGCCCCTCCGAAGGACTTTGACTTTGGCGGGGATACATCTATTGAGGTCATCCACACGGCGGACGGCGGCGCTATGAAAAACACCGACATGAGCAAAAATGCCGCGCTTATTCCGCCTGTTTTCGGTTCGGAGAGCATGAACGCCCTCCACACCGGCGAGTACCTCACGCCCAACCTTGCCCCCGGTGGTATTCCCGCGTCCGGCGCGGTCATTGGCGGCAGCGCCACCGGCGTTGTCACACCCGGCAGCACGGTGAATGGCGGCAGCGGCTATCAGCCCGCCGTGCTGTTCACAGAGGTGACGAGCGACCTCTACTACAAAAACGGCTCCCTCGGTAGATTGGAGATCCCCACGCTGGATCTGAGTGTCCGCATTTATCAGGGAACGGACAGCAAGACGCTTGCCAAGGGGATCGGGCACTTCGAGGACACCTCCATCTGGGACGGCAACGTCTGCCTCGCCGCCCATAACCGGGGTGCCAACAGCTACTTCGGCCAGATCCACACGCTGGACATTGGGGACAAAATTACCCTGACCACCAAGCTGGGCACCCGTACCTACAAGGTAACGGATGTCAGCAAGGTCAGCGAAACGGATCGCGGTGGTCTTGCGGATTCCGGCGAAAATATGCTGACGCTCTACACCTGCGTCCGCAACCAGCGGGACCAGCGCTGGTGCGTCACCGCAGCGGAGATTTGAATCTTTCTCCCTTTTGCCGAATCGGTTCTGTTCGACTTCTGCCCCTCACTTGTGATATGGTGAAGCTGCGAAGAAGATTTTCACACATACACAGTTAGAATGGAGGCAGAAAGATGAACGAGAGCAAAAATGTGAGAAAGAATGTCAGTATGATGCTCACCGGCATGGTGATCGGCGCGGCGCTGACCGGCGGCTCTATCGCAGTCGCGGCCGGGATCACGGCGGAACCTACCTGGCAGCCCATCTTTGTGGATGGTCAGCAGGTGGAAATGCAAGCCTACAACATTGCGGGACACAACTATGTGAAGCTGCGGGACATGGGCAAGCAGGTCGGTTTCAATGTGTATTGGAACGCCGGAGTCCAAATCGACACCGGGCATCCATACACGGGGATCGCCCCTGCCGCATCCGGTATCCGCGTCAGCAGCTACAAGGGCAGCACCCTCCGCCCCGGAGACCGCAGCGGCTTGAATATCAGTCCCAGCGCGGATATAAAAAGTGTGGTCTCCACGCAGCCCAATGTCATCCGCGTTGAGAATGCCTCCGGCCTCTGGACCGCTATCGCGGTCAGCAGCGGCACATCCGACGTGGTCGTGACCGATCAGCATGGCCAGACCTCCACTTTAACGCTGACGGTAGTTGACGGCAAGCAAGGCGCGAGCATTCCGGAATCCGGCGCCAGTCAGACAGACGCGGCACGGCAGGAGATCGTCCGGCTGGTCAATCAGGTGCGCCGGGAAAACGGTGTGCCGGAGCTGACGGTCAACGCGGCTCTGATGGACGCGGCGCAGCATTGCGCGTCCCTGCGTGTCACATACCACCAGAATAAGGTGGAGTGCGAGGCGGTAGCGGCCTCCGGGTATCCCCATGGATTTGGATCGAACATCACCGCGTTTGCAAATGTGCCCGCCTCTGAAACCGCAGGGCGGGCAGTGGAGAATTGGCGGAATTCTCCCGGCCACTTCCAGACGATGATAAACCCTGATTGCGACACCATCGGCGTCGGGATCTCAACTGATGAGGGTGGAACGATCTGCTTCCTGTTCGTCGGTGATCCCAACGCGCACAATCCCTACGCATAACCTATCCGCAACTCAATATGCTCACATGGCCTTCCAGCTTCATCGCCGGAAGGCCATTTCTTATGAGCAAATCTAAAAAGAAAGGTCAAATAACGATGAAAAAGACATGGCATTCATTGAAAAATCGCGTGACCGCGATGCTGCTGGCCCTGATCTGCGTTCTCGGCCTGCTCCCCACTGCCGCGCTTGCGGCGGGGGCCGACACCATCAAGTTAGAGCGGTTCGGCATGAGCGGCGTTTCCTATCAGTCTGCCAGCCTTGGCAGATGCACAATGCACCAGATGTATTACGGCGTGGCCGGAAAGACCTCCGTGGGCTTCTGCGGGACGAAGGGCGGCGGCATGGGCACCTCTCTGATCGGCCAGACCTGGGGCGATCCGAAGCCCGTCACCGATCCCACCGTCAAAATGATGATGGCCTATTACTACGCCCACTCCCTCGGCATCTTCACGGACAAGGCCCACGCCCTTGGCGTGGATGACATCTGGGATTCCGGTTATAGCTGGTACATGAACGCCTGGGTACAGGCCATCGTGTGGCGGTATAAGGACGGCTCCCTGGGTGATCCCGCCACCGCCTGCGCGGAGGAATTGATGTACGTCTGGAACTCGCTGAAGGGCGCGAGCTATACCAGCATCGACCAGACCTGCGACGGCGCCACATTCCGGGACCGGGCGAAATACATTCTGGATCTTGGCAAGCAGGATGTTTGGGGCGATTGCGACGTAAAAGAGTATTCCTTCACCGGCGCGGGCTCTGCCGCACACCCCGCCAGCACCGTCCAGAGCGTTATGATCGGCAGCCTTACCGTCACGAATGAGCAGTACAAGCTGGTGGTCAAGAAGGTAGACGCCACCAATCCCACCAAGGGCCTTGCCGGAGCGCGGTTCCATGTGGAATCCACCAATGGCTCCTTCTCCAAGGACATCGTCACCGGCGCGGATGGCACCTATACCTTCTCTCCCTTGGACGCCGGAACCTACGCCGTAACGGAAACGGCGGCTCCGAACGGCTACGAGATCGACAACGCGGGGCCCGAATATGTCGTCCTGCCGAACAACGGTAACAGCACCGTGACGATCACCTTTACAGACACCCCCACCGTCACCGCCACCGGTAAGATCCGCAAGGTGGACGCGGATGATCCTACCAGAGGTCTCGCGGGCGCGGTCATCAAGATCACCGGCGTGGATAACAATTTCACCGGCACCTATACCACCGGAGCGGGCGGCGCGCTCACGGATGTGCCTTGGGATAGCATGCCCATCGGCAGCTACATTGCCGAGGAAGTGACGCCGCCCAACGGGTACTCTCTGAGCAAGGACGCTGGCAAGGTCCGGCAGGAATTCTATTGGGACGGCAAAACGGACGTATCGCTCGTTTTTGAGAATGACGCGAAGGTAAAGATCCAGCTCATCAAGCTGACCGACGCCAACGCGCCCCTCCCCGGCGCGGTATTCCACGTCCTCCGGGACGGCCAGCTGATCGGCACGGAGGTCACGGACGCCTCCGGCAAGATCACCGTCCCCAATGTGACGGAGGGAATGTACGCCTTTGTGGAGGTCAGCGCCCCCGCCCCCTACGCCAAGCTGACCGCCCCCGTCTGCGCCCATGTGGATCAGGCCACTGTCGCTGGCGGCGGCACCGTGACCGTAACGGCCAAAGACCAGAAGCTCCCCAATCTGACGATCCAGAAGCTGGATAAGCAGACCAAGCAGCCCATCCCCGGCACGGTCTTTGAGATCAAGGGCATCCATTACGGCTATCATCAGGACGTCACCACCGGGCCGGACGGCAAGGCGGTTCTCACCGCGATCCCTGTTGACAGCTATGAGGTAAAGGAAACATCCGTCCCTGACCCCTATGTGGTGGGCGGCGAGACGATCCAGACCATTTACCTCGGCCCCGGCGACGATCAAAACCTCGTATTTGAAAACCTGAAAATGCCCCGGCTGACCGTCACCAAAATCGACGCGGAGGATTCCAAGCCCATCCCCGGCACCGTGTTCACCGTGGAGGGCATCGACAGTGATTTCTCCGCCGATTGGACCACCGGCGCGGACGGCACGGTGACGGATCGCGTCGCCCCCGGCAGTTACAAAATTACAGAAAAGTCTGTTCCCGCTCCGTACTACCTGCCCAGCAAAAACGCCGACCGGGAGCAGACCGTCAGCCTGAACGCCGGTGACGAGGTGAATGTCACTTTTCGGAATCGGAAAATGCCCCAGCTCACCATCTACAAGGAGGACAGCGTGGCTGGCGCGCCTGTGGAGGGAGCCAAGTTCCACATCACTTACACCAGCAGCGGCGAATCCGCCGAGGCTCCTGCCACGGTTGATTATGGAAATATCCTCACAGACGCCAAGGGCGAGATCCGGCTCCATGAGCAGGGCAAGCGGCTCTATCCCGGCGAGTACACCGTGACGGAAGTGGAACCCGCTCCCGGTTTCCAGATGAAGGAACCCTCCACCCAGAAGATCATCCTCCACGGCAGTGAGAGCAAGACCCTGACCTTCCAGAATACCCCGCTGAACGCCATCGTTGTCGAGAAGTACGACAGCGTGACCCATGAAGCGCTCCCCGGCTGCACCTTCCAGCTGCGGTTTTTGGGCGGCACCTCCGGCACCGGCGGCACGACCATCGGGCAGAAGGTCACCGGCAAGAACGGCACCGCCATCTGGACGGGGCTGAAAAGCGGCACCTATATCGTGGAGGAGGTTGACCCCGCCGATGGGTACTCCATCATCAACGCCTCGGAAACGATCTATCTGGCGGACAGCGGTGAGCAGAGTGTGGTCACCGTCCGCTTTGACAACGCCCCGGACGGCATCCTGCTGATCCGCAAGGTCTGTTCCGTGAACCCCAGCGTGACCCTCGCCAACGCGGAATTCAAGATCACCTACGCGGATGGTACGCTGATCGGAGACGCCAATGGCATCTTCCGGACGGATGAGCACGGCGAGATCCGTATCCCCGGCCTGAAACCCGGCAAGAGCGTCATTGTGACGGAAACGAAGGCTCCGGACGGCTATATCATTGATACCCAATCCCAGACCGTTCAGATCAAGGAGGGCCGCACGGTCAGCCTGACCTTCAAGAACCAGCCCAAGGGCAAGCTCATCATCCAGAAGCGGGACAGCGCCACGGGTCAGCCCCTTCCCGGCGCGGAGTTCCGGGTGACCACTGCCGCTGGCTGTGAGGTGGGGCTGGACGGCGTGATCGGCACCAGCACCCTGACGCAGAACGGTATCTTTACCACGGATGGGCAGGGCGAGATCACGATCACCAATCTGGCCCCCGGTGCTTATGTGCTGACTGAGATCAAGGCCCCGACAGGGTATGTGATGGATCGTGCGTCCACAAACGTGGTCATCGGCAAAAACGGCGATACACAGACTGTCATCGTGAAAAACTCCAAGGCCGGAACCCTGGTGATCGACAAGCGGGATTCCCTCACCGGGAAGCCCTTGCAGGGTGTGACCTTCAAGGTGACGACCTCTACCGGCGCGTTTGTACCCGCTGAAAACGGACAGATCAGCAGCAACGGCCTGTACTTCACCGACAAGGACGGCAAAATCACCATCCATGGTGTGGTGGGGACGCTGGTGGTGACGGAAACGGCCACCATTCCCGGCTACACCATCGACGAGGCCAGCCGCACCCAGACCGTGGTAGTCAATCCCAATGACACCCAGACGCTGCATTTCACCAACACGCCCAGCACCACCCTTGTGATCGAAAAGTATATCGAGGGCACTACAACGCCGCTGAAGGGCGTCACCTTCCTGGTGACGGACTCTAATGGCGGCGCCGTAGGCAGAAGCAATGGCGAATACATTACCGACGAAAATGGCCGCATCGTCATTGACGGTCTGGAACCGGGCCTGACGGTCACCGCGCGGGAGGTCAAGGCACTGGAGGGCTATGTGCTGGACACCAGTCCCAAGAGCATCCTTATCAAAGAGGGAGAAGTGCAGACCCTGCGGTTCTACAACGAAAAATGCGGGACCCTTGTCATTCAGAAGAAGGACAGCGTGACCGGCAAGCCCCTGGCCGGGGTGGAGTTCCAGCTTACCTACGGCGACGGCAGCTATGTGGACAATGCCAACGGACACCTTTCCAGCAAGGGTCTCTACACCACCGATGCCAACGGTGAGATCCGTATCACCGGCATCGTGGGCACTATCATGGTAAAAGAAACCCGGCCGCTGGATGGATATACCATCGTTCCCGGATATGAGTCTCAGACGGTGGTGGTAAATCCGGATGATATGCAGACGCTGACATTTTATAACGCGCCCGACGGAAATGTGGAGCTGATCAAAGTCAACGAGGATGACAAGTCTGAGTGCATCCCCAACACCACGTTTGAGATCCGTCGTATGGACGATGCCCTGGTTGATACCGTGACCACTGATAAAAATGGAAGTGTCCGGCTTCAACTGGATGCCGGTGATTACTATGCCGAGGAAATTGAAGCGGCAGATGGGTTCATGCTGGACGATACGCCCCACTATTTCACCGTGGAGAATGGGAAAAACACCACTGTGACCATTATGAACAAAGCGTTCTCAAGAATCATCATCCACAAAATCGACAGCCGCACGGAGGAGGGCATCTATGGCACGAAGTTCCTGCTGTACGACGCCAACAAGAACCCTCTGGGCGAGTACACCAGCGACAATGAAGGTTACGTCTACATCGAGATCCCTGACGGTCTGAGCGGCCGGATGTACCTGCGCGAACTGGAGGCAGCGGAGGGCTACATCCTGGATAAGGAGTATAAGACCGTCTACGTCAAGCCAGGCAAGACCGTGGAGATTGAGTGGGAGAACACCGCAGTAACCGGTCAAATCCAGGTCTACAAGTACTCCGCTGAGTACAATGAGATCACCGGAACTGCTCCCGGCACACCACTGAAGGGTGCTGTCTATGAGATTATCAATGCCCGCAGCGGCAAAGTTGTAGACTACATTACCACCGATGCCCGCGGCGTGGCTGCCAGCAAGCCCTTGCCTCTGACCCGTTATCAGATTAGAGAGGTCTCTGCGCCCGCCTACTGGCAGGTGTCTTCCGAAGTGTTTGATGTGACGCTGGAGTACGCCGGCCAGATCATCAAACTCTCGGCCTATGACAAGACTGCTGAGCTGGGGGTTACCATCACCAAACGCGGCAACGCTTCTGTTCTGGCCGGAACCCAGATGCGCTACGATATTACCGTCGCCAACACCTCCAATGTGGATCTGGAGAGCTTCTTCTGGCACGACCGTATCCCCACCGATGTAGCCCGGGCCACTACGCTCACCACCGGCACCTACAGTGCACGGCTCAACTACCGTATTCTCTACAAGACCAATTACACGGCCAATTATCAGGTGCTTGCTTCCAATCTTCTGACCAGCAACAACTATTCCTTTGCTCTGAACGCTATCCCCGTGCAGGCGGGTGAGTTCATTACCGACGTCTACTTTGACTTTGGTAAGGTGCCTGTTGGCTTCCAGAGCATTGCCAATCCTACGTTGAGCGTTATGGTCAACGGGAATGCCGTCAACGGTTACTACATGACCAACCGCGCCGATGTGGGCGGCAAGTATCAGGGTACCTGGCAGACAGCCAACGCAAGCTGGGTGACGATCATTCGACGCTACGGTACCACACCTACACTCCCCAAAACCGGATATTGATCCAAACTGTGAAATCCCATAACAACTGACTATCGGCCTGTGCAGGGTGCCTCTAAGGCATCCTGCGCAGGCCCTTTACATTAAGGAGGAGATATTTCGTGGAAAAAGTTCGAGTTCGTCTGGTTTTAACTGAGCACACCGCCAAGAAACAGGAGACCTCCCACGGTGCCCACTTCCGGGATTTTGTCCAGATCATGCTCTGTCATGCATGGATCATCGGTATGCTGGAAGCGGAGTTGTGGAGTGATATTCCCGATATTGCGGAAGCGTCGGCACTGCATGACATCGGGAAAAACGTAATGCCGCCAAGACTGGTCAATAAGAAAGATGAACTGACCAACGAAGATCATAAAGAAATGGAACAGCACACGATTCTGGGTGCTCTGTGCGTTGATCAGATCATCCCTGAACTGAGGGGTGAGGATGTATATGATTATGCGCAGAAGATCTGCTTTCACCATCATGAACGCATCAATGGACGCGGTTACCCCCTGGGACTTTGCGGCGATGAGATACCGACCTATGTGCAGATCGTGAGCCTCGCCGATGTATATGATGCTCTGCGCAGTGATCGCAGTTACCGCAAGGCGATCCCACCCGAAAAAGCAGCAAGAATGATTTACGACGAGGAGTGCGGAGCCTTTGATCCAGATCTGTTCGACGCCTTTGAGCCGCATCTGGAGGAATTTCGGAAGATGTCTCTGATGCTGACTGATGACCCGCACAGGATGGAGTCAATCCAACAAAGAAATATTCGCAAAGATTCAAGGAGATAAGAGCACGGCTCTGTCCCCTCTCTCTATATATGAAGGAGGAACCCATGAAAAAACTATACCGGCTTTACGTTTCTTGTCTCATGCTTATGCTGCTTATTACGGTGCTGACCGTTCCCGCACTCGCGGTGGATGATATGTGGACGGTTGCCAACAGCATCATCGTGGATGTTTACAGCAAGATTGCGGGTATCAGCACGGTGTTGGCCGGTTTGATGTCTGCCGTGGCTGTAGTTGGCGCAAAGCTCTCCAATAACCAGCACAAGGTCGATCAGGCTTGGGACTGGCTCAAGCGCATCTGGATCGCCTGGGCCATCATCAACGGCATTGGCGCATTCATTGCCTATGTTGCACCCTTGTTCAGCGGCCTTGCAACGCTGACCCCGTAATGCGGACAGCACTCCGGCTCAAAGGAGGTGTCCACATTGCTTGAGCTGATTTTTCAAGGCTTTATGGAGTGGGCCTACGGCCTGACTCTGGAATGCTGGCAATATTTTTCGTCCGCCCTGCTGGACATCATGAGCATGGATTTTGCCTACCTAAAGACCCACGTACCTGTCATCGACGATATCATGCAGGTGCTTATGGCTGTGGGCTGGGCGCTGCTGATCGGCAATCTGGTTTTTCAAGCACTGAAAAGCATGGCGTCTGGCCTCGGCTTCGAGGGCGAAGATCCCAAGCTGCTTTTTACTCGCACCTTCATTTTTTCGTTTTTGCTGCTGGCAAGCCCGCAGATTTGCGACATTGGCCTGAGCATGACCTCAAGGATTATTGACTTGCTGCAGATACCCAATGCTGTCAACGTGCAGCTGGTAGATGAGAGTGTGTTTGGTTCCTTGACGGCGGCGTGGCTGCTGGTCATCATATTTGGCGTTATCATCATGTTCAAGGTTTTCAAGCTGCTGCTGGAGATTGCGGAGCGGTATGTGATTCTCGCCATGCTGACCATCACAGCGCCGCTGGCCTTTTCCATGGGCGGGAGCAAAAGCACGTCAGAAATTTTCACAGGCTGGTGCCGGATGTTTGGCAGTATGTGCCTGCTGATGGTGACCAACGTGATCTTTTTCAAAATGCTTTTGTCTGTTCTCTCTACTGTGCCGAGCGGTCTGGATGTTCTGCCCTGGATGGTGCTGATCCTGACGATCGTAAAGGTCGCACGGAAGGCAGACGCCATCGTGACCCGCATTGGCTTGAATCCTGCCATCACTGGCGACTCTCTCGGCAGAGTGTTCCCCGGTGCGCTGACTTACATGGTCGTGCGCCCCCCAGCCTCTCAGATCACAAAGGCTGTGGGTAAAAGCGCAGGCTCGTCTGGCAAAGGTGCAGGTGGTGTTGGCAGGGGCAAATCTCCCGGCACGCCTCCTGGTGGTTCGGGCGGCCCCCGTATGGGCGGTCCTGTGGGTGGACGCAGCGGCGGTGCCGGATCGGCCAACTACGCACAGCAAAGTACATCCCAGCAGACCACAACGCAGCAGAACACTTCTCGGCAAAGCGGTTCTCAGCAGACTGCCACGCACCAGGGTGCTGCCTATCAGAGCAGCACCATACAAGCAGGCAGCCGGCAGTCAATCACGCAGGAACATACCACATCCTCTATGTATCAGGGCGGCTCCCAGGTGGGACAGACAGCTCGTCCGGGAGCACAGAGCAGAAAGAGTTCCGTCCCTCCCGGTACCCGGTGCTCTCCCACTCATGTGAGATCCGCGTCGTCAACGCCGCCCGTCGGTGCTCAGTCTGTTGCAGGCAGACCCGGCGCGGCAGGAAGATCGGTAGCGGCGGCTGGAGTGGCTGGAATGACAGGTGCAGCCG
>ENA-OROD01003503-OROD01003503.1-human-gut-metagenome-genome-assembly--contig:-NODE-3503-length-10244-cov-2.774953_pt1 | contig 10244 bp, 6 predicted proteins | sample MGYA00242123_ERZ509038 | MGnify/ENA primary metagenome ERZ509038 (study PRJEB26280, sample SAMEA2338719) | human gut metagenome | biome: human gut; feature: human-associated habitat; material: faeces... | reverse complement strand
CCGCATGATGAGCTTGCCGTTTTCGACCGCATGGCCGAACTCGTCCGGAATCTCGATCTCGACACGCTGCGTCTCCGCATCCGCGGTCGTCACCTTCGCCTCCAGCGTGAAGGGAACCTCCCAGTCTACGGTGAAATTGCGCAGCGTCACGCCGTGCGAATCCTCGATCAGAAACGGGATGATCCGGCCGTGGAAAATGAATTCCGAGCCGCCGCCGTCGATCTCGATGTTCCGCCGTCCCGTCAGCGGGAATGCGAAATGGCGGTATCCGTTGTCGTGGTTGGTGATGCAGTGGTATTTTCCGGCGGCGAATTCCGGCCGGAAATGGTAGGTGCCTTCGGGAAATACCAGTTTTACCGGCTTGTCTGCCGGGATGCTTTCGAGCAGGGTGTAGACGAACGGAGTCATGTCCTGCGTGTCGTACCTGCCTTTGTAGTCCGCGATATCGATTACTCCGGTTCGGGCGGATGCCGTACCGCAGACCATACTCACGAGGAGTATGACCGTTCCCAAGCGTGGTTTCATGCGCATGGCTATTTCTTTATGTTGTTCTTTTCCCAGACCGGCGCACCCGTGTCGGCGCCGTACCGTTCTCCGTGGCTGCGCGTCACCTCTTTTGAGTTTTCGACCTCGTTGTCCGACATTTTCAGTCCGTCCACCGACGTGACTGCGATTGCCGGGCAGGGGCAGCCGGTCACCTTGTTCTTCTGGACGGTGATGTTTATGAATGCGCCCGGTTCCGCGACCTTCGCGTCGCCCGTGATGTAGAAGAGCGACAGCGCTCCGGGAGGTATGCGCGGATTGCCGCGTTCGAACATGCACTCCTCGATCGTATTGCCGACGATCTGCACGTTCGAGGAGAAGCCGCCTCCCATCCATTCGATTTCGGGCGACATGAGGATTCCCTGCATGGCGCATCCGGTTATCCTGTTCGACGCCACCACTCCGTCGATGCCCTTGATCAGGATTCCGCGCGAGCGTACGTGACCCACTTCGTTGTCTTTGACGAGGAATCCGCTGCCGACGGCGTCGGCGTTGAAAACCACGTCGCCGGGGCCGATTTCGAACGGCATCTGCTTCACCTTGAGCCGGAATCCGAGCTTGTAGGAGGCTTTTGACAGCAGCGAGGGATAACCCGTCGTCACGGCGTTGCGCTGCTCTTCGGTCGGGTCGAAGCGGCTGACTGAAACCAGCCGGAGTTCGCCTTTGCGTTTCCCGTCGTAACCGACCACGACCAGTCTGTCGCCGCGCCGGAATACGGGGTGGGTTTCGCGCGTCACCAAGTCGATCGTACCCTTCGCGGCGTCGGCCGATCCGACCGGGAACGAGCGTCCGCAGACGATGATGCAGTCGTCGCCGTTGTGGCCTACCTTGCACCCCGTGACGGTCGGGCCTTTCCGTGCCTGACTGCTGTGGATGCCGTCGGCGTTGCCCGAACGCAGGCGGGGCCTGATGCCCTGCGGCATGGGGCCTCGGTCTACGACGCAGTTTCTGTACTCGTTGGCGTAGCCCTCCTTCTCGAAAAACGAGAAGGTGTTGGACCCGTATACCGTGACGTTTTCGAGTTTGGTGTTGTAGCACTTGTTGAGCATGACGGTATGGACGCCGGCGTTCGGCTTGTCGGTCTTGACGTCCATGACCACCAGATCCCCGACCTGCTCGCCTGCGCTCCACGTTCCGTTCTTGACGGCCCGGAAGAGGTTGTGACCGAGCTGTTTGAGTGCGGAGTAGTTGCTCGTGTAGGTGGTGATGCTGTTGCGCTTGAGCAGGCGTGTCTGCGGATCGTAGAACTGCACGCGGTTGGCGGCCAGACCGGTTACGGGATACCCCTCGTCGATCCGGACGTCGAACCAGCTTCCGTCTTCGGCTACGGCCGTAATCTCGCCCTGCGTAAAGCAGAGCGGATCGTAGTCGATGGTCAGGTCGCGCAGCTCCACCCGCACGCAGTTGTAAAAGCTGAACGCCTGCTCCTGATTGTTGCAGATGACCGTCGATCCGTTGCCGTTGATGTGGACGTCGGTCAGGTTGTGGAACTTGTACGGCCCGTTGCTGCGCACGTCGAGCGTGTAGGTGCCTTTGGGTATTTCGATGAGGTTCCGGCCTTTCTGCCGGTCGAGGACCTCGTGAAGATCGGGATGATTCTGCGCCGCCGCGGATGCCGCGAGACATGCGGCGGCACAGAAAACAGTCAGTTTTTTCATCTCAACAGGGTTCGTTGTCGGAGTTCGTCCGCAGGAATCGTCAGATCGTCTGCGTGTACCCCGGATTCTGGCTCAGGTTTTTGTTCACTTCGCGTTCGCGCTTGGGCACCGGCATCCAGATCTTGTACGGTTTGTAATTGTTCTTGATCGGCTCCATCTGCGGGGCGAAGTAGTAGTATTTGTTGCCGGCGTCGTTGACGGTTTTCATGTTGCCGATGACCTCCGTCATTTTGCCCGTGCGGATCAGGTCGATGCGTCGCCACCCCTCGACGCAGAGTTCGCGCGAACGTTCGTCGAGCAGCTCTTCCATGAAGTCGGTCTTGTAGTAGGCCGAATTCATGGCGTTGAGCGCCGATTCGTCCAGTTTGCCGTCCGTATCGGTGCAGGCGCGTTCGCGCACCTCCTCGACCAGTTCGCGCGCAAGGGATTCGTCGCCCGTCTTGTAAAGCGCTTCGGCGTACAGCAGAACGATGTCGGCGAAGCGGAGCATCGGGAAGTCGATGTTGCTTGCCCACGTCGGAATGCCCTGCGACGTTCTGGCCGCGGGGTCCGATTGGCGGAATTTGCCGTGGCAGAGGTTGGCGCCCGATGCGTAAAGCGCCACGGGACTGAAATATTTGGCTCCGTGTAGTCGGTGACGTTGTTGCCCAGACTGCCGCAGAGGTTCCAGCCCATGCGGCTGTCCTCGGTCACGTATTTGTCCGACAGCTCGCCCGTCGGGCGTATCCAGCCGTAACCGCCTCCGTTGGTACCGACGTTGCCCTGCGGCCCGGCCCAGTAGGCGAAGAGGAAATATTCGTTCGAGCCGCCCGCTCCGGTCTGTACGACCATCATGCACTCCTCTTTCTGACTGCTTTTGGTGTCGGCCAGAAAGTTGTAGTGGTAGGGCTTGATGAGCTTGTAGCCGCTGTGTGCGTAAATATCTTCGGCGATGGCCGCGGCTTTCTGCCAGCACGCTTCGGCATCGACCCAGTCGAAACTGTTGGTCGGCGAGCCGAGTTCCTGCCCTACGCGGTTCTCCTTGCAGGAGGCCAGATAGGTATACATCTTGAGCAGATAGCCGCCCGCGGTCCATTTGTTGACGCGGCCGTTTACGTTCGAATTGCGGTCGGGAAGCTCCTTGTAGGCTTTGTCGAGGTCTTCCTCGATGCAGGCGTAAACCTTGTCGAGCGGTTCGCGCGGAGCCTCGGCCGACGAGTTGGGCGTATTGGGCAGGGGCACTTCGCCCCAGAGCCACGCCTGATAGAGCCGGTAAAGGCCGCGCAGCAGCTTCGCTTCGTTGACGATCTCGTCGCGGCGTTTGGGATCCATGTCGATGGCCGGCACTTTCTGGATGATGTGGTTGGCTCGGTCGATGCCGACGAAGAGTCCGAACCATGCCATCGAGACGAAATCGGCCTCTTCGTTGTAACCGCAGCTGGCGATGATCTGATGGTGCGGGTCGCTGATGCCGTTGGGGGCGATCTCGTCGCCGAGCATCATCAGGTAGTGCATGCCGCGTCCCCAGAGGGGTTGGTTGCCGGTTCCCTGAATCGCACCTGCGTTGAGTATGTCGTATACGCCCGTGAGGGCCAGTTCCGCATTCGCGGCGGTGGTGTAGAGGTCGTCGCCCGAAACGAACGAATAGGTCTTCTCGTCGAGGAAACTGGTGCAGCCCGCCGTCGCCGTGCAGAGCAGGAGCGCAGCCGTGTATTTTAGTGCTTTCGAATAGAACGTTTTCATATTCATATCGCTGTTTTAGTATTTGATTGAAAATCCGAAGAATACGGACCGTGCGCGCGGGTAGTTGGTGTAGTCCAGTCCGGGAATCAGGCGGTTCCAGAACGATACTTCCGGGTCATAGCCCGAATAGCCCGTGCAGGTGAAGAGGTTTTCGGCCGTGACGTAAACCCGCAGGTGGGAGAGTCCTATTTTGCGCGTGATGTGCGTGGGCAGCGTATAGCCCACCGTCAGGTTTTTCAGGCGGAGGTAGGAGCCGTCCTCGACGTAGTAGCTCGACATTTCGGTCTTGCCCTCGCCGTTGAGCGACGGATACCTGTTGCCCGGACGCTCCTCCGTCCAGCGGTTGCGCCAGTAGTCCGTCGAGACGTTGTTGTAGCCCACGAAACCCTCGTAGCGGTAGCGGCCGATGTTGATGATGTCGTTGCCGTAGGACCACTGGAACATGAAGCTGAGGTCGAAATTCTTGAACGTAAAGCTGTTGGTCATGCCGCCGAAGTGCTTCGGGTCGCTGTTCGCAATGACCGTCTTGTCATTGTTCGGGTCGATGACGTTGTCGTTGCCCGCGATGTCCTTGAACTTCATGTCGCCCGGCTTCACGGTGATTCCCGCGAACGACGGCACGCCCTCTTTCAGGTTGCCCCGCTCGTCGAAGTCGGATTGCTGGTAAATGCCGTCGAAGACGTATCCCCAGCCCGAACCGATCGGGTGTCCCACCATGACGCGGCCTACTTCGGTGATATGTCCGCCGGCGACCTTGACCGGGATCGAGCTGACGTCGCCCAGCGATACGACCTTGTTGCGGTTGAGGTTGAAGTTCAGGCTCGTAGACCATGTGAAGTTGCGTTTCTGGATATTGACCGTGTTGATCGTAAGTTCGAAACCCTTATTGTCCACCTGTCCGATGTTCTGCCACTGACGGTAGGAGCCGATCTGGCTGGGAACGTCGGCATGCAGGAGCATGTCCTTGGTCTTTTTGTAGTAAACGTCGGCCTCGATGCTCAGACGGTTGCGGAACATGCTGATGTCCAGACCTCCGTTGAGCTGGTAGGTCGTCTCCCACTTGAGGTCGGGATTCGATATCTCCGAAGGCGACAGGCCCAGCTGCACGGAGTTGTTGTCGCCCGAATAGTAGGTCTTGTCGGTACGGCTCAGCGACTGATAGGCCGGAATGCGGTCGTTACCCGTCACGCCGTAGCTGAGCCGCAGTTTCATGTCGCTGAAAATCTTCTGCTGCTTCATGAACTCCTCCTTGCCGATGCTCCATGCGAAGGCGGCCGAGGGGAAGTAGCCGTACTTGTTGTTCTTGCCGAATTTGGACGAACCGTCGCGGCGGATCGAAGCCGTGAAGATATACTTTTCGGCAAGGGTGTAATTCAGGCGCAGGAATTCCGATTCGGAGGTGTTGCGTTCGCGGTTGGTCTGTACGTTTTCGGGGAATACGGAACCCTGACCGATGTCGAACGCCCCGTTGAAGCTCTGGTTTTCGAATCCTTCGGCGCGGGTGCTGAGACGCGTGGCGGTGTAGCCGCGCAGTTCGAATCCCAGTACGGCGTTGAAATAGTGCTTGCCGCGCGAGATGGCGTAGGTCAGCGTGTTGGAGGTCTGCCACGATTCGGCGCCGCTCTCCGCGACGACGGCCATGCCGTTCTTGGAGTACCCCCACGATGTCGTCGAGGGATACCACTCCTCGGTCTTCGAATTCAGGATCGTGCCGCCGCCACTGATACGCAGCGTCAGGTTCTTGAGGATCTTGTATTTGAGGTAGAGGTCTCCGATCGTACGGTTCTGGGTGGAAGCCTTGTAGGAGTCGTTGATGAAGGTGATGGGGTTGGTCAGATTGTAGTTTTCGGGGTTGGACGCTTCGTCATCGTCCTCGCTCAGGAAGATCGGCTTGTAGAGGACGAAGCTCTGCACCAGTCCGTTGTACGAGTTGGCGCCCGCATTGGTGACGGCTCCCTTGGTCACGATGTGGGAGAAGTTGATCGTGCCGCCGATGGTGAACCGCTTGCTGAGGTCGCTGTCGAAACGGATGCGACCCGTGAAACGTTCCATCTGGTTCTTCTTGACGATGCCCTCCTGATTGAGGTAGCCTGCCGAAGCGGCCACCTTGGTCTTCGCGCTGCCGCCTGAAGCGACGCCGATGTTGTAGCTCTGGATGATGCCCGTGCGCATGACCTCCTCCTGCCAGTTGCGGCTGCGGTAGTCGGAGAAGTCCCTCACCCGGTCGGGCAGACCGTCGCCGTTGGTGTCGATACCCCACGCATCGCTGGTCGGGAACTTGGCGAAACGGTAGTCCGCGAACTCCTGTCCCTGAAGCACGTCGATCGTATTCGACATCCGGGCCAGACCGACGCTCATGTCGAAATCGACGGAGGCCTTTTCGCCGCGCCCGCTTTTGGTCGTGATGATCACGACGCCGTTGGCTCCGCGCGATCCGTAAATGGCCGTCGCCGACGCATCCTTGAGGACGCTGATCGACTCGATGTCCGACGGGTTGATGCCCGCCAGCGGATTGTAGCGCACGTTGGCCGAAGTGTAGCTGCTCGTGGCTACTTCGTCGGCGTTGATGTCGATCTGCACGTCGTCGATGATATACAGCGGCTGCGTTCCTGCGTTGATCGAGTTGCCGCCGCGGATCGTAATGTCGATGCCCGCGCCGGGTTCGCCCGAACTGGAGCTGACCTGCACGCCTGCCATGCGGCCTTGGAGCGCATCCATAAAGCTCGTGCCCTTTGATTTGGTGATCTCGGACGTGCTCAGCACGCCCAGCGAGCCGGCGACGTTTTTCTTCTGGGCGTCGCCGTAGCCGATCTGCACGACGACGTTCTCGATCTGGGTCACATCCTGCTGCAGCTCGACCCGCAGATCGGTGCTGCTGCCGACCATGATGTTCTGCGGCACCATGCCGATAAACGAGAAGGTCAGGACGGACTGGTGGTTTTTGACGCTTATGGCGAAGCGGCCTTGGGTGTCGGTCGTGGTTCCGCTGGTGGTTCCCTGCTCGATCACGCTCGCGCCGGCCATCGGTTCGCCGGTCGCGGCGTCCAGCACGGTGCCCGTTACTCGAAGCTGGGCATAGACGCTGCCGCACGTAAACAGGGCCGATAATAGTAAAAGTAGTACACTTTTCTTCATGGTTATATTCGGGTTGGTTTTTACTGGATGGTATGTCGTGGGTCCGTTGCCCCGGAGCCGCCCGTGTCCGGGACGGCTCCGGGAGATGCCGGACACGGAATTATCTCATTTCGGCGGACGCCTTGTCGAGCGGAGTGTGGCGGATGCACCGCACCGAGTAGGCGTTGGTGCGCTGGTAGTTGTTCAGGTATACGCTGGTGCCGTTGAGCATGATGAAACGCGCCGCATTGGTGAAGATGTTGCCTGCGCCGGCGATGATGGGCATGTTCGTCCAGTAGACGCCGCGGCCTCCCGATACGGTCCCTCCGACGACGGCCTGTCCTGCCCACGGCATCTTGAGCGGGCTTCGGGCGAATACGGCGGCCAGATCGGTCACCTTGTAGGAGGTGTCGCCGTAGACCATCGTTTCGAGTCCGGTGACGGCTTTGGCCATTTCGATGAATTCGTTCACCGTCGGTACGCGGTAGCCCGGAGGGCAGGGGTTGTTGTCCTGCGTGGCGGCATCGAGCGGCGCCGCATACGTCTTGTCCTCGAAGCGGCCGCCCCAGAGTCCGTCCCGGTTCGACGTGTCGTCGCGCGCCCAGTCGTGGGGTTCCTTGTTGGTCGGCATGAAACCTTCCCGGCCCGACTCCCGGCGGTCGGCGGTAGGGGTGTTCAGCGGTGCGAGGGCGTTGACGAACGAACCTGCCGTGGCCGATGTCCATTTGGTCTTTTCGTGTCCGTCGGCTTTGCGCGACCACTGGAAGAGCGATCCGAAGGCCGTATAGTCGTTGGATGCGGCGGCGATGCTCTTCGCGCCGAGATTGCGGTCGAGCCATGTCTGTTCCGTCTCCTGCCCGTTCTCGTCCTTGACGGTGATGTTCACGGGGAAGTAGATGATCTTGTAATAGTCGTCGGCCGAATCGTAGTTGCGGTCCTTTACGCCGATCACGGTCACTTCGCACCGGGCGGTTTTATTTCCGCCGTCGGTGGTCGAGACGCGGATGGTCGTTTTGCCGTGCGATACGGGAACCAGCACTCCGTCGTCGTCGATTCCGGCGACGAGCGGATCGTCGGAGGTCCACTTGAGCTTTTTGTTCGTGGCGTTCTCCGGCAGGATCGCCGGGGCGAACCGGAAGGCTCCGACACCCGGATCGGCCGCGAAGTCGAATGTCTTGGACGTGGCGTCGAGCGTCAGGCTTTCGATGGGAATGCTGTTGTCCACGTCGTCGATCGTGAGACGGATCGCGTCGTTGACGTGCATGTCGTTGGCTTCGGCCGTGAGCGTCACTTCGCCGAAAGCCAGCGCCGTGACCAGACCGCTCTTGTCGACGGTGGCCACGTTGGTATTGGAGCTGTACCAAGCGATTCTCCGGTTGGTGGCGTCCGCCGGTTCGATCGTGACCGAAAGCTGGTACGTCTTGCCGGGGTTGAGGTGCAGTTCCCGAACGTCGATGCTTACTTTCTCGACATGGACGAATGTCTCCTCGTCGTCTTTGCAGCCGGAGTGGACGGCAGCGACGGCGGCGATCAGAAAAGCGTAAAGAAGTTTTTTCATATTTTAGGGTTTGTTTGTTGGTTGCATGCGGCGGATAAATCGCCTGATCCTGTAAGCAAAATTATCAGGATGAATATTTTTTGGCCCCCGTGTCGTGAAATAAATTAGCGGGAACGGTTTCGGGAACGGTTTGATTGGCCGGGAGCGTTCCCGAAAAAGTCCCAAAAAGGAAGAAAACCGCCCTGAAAAAACTTTTTCAGGACGGAATTGAGGCTGATTCTGCTATTCTGGGGATGCTTCTCCCGCTTCGCCGAATGTGCGTGCCGCTATTGCTGCGGCCTTACGTCGGTGGATTCGCGGATGTTGATCCGTGCATCGAGTACCACCGTGCGGTCCGGAGCGTCGGGATTCTTGATCTTTTCCAGCAGCAGGTTGGCCGCCGTTTCGCCGATCAGGTCGAGGGGCTGGGCCACGGAACTCAGCTGCGGTTCGGTCAGCAGGGCCGACTGCGACTCCGAGAAGCCCATCACGGCGATCTGTTCCGGAATGCGGTAACCCCGTTTTTTGATCGCCTTGAGCGCCCCGATGGCGAGTTGGTCGTTGAAACAGAACACCGCGTCGGGAATGCGGTCGCCGTCGAGTATCGCGTTCATGGTCTCGAAGCCGCATTCGCGGGAGATGTCCCTGCATTGGACGAAGGTATCGGGCGCGGGGGCGATGCCGTGTTTGCTGAGCGCCTGCTTGTAACCTTGGTGGCGTGTGGCCGAGTTGAAAATCCCTTTCGGTCCCATCAGGTGCAGCGGCCGGGTGCGCTTTGTCCCGTTGGCGTAGAGAACGTGCTCCACGGCGAAGAACGCCATCCGGAAATCGTCGATGACCACTTTGCTGGCTTCGACCTCGTTGCTCGGACGGTTGAAGAAGACGATCGGGATTCCGTTGTCGATCAGTCTCCGGTAATATTCGTCGTTGCGGCCCTTTTCGGTGACGGAAAGGATGATGCCCTCCACCATGCTGTTTTCCAGCAGATGCAGATTCTTGAGCTCGATCTCTGCGGATTCGCCCGACTGGGTGATCAGGACGTTGAATCCCTCCTTCTCGAAGACCTTCTGTATCTGGATGATGATGCGCGGGAAAAACGAATTGACGAATTCGGGTACGACGACGCCGATGACCTTCGAGCGTCTGCGTATCAGGTTCTGGGCGTACGGATTAGGCCGGTAGTTCATCTTTTCGGCCATTTCGAGCACCAGCCGTTTGGTCTCCGGCTTGACGTCGGAGTGATCGGCCAAAGCGCGTGAAACAGTGGATTTGGATATGCCCAGAGCTTGGGCGAGATCCTTTATCGTGGCATGTTTTATCATTTCCAGCTTTTTCACGCAAAATAGTATTTTTTTTTACAGTTTACAAAAAATAAAAGATTCCCGCTTTCCGGAAGATTATTCGAGCACGGCGATAAATCCCCCATTCTCCGGCAACTGCACGCTGAGGGGTTCCGGCGCCGGCAGTGCGACCTCGGTCGTCTGCAGCGAACCGTCCGCCGCGTCGCGGGCGATCTGCGCCTTTCGGGCCGTCGCGGGGATCAATCCGGCGGGAATCGTCACCTCTGCGGGAGCGGTGTTCACACCGGCTATGTACCACGTGCCGCCCTTGCGGCGGGCGATGACGGCCAGCCGCCCGATCTCGCTTTGCGGCAGGACGACCGTTTCGTC
>ENA-OROD01003498-OROD01003498.1-human-gut-metagenome-genome-assembly--contig:-NODE-3498-length-10259-cov-2.441494_pt1 | contig 10259 bp, 8 predicted proteins | sample MGYA00242123_ERZ509038 | MGnify/ENA primary metagenome ERZ509038 (study PRJEB26280, sample SAMEA2338719) | human gut metagenome | biome: human gut; feature: human-associated habitat; material: faeces... | reverse complement strand
CTTCCTTCTATGAAATGGAAATCTCTGCCAGAGATTTCCTGCGTCTTGGCCGGTTTCGCCGGAAAACAGATGCCCGGATCCATATCTTATCTAAAAACGGTCTGCCTTTCTTTTTACACCGTGCGCAAAAGAGAAAGGCTTTTTTTCTCGGAATACTTCTTGGGCTGATGCTGTTAGTGATATGTTCCTTACTAATATTCCAACAAGCACAATATCTGATCTTGTTAAGCTTCAGTTAAGCGACAGTACAGCATGGAACATACAGACATACAGTATTGAAGGATCAACTCAGCCACCTGCTGGACAGGGTCCTGCTTATCTTGAGATAACCGGCCTTAGAGGTGCTTCTGTTGTATATCCTTACGCAGACAGTATTAATACAGCTATCCAGCTTATGAGTAAGATTCAGAATGGTGATGTATTCGATGTAGATGAATATGTTGACAGTCTCAATAACAATTCTAATTAATCAATAAAACATACCCCCGCCAGCCAATAAAACCGCCGGGGGTATATTTTTTATAATCCATTATTATAATATATAATTATCTATAACATATGCCACACCACAGTCATCGTTAGATGGTACATCGACATCTGCATATTTCTTAACTTCAGGATATGCATTCTCCATAACCGCTGCAAGACCTGCATACTTTAACATTGGAATATCATTCATTCCATCGCCGCATGCAACGAGTTCTTCACTTGTTATATCAAGCATTGTGAGCAGCTTATCCAAAGATGCATCCTTTGCAACTCCCGCAGGTACTACCTCTAAGAAATAGCTCTCTGAAAAAAATGCATTGATTACTCCCTCATGCTTATCTAACAAGGCTTTCTGCACAGGAAGAAGCTTTTCATGCTCTCCTACAACCAGAAATTTCTCTACAGGATAATCCACAAATTTGCGCAAATCATCTACTTTCTTGATTGTAGTACTGTTGCATATTGCTTCTTTCTTTACATATTCATCAGAATCACTCTCAGCAGCTATCTGCGTATCAGCATATGTCAGAGCATACACACCGTTGGCTCTTGCAAGACTGCATATATCTGCTATACAATCCTGTGGCATTATTGTCGCAGACATCTGCTTCCCTGTCTTGCAGTCAACTATACAGCCGCCATTATATGCCAGTATATAACCACCTTTTTTGTCAAGCTCAAGCTCTCTGGCTATTGGTGTTATTCCAAAAAGCGGTCTTCCTGATGCAAGAATAACCTTAACACCTGCATCTATCGCTTTCTCAATCGCTTCTTTATTACCTACTGGCACTTTCTTCTCTCTATTAGTTAATGTTCCGTCCAAATCCAGTGCCAATGCCTTATATTTCATACTTCTCTATCTCCTCTTTTCGTCATGTATGAACAATTTAGCATATAACACCAGTGATTTCAACCTAAGATATTCTCATCATGTTAAATGTTGTATATATATTCAGTTTTCCATAACCAGCTACAGGGTTAGGATATACCATATATTCTGAGCGTACTGCACCTCTTATAAGCTGTGCTTTAATATCGTTATGATTAATCATCTGACTATTCTTTACATTTACCTGATATGAATATAAAAGTGCAACACAGCCCCCGGCATAAGCCGCTGCATAGCTTGTTCCAGTAACCTTAACGCCTCCAGATGGAGCAATTCCATATACCCCCGCACCCGGTGCAACAAAATCAGGTTTAATCCTTCCGTCAGCGCTATATCCACGCCCACTTTCATAATAAGCAGCCCCTGTATAATGATTATATGCTCCTACACTTATAACACCATCAGCTGCCGCTGGAACTGTAAGTGTTGTATCCGGGTCGGATTTTAAAAAATATATATCCTGTCCGGAAAACTGCTTTAATGGAAGCCATGCATTATAACTTCCTTTTATATTAGTGAGACTATATATATAGAATTTCCATGTACCCTCAACTGGTGTCTTAAGTCTTACGAATATAACCTCCATTCCAGCAACATTTTCAGTTATCTGATAATCTACCGTAACCGTACTTCCCTCATAAAGAAATGTATACTCCATACTTGCACCCATTCTTGCAGGTATTCTTGGAACATATTCCCCTGACGGTGATTCAATCGACACGGATAATATATCAAGACTATCCGCCCATATTTCCATCGTAAAACCCTTTCCTGTTCCATCAACATTAATTTCCATAACATCAGGTACCAGGGCTGACATTACTGTCCCTTTATAATGACATTTATTATTAGCTTCATTGCCCATACATGTTATAACTGATATATTGGGTTTTTTAGTAAGATTCTCCATCATTTCTGCCAGAGGAGATGCGCCTGTTCTTGAACCATTAGCACTTCCCAGACCAAATATTATTATCAATGGTTTTCCAAGTCGTATAGCGTAATCTTCAAGAAATCTTAAAGCCAGCATAATATCACTTTCCTCAAAAGCTGGAACGTCATCCTTTATCAGAAAAAAATCTCTCAGATACTGTTTACTTTGTTTTAATTTAACCACTAAAAGCTCTGCTCCTGGTGCAACGCCAACATATCCGTCTGTATATGAACCTGCTGATATTGAAGCCATCAGCGTTCCATGTCCTGACGTGTCTCTTTGTGCAACATAAGAATATGGATTTTCTCCGTTATTGTCAGCCTCTATTGCCCTGTCTATTTCATCCTTTTCATATACTCTGCCAAAATGTGCATATGTATTTGCAACATCAGTCTCTGTTCTATCTGTCTGATCCCATATAGCCTGAATTCTTGTATTTCCAAGTCTGTCCTTGAAAACATCATTAAGATAATCTATTCCGGTATCCACATACCCTATGAGAACATTACTCCCGTCTGCCTGCAGATTATCCTGTCCAAGTACACGTAAAGCACCTATTTCATCAAGTGCACTTATATCCGCATCGCCTTCCATGAGTCCATATAACTTTGGAATAGTAAAATACCCCAGAGAGCTTATATTAAGCTGGCGGTTATCAGGCAGTTCTCCATGAGCTATAATCCATTGCGAATCAGCTCTCTGCGAACATATCCCTGACAATGCCTTAATAGCTTCATCAGCCCCTGGGGTATCTTCTATTATGTAATCATATATATTCTCTTTGGTTATATCAAAATCACATGCCATAACATCTCCTTAACATAAAGCAATCACTGTACATGCTATATGTATTCAGAAATGTATTGTATTATTCTGCTATAACTATTATGCTCTCATAGTTATTACCGGAGCACGTTTCTTTTCAACAACATCTTCTGTAATTGTAACTGAACCTATATTGCTGTCTTTCGGTATCTCATACATTATATCAAGCATAAAATCCTCAATAATAGAACGGAGTGCTCTTGCACCTGTATCTTTTTCCATTGCCTTTCTTGCTATGCTTCTTAATGCATCATCTGTAAACTCAAGCTTCACCTCATCAAGCTCTAACAGCTTCTGATACTGCTTAAGAATTGCATTCTTAGGCTCTTTCAGAATATTGACAAGCATATCCTCATCCAGTCTGTCAAGTGAATATATGATAGGCAGTCTTCCTAAAAATTCTGGAATCATTCCGTATTCTCTAAGATCATCAACCGTCACATAAGACATGATGTTCTTCTCATCATCATATTTATCTTTAAGGTCAGCATTAAATCCCATTGAGGATGACTTATTAAGCCTTGTCTTGATAATATCCTCAAGATCCGGAAATGCACCACCACATATAAACAGAATATCCTTCGTGTTAACAGTTACCTGTGGAACCATTGCATTCTTACTTGTCGCACCAACAGGAACTTCAATCTCACTGCCTTCTAACAGCTTTAACATTCCCTGCTGTACAGACTCACCACTTACATCTCTGCTTCTGGTCTCTTTCTTCTTGGCAATCTTGTCTATCTCATCAATAAATATAATTCCATGTTCAGCTTTCTCTACATCATTGTCTGCTGCCAGTAAAAGCTTAGAAACAACTGACTCTATATCATCTCCGATATATCCTGCCTCTGTAAGTGTTGTTGCATCTGTAATAGCAAGTGGCACCTGTAATATCCTTGCAAGCGTCTTAACAAGATATGTCTTACCACTTCCTGTAGGTCCAATCATAAGCATATTAGACTTCTCAATCTCAACGTCACCCAGAATCTTAGCATCTGCTGAAACTCTTTTATAATGATTATATACAGCCACCGACATTACCTTCTTAGCATAGTCCTGACCTATAACATACTCATCTAACTTTCTCTTAATCTCATGTGGTGCAGGCAGCTTAGAAACGTCAAGCGCTGGTAACTCCTTCTTATTCTCTTTCTTTTTCTTAAGCTTCTGCTTTTCTGGAACCGGGTCTGAATCCATAGCGCCAAAATTGCCAAACATGCCCATTCCAGGCATGTTTGACATCTTCATCATATCTTCATAATTAATTCCGCTGCTGTTAATTGAATCGAATGTTCTTTGCATACAATCCTGACAGATGTATATATTGTTAGGCATAACAATCATCTTACCAGCTCTTGATTCTGGTCTTCTGCACACAAAACATATCTTCTCATAATCATCGGAATTCCCATTGTTATTCTTATTAATATCCTTATCTTCTGTCATATTCTCATTGGTATTATCCATAAATATATACTTGGAATATATCCTTAAGATGCCTTCTTAGAACCAAGCGTTACCTCCGTGCTCTTAAGAACATACTCGCTTCCTTCCATATGATAATAATCTATAGTTACTTTTTCACCTGCCTCATAATACTGAAGCATGTTAGTAAGTCCTGACATAGTAGTAACTGTCTGGTCATCAAATCCGACAATTATGTCATATGTCTCTAATCCTGCCTTGTCTGCTGCTGAATCATCAGCTACAGTTCTTGTAAGAATACCTACAGGATATCCATAATATGATGCATAATTACTTGTAATATCTACTGCTGCAATTCCAAGGTATGCTGCCTTATCTGATGAAACCTTGTTTCTTGTCTGCTTAGTCATTAATGAATCGATAATATCCTTAACATTAGAGACAGGAATTGAATAAGCCATACCTTCTACACCATCACTGCTTGTTTTTGCAAAGTTAATAGCGATAACCTTTCCTTCTGAATTAAGAAGAGCTCCACCACTGTTACCAGAGTTAATCGCTGCATCTGTCATAAGAAGTCCTGTAAATGTTACATTGTTGACTGTAATTGAACGGTCCTTTGCACTAATTATACCAGTTGTAACTGACTGGCCTTCACCTAATGCATTACCAATGGCAACAACCTGCTGTCCAACTTTAATATCTGATGAATCTTCAAGTTCTGCAATTGCAATATTAGACGCTGTATCAGATGAAATATCACTTAATGATACTGCGGCTACCGCAATATCCTGATCTGACTTAGAACCCTTAACAGAACAGCTTGCACTTGTGCCATCAGAGAATACACATTTAAGATTATCAATATTATCAACAACATGTGCATTAGTTACAATAAGTAATTCAGTATCACTCTTGCCTACAATAATACCCGTACCACTTGATGTTGCTTCATAGCTCTGTCCATATCCAAAATAACTTGAACTTTTAACTGTTGTTGTACCATTAAGCTGAACCATTGCAGGAAGGGCTGCTGTAGCAACCGCCTCTACATCCATCTTACCTGATGCTGAAAGATTAGTATCTTCTGTAAGCGAAGAATCTGTCTTAGCAACATTAGAAATATTATTACTTACTGTTGGTATATTAACACCTGTAGCATCAGACTTATTACTGCCAGCAATCTTTCCGCCTGCATAATTAACACCAAACATAACCGAACCGGCTATTGCGCCAAAAAGTACTGCTGAAAGAACAAAGCATGCTGCTTTCTTTGCAAATCCGCCTTTGTGTTTCTTGTGCTTCTTAGCTTCATAAGGTGCACTTGAAAATGCTGTGTTATTATTGGCTGTACTGCTATTATTAGTATTGTTATATGGTATATCACTGCCACTGTAACGGTACTGTGAATCATTCTCATTATTGTCGTTATACATAATCATTCTCTCCTTTTAACATTGTATTATGACAATGAAGATTCCATACATAACAAATGAACACATCTCACTGTCAATACATGTAATATAACAACGAAATGTGTTCATATTGTGTTTTAGTTGTTAATTAAATTTGAACTGATTATAAACCAACAATTTCAGAAACTGCATCAGTAAGTTCTTCTAACTTCTTATCAGCATCTTCAAGACCTGTTCCCTTAACACCCATATAGAACTTAATCTTAGGCTCTGTTCCTGAAGGTCTTGCACAGCACCATGCATGGTCATTAAGCTCGAAGTAAAGTACATTAGATTCAGGAAGTCCTGTAGGCTTCTTCTCTCCTGTAGCAATAACTGTGCACTCATCCTTCTTATAATCTCTGAACTCAACAACATTCCATGCTCCGAACTTCTTAGGTGGATTATTTCTTAAATCATCCATCATCTTAGCAATCTGGACAGCACCTTCCGCACCCTTCATAGTTACAGCCTTCTGTCCTTCCTTGAAGTAGCCGTACTTATCAAAGATATTAATCATCTGATCCCATAAAGTAATGCCTTTAGACTTATAGTAAGCTGCTGCTTCACATAATGCCATAACAGCTACGATGGCATCCTTGTCTCTTGCATGAGTTCCAACCAAGCAGCCGTAACTCTCTTCAAAACCGAATTCATATTCGTATGTATTATTCTGCTCAAAGAACTTAATCTGCTCACCAATATACTTAAATCCTGTAAGAACTTCTATAAGCTTTAAGTTATATTCCTTAGCGATAAGATCAGCTAAGTTAGTAGATACGATAGTCTTTACAAATGCACCATTCTCATGAAGAAGTCCCTTCTCCTTTCTCTGTGAAAGAAGGTATTCCGCAATAAGCATACCAGACATATTACCTGTGAATGACTTGTACTCACCTGATTTAGTGTCCTTAGAATATACGCCAAGTCTGTCCGCATCAGGGTCAGTTGCAAGAATAATATCTGCATCAACTTCCTTAGCAAGTCTTAATGCATATGTGAATGCCTTAGGGTCTTCAGGATTAGGGTACTCGAGTGTTGTAAAGTTAGGATCTGGTTTTTCCTGTTCTGGAACAACATATACATTCTTGAAACCTAACTCTCTTAAAATTCTTCTTACAGGAACATTACCTGTACCATTGAATGGAGAGTATACAATCTTAATATCATCAGCAACCTGCTTAATGATATCTCCGTTAAGGCTCTGCTTCTTTAATGCTGCAATAAATGCATCATCCATATCATATCCAATAATGTTATACAGACCTCTTACTCTAGCCTCTTCTTCATCAATAGTCTTAACATCATTAAAATCAGTAACAGCCTTAACTTCATTGATAATCTGTGTATCCTTAGGTGCTGTTATCTGGCATCCGTCATCCCAGTATACTTTATATCCATTGTATTCTGGAGGATTGTGGCTTGCCGTAACCATAATACCTGCTGTACAGTGAAGTTCTCTTACTGCAAATGAAAGTTCTGGTGTTGGTCTTAATGAAGGGAATATGTATACCTTAATGCCATTAGCCGCAAGACAAAGAGCTGCTTCCTGCGCAAATTCTCTTGACATTCTTCTATTATCATGAGAAATAGCAACACCCTTATCCTGTGTTCCTTCCTTGATAATAAAATTAGCTAATCCTTGTGTTGCCTTTCTTACAATGTATACATTCATTCTGTTAGTACCATTGCCTATGACACCTCTAAGTCCGCCTGTTCCAAACTCAAGATCCTTATAGAATCTGTCCTCAATCTCCTTCTCATCTCCTGCAATTGATTTGAGTTCTGCACGTGTGTCTTCATCAAAATATTCATTCTCACACCATGCTTTGTAAGTTTCCATATAACCCATACCCTTTACCTCTTTTCTTGATTTATATTAGTCCTGTAAAGCTTTTCTAAAGCTCTCAGAAACTGCTTTCAATGCTTCTTCTTCGTCCGGACCTTCTGCTATGAGAGTTATCTCATCTCCACAGCCAACGCCTGATGCAAGAATAGATATAACACTCTTTGCATTAACAACCTTATTCTTAAATGTGAATGTAATGTGTGAATCAAATTTAACAGCTGTATCACACATTGCTCCTGCAGGACGAAGATGTATTCCTAATGCACTTCCAACTAGTATCTTCTCACTTACCATATGAATCACCTCTCAATTTCCAGTCGTCACGGATGTTGTTTCCTGAGTCGACTGAGTAGTTTCTGTTTCCTGGGTATTATCCTTAAACAACACATTAACGGATGCTGCTCTCTTTAATGTAACTCCATCCGGAAGTTTAACCGACAATGTAATACTTTGTATTCCTGACTTATTATATGTAGACAAATCTGCAGTCATTGTTATGGCAGATGCGTCTAATGCTGCAATTGCAGTCTCTGAACCCTCGACATCTATTGAAAATGTTCTATCCTCAAAGCTGTAGCTCATTCCGGTTTCAAGTCCACTAACCTTAATATCTGATGTATTAAGTGTTATTGTCTTATTACCTGTACTCTCGATTCTTACTGTAACCTCAATTCTTGCATTATCAAGAATTGTAAGAGATTTATCTATGTAATCCGAAAGACCAAACTTATACACTTTATTTTCAGTTAAACCATCAACATTAATATTACTTGCAGGAATAACAATCTTATCAAGACTGTTAAGCATATTGGTATCACCATATACAACAACACTATCACGATTAAGCGTCACTCCTGAAACTCTGTATCCGTCTGCCGGTTTTCCTGACGTCTTAACTTCTATACTTACAGTCTTAGTCCTTACAACCTGTGCAGTATAGCCCACACTTGTCTGTGTAAGTTCAACAGAAGAATCATTAATTTCATTATTATCAGAATCATACAAATGAATATCTGCTGTTCCCGTCACATCTGCAGTCGCTCCTGTCACATCAAAAGATATCCCTGCATGGTCTATATTATCGATAACAGACGAAGGTCCTGTAACCTTAACAGATGTTGGATTAAGCACTCTTCTTACCACTGCATAGCCATCTGCCGCTGAACCGGTAATCTCTGAAACAACATTTACAGTCTTAGTATCTCTGTTTTCTATGCTTAATCTTACAGCAGATGTTTTAGGTGTAGCTTCAACATTATTAAGAACCTGTCCATCTTTAACAACTGATACATGAATATCAACATAATCAGCAAATGCGCTTATCTTGCTAAGATCCGCAGTTGCAACAATATCACTTGCTTTGATATTAGTAACAATACTCTTCGGTCCACTTACATATACTGATATCTTGCCACCCTCTACAATTTCATAACTGTAATTCTTATCAGTCAGACTCTCTGTATTAATAAGCTGTACCGACACATTACTGAATGTATAACTCGTGGTTGGATCATATACATTAACTATAACCGTCCACAAAACAACCGCAAATATAGCCGACAGAATCTTAAGGCTCAGGTTCTTAAACATCTTTTCCTTCATGCTTTAGCCTTCCTCTCCATATCTTGAACGACTTCACATCAATAGTTCTCCTGCGAAGATATTCCAGCTTGTTTCTAAGAGAATCCGCATCAATATCATGAATAAGTTCTCCACCAACAGCCACCGAAACCTTACCGGTTTCTTCAGATACTATAATAGTCATACTGTCTGTCACTTCACTGATACCAACACCTGCTCTGTGCCTTGTGCCAAGAGCCTTATTAAGATTATTATTATCTGAAAGAGGCAGATAACATGTTGCAGCAACAACCCTGTCTCCCCTTATAATAACAGCTCCATCGTGAAGCGGCGTATTATGCTCAAATATATTGATAAGCAGCTGGCTTGTAACCAGGCCATCAACCGTAATTCCTGTTTTCTCATATTCTTCAAGAACCATATCCTGTTCAATAACTATAAGTGCACCTGTATAAGCAGCCCCCATATCAAAGCATGCCCTTACTATCTCTTCTGCAGTCTTACTGCTAAACCTTTCACCCTTTTCTCTTCCGTCATTAAACCTGAAAAGTCCAAACAGAATCTTCTTTCGTCCAAGCTGCTCTAATGCTCTTCTTAACTCCGGCTGGAATATAATAACAAGTGCAATAATACCAACACTGATTGTCTTTCCTGCAATCCACAGAATAGTCTTAAGATTCAGAATATACGCAATCAGTGCGAATATAACAACAATAATAATCATTATCACAACCAATACAATCATAATCAGAATCGGAACAGACACACAGAATCCAGTAGCCTTCTGCCATTCTCCATCTTCACTTCCTAACA
>ENA-OROD01003497-OROD01003497.1-human-gut-metagenome-genome-assembly--contig:-NODE-3497-length-10261-cov-2.465119_pt1 | contig 10261 bp, 9 predicted proteins | sample MGYA00242123_ERZ509038 | MGnify/ENA primary metagenome ERZ509038 (study PRJEB26280, sample SAMEA2338719) | human gut metagenome | biome: human gut; feature: human-associated habitat; material: faeces... | reverse complement strand
AGGTATCGCCACATGGAGCGATGAATACAAAAGCCTGACCATTTCTGCGCCTGATTTTGCTTCAGAAGATTTGACCTCGGCTTTTTGTATCAAGCCAATATATCGAAAAATTAAAGGCATGTCAGATGAATATCTGATAGACGCCATCAATCTGGCTCTCCCGTATGCCAGAAAGTGTATCAAAGACCCTCTGAACGAACAGCAGCGAAACGCGCTGAGAGTGCCGGAGTTGGCTCGTGCTGTACGAATGGCACATACTCCTCAAGACGAAACGGATATCATGCTTTCTCGCCGTCGCCAAGCGGTCGATGTGCTGTATCCGTTCTGCTATGGTCTGGAAGTCAAGAAAGCCGAAGCCGCGAAGACCTCGCCGTTCCGCATCAAAAATGCGGCAGAGGTTGTAAAGAGAGCACAAGCAGTTCTGCCATTTGCGCTAACGGAAGACCAGCATAAGGCAGTATGCCATGTTCTGGAAGAAATGCAGCTCGGCAATCGAGTGGATGCACTTGTACAGGGTGATGTCGGATGCGGCAAAACTGTGGTTGCACAGATTGCTGCGTTGGGCATGGCAATGAATGGCTACCAGTGTGCAGTGATGTGTCCGACACTTGTTTTGGCGGAACAACATTTTGCTGACTTTACAAAGTTTCTTGCTCGGTTTGGATTGAACGCTGTATTTCTTCATGGCGGAATGAAAATTCGAGAAGAGAAAAAAGCGCTGGCAGCAATTCAGTCCGGCGAGGCAGATGTTATTGTTGGGACGCACTCTATCTTTGCAGATAAAGTGAAGTACAAGAAATTGGGACTTGTTATTGTAGACGAGGAGCACCGTTTCGGTGTTGAGCAACGCGAGGGGCTCAAACAAAAGGCAAAAGATGGTGTTCATAACATCAGCATGAGCGCCACGCCGATTCCTCGTACGCTTGCTACTACACTATATGGGGAAGGAACAGAAATCATCAACATCCATACGATGCCTGCGGGACGTAAGCCTGTAAAAACTATCGTATGGTCGAATGAAAACACCTGTATGGAATCTGTTTACAAGCAAATCAAGCAGGGACATCAGTGCTATATCATTTGTCCTCTGATTGAGGATTCCGACTCAGAAACACTTGCCGGTGTTGAATCGGTAGAGACAACTGCACAAAACATCAAGGCGTGGTTTGCAAAGTATCCCGGTGTTCGCATCGAAACAATTTCCGGCGATATGAAAGCCAAGGATGTGCAGGCTGGAATCGAAGCGTTTGCCGCCGGTAATGCAGACATCCTGATTTCTACAACGATTGTGGAAGTTGGTGTCAATATACCGAACAGCACGGTAATCGTTATCAAAAATGCTGAGCGGTTTGGACTCGCTCAGCTTCACCAACTTCGTGGTCGTGTCGGACGCAGTAGCTATCAAAGTTATTGTGTGCTGCTCTCTCAAGACAAAGAAAATGAACGGCTGCAGACAATGGCATCTACTACCGATGGTTTCAAAATCGCTGAAAAGGATTTGGAGCTTCGCGGCACTGGTCAGATTCTTGGAGTTAAGCAAAGCGGTAAAGATGTCTACATGGAAATGATGCTCAAGTATCCAAAACTCTACAAAGAGATTCGCACCCAAGCTGCAAAAGATGTAATTTTATGTGAAAACAGTGCTTGACCGCACTTGCGAATTGCAGATAATTAAAGGCGAAGTACCATGAATTTGCCATTGCATGCAGCAATGGCATTTTGCTACTACAATTTGGAGGACTACATATGGCTTTTTTCAGCAGTAAAAAAATCGCCGCCGAGACTCCTGTTCCAGAAGTGATGGATGAGCATAAGCAGAGTATCGGAAATCAGGTTATGGAAGCGCTAGGCGTTGGTGAACCGGCGGCAGCAGACAAGGCAAAGGAAGACGAGGAGTTTGAAATTATGATGCCCATGAAAAAGCAGCAGCAGTTGGCAGTCGAAGAGATGGCAAGACAGCATGAAAATGTCTGTGTTATATCAAAGGATACCGTTATTAAGGGAAGCATCGAGGTGCAAGGGACGATTGTGGTTGCAGGTACGGTGAAGGGCAATATTTCTGCCGCTTCTGTTGCCTGTGCCAACGACACCTGCAGCATCGAAGGCGATATTGTCTGTGATGAACTTGAAATGCACAGCGGCAAAATCAAGGGAAACATCATCGCTTCCAACAAGGCTATCATCAATGGCAATGTGGAGGGCAATATCGACTGTCAGAGCAGCGTTGAAACCTCTTTTGGTGAACATGCTGTTGTAAATGGTCAGTATATCCGCTGCGGTGTACTGAAAGTTGAGCCGGGTGCTCAGATTGCAGCAACTATCGAAATGCACATGAATCAGCCGGTGAAGCATCCCATCCGATTCAACACTCCTGCCGTGCAGCCCACGGTTGATGTGGAGCTTGACTCTCCGGAAGAAGATGATTCGGCGGCTCTGCCTGAATAAAAAGGAGAAGACACATGAAACGAGTAGTAGCAGGCTTGCTGGCCGGTGTTCTGACGGTCAGCCTGCTGGCGGGATGCAGCAAGCAGCTTACCCCGGAAGAACAAGCTGCATCCGAAGCCGCAGTTCTTGCACAACAGTTGCAGGACGAAGAAGACCAGACAGGGCTTAAACGCCTTATCAGTAACAACATCACTGAATACGAGCAGCCCTTCTATGATTTTGTGGAGAGCCTGCAGGAAGGAGATGCAGATAAAGCGGCTACAGCACTGGGTGTGCCAAATACATTCGGCAGTAATCTTCAAAACTGGGTTATCGTAAACAACTACGAGACATTTCAGAAAAATGAGCTGCAGCACATCTGCTTCAATTCTGCCAAGGACGGGGCGGCAGCTGTATTGAATGTCTACCTGAAATATCCGGGTGAAGTCACAAAAGATACCTCTCCGGACTATGTAATGAATGTGGATTATGTGGATGGTGCATGGTCTTTGACTCCGCCTACTGGCGTTGTTAAGGATTACGCGTTCACAACTCCCACCAACAAGGTTTCTTTTGAAGGAACAGACCTTTCAAGTTACGCTTCTAAGAGCGCAGAAACCGATGTATGGACGATTACACTTCCTCGTGCGCTCGACTTTGAAGATGGGTCTACTTATGTTGTCACAAACGACATGGGGGATTTTAATGCGCATATCTATGACATCAAGTCCGATGGTAAAGTGATGCATATGCTCCTTGCTGATATTGATGCTGATACGCAAGCCGGATATCAGTCAAAGATGGAAGCGGTTCTGAAGGAAACTTATCGTTTGCTTTCTATTGGAGCCAGCGAAATTGACTTTTCTAATGTATTGCTGGATTCCTCAGAGATTGAAAAATGTATCCCTGCAACGCTCAAAAATGAAGATGATGTGGAGACAGCAGACGAAAACGCACGCAAAACTGCAATTGGTGCTTCTGTTACAAATGTGACAGTTATTCCTGATGATACGCTGGAAGGTTATCCCGATGCGTATACTTACCGTTTGAGTGGGAATGATGGTGTTGTGATGAATGTCAAACTGAAGGTCACAACAACAAATGGTGATGCCCGCATGAAAGCTTCTATCGGTATGCGTCTTATCAACGGCGCATGGAAAATCGTCTCGATTGATTCGAGCAAAGACATCTTCACAGAGCTTTCCGTGCTGGACCCCGAATGGTGATATATGGGTAAGTATAAGATTCGACTGGATAGGAGAAATAGAAAGCCATTGCCGCAATGTAGACTGACGCAAGAGGAGTGGAAACTCTATCTTGACCAGTTGAATACGGCAGTCGAATCGGAAGATGAAGAACGAATCTATCAAGCAAAAAACTTGGTAAAGAATGAGATTCGTGAAATCTATATTGACCGATATGAACGCGATGGGGAGTGCGTCCTGTGCGGCGAAAAAGCCGGATATTTCGGGCTCTGCAAAAAATGCTGGCGCTCTTTGATGGGCAACGCGATTTTGCGAGCCGAGGGACACACTAAAGCAGAACATGAGAAGAATCACGGAAAACCTTGTGTTGTCTGTGGCTCAGAAGAAATCCTGTGCCGTCAAGTATGTCCAAAATGCTACGGGTTAATGCGGACACACGGTTTCACTACCACCAAACAGTTGATGGAATACAAAGCAGAAAAAGCCGAGAAAGCCAAGAGCAGGAAATTTCGTTGGAGGGAATGAAGTTATGCTGGAAGACGGATTGGGTCCTGTATTCAAATCATCGTTTACAGGGCATACAAGAAGCGAATACGGCAAAAACTTTACCCTCATTTATGCCAAAAAGATGTGCTATGCCGATGCTCAGCTCATCAACTATCTAGTAAATCGACAAACATATCGCGATTGGCTTCGAGATGTATGGAATTTTTGCGAGGGGAACAACGACCTCTACAACTGCCTTGTTGGAATAGTTGCCTGTTATGCGGACTTCTTAGCCGGTAGGGTAGGGAAGAGGTATGCATCTGAATTGATGAAAGAGGAGACGGAGCGGCTCAAAAGAGCTTCTCGGTCAGACAGCAAAGAAAGCGTTCCTTCCTTTTACAAAAAATCCTGCTTGTAATGTACATTATGATTTGCGCCAACTCGTTGTAAATGCAGACGAAACCGCTAAAGAAAAAGGCATGAACACGAATTTGCGTGCATAATAGTTGACGCGATGTGCGAACTGAATAAAATGAATGTTGTACAATAGATAACATCTACTTGGCATATTTTATGCTTGTACAATATTCATATTTTCGCTTAGAGAGCGGACTTCCTGTTTTGGAGGTTCGCTCTTTTTGTATAAACGCTTGAAAAGGAAAGGAGTAGTCACTATGACTGCAAAAGAAAAATTTATTGAGATGTCGAAGGACATCACCAGACCTGGCATTGACAGACTTATGGCCTGGCTGGAAACCACAGATTTCTATGAGGCACCGGCCTCTACGCGCTTCCATAGTGCCGAGCCCGGTGGTCTTTGCACACACTCCATCGCAGTTGCAAAGCGACTGTTGGAGATTGCAGACCTGTGGGCTCCCGGTCAGTATACCCGCGACACATTGCTGACGGTGGCGCTGTTCCACGACCTGTGCAAAGTTTTCACCTATACGGTGAGTACGCGCAATGTTAAGGACGAGGTAAGTGGTCAGTGGACCAAGGTTCCGTTCTACAAGTTCGAGCCGAAGGAATCCGTTGGCTGTGACAGTCACGGAAGCCTTTCCTGCTATCGTATCATGTCGAACGGTGTGACACTGTCTATGGAAGAGTATGCTGCAGTGAATAACCACATGGGTGTCACTAATGCAGCAAATGTCAACTCCGTCTGGTCGTGTTACGAGATGCACACGCTGTCTTGGCTTCTGCATGTCGCAGACGAGGCTGCTACTGCACTCGATAAGGTCTAACGCACATATCTCATGCTGCTCTTGAAAACAAGGGCAGCAATTCTTTTAAGAAAGGAAGAACGAAATGGCAACAAACAGCATTGCCTATTTTGAGTACAAATCTGGCGGGTCCGACAAGTTCTACCTGATGGAAAAAGACCCAAATGGAACTACATTTACAGTAAGATATGGTCGCTGCGGTACTACAGGTTCAGTAGCTACATATCCGATATCTAAATGGAATTCGGTATATAATACGCGCGTTCGGCATGGCTATACCGATAAAACGAAAGAATACCTTGCGGGACATGCGGGAACGCAGCAGTCTCAGCCGCAGCCTGACGGCAAAAAGTTCAACATAACCGGCGTCCGCAAAGATGTCAATATTGATGGACGAGTTGTTACGGTATATCGCATTACGGCAACACGCGAAATTGAGACAGTCGAAGGCAGTATTGTATCTGCCGGAGAGTTTGGCGGCTGGCTTGAATATCCTTCCAATCTTTCCCAAAATGGAAAATGCTGGATAGATGACGAAGCTGTTGTTTATGGCAGTGGCGGAGTTAAAGATGATGCGCTGGTTGCAGACCATGCCATCTGTGGCGGTACAATCGGTGAGAGTGCCGTTGTTCGAGGAAACGCAAAGGTCAGTCCGCTTGCAACCTGTAATGGTCATTGTTTGGTCTGTGATGATGCTACTATTGATATGTACGCAAATATCACAGATAGTGTTACGGTTGCAGAAAACGGCGTTGTTGGCAAGCGCGTTACTGTACGCGGTGACACATATGTTTCACGAATTTTATCCCAATAAATAACAGCATGGAGGCATGCAAGATGAAGAAAAATAAGAAGCAGACGGTCGTTGTAAATGTCAGCGATGTGAAAACCCGCTCTGGCTGGAACGGCGTCAAACCTTACACCCGTGTTCAGACCCCGAAGACGGTATACAACCGCAAGGGTCGCCGGAAGGAGGTGCTCGCATGAGCATTCATGATAACAAATACTGGAGTCGCCGTGTGGAAGAGTTGGCTACTCAAATTTCTCCGACGGATGATACCACATTCTTCGGTTCGGATGCCTACCGGGAGTACACGGAAGATGCTGCCAAGAACATGGTTTCCGGTGTTTGCACCTATCTTCGTACTCTCGGCTATGACATAACCGAAAAGGAAGAAGATGCCCGCGCTGCCAACCTGATGGTGGAAATGAGCACCAATAAGAATATGACGGCTTGCACCGACGGAAACTTTGTGACCGTTGGTGTTTGCAGTGATATCGTTACTTATTTCGACTCCCGTGAGCTGAAGCACTACGCGATTCAGGGACTTCGTGTCCATGAAATCGGGCATGTCCTGTTCACTGATTTTCCGACGAGTGCTCGTTGGAGCAGCGCGTTGAAAAACGGTAACTGGTGGCCGAATGCGCCGAAACGTGCATCCGAAACTGCAGGAGCAGAGCTTACCCAGATGCTCAAAAATCCTGATTTTGCGCCTGGCTTTGAAAAAATTGCAGCCCATATCGAGAACGCTATTGAAGATGGCTTCATCGAAAGAGAAATTCAGGAATTGTATAAAGGCTTGGCTACTACGGAACTGGCAACTACGAATGACGCTTTGATTTCTACCAGCAAGACCTTTGGGGAAATGCTGAAGGATAAGCGAAAGCCGTTCGAAGCCATGTTTCAGCAGGTCTTGCTGTACTCCAAATTCGATTTCACACTGGAAGATGGTATGCCGGAAGAGTACGAAGATGTCTTTGAGGAATGCATTGAAATCCTCGATGATGTCAAGTATGAGCGAGACCCCAAAAAACGCCTTTGCGGTGTGAATGAGCTTTGCTGCGTTTTGTATCCGATGTTCAAAGATTACATCGAGAATCAGAGCAAAAGCAAGCAGAGTGGGAAAGGCAAAAAATCTGGTTCCGGTTCTGCGCAAAACAATCCTAATAGCTCGCAGCAAGGGCAGAACGATGGTCAGGACATCTCTCAGATGTCTCCCAGTGAACTGGCTGAAGCTATAGATAAGGCAGTTCAGGCGGCTCAGAATGCGGCTCATAGCGTCGGTGAAACCAAGCAGGAAAACCGCAACTCTGAAAGCATCACCCAGAAGGTCAAAAAGACTGCCGAAGCAAAGAAGCGTGAAAGCGGGAAACAACATGGGAATTCCGCTAAAAGCGGGAATTCTGCCAATAACGGGAGCCAAAACGCTTCCGGCAAGGGCGGTGGTGACACGATTTCTCACGAACGAGGCGCATCTTCCGGTAAAGCGGATTTGTCTGCTGCAAAAGCTGACATTAACGCTATCGAGCAGAAGCGCAAGAACGACCAAGCAACAAAGCAAGCGAACAGCGAGCTGAATGATGAGCTTCAGAAAGAAGCAGATGAGTTCAGGAAAACGACAGGCACTGGTGTTTTGGTCACACGTGCAGAAGATGTGTCGTCTCAAAATAAGGCAATGTACAAGAGGTTGTCTGATGGTCTCCTTACCATCACCAAAAATCTTGAGCGCCGTCTGAAAACGACAATTCGCGATGAAGAAAATGATGATGCGATTTCCGGGCTCCCTATGGGTACTCGGGTTGAGGCTCGCCTTGCGTATCATCAAGATGGCAAGATTTTCAGTCGCAAGAATTTCCCGCGTGACAATCCTCGTCTGGCGGTTGGCTATCTGTGTGATGAATCCGGTTCTATGTCTAGTGCCGCTATTGAGGCTTCTGTTCGTACCGGAATCATCTTACAAGACCTGTGCAGTCGCATGGAGTTGCCTTGCTATGTCTGCGGATTTACCTCCGGCGGTTATTGCGGAGTGCAGATTCTCAGCTATGTAGACAAGGATATTGACGGTAACGACAAATACCGTATTACGGGCATGTCCAGCCGTGGTGGTACTCCTACTGTTCCGGCCATGCGCTATATGGGCGAAAAGTTGAAAAAGGACGAGACGGAAAAGAAAATCCTGATTGTCAGCACTGACGGTTGCTCTAACACGGGTCGTGAAGGCGTACAGAAAGCCATCAAGGACTTGTCTAAGGCAGGCATCATTGTTGTCGGTGCAGGTATTGGCAATTCTCGCTCTCAGGTGGAGAAGGAGTTTGGTAAGAACTTCATCGACATCAGCGACCTTGATACGATGCCGCGCGTTTTGTGCAACATCGTGAAGAAAAATCTCGTCTAACCGATTATCGCACGATATTTATACTCAAAAGGGTATAAATATCGTGCGATTTGTCGTATTATAAGACAAAAGGAGAAATGAGCCATGAAAAATGTTTATTCCATCAAATGCACGCAGCTTACCCCAACTCACGAAGAAAAAACGATTGGATATGAGGATATGCTCGAAAAGTTTGAGTCTGTAACTTCGGAAGAATACATCAAAGCACACAAGAATTTTGCCGATGGAATTTGCAGCGCGGCACTTGCCGATAGACTCCCGTACAACTACTGCATCGAGCGCTGCGGCAAAGAGCAGAAAGGTATGGTATACCTTACAGATTCCTTTGCTACAAAGCTGGCGGCACTGGCATATGGGGTATCTGAGTGGTTGCTCGAATACTATGCCGGTACAAGATGCTTTGCACATCTCAGCTTCGATGACTGTGATACCATGACAGATGTGCAGGTTCTGCCTATCGCCAATTGCGTCCTGAACAAAAAGGAAGGCGACCTGTATGATGCAACATGGAAACGCTATATTGAGACGGCAGCAAAAGACCTCGTGCCGAAAGAAGGACTGAGCAACGATAAGTATGCTGCGGTATGCCGTTGTGTCGAGGAGAAGCTGTATATCATCATCTACCGTACGGCTGTGCTGCTCAAAAACCACCCGGAGAAGCTGAGCATGACATGCAACATCAAAATCGATATCTACAATTTCGGTAAAATCATGTTTAACGAGATGCTTGCTGCCGGTATTCCGGTAGTTTGTGGCGCTTAAAAGTTTTATATTTTGCGTGCTTGCACATTTGTGCGAATCGCTTAAAATGATATATGTACGATAGATACCATAAACCACAAAACCGGTTCTGCCGTGCAATATTCACATTTCGCTATAAAGGCGGACTTCCTTGTTTTTGGAAGCCCGCCTTTTTGCGTTATGAAAAACATTTATTAAAAAGGAGAGCAAAAACCATGTCCGAAATTTCTGAAAAAACAATCGTTGCCCATGAACAGACCTTGAACGCGATGGCAAATGTCAACGCCGTCGATGGCTTTGACCCTTGTCTTGTTACAGCTTGTTATCGAGATGAGGAAGGCAAATCGCGTATGTATCTGCAGGCTGAGCCCGCGATGCTGTGGTTCCGGCTGAAACATCCCAACGGTCGCTTGGAGCAGGTTTTGACCCGCGCCAATGACCAGATGGCAACTGTGGAAGGTCGCGTCATTGACAGCAATGGCAACCTCTTGGCAAATGCCTTTGCAACGCGCTACCGCAGCGATGACAACAAATTCGGCAAGGATTACATCCAGAACGCCGGAACTGCTGCGATTCGCAAAGCTCTTGGAAACTGCGGCTTTGGCACGCCTGCCAATGCTGAGTACATCGAGGGTGTTACGCCTTTGTTTACGGCAGTTGACGACGAGGATGCACCTGTTGATTCCGGTGTTCCAACTCGCATTCCTGTGCCTCCGATTCCTAAGGAATATCAGAATCAGACGCCTGTGATGGTCGAAGATACGCCTGACACTCCTGCTGCAACGCCCAAGACTACCAAGCGAGCCACGAGAAAAAACGCAAAAGCCGAAGCACCTGCTCCGACGCCCACGCCTGTACCCGAAAAGCCTGCCATTCAGAATCCTGAACCCACGCCCGCTGTAAAGAAAGAAGCCCCTGCAAAACCTGCAACGGCTCTTGCACAGCCTCCGATTCCCGTTCCGCCGACTCCGACAACTGCCGAAGTTGAACCGAAGACGCTGGAAGA
>ENA-OROD01003496-OROD01003496.1-human-gut-metagenome-genome-assembly--contig:-NODE-3496-length-10261-cov-5.669116_pt1 | contig 10261 bp, 5 predicted proteins | sample MGYA00242123_ERZ509038 | MGnify/ENA primary metagenome ERZ509038 (study PRJEB26280, sample SAMEA2338719) | human gut metagenome | biome: human gut; feature: human-associated habitat; material: faeces... | reverse complement strand
TTTGCAGCTTGGTGTTCTTCACATGCTTGCGGATGGTGCGCAGCCGCTCCCACGGATCCTCGTTCAAAAAGCGCATACAGGCGTCGAAGGTGGCGCCGCCCCAGCACTCCAGAGAGTAGTAGCCGATGGCGTCCAGCTGCTCCAGTGCGGGCAGCATATCCTCGATGGTCATGCGGGTGGCCGCCTGGGACTGGTGCGCGTCGCGGAGGATGGTATCGGTGATGAGCAGGGGCTTATTAGACAGAAATTCCATAGTTACCTCCTATTAACCGAACAGGGAGATCAGCACGCCCGCGGCGATGTCGTAAAGGTTCAGACACGGCTCAAAATACGCGTCCACGCGGCGTTTCAGATGCTCCGTTTTTGATGTTGTCATGCGCCCGTCTCCTTTTCGTCGTTTTTCTGCTGTGGGAAAGCGCCCGCGCTCCCCTCGCCCGGTCTCTATTATAGAACATTTGTTCGCATAAATTCTCCGAGAATTCCATGTTTTCGCAGCGTGCCTTACCGCAGCCTCGAACGGCCGCGCTTTTTCTGTACAAACAGGTCAAAAAAGCGTATGATAGCCATGCGCGGCAGTCTGTACGGCCCGCAAATCCAACGAACGAAAGGAACTACCAAGATGGAACCGCAGCATGAACCGAAAAAGCAAAGTCTCAAGGAGCGGCTCAAGGCGCTCTGGAACTATTTTTCGACCTATGAAAAGATCTGGTTTTTCAGCATTCTGATCGTGGCCTCGGTGTTCGCCGTGCTCTTCCCGGAGGAGGACGTCAACGGCGTCAACGGCGGCCTGATCATGGCGCTGTATCTTGCAGACACATTTCTGAACATTCTCTGTGAGCTTTTGATCTCTAAGCAGAGCAAATGGAATTTTATCGTCTCCGTATTCGTCGAGATCACGGAGATTCTCATCTGCGTCGTGCTGGCCTACCGCTTTGCGACGATGGCGACGACGCTGTTCTTCTGGCTGCCGATCGACATCATCAGCTTTATCAACTGGCATAAGCACCCGGATCATCAGGAAACGTCGCTGACCAGGGTGCGCAAGCTGAGCGGCTGGGCGGAGGTCGCGGTGCTTGCGGGCGTTGTGCTTTGGACCGTGGGCGTCGGGTATTTTCTGACCACGCTGGACTTCGGCACCGATCTGTTCCACGGCAACGAGACGCTGGAGGTCATCGTGTGCTATCTGGACGCCTGCGCATCCGCGGTGGGCGTGTGCAACGGCATCTTCATTCTTCTGCGCATCCGCGAGCAGTGGATCGCATGGTATATCAGCGCGCTGCTCGAGGCGGCGATCAACATTCTGTCCGGGCAGTATGTGCTTCTGGTGCTGAAGGTCGGGTATCTGACGAACACGACCTACGGGTACATCAAATGGAGCGAGTACATCCGCAAGCACAAGGACGAATCCGCGCTCGACACGAAGCTGTTCTGACTTCCTTTTCTTTCTAGAAAGAAAAGGAAGCAAAAGAAAGTCATCTGCGGAGCAGTTGTTTCTCTGCTCTTTTGCCGCTTTCCCCAACGCGCTTCACAAAACGGACGGTTCACTTACGAACCGTCTTCTTTTCTTTTTAGAAGAAAAGAAGCAAAAGAAAATCATCTACGGAACAGTTGCTTCTCTGCGCTTTTGCGGCTTCCGCCAACCTGCAATACAAAACGGACGGTTCACATACGAACCGTCCGTTTTTACGTTCCAAGCAGGACGAACAGGAAAGCATCTTTTCTCAGAAAGACATCCTCCCCCGCAGTGTCTTTTGTTTCTTTTCTTCAAGAAAAGAAATCGTTCCCCTTTAGAAGAAAAGAAATCGTACCCCCTCTAAGAGATCGTTTCTCCCCTTATTAAAACATGATAAAACTCCCCCCTCCGAATAGTAAATTTTCATACAAATATTACAGATTTCGTATGTTTTTGCCGATTCGTTTGAAAAGTGCCACCCCCAGTGCTATGGTAAAGCGACGCTTAAAAAATCGGCAGCACGTCTGTAAATTCGTCAGTGTCGTTTCCCCGCGCAACGGGCGTTTCTTTACGAATCCGATCGAACGGGACATACTGCGGCGTACCGCAGCGTAGCTTTTGTATGGAGCGTTGGGCCTGCTCCCGTATACCGCATGCGGAGCTCTGCGCGGCATAGCAAAATCTACTAAGAAGGATTCGATAGTTTGTCATGTTCTTGACCCGGTCGTTTCGCATTGCCCTGCTATCATGCGGCAGACGGTGCGGTAAACGGAAAGGATCCGTGCGCTTCCGGAACGAAACGGTTCGCTCCGAATTTTAATAACAATGGGGGTAAGTACAATGAATTACTCTATATGTACGCATTGGAAACGGGCGCTTTGCTTTGTGCTCGCTTTTGCAATGCTGCTGACGCTCCTCCCCGTGGGAACGCTGGCTGAGGGCTCGGAGACGGTTCCCGCCGCAGACGCGGAAACGACCCCTGCGCCCACGACCGCGGAATTTACGGTCAAATTCCTTGACTGGGACGGCACGCTGCTCTGTCCGGCGCAGACCGTTCCACGCGGGGACGCCGCGATCGAGCCGGATATGCCCACGCGCGAGGGCTACCGCTTCATCGGCTGGGACAGGGACTTCGACAACGTGCAGTCGAACCTTGTCGTGACCGCGCAGTATGAAAAGCTCGACATCTGCACCCTGCGCGTCATTTACCGCTATGTGAACGGTACGTCCGCCGCAGCGCCTGCCGTCTCGAGCTACCGCAAGGGGCATTCCGTCGATCTCACGATCGAATCGCCCGTGATCTCCGGCTATACGGCGGACAAAGCGCAGGTTCATTTTTCGTTTGATGCGATCGACGGCGACCACACCGAGACCGTGACCTACACGCCCGCCGAAGTGACCTATACGGTGGAATACCGCAGGGAAACGCTCGCGGACGGCGTTTATGAAACGGACGCGGCCGCCACGCAGACGAAGACCGGCCTGTACGGTGAAAATCGCACCGTCGAGCCGGAGCAGTCCTACGAGGGCTTCACAAAGCCGAAAGCGCAGCATGTCACGCTGGGCAGCGACACGGTCGTCCGCTTCGACTATGCGCGCAAGAGCTACCGGCTGTCCTTTGACTCGAACGGCGGCGATCCCGTGGATTCGGTCTATGTCAAGTACGGCACAGCCCTTGCGGATCTTTCGCTCCCGACGCCCGTGCGCAGCGGCTATGTGTTCGCCGGCTGGGAGAACGCGCCGGACGCGATAACGGGCAGCGTTACGCTCACGGCCGCATGGACGCCCGCAAACACGGCCTTTACGCTCGTATACTGGTACGAGACCGTGGACAACGCGGACAAATACCTCTTTGAAAAGAGCGTGGCCGCAGACGCGCTGACCGGAAGCACCATCACGCTTTCCGACGCGCAGAAGAGCACGGCGAACCTCGGAAGCAAGGCCCGCTTCTTCTCCTTCAAAAATGCGGATCCGGACGTTGTGGCAGCCGGCGACGGCAGCTCTGTCGTGAACGTGTATTTCAGCCGCAACAGCTACACGGTGAAATTCCTTGTGCGCCGGGGCTACGGCTGGAGGGAGCTCGGCAGCCTCACGGCAAAGTTTGAGCAGGACGTCGAGCAGCTGTGGCCGACCGCAGAAAACTGGACGCTTGACGGAGACAGGCCGAACGGGTTCTACGGCTGGGAGGTCGACGGCATCGCCACCGTCATCGTTTCCAAGCGCATGACGATGACGGAAGACCTCTGTGCGGACAACGCCGACAAAACAAAGAACGCCGTCGCGCTGACCAACGCGCACTACACGGCGGATCTCAACTACATGTTTGAGAGTCTCGACCAGAGCTCGCCGGAAAACGGCGATACGCGAAAGCTGTACAACGGCGTGTATTACGATCGGAGCGCCGTGTATTCGCAGCAGAACGTCGGCGCAGACGCGCCGCACTTTTCTCCGAAGCTGATCTCCGGTATGACGAACGCCGCGGTCGTGTATTCCTGCGGTAAGAAAGACCATCCCCGCGGCAGCAGCCATTGCGATAACTACCTGTATTACGACCGGCTGAGCTACACGCTCACCTTCAAAAACGGCACGGCGCAGGTGGGCGCGGCACAGCAGCGCAAATTCGGTGCAAGCTTGGCCGGGACCGCGCCGGAGACACCCGCAGCGCCGCCCGCGGGCAAGACGGGCTATGTGTTCACGGGCTGGTATACCGTGAGCGACGAGAACGCCTGGACGGACGACACGCGCGTGGATCTGGAAACGGCGACCATGCCCGCGCAGAACCTTGAGCTGTACGCAGGCTGGCAGGCGCCGGTGCATACCGTGACCTTCGACGCAACCGGCGGCGCGCCGACCCCGGAAGCACAGACCGTCCCGCACAAGGGCCAGATCGACGAGAGCCGCGTGCAGACGCCTGTGCGCGAGGGCTATGACTTTACCGGCTGGTACACGGAGAGCGGCATGCATTATGTGCTGTCGAACGCCGTGATGCGCGACCTGGCGCTCATTGCGGGCTGGAAGGAGGCCGAGCTGACGGGCTACTCCGTGCGCTATCTCGCCGAGAACGGCGAAACGCTCCTGCCGACTGAGACCGAGGACGGTCAGACCACGGGCGAGACCGTGACCGTCACGGCCGAGACGTACCTGGACAATAACGGCGTCCTTTGGCTGCCCGAGACGAGCAGTGCGACCCGCACGCTTTCCGGCAACCGCGCGGAGAACGTCATCACCTTTGTGTACCGTCCCGCGTCCGAGGTGCTGCTCACCGTGCGCTATGAGACCAAGCCCGGCGAAACGCCCGCGTTTTCCGACAGCGAAACGGAACGCATCCCGAACACGCGCGTTCCGGAGAACGGCCTTTTGACCGCGGACTTCAACGACTATCCGGGCTATTGGCCGGATGCGTATCAGAAGAGCGTGCGGCCGGTCTTTGATACGGAAAAGAACGCCTTCGTCGCCGAGATCGTGTTCCTGTATACCGCGAACGAAAAGCATCCCTACACGATCAAGCACTTCCTCGAGCAGCCGGACGGCAGCTACGAAGAGCAGACCGGCGACCGCGAAACAAAGCGCGCGCCGCTTGCAGCGCGTGTAAGCGGAACGCCGAACCAGTATGCCAACTATACGTACCGGCAGGAAAAGAGCCGTTCGTCCATCACCGTAACGGGCAGTGAGGCGCTCGACATCATCGCGCTGTACTATGATCTCGGCAGGCACACCGTGACCTACCGCATCCGGACGGGCGACGAGGGCAAGGGCAGCCTTTCCGGCACGACGGACTATGCGGGCATCCGGCACGGCACGCTCTTTGAAAATGCAAACGCAGCCGCGCCCGCCGTGCAGCCGGGCCGCGGGTACAAGGCGACGGATTGGAGCCCCGCCATTCCCGCCGGCACGACGGCGATCGAGCGCGACCATGTGTTCGAGATCGGCTTTGAACGCGACGATGCGCAATACCACCGCGTGATCTATGTCGCAAACGGCGGCGTGGGCGACGACCTTGTGGACGACAACAACGGCGCGGGCTATCTTGCCGGCGCAGAGACCACGGTCTGGGAAAACCTGTTCACGGCGCCGCAGGGCAAGAAGTTCACCGGCTGGGATACGACGCCGGACGGCAGCGGCGACGCCTATAAAGAAACCGACGCGCTCGTCATGCCGGACGCGGACGTCACGCTCTATGCGCAGTGGAAGCCGCTCGATTCCTATACCGTCATTTACCTGAAAAACGCGGAGGACGCGACCGGCACGACCGCACAGCAGAGCTTCTCCGAGGGCGACGGCGTGGACCTCCGGGAAAACGGCTTTACGCGGCGCGGCTATCGCTTTACGGGCTGGAATACGGCGGCGGACGGCTCCGGCACAGCCTATGCCCCGGCGCAGCCCTATGACACGCAGACGGATCTTTCGCTCTATGCGCAGTGGGAAAAGGACCCCGAAGCGTGGCACCGTGTGCTCTATGTGGCAAATACGCCCGAGGGCGCTGTCGTTTCCGGAACGGCGCCTGTAGACGGCGGCGCGTACCGCAAGGATGATCCCGTCGCCGCGGCGGCACGAGGCGATCTTTCCGCAGTGCATTATGTCTTTACGGGCTGGAACACGGAAGCGGACGGCTCCGGCACGGCCTATGAGGAGAACGCTGCATTCGTCTTCCCCTATGATCACGATCTCACGCTCTACGGCATGTGGCAGCGCATCACGTTTACCGTGACATATATGCTCGACAAGGGCGACGAAAACGGGTATACTGAATACAGAAAGGATACCGTAAACGAGGGCGACGATTACACCGTTGCCGCAGACGCGGTGCTCGAGGGCTTCGTGTTCTCCGGCTGGAAACTCGACCGGACGGACGGCGCCGTGACGGAAGAGCTCACGAACGTGACCGAGGATCACATCCTCTACGGCGACTTTACCGCGGCGGAGCGCAAGCTCACGATCCGCTATCGCTTGACGGACGCTGCGAGCAAGACGTGGATGACGCTCGGACAGCCGATGACGGTCGCGCCGGGCACGAGGCTCGACGCTCTCCTTGCAGCAGCGGAGAGCACCGTGCTGAACGACAACCCCGGCTATACAAAGCTGCGCGGCTGGAACGGCGACGAGGCGTTCACCATGGCGGCGGAGGTCATGCCCGATGCGGACTTCACGGTCTATGCCGAGTTTGAACGGATCACGGCGGGCTATACGATCCACCATGTCGAGCTGGGCAGCGGCCGGACTCTCGCGGACGATACCACGGGCAGCGCGCTCTTCGGCGCAACGGTCGTCACTGCGACCGCGAAAAAGGCGATCGACGGGTATGTCTACCACAGCGACACGGGCAACATCCTGATCGCTGCGGAGCCCGAAAAGAATGTGGCCACGATCTACTACACGACTGCGGCAGCGCAGACCGGCGAGCTGACGATCCAAAAGACCGTGACCGGCGAAAAGGGCGACAAGACGAAGGCCTTCACCTTCACCGTGACCTTTGACACGATGGTCGTGTACGGCAATCAGGAGAGCACGAGCTTCAGCTTCCGGCTGAAGCACGGCGAGCGCGTGACGATTCCGAACATTCCGGACGGCACGCACTATACGGTCAAGGAAAGCGACAACGCGGGCTATCGCGTGAGCACAAGCGGCGCCCAGGGCACGATTCGTGCGGGCGAATCGGTCACGGCGGCGTTCCTGAACAGCCGCGGGCCGGTACCGCTCACGGGCGACAGCGGCGCAAAGACGCTCGGCGCGATCCTCATGGGCGGGTCGTTCCTTGCGATTCTCGTTCTCGTGTTCATCGTCCGCAGACGGAGAAAGCGTTCCTAACGACGGCGGTCTGCCGCCGCCGCGGTAGCGAATGATCATCAATCCGGGGAGAGGATGCGGCGTTTCGCATCCTCCTCTCTGTATCGGAGGGAAATCGCATGAAAGCAGGAAACGGGCAGAGCCTTGCGATCCGGATCGCGATCCTTGTGTTTGCCGCGGCGTTTGTCGTGGGCGGCGTCATTTTCGGCAAGGCGGCGCTCGAGGATCTACAGGGCGACAAGAGCTATGCGGCGCTCCAGCAGCAGATGATGCAGGTGCAGACGCAGCCTGCGGGGAACGATACGCCTGCATCCGCCGCTCCCGCGGCAGACGCGCCGGGCGAAACGCCGACGCCGGAAACAACGCGCACATCGGAGATCGATTTTGCCGTGCTCAAGGCGATCAACCCGGACGTATGCGCGTGGCTGCGCGCCGAGGACACCGTCATCGACTATCCCGTGGTACACGGCACGGACAACGAGTATTACCTCAAGCACCTGTACACGGGACAAAAGAACCGCAACGGTTCGGTGTTCGTGGACTGCGGCAACACGGGGCTGTTCACGGAGCAGAACACGCTCATCTTCGGCCACAACATGCAGAGCGGCGCGATGTTCGGCACGCTCAAGGGCTACAAGAAGCAGGACTACTACGATGCGCATCCGACGATGACGCTGTACACGCCCGCCGGCGACTACACGCTCGAGCTGATCGCAGGCACGGTCGAGGACGGTGCGTACACCTTTGCAAAATGCAGCTTTGACAGCAGCGAGGAGTTCTTCGACTATGTCGCGGATCTCAAGAGCCGCTCCACCTTCCAAAGCAGCGTTGAGGTGCAGGAGGACGATCGGCTCGTCAGTCTCTGCACCTGCACCTACGAGTTCAGCAACGCGCGCTATGTGGTCGTGGGCAAGCTCACGGCTCTGCCGTAACGGTCTGCACGCTGCACAAAACGGACGTCTTCTTTTCTTTTTAGAAGAAAAAACGGCCTCCTTCTTTTCTTTTTAGAAGAAAAGAAGCAAAAGAAAATCAACTGCGGAACAGTTGTTTCTCTGTTCTCCTGCCGCTTTCGCCAACGTGCTGCACAAAACGGACGTCTTCTTTTCTTTTTAGAAGAAAAAACGGTCAGCTTGCGCGGGAAGCGCAGCCCCTCGGACGTCTTCTTTTCTTTTTAGAAGAAAAGAAGCAAAAGAAAATCAACTGCGGAACAGGGATTCTCTGCGCTGCAGCCGCTTTCGCCAACGTGGTATACAAAACGGACGGTTCACATACGAACCGTCCGTTTTTTCGTTCCAAGCAGGACGAGCGGGAAAGCGTTTTTCCCCGCATGACATCCTCCCCCGCAGTGTCTTTTGTTTCTTTTCTTCAAGAAAAGAAATCGTACCCTCCTTTTTAAAGGGAAAAACGTCCCCCACCCCTTTAAAAGAAGAAATGGAATATGAACTGATCGAGCAGCACAGCCACGCCGAGCAGCCCAGTATACAGCGCAAAGCCCCAGAGCTTCTTTTTCCGAATGGCGGCAAGCATGAGCCGGATCGCAAGATACCCCGTCACGCCCGCAGTGACCATACCCACGATCACTGCAAGCCAGGGAATATCCGAAACGCCCTGCCGGATCGCATCCGGGATCTCAAGCACCGCGCCGCCCACGATGGACGGAATGGACAGCAGGAAGGAAAAATCCGCTGCGGCCTTGCGATCGAGCCCGGTAAAGAGCGCGCCGACGATCGTCGATCCGGAGCGGGACACGCCGGGCAGCACGCCCACGCCCTGCATACAGCCGACAGCCACGGCGTCCTTGAGCTGCATGTTCTGTAATTTACGTCTGCGGCTGCGCGGACGCTCGAACAGCTCTGCCGCATTCAGCAGTGCAGACGTGATGAGGAAACAAACGCCGAGATACTTTCCCTGTTCCGCGGCTTCATAAAAGCGGTCGAAGGGCGAGACCTTCTTAAACAGCAGCGCGACGATCACCGTCGGAATAATGGCGACGATCAGATACAGCACGGTTTTCTGAAACGGATGGCGCAGCAGCTTCCAGATCATTTTCCTGTAAACGATGAGCACGGCAGCAAGCGTGCCGATATGCAGCATGACCGTAAAGAACAGCTGCCCCTCCGTGATCCCGAACATTTTTTGCAGCAGGAGCAAATGTCCGCTGCTGCTGATCGGCAGAAACTCACACAATCCCTGCACAAGTCCGAGAAGCATGGCAATCCAAATCGACATACGGGAGATCCCCCTTTTTTCACAGGATCCCGGCAAACCCGGTGCGCCGTGTCGGAGCGCAGGAGCTTTTGCCGGTTCCGATTCTTTTCATACGATTCTATCATACACGCAAAGCGCCGATTATACAATAGAAAAGGACGCCCGTTTCCGGCGGTGGGCAGTGCCGCTTCCGGCGAACGAAGCAAAACGTCATTCGCCCTTTACGGGGTCGGCGGCGGAAGCGGCGGCGATTGCGTGCGGGGCGGGCGTCCGCGATCATCACTTGCAAAAGGAGCGGTTTCGATGACGGAAGTGGCGTATATTCCCCTCAAAACAGCCGACGGCGCAGTGCTCGGACATGCCAGAGTCTGCGGCGGCACGGTGGTCTTTCAGTTTCGCCGAGCCGTACAGGGACAGGCGGTGGTGCTGACGGACAGCGGCAGATTTTCAGGCGATCTTCATGGCAGCGTTCGGATGGACGGCGCCGTCATCGCGGCAGCCGCGATCGAAAACGGCCGCGTGCTCTGCGTGGGTCAAACGCGGGGAAACGCGCTCTGCGCTGACGAGGTGCGCCGCAGGCTGATCGCCCCCGCAGTCGAGGAATTGCGCGGAAAATCAGCAGAAACCGCCCCACTCATTTCAAATACAGGATCAAATCAAGATAAGAGTTCCCCACTATCCTCGGAATCCGCGTCCTCCGCCCCGGCGGAGCGCGCGTCCGTCCCGCCCCAGCCGGCGCGGGAAACGATCGCACAGTCCGCCGCGGATGAAGTGCAGCGCACGGAAGCGCAAAGCATCCCCGCGCGCGGCGACACG
>ENA-OROD01003495-OROD01003495.1-human-gut-metagenome-genome-assembly--contig:-NODE-3495-length-10267-cov-2.129847_pt1 | contig 10267 bp, 6 predicted proteins | sample MGYA00242123_ERZ509038 | MGnify/ENA primary metagenome ERZ509038 (study PRJEB26280, sample SAMEA2338719) | human gut metagenome | biome: human gut; feature: human-associated habitat; material: faeces... | reverse complement strand
TCAAAAATGAAATCAGATAGGAAAGAAGAAGGAGGAAATCCCAGAATCGGTTCAATATTCGAGCTCATTCTACCAGTTCATACTAAACGGAGTTCAGCATGGATTACTTGCGGGGATGTATCGATTATCATTTATCTATACCCATTTTTGTTTTATCGCTCATTTTCTTGTTGCTGTTTGGATTCTTTGTGAATAAATATAATCGATGTGTCTCTATTGAGTTTACATTGTCAAACACTGAAATCTAAGATAATAGGATTCCCGCGATTATGATTTGGTGTTGCCAAATTGCTATTCTGGGAGTTTTGTTCATCATCTTGCGTCATGTTTGCTTTTCTTTACCTTTTTATTTGAACATGGTACCAAAACATAAACGCATTATTCATATATGCATATAAAGAATTAGGAGAAGATTCTACAGAATGAAATAGGCAATTCATGAAAAGATCGATAATAATAACACATATGTTATAGAAACAAACAACCCGAATACCTCAACAAAAGAGATGATTAAGAATATGGATTTGATAAACCTTCTATGTATCATCAGATTGATGAACAATGCACATCAATCACTATCCTCACTATCTGCGCGAAAAAACCAATATTCTTATTCACTACGATTGTTTTAATTAGTTTATCTCCTGGTTCTATCTAGAGACGACATCTGGAAGAATCACGACTATATCAAAGTAACTTGAATATTGGATGTATATAGGGTCACTATATGTTTTGAATTATGCAATACATAAAAATGGTTACTATACTTCATAGCACTTCGTGGAAATGAAACCTACCAAGAAATTTCCGGAAAACTTCTTGAAAAAGTTGGAGTATTACTATTCTTCGTTCAGATTATTTTAGAATGTCGAATCAGGAAATTCAACTAACTGAAACAAGAAAACTGGATAAGAATACTCCAGAGATTGTTGTTGAGACAAATCCACAGGAAGTGCGGCCAGCATCGATATCTACTCTATTTCTACGGTATTCAACGAAGAAGGAACGAGCAATACTGTTCTTTGGATTTGCATGTACATGATTATCTTCTTTGTTCATTTCTAGTTGCCATTATTTCAGGTATTCTGGGTCCGTTTTCATATACTTACTATGGAGACTTGTTGAATGCATTGATTCAAACACCACTGAATGCTTCTACAGTGGCTTTTGTTCTCAGTATGTTTTCATTATTTATGGGTCTATCTGCCATTTTTGCATTCTGTGAACGGTTCTGCTTGTCATTCTTTGCAGGTGGGTTTAGGAGTTGTCAATGATGTATAGAACATGTAACAATTCGATTCCGTCAGGAGTATACGAAATCGGTGATGAAACACGATGTTGAATACATTGAGAGTATCAGTCCTGGTCGTCTGGGCCAGCGTTTCTCGGAGGAATCTTCACGGATTGTACTTGGATTAGGTCCAGAACTGGGCGTGATGGTTCGAGCTTTTGCATCAATGGTCACTGGATGTGTCCTTGGGTTCTACTATGTAGGAGGTGAGAGGAATTGTGTGATTGTAGAATTGGATGCTGACACTTCTTGTGTTTATCGCATTTCCATTTGTCTTTTATTGTGGGAAGGCCTTTCAGAACAGTTTCGCTGATTATACAGAAGTGATGATGCAAGAGCATCAAGAAGCCGATACGATGAGTGAAGAGGCTTTCCGTAACATCAAAACAGTAGCTGCGTTGGGAGCTGAAAAGAAGATGTATGGACGATATGATAGGATTGTAAGAATGATGTGAGAGTGTGAGAAGTAGATGGAACGATGCCGTCAACGCATGACCAATTCGATTGTCAAATCTGGTTTTCAATATGGAGGTATGCTAGGAAGCAACTATTTGGCTCTATCATTCTTGTTTATTGCTGCTGTATTGATCATGTATAATCAGCGTATTCACTATCCTCAACTCCTCTTTGATAAGGGTTGTACAGAGGAGTTATCGACTTCTGTGGATGTCTGTTTCAATACATTGATTTCTCTGAATGAGACATGTCAAACTCTCTGTAATGAGATTGAACAATGCTGGTATCATGATGGTAATAAGTGTTTGGTGGGAGGAGAAGTACTCACTATCATGTTGGTTGTTCTCTCATCATTCATGAACTTTGGTTCGTCTATCACTTGTCTAGTGTCTCTAGCAAAGTCACGTTTGGCTGCTGGACGCTTCTTGGATGTGATTGATCATAAGGATGAAGTGAATACTGAGAATCAATCAGGGATTCGTCCTGAATCGAGTAAGGGAGATATTGTGTTTAAGGACATTGATTTCAAGTATGCTTCTCGAGACAGCCAAGTACTCAATCATCTCAATATGACGATTCATGAGGATGAAATGTTAGGAATTGTTGGAGAGAGTGGTTCAGGGAAGTCTACGATTCTCAAGCTTCTTATGCAACTGTATGCACCTTCTGGTGGTAGTATCACGTGGAATGGAATGGATACAAAGACTTTGGATGTTCATTGGTTACGTGAGAATATCAGTTATGTTGCTCAGGAGCCAGTTCTGTTCTCAGGCACAATCCGAGAGAATCTGATGTATGGTCGTGTTGGATGTACGAAGGAAGAGATGGTGGAAGCAGCCAAGCTTGTGGATGCTGATGGATTCATTCGATCCTTCCCTAATGGATATGATACTCATGTTGGTGAACTGGGTACTTCGCTGTCAGGAGGTCAGAAACAACGAATTGCGATTGCTCGAGCATTGTTGAGAAGACCTCGGATTCTGGTGTTGGATGAAGCAACAAGTGCTTTGGATACACAAACAGAAGCTATTGTGCAGCATGCAGTGGATACAATTCGTGAACAGAACAGAAAGAATGGAGGAAGTCTGAGTATCGTTGTCGTTGCTCATCGATTGAGTACCATTCGTTCGTGTGATCGAATTGTGGTTGTGGATGAAGGACATGTGGTTGAGGAAGGAACTCATGAGGAGTTATTGAATAAGAAGGGCATTTACTCTGCTCTGTATGAGAGTCAAGCCACAACAGGTTCTGTTACTCCTGTTTCTCCACTCTCTGAAGTTGATAAGAAGGAAGACAAACAAGAACTGATTCGTGTTCAATCGGTGGATTCTACTGTGATATCTGAGGAAAAGAAGAAAGAAGAAGACATTCCTGATGAAGAAGCTGTCAAGACAATGCATCGTGTGTCTCTTCTCTCTCTTCTTAGCTATATCCCCAAATATCAATGGATGTTCTGGTTATCTTTCTTAGGAAATGTCTTACGAGCATTCTTCACACCTATGTATTCGTATGGTGCTTCGCGTGCACAGGAATTGTTCTATGAATTCGATATTCAGTACTTCTGGGATAGTAGTTGGTTCTGTATTTGGTTGATCATCATTGCTACGATTCTCACTTACATTGGATCTGTTCTTCAGTGGAATCTCTCTGCTATTGTAGGTGAACGTCTCATCAAGCAACTACGACTTGATACATTTTCCAAGTATCTCTCGATGCAGATATCCTTCTTTGATGAACCCAATCATCTCCCTTCGATTCTGACATCCAGATTGAGTATTGATGGTCGTCGATTGCGTGATCTGGTGGATCAGAGTGGTACAATTGTAGAGAATACTCTGATTGTGATTGCTTGTATTGTGATGTGTTTCTCTCCATTGGGTGAGTGGAGATTGAGTCTGCTTGCATTCATTATCTCTCCACTGGTACTGTCAGCTGAGTATCTGCAGTTCATGGTTGTGAGTAACATGACAGAGAGAATTGATAACACATTGACAAAAGAGTCTGGAACGATTACGGACTATTTGTTGAATATCCACACAGTTCATGCTTATGGTTTGGAAGAGACATTACTCACTTCTATTGATAAGGATATGGCTGATGCTGATAAGTTGACAAAGGCACGTACATTGCGAGGAGCAGCTGGTCAGTGTTTATCTCAGTTTGTTCCTATGATATTTGTGATTGTGATCATGGGTGTTGGAGCTGCAATGATGAATTACAACATGATTACTTATCTCCAACTCTTCATTGTATACATGGCCGTCTTTAACTCAGCCAATCTCATTGGAATTAACTTAGCTTACACTCCGTCTCTTCGTCTGGCTCAGCGTTCTGCAAAGAACATTCTGGCTACTCTTCATATGACAAGTGAAGATGATGCAGTTCGCGAGATCCAGACAGAAGGTCAGAACGGTGATATCACCTTCAAGGACGTTTCATTCACCTATCCAACACGTCCTGAAGCTCCGATTCTCAAATCGGTATCATTTACAATTCCCCAAGGCAAATCTGTTGCTTTTGTGGGTCCTAGTGGTTGTGGAAAGAGTACCATGATTTCACTGATTCAACGTCTTTACAAGCCTTTGAATGGAACGATTGAACTGGCTGGAGTGAATGTGGAGACTCTGAATCTGGATTGGTATCGTGCTCAACTAGGTGCTGTGAATCAAGAACCTGTTCTCTTCAGTGGTACGATTCGAGAGAATCTCCAATTGGGTGTGAATCATGAACTGAGTGAGGAGGAGTTGGAGGAAGCTTGCAAACAAGCATTGTGTCTGGACTTCATCAATGAGATGCCTGATCGATTTGAAACAGATCTGGGTGCTGTTGGAAAGGCTGTTTCAGGAGGTCAGAAACAGCGACTGGCTTTGGCTCGTGCAATTCTCCGTAAGCCTTCGATTCTACTGTTGGATGAGGCTACAAGTGCTCTCGATAGTGAGAACCAAGAGAAGTTCTTGACTGCTTTGAATACATGGAGAAAGACACATCCTTGTACTGTTATCACAGTGGCTCATCGTTTGAGTACGATTGTTGATAGTGATATCATCTTCGTTGTTCATGAAGGAGGAATTGTTGCTAGTGGTACTCATGAAGAGTTATTGAAGTCTTGTGATTTCTATTCTAATCTTGTTCATGGACAAATGGAATCAAGTCCTTTGGCTTAAGGGAAGTGTGTTTGTTCTTATGAAATAAGTCATATCCTGTGTTATTCTACAATACTTGAATCACCACCATGTTTTCTTCTCCTTGAGCTTCTTAGAATAGACTTCATGAAGGTTCTTCTTCTGTTGAACTAATTCATTTGACCACTGTTCACACTCTCTTGCTAATTCTAGTTTTTCTATTCCTCATTCTCCAATCTCATCTCAACCTTGCTGATCTGTTGTTTCCCTTACCAACATCTGAGAATGCAGAAGAAACAATGAACTCAAATTCTCCAATTCAATTAAACCCTGAAGCCATTCCTCTACAGAGAATGAATCAACAAAACAATGATGGTATTCTGAGAGCAACTGGATCAGGATCTGATATTCTGACTTCAACTGATTCAAGTAATATGAATGAAGGAAGGATTGTCGTGGCATCATGAGAATCGATTGTTGTGTAGTGAGAAGAGGATTCACATCTTCAGAAAGCGATGAAAAGGCTTGTAAGGCAATAGGAGAAGGAGAGAGATAGAGAGAAGGAAGTATTTCAGACCATCCATTTGAAGAGAATTGTGGAGATAACGTATACAAATGTACCAATCCACTCTGAATGAGATGATGAATCATGAATGTCGAATTGGATGATTTCACCATATTGTATGTTTGAGCATATGAAACCAATACATTGATTGAAGTATCATTCATTTGTATATCGGCAACTGACTCATCATTCACTACTGTCCAATGAACACTCTCCAGAAGAATAGAACGAACAGAAGGAGAATGAAGAAGGAATTGGAGAATATGACTTCGTCCTTCATCAATCGTTTCTTTGACAGAAATAGCTCCCATTGTTGTATTGGAAAAAAGAGGAGGAAGAAAGAAATGAGTTTGAAGACGTTTCAGAATAATCTCCAAGTAATCACCTACAGGAGTTTCATTCATATGATTCAACAGTGCTGAAGGTCCAATCATCAATTCTTCTTTATCATGACCTGAGAGTAAAGAGAGAAAGAGATACACATCCATTGTAGGTGAGTCAGTGAAGTGAGCAATGAAGGATTCAAGAGTTGAAACCATCTCATCCTTCTGTATCTTCACTTCATTCAAACATTGATCTATGGAAGGATTCGATGAAACACTATGATGAAATGATCACTAATAGACGACTTTAACACAACCATTGCATCATCCCAGAATCCTTTCATTGTTTCCAATATCACTTCTTCTACATCCCCTTCTTCTTTCCTCTCTTCTGCATTCAATGGTGATAAACTCAGTGTAGGGAGAGACTACAAGTGAATAACAAAACCCATTAGCACAAAGAGTGATTGTGTGTACTGTGGAATCTCTTCATAAGTTGACAGAGGTCCATCAAAACATGTTAAGAAGAAAAAGACAGATGGAAATGACTCATGAAGGTGAGTTAGAAGAGACATATCCTGTTCCGTAATCCTTGATAACGATGAACAACGAAGAATGACTGAACATGAATGTGAATCCTCTGTAGAAGGACAATTGGAAAGAAGAGAACGAAACAGATCCACAAGTCTTTCTTCTGATAAAGAGTGTACATACTCTGTCACCATAGAATCCTTTTTCAACAGTTTTCGATTCCAATCCGCTACTTGAACCCAAAATGACTTGGAAAGACCAAGCGAAGTCAAGGTTGTGGCAACAGAGTGAATAAGAGATTCCTTTCGAGTATCCAGGGTAATACATGGAATATTCTCATCAAAAGACACTTCCTGAATGCAATCCACAGCACCACATCCAGAATCACCAATAACTACTGCCATATTATCAGAACAGACTTTAACTAATTCAGAAACATATTTAGACTGCGGATGATGTAAAGGATCTTAAGATCATATCAAGTATCAAAGAAAACTCTTCCGTTTGATAGAAATTGGATTAAATGCTGATTCTCTCTTTGATTCCAACTGTTTTCGAGCAATTGAGGGAGAAACAGCTAATTGTTATTCTTATTACGATTTCGTACCAAATCCAATTCCAGCACTCACAGATGCTATCAGCAAACCTGATTTGATTGCTCGATTCATTCTGAGTGTAGCGACACCGAATTGGGATGCCGCATTCTATGGACAGAAAGACAGCAGAATATGGGACTCAGAATTCCCATGATTGAAACCAGTTAATGGTTTTGTTGGTTTATTCTATCTTGTAGATGGAAATAGAGGTTTCTGAATGCATTTTTTGGAGAATAACATACTATTCACATTATTCAGAGAACAACTCATTCTTTCTGTATTCTTCATCAATACTATGATGATTTAGTATTAGAACTCACAACTAGTCTATTGATCTAATGCTTTCATACTTATTCAGTGTTTATCTTAGGATCAGAATCACATCATGGAGACGGTATCTCGCGGGATTCACTAAGTAATATGGACATTCCAAACAACCAATATCTTCAAAGAATCATGAAAAGGACTAATACTACTGAACTTCTCTTTGATTCCAGTACTTTGATAAGTATGCTACATTTATTTTGAGAATCATTGTTAACGTAATGGGGAATACATGTGGAAAGTTAAGTGGAAAAGAAGCATTTGAAAGGATATGGATCTCCAGGAATCGTTCGTAACAGTAGAGCAGCTCATGATATGAGTAAAGCATGGTCAAGTGGAAGTGGTATGAGTACTGTGTCATATAATCAGAGTGAAGGAGCTAAATATGCAAATTCCATAGCAAATAGTGGATAATCTGTTTGTTGAAGAGAAGTAGAAAGTGTTACTATCATTGATCTGATCAACTCTTTCCTTTCGTTGAGTATCGAATGTATACTACTGAAACAATATAATAAATACCAATTCAATACCAAATCCAGAATATCTGGATTCCACGGGAGTTAGATTGTTTGATCATTTGAACTTCTGGATTTGGGATGGTTGCTGAACTCTTTAAAGTGTGGTGCTAAAGAATGCACAAGCTCAGTCTAGTTCTCTTGAATTGTAATCATCTGTCCATCCTCTCACCAGTAGTATTGGTTATTGTCCATTCGTTATCATGTTCTTCTGATCAATTGTACTTGAAGGTTGTTAAGCAAAGCAGAGCAAAAGCATCTGAAGAATCCTTTTCCATTCGATCAGACTCCACGCTGTATTTCACTTCTCCTACATATTTCAACAACGAACTTGCTACTCATGAATTGTGTGTTCCTCAGAATGTCAATAATCTGTATTTGATCATGCATGACAGTAATGGTGATTCTTGGTCCTCTGGTTCTTGGATAGAAGTCCGAAAAGGGAATAACGAATTCATTCTCAATACGGTAATGACAGAAATGTATGATGAACGAGTGATCATCATTTCTACTGAAACAGCAGCCCCAACTACTCAATGCCAAGAGAATCAGGAGTACATGAAGATTGTATTTAGTAAGAATGATTATGGAGATAGCAACTCATACCAGATCACTGATGGTTCTACTGTACTGTATTCTTCTGGATATATGTACTATCCTAATACCTATACTATTGATATTTGTGTAACCATCACACCAAACTATCAATACACACTGGTTATGAGAAACTCTTATGGTAATGGTTGGGGGAATGATTGGATTGAAATCTACAATAAGATGAACGTGTTGTTTATGCAACGATGGAACAATCGGCTGTACAACAACAGGTTAACTTTGTTCTCTTGACTTCATTACCTGTTCAGACTATCTGTTCAGATGGGAAAATCTATCTGAAGATCACAAAGAAGACAGATTCAAGTGGTATTGATGAATCCTTCCAGATTCAATCTGATAATGATGTGTTGTATTCATCTACCATAGCTGAGGTTGGAACAACTAGAAACTACTTTGTCTGTTTGCCTCCTTCAACAGATCTTCAATACTCATTAACCATGCTTGATACAGATGGTACATGGTCAGGTGGATCATGGATTGAACTCCGAAGTGTCAACAACAATCTAGTACTGAAATCCTTCATGACAACTCAAAGTGAACAAACTGTTCCTTTCTCCTTATCCACTCCTATTCCCAAAGGAGCAAAATGGTATTTCCGTAGCATATATCAACAGGATTGGTACAGATCTAGTTTTGAAAGCAATGTATGGACAACGACCACGTTTGCTTCAACCACAACCACATCTGGCACAGTTTATTACTACAAACCATTTCATGGAGTTGAGAATATGAGTGCTGTAGAAACAGTATTCCGATATCGTTATGGTATTATTGCCTATCTGAATGGTTTTGAAATCTATCGAGATAAGATGCCTCTGGGTGAAGTGAATCGAATGACTCTGTCAACAGATTCTTATTCATCCTATGATTATCGAGGAGTGATTCGACCTGCATTATTCATTCATAATGATAATAAGAATCATCTGGCTGTTGAACTTCATTATCCTAATTCTGATCTTCGTTCCTCTATTGACTTTGATGCTTATCTTGCTCTTCTTCCTGGTACTACTGGACAGAATTGTTATGTGTATCCCTATGACATTAGTATTCAATCCTCATCCTCCTACATGTATTCTAGCAGCTATGCAGTTGATTGGTCTGGAGCTACTTATGCCTATTCATCATCCTGGAATTCAATCTCCATCACATTTGCATTCTCCACAATTCTGCCTACAATCTCTCAGATGCGAATGTGGTATGGAGCCGATACAAATGGATTCCCTTCCTTTAGTATGCGCTTCTCTAATACAAATCTAGGTAACACATCAGCTATATGGCAAGATGTCCTTTCTGTATCCAATACAATCTACAGTGCAAACTCATGGTCCATGTTTAACAACAACGACTCTTTGATGAGTACTTCACTTGTTGAATTCAATGCTGGATACAATAGTTATTCGTTTTCCATCTATGAACTCCAATTCCTAATCTGTAATGCTCCTGAGACTCTGACTTATTCATCCTTTTCCTTCATCTTCTATCTGAATCAACCTGTTCAGAATGTTGGAGTGACACAGAATAGTACAGATTGTCGAATCTCTCCTTCACTTCCTTCAGGTCTCACAATCAGTGATGCTTGTGTGATCTCAGGTACTCCTTCCTCTGTCTCCAATACAACTGTCTATTCTGTTATGGCTCGAGTGAATAACACTATTGCTATTGGAACTGTAATGATTTCTGTTCGAACATGTGAGAATCTGGTGACTATTCGAGTTCGAGGAGATGCCTATCCTACACAGAATGCTTGGAGTTTATTCTCTGGTCGATATCTTAATGGAACTCTCATTCAATCTGTTGACTCGTTGTATGTATCGAATGCATATTACAACTATGATTTCTGTTTGGATCCAGGTATCTACACATTCCTAGCTCTGAGTTTGGATGGAGATGGATGGGAAGCTAAAGCTGGATATACTCTAGATCGGAAGA
>ENA-OROD01003487-OROD01003487.1-human-gut-metagenome-genome-assembly--contig:-NODE-3487-length-10286-cov-3.258430_pt1 | contig 10286 bp, 8 predicted proteins | sample MGYA00242123_ERZ509038 | MGnify/ENA primary metagenome ERZ509038 (study PRJEB26280, sample SAMEA2338719) | human gut metagenome | biome: human gut; feature: human-associated habitat; material: faeces... | reverse complement strand
GCGCCACGAGAAACGGCGCGAGCCACGGCAGCAGAAAGCGCAGCGCCAGCCACAGCGCCGCGATGACGAGCGCCCAGCACAGCGCCGCCCAAAGATATTTTGCGAGCCTCTCGGGCATGGTCTCCCCCTCTCCCTGCCTTCCTTGTTATATATAGAAAGCGCATCCAGGCGCCCCACATGTTCCACACCCATCCTTGCCACATCTGCCGGAAAATATTCGCTTTAACCCCTGAGCCGGGGCGCGTATATAATGTACTGACGGCGAAAAGCCGCGCATCGGAGCCGGGGCATCGGCTCCGCGGCAAAAAATGTATTCGGAGGATGCCATGCTGATAGTGCAGAAATTCGGCGGCAGCTCTCTGGCCGGGACAGAGCGTCTCCGGCGAGCCGCCGGCATAGCTGCCGAGGCTCGCCGAAGGGGGCACAGCGTTCTGGTCGTGGTGTCCGCCATGGGCGATACGACAGATGAGCTGCTGGATATGGCACACGAGATAAGCTCGCAGCCGCCCGCACGCGAGCTGGACGCACTCATTTCGACTGGTGAGCAGCAGTCCGCGGCGCTCATGGCCATCACGCTCGAGAGCATGGGGCTTGCGGCGCGCTCGTTCACCGGCTGGCAGGCCGGCATAATCACCGACGGCAGCCACGCCGAGGCGCGGATAGAGATGATCGCGGCGGGCGAGCTTGCCGCTGCGCTTGAGGCGAAGAGCACGCACCCCATAGCCCACGCGATAGTTTCCGCTGCAAACGGCGCATATGCTGCCGACAGCATGGAGGAGGTTGCAGGCTGCGGCGTAAAGGGCAGCGTGAACGGCAAAACCGTGCTTGCGGGCAACAGCAAGCATATGAAGAAGGAAAACATAAGCTATCGTGAGCATGCCGAGCGCGGCACCACCGTATATGTTGCGGTGGACGGCAAATACGCCGGCTGCATAGTGATAGACGATACCATAAAGCCGCAGAGCAAGGAAGCGGTTGCCATGATGAAGAAGCATGGACTGGACGTTGAACTGCTCACAGGCGACAATCAGGCGAGCGCCGCCGCCGTGGCAAAGGAAGTTGGCATAGAAAACGTGCATGCTTCGCTCATGCCGGGCGATAAGCTGGATACCCTTAAAAAAATACGCGCGGAGCATGGCCCCGTTGCCTTCGTGGGGGACGGTATAAACGATTCCGTGGTGCTTTCGGGCGCCGACGTGGGCTGTGCAATGGGCGCCGGCGGCACCGATGCAGCGGTTGAGGCGGCGGACATGGTAATAATGGGCGATGAGCTTACAGCCCTGCCCAAGGCCATAGACGTATCAAAGCGCACAATGCTTATTGCAAAGGAAAATGTTGTGTTTGCGCTTGCAATAAAGCTTATTGTGATGATACTTGGCATAACCGGCCACGCGGAAATGTGGATGGCGGTATTTGCGGACGTTGGCGCGGCGCTGATATGCGTACTCAATGCGGTAAGGCTGCTGCCTGCTAAGAAGGCCGCAAAATAATCACAGGAGCAAAAAAGCCAAAACTGTGATAGAATAAAACAGAATAACGATTCAAACGGAGGTACCGCGCAAATGGAAACGGCTTATGATATGCTTGCTTCGCTGGCGCGGTATCTTTTTGTGCTGATAATGCTGTTCATAATAGCGGCGTCCGCTGTGCTGAGCGCAAGGGAAGGGCGAATGATGCGCCGCGCAAAGCGCATTGCACGCACGAACATACGCTGCATAAAGATAATCGAGCCGAACGAGCTTATGGGCAGGCGGTTTTATATAAACGGCGAATGCACGATAGGCAGCGGCGATAACGACGACATTGTTATAGGCTCCTGCGGCCTTTCCCGCGCGCATGCAAGGCTGTTTGACCACAAGGGAACGGTGTGCATAAGCGTGAAGCGCAAAAGATTCTTTTTAATAAACGAAACGCGGCAGCATAGCCGCACGGTTGAGCTTGAACCCGGCGACAGGGTGCGCATAATGGACGCGGAGTTCGTGTGCATAGGCGCGGGCGGCGAGGAGGACGGCAATGCTCAAATTTAGGCGCGTCGGCGCGGCAAAGGTGCTGCTGGCCGTGCTTATATTCGTTATGGCGGCATTTATATTGCTATCCTTCTCAAAAGAGAAGTTTGATGCGCGCGCGCTTTTGTTCATGGCGCTTACAATGCTGCTTATAATGGTTCAGCACATGCTGCTGTGCTTCATTCTGCCAAATGGGGACAGATTGACGGGCGTGCTCGTGGGCTTCCTTATGGGCATAGGCCTTGTTATGCAATATAGGCTTAATGCGGATACGGCGCTGAGGCAGCTTATATTCTCCTGCTTTGGGCTTGCGGCGATGGTGATAATGCTTATGCTTATGAAAAAGCCGATAGTGCTGATGTATCTTAGAATACCGGCGGCAATAATAAGCCTTGGTATACTTGGCGCGCTTATGTTCGTGGGTAAGGAATCGGGCGGCGCGGTGAACTGGATAAGCATAGGCGGGATACTGTTCCAGCCTTCGGAATTTGTTAAGATAGCAATGATAATAGTGCTTGCGGGAGCGATGAGCGAGCGGACAAGCTTGCGGGAGCTGATAGTGCCTACGCTGTTTGCCGTGGCCGTATGCGCGCTGCTTGTGCTTCAGCGGGATCTTGGCGCGGCCATGCTTATGGCAATGGTATATATGCTCATGTTTTATGCCGCCACGTGTAAGCTCGGCACAACGCTCCTTGGCGCGGCTGCGTGCGGAGTCGGCGCGGTTGCAAGCTATTATTTATTTGACCATGTTAAGCGGCGCGTTGCCGTTTGGCGCGATCCTTGGGCAACGTATTCAACAAGCGGCTATCAAATCGCGCAGGGGCTTATGGCAATAGCATCCGGCGGGCTGCTCGGCATGGGGCTGGGGCTTGGGTCGCCAAAGCTTATACCGGCGTATAGGACGGACTACATATTCGCCGTGATCTGCGAAGAATTCGGCATTGTTTTCGGCATTGGAATAATTGCTATATATCTTATAATAGTGATACGCGGCTGCATGGCTGCGCTTAACGTTAAAAACAGGTTCGTCGGCCTTTGCGCGTTCGGTGCAAGCGCACTGATAGCCGTGCAGGCATTTATAATAATAGGCGGGGTGATAAAGCTAATCCCGCTTACGGGCATAACAATGCCGTTTGTAAGCTACGGCGGGAGTTCGCTTATAGCGTTCATGATGCTCCACGGAATAATACAGGCCGCGTCGGACATAGGCGCGGGCGAGCTTGAACGTGCGCTTGAGGCGGACGAGGATGAAGAAGAAAGCGGGGAGGATGACACATGACGCGGAATAAAAACGGCGGCATAAAAGCAATGCTTGTACTGTTCATAGCCATGTTCGTGCTGCTTGCGGGATATCTTGTATATATTATTGATGTTTACGGGGCATATTGGTTCGCAAGCCCGTATAATACCCGCGTTACCAAGCAAAAGAACGCCGTTATAGCCGGCAGCATAAGCGACAGACGCGGCGTAACGCTTGCCGAGAGCGACCCCGACGGTGCGCGGCATTACAGCACGAATGACGAAATAAGGCTTTCCTGTGCCCATGCCGTTGGGGACAGCAGCAATCAAACGCTCGGCGCGCAGGCGCTGCTTTCAAAATATTTGCTTGGGTTTGAGCAGAAAACCGGGGACAGGCTGAGCTATCTGTTTTCCGATGAAAAACGGCATGGCGATAACGTAAGCCTTACCATAGACGCGCAGCTTAACCGCTATGCATACGGCTTGCTTGAATCCCATGCGGGCGCGGTGATTGTTATGAATTACAAAACCGGAGAAGTGCTATGCATGACCGGTTCTCCCGCGTTTGACCCTGAAAAGATGGAAGCGTATCTTTCCGGCGATGAACCGCTTGAAGATGGGGCGATGGTCAACCGCGCCACAATGGGACGCTATACGCCGGGGTCAACGTTTAAGCTTATAACGGCGGTGGCGGCGCTGAGATATTTGCCGGATGCCGAAAACCGCGTATTCGTGTGCGATGGGCCGCTTGCCTTTGACGCGGCAAGCGGAAAGCAGGTAAGTTTGGCGGAAGCGGTGGACTCGGACGGCAATGTTAAGGAAGGTTATGCGCTGCTGAAGGACTTTGAGGACGAGGTGCATGGCGAAATAACGCTGAGCGAGGCAATAAAGTATTCCTGCAACCATACGTTTGCGTGCATAGCGCTGGAGCTTGGGGCGGACAGGCTGATGAAAACGGCCGAATCACTCGGCATTGGCGGGGAATACGCATTCAGCGAGCTTATGGCATACTGCGGCAGCATGGAAAAGCCTACTACGGATTTTGAACTTGCGTGGAGCGGCGTTGGTCAGCATAAGGACATAATTACGCCCATACAGCTATGCATGCTTACCGCGGGAATAGCCAACGGAGGCGTGGCAATGGAGCCGAAAATATGCCTGAGCGTGAGCGATAAGTCGGGCAATATACAAAAAAGGCTGACGAGCGAAGAATATAAGGAAATGTTCCGCGGCAACGAGGCGGAGTTTCTGGCGGAAGCCATGCGCGGCGTTGTTACAGGCGGCACGGGCAAAAACGCCGCAGTAGACGGGCTGAGCGTATGCGGAAAGACCGGCACGGCGGAGGTTTCGTCCTCCGGCAAATTTAAGCCGCATGCGTGGTTCACGGGCTTTGTTGCGGATGCGGCGCATCCATACGCAATAACGGTGATAATAGAAAACGGCGGCGGGGGAGGGAAAATAGCCGCTCCCATGGCCGCCACCGTGCTTGAAAAAATGATGGAGCTCGGCTACTGAGCCGAACCCTTCGCGTAATACGCAAGCAGCAGATCGACCATCATGCCGTAGCTTTTTACGCCGTTTTCCTGCTTGTTGAACTTCAAATAATTATCGTTCATGTTATCTACGGCTTCCTCTATGGGGCCTTCGAAGCTGTCCCAATAGGCGTTGTAATCCCTAAGGTCGCGCAGCATGTCTTCGCTGTAATATTCGCTTACAAGCCGGCGGTAAAGCTCCGCATCGCTTGCGTAAAGCTGATTTGCGCAGTTTATAAGCGCAAGCATTGTGCCGGAATAGCGCACGGACGCATCAAGCGAATAGGTGCAGGCAAGATAGCTCACGAAATTTGCCTCATCCTCCCGCGCAACGCCAAGATAATGCGCCGTTTCATGCGCGGCGGAGGATGCTATAAGCAGCGCCGGCTGGTTGATGTTAACGTTCGCTTCGGCAAAATACGGTATGTATATTCCCGCTATGCCGCCGTAGGACATGGCGACGGACGCTTTAACTCCCTTTGCGGGGTATACCGTGCCGGAAAAAATCGAATAGTCCGCGCCGAGCAGCCTATATGCCGCGGGTATTTTGCTGAATTCCGCAGCGCTGTCCTTTTCAAGCGCGAATACGCCGTTTTCATCCTCCTTAAGGCCGCTCCTCAGCGCATTTGCGGAAGCTGCAAGCCGCCTGCACAGCGCGTCAAGCTCCTCCACGGGCCGTTGTTCAAGCGAAAGATCCATGCGCTTATAAAGCGAAGGGCGCATATAGTTAAAGCCCCAGTCAATATAGAACAGCGCAAACATGAAGGACGCGAATACGCATACGCCCATAATGAAGCTCATCAGCTGCGCAAAGCGAAGCCTGCCGGAAAAAAGCTTGACTATGAACACGATAACGAGCACTATCGCCGCCACTATAAGCCCAAGCACCACGCATTCGGATATTGATACACCCCGCGCAAGCGAGGTTATATACCCAAGCGCGCGGCTGATGTAAGGGTACAGCGTGGCACTGTATACGTTCTCCGTAGTGTCCGGATATTTTGCGGCAAGTATGCCTATGCCGTAGAAGGCCGGAATAAGCAGCAGCCACGGCAGCTTTTTGAAAAACGGTTTCCATTCGCCCGCGTAGGGGCTTTTTCTCTTAGCTTTATCCATGCGGATATTATACCACGCATCAATGCCGCGTAAATGTTAAATTTTGCTGTTATTTTGGCCTATAAAGCTCAATAAGCCTCTGCATATCGGCTTCCTTGGGGGATTCGATCATGGTGGTTACGTTGACTCCGGTTTCGCCTTCGGGGAAAAGATAAAGCGTGGGGCCCAACCTAAGCGTATTGTTATATACCGCGGCATGAAGCAGCGCATACGGCAAATAACCCTCCGCATATGCAAAAAGGCTTGCTTCGCCCCATGCGCAGCCTATTGCATCGGCAAAAAGCTTATTGGGCAGCAGCGGAATATCATTCAAATATGCAAAGCCGAGCGAATCAGTATAGGCAGATGCTTTGCATTCCGCGACTACGACATACGCGCCCGCTATAGGCTCCATTGTATATGCGTTCACGGTCTGCACGCGCAGACTGCCGCGGCGTATGCCGTTGGCTGCTGACAGCGCCGCTATAAGCAGCGCTATTGATGCAATAATTATAATTAAAATGCGTTTATCCTTCATGGCATAAAATATGATGAGCATGGGGCAGAATATGTGTTATAATTAACCAATCATTAGAAAGATGAGGAGGACCAGGCATGGAAGCATATAAGGACAAAGCATGGCAGCGCAGCATGAAGCTGCGGCTGGACATAAACGGCATGATGGCCGATTTTGTGGGCGAACATGGCTTGAGCATGGCGGATATAGAAAAAAACAGCGCACAGTACAAAAGGGCAGCCGAAAGCATGGCCGCAAAGCGCGCGAACATGAAATGGCGCGAACTGCCGCATAACCAGGCGGAAGTGGTGGCGCGCATAAAGACGGTCGCCGAAAGGGTGCGAAACGAATACGAAGCGTTCGTTGTGCTGGGCATAGGCGGCAGCGCGCTCGGCCCCATAGCCGTGCAGCAAGCGCTCAGCCACCTGCGCTACAATGAGCTTAGCCGCGAACGCCGCGGCGGGCCGAAGCTTTACGTTGAGGATAATGTTGACCCGGAGCGCATGGCATCGCTTCTGGATGTTATAGACGTTGAAAAGACTATGTTCAACGTTGTAACAAAATCCGGCGGGACGAGCGAAACCATGTCCCAGCTTCTTTATATCACGCGGATATTAAAGGATAAGCTTGGCGATAAGTGGAGCGAGCATGTTATTGCAACAACGGATGAAGTAAAGGGCAACTTAATAAAGATAGCCAAGGCGGACGGACTGGAAACATTCTATGTGCCGGACGGTGTGGGCGGAAGATTTTCGGAGCTTTGCCCTGTCGGCCTTATAGCGGCGGCTGTATGCGGAATAGATATAGAAGAACTGCTTGCCGGTGCGGCGTATATGGATGAACTTTGCTCGGAACCCGATTATCGCAGTAACATGGCTTACATGGCAGCCATATGCGAAACGGAAGCGATGAAAAAGGGCTGCAACATAAGCGTTATGATGCCATATGCCGATTCGCTAAAGTACATTGCCGATTGGTATGCGCAGCTTTGGGCGGAAAGCCTTGGTAAGCGCACGGATAACGGCGGCAGCGTTGTGCACACCGGTCAAACGCCTGTAAAGGCGCTTGGCGTTACGGATCAGCATTCGCAGGTGCAGCTTTATACCGAAGGCCCGTTCGATAAGGTGATAACGTTTATAGGCGTGGATAAGTACAGGAGTGAAGTGACAATACCGCATAGCTTTGACGATATTGCGGACGTTGCGTTCCTGAGCGGACACAGCTTCAATGAACTTATAAAGAGCGAGCAGATGGCCACGGAGTACGCTGTTACCCGCTCGGGGCACATGAATAAAACGATAACTCTGCCTGTGGTAAATCCGTTTACGATAGGCGAACTGCTGTATTTCTTCGAGATTCAGACAGCTTATGCGGGCGAACTGCTGAACATAAACGCATTCGATCAACCGGGCGTTGAGGAGGGCAAGAACGCCACTTATGCATTGCTGGGCAAGCATGGTTACGACGAAAAACGCCGCGAATTGGACAGCGCAAAGCCAAAAAAGGCAGAATATATATTCTGATAGACAGTACATGAATATGTGGCCGCTTTGTAAAATGAGCTAATAAGGCTTAACAAAGCGGCCTTTTTAGTGTAAAATCAAAGCTATACCCCAACCCGAACGGGAGGAGAGATAAGCTATGGTAAAAAGAGGCATTGCGCTGCTTAGTGCGCTGATAATGCTTTGCGTGTGCGGCTGCACGGGCGGGCAGGCCGATGAAACGGCAATAAATACAACCCAAACTGACGCGCCGGAGCCAACCGGCCAAGCGGCTGAAAATGAGACAGACGGTCAAAACACGGCGGAAACATTCCCGATACTTGGGCTGATAATAGACGACGACGGCAGCGACAGTGCGCGTCTTACAATGTATGGCTTCCTGCGCACGGCGGAAACGCTTTGCTATGCGTCAAAGGTATTCCGCGCAAAGGCCGGGGATGAAGCTGCTGCGGCGGTGGACGAGGCAAAGGCCGAAGGTATTACGGCCCTTATGATATTCAATCCTGATTCTAAGAACGATGTCGCGGTAAAAAAGGCTGTCTCGCTGGGCATGGACGTTGTTGCGCCGTACTATGAATGCAAAGTTGCTGGCATAAAGTCTAATGTAGTTGTGGATGCAGAGGAGTATTATGATGAACTTGCGCGCGGCCTTGCAGGCAGAATGGAAGAACGCAGCCTTAAATCCGGCCGAATATTGGTATACGGAAGGGATACGGAGAAAGCCTACGAAGCATTTTGCGCATCGATGAAGCAGAATTATCCGCAGTTTATAGTGTGCCAATTTGTGCGTACAGCCGCGGATGAGGAGGGCGCGATAGACGAGCTGGCCGATTTTATATTGAACAACCGCGATATAAAGGGCGTTTACGCCGTGGATGAGGATGCGGCGCCCATAGCCGTTAAGGCAAGGAGCCGCGCGCAGAAACGGTTCAAAAGCGAAGGCGCGCCAAGCCCCACCCCTACGCCGGAAACAACGGCAGGCGCTTCGGCTCAGCCTGAATACACGCCGAACCCCGCGCTGCTTAAGCAGATAATGATAACCGTGTTCGGTACGGGGCTAAGCGGGGAAAATTATAAGCTTTTTAACGATAACGACATATATGCCCTGTGCATAGAGCCTTATTACGAGGCGGCGGCGCAGGGAACGATGACGCTGGACAGAATAGTAAGGGGCGAAAGCATAGCAAGCGTTGCGCGGGTGAACAGGCCCATAGTGCATAGCGACACGGCGGATAAATACACCGCAATTTACGAAAGCATGCTTGCTGCATTCGCTGCCGGAACGGACGGAAATGTTTGATCTTAAACTGCTGAAAAGAATAGATTGGTTTACGATACTGCTGGTCGTGGGGCTTGTTACCTTCGGCCTTATAAGCATTGCCAGCATTATGGCTTCGCCCTTCAGCGGGGAGGAAAGCTCCATAGGCGACTATACGGCAAAGCTGAACATGGTGTATGTTAACAAGCAGGCGGTAAACTTCATGGTGGGCGCCGCTGCGTTTCTGATAATAATAGTATTTGACTATCAGCAGGTGTTCAAGCCCCTTATTAAGTTTGCGTACATAGGCATAGTGGGTTTGTTGGTGCTGCTTATAGTTATGGATAAAACGCAGCGCGGCATAACGGGCTGGTTCGTGTTTGAAGCGATAGACCGCGCGATACAGCCGGGCGAGCTGTGCAAAATATGCGTAATAATCGCGCTGTCCAAAATAGTGAGCGAGGATATGGATAAGCATGACGGCAAGCTGAAAACGTTCAAGTCAATATTCTATGCCGCCGCCGTATGCATCGGGCCTACCGCGCTAATAATGGTACAGCCGGACTTTGGCACGGCGTTCGTGCTGCTGTGCATAATGGTAATGATATTCTTTATTGCCAAGATATCGTGGGGCTATATTGCCGCGGCTGCGGTAGCGGTTGCGGCGGGGCTGCCGCTTGCGTATTTCTTTGTATTTAATGATGACCAGAAGGGCCGCATAAATGCGTTCCTGAATCCGGAATTGGATGTTCAGGGCAGCGGCTATAACGTTATGCAGTCCAAAATAGCCATAGGCTCTGGCCAACTATACGGCAAAGGTTACTTTTCGTCCGGAACACTTGCGCAGCTAAGATTCGTGCCGGAAAGGCATACGGACTTCGTTTTTGCAGGCATTGTGGAAGGCGTGGGCTTCGTTGGCGGAGTGCTGCTGATAGTTGCATTCTTCCTGCTGATATTCCGCTGGATATGGATAGCGATGCACGCGAAGGACTATTTCGGCATGTGCCTTGTGGCGGGCTGCGCGGGCATGCTGCTGGCGCATGTGTTTGAAAACATAGGCATGACGATAGGCCTTATGCCGGTCACGGGCATACCGCTGCCGTTTATAAGCTACGGCGGGTCCAATCTGCTTACGAA
>ENA-OROD01003483-OROD01003483.1-human-gut-metagenome-genome-assembly--contig:-NODE-3483-length-10300-cov-3.261689_pt1 | contig 10300 bp, 9 predicted proteins | sample MGYA00242123_ERZ509038 | MGnify/ENA primary metagenome ERZ509038 (study PRJEB26280, sample SAMEA2338719) | human gut metagenome | biome: human gut; feature: human-associated habitat; material: faeces... | reverse complement strand
ATTGTTCAGTTTTCAAGGATCAATCTGCTTTTTCAGCAGCGAAGACTATTTTATCAAATCTTCATTTTCTTGTCAAGTATTATTTTTCATACCTGATTCGATTTTGTTTGCTGTTTTTCGACAGCGAATGATATTTTATCAAGTATCATTCAGTTTGTCAAGCACTTTTTTATTTATTTTTCTGTGCTTGTTTTCGCTGTTTATGTCAGCGGATACTAGTATATCATCCGTAGTCCCGCTTGTCAATGTTTTTCTTTTCAAACATTCGCTGTTGACCAATGCCTATACTCTTTTTCCGACTGCTTTCGTGCAGCGACATTTATTTATTATACACGCTTAGCACAAAATGTCAACACCTTTTTTCACTTTTTTTCGATATTTTGTCCTTTCCCTCAAAATAAGGAAAAGGCAGCCCTTTTTCCCTAGGAATCAAAGCTGCCTTTTTCATAATAATACCTTTTTTAGTCACACTTATTTGTCTTGTTTGTTTTATTGGTTTTATTTGTCTTTTCGTTTTTGCCGGTATCAATGCTGTATTCCTGTGCAAATTCTGTTCTGTTCATGCCCTTCTGGTTGTTCTTTTCCGTTTTGTTTGTTTTGTTATTGTTTTTGTCCATGACTATGACCTCCTGTCATCCTTCTTTTTTCTCGGCGAGCATCTCTCGCAGTCATAGTATGTCTCGTCTTTCTCATTTTATTCGTTTTCCTTTTATTAGGATTTTTTCTCTGTTTCTTCTTTATTATATAACAAAAAAGAGGGTTGCCCCTCTCCTTGTCGAAATTTCATTTTTAATTGTCTTTTGTTTCGATGCACTGCTCCTTATGGAACACCTTAGACAAATCCGTATTGCCGACATTGTTCTTCATCGCGGTATCCGCCTGCACATTCTGCATACGATAATAATCCATCACGCCAAGATTGCCACTGCGCAGTGCTTCTGCCATCGCACGAGGAACCTCTGCCTCCGCCTCTACAACCTTCGCCTTCATGTGTTCTACCTCTGCCTTCATTTCCTGCTCCTTGGCAATCGCTGTCGCGCGGCGTTCTTCCGCCTTCGCCTGCGCAATCTGCTTGTCCGCTTCCGCCTGCTGAATCTGCAGGTGTGCGCCGATGTTTCTGCCAATATCCACATCTGCAATATCAATAGACAGAATCTCAAACGCAGTACCGTTATCCAGACCCTTTGACAAAACTGTTCTGGAAATCAGATCGGGGTTTTCCAATACACTCTTATGACTCTGAGAAGAACCAACCGTTGTAACAATACCCTCGCCAACTCTGGCAATAATCGTTTCTTCGCCTGCACCGCCGACCAGTCTGCTCAGATTCGCTCTCACTGTTACCTTCGCAATCACCTTCACCTCGATACCATCAATCGCAACGGCAGAAATCCAAGGTGTTTCGATAATCTTAGGTGTTACGCTCATTTTTACAGCTTCAAAAACATTCCGCCCTGCCAGGTCAATCGCTGCCGCACGTTCAAAGGAAAGATCCAGATTTGCTCTGTGCGCCGCAATCAAAGCATCTACAACGTTATCCACACGACCGCCGGAAAGCAGATGGGATTCCAGCTGATTTGCGTTAACATCCATCCCGGCTTTCTGTGCTTTGATTAAAGGGCGAATAATCTTATCCGCACGCACCCGACGCAGACGCATCCCGACCAGCGAAAAAATATTTACCCTAACGCCTGCGGAAATCGCGGAAATCCATAACCCCAAGGGAACAAAACTCAAGAAAATCCCCACTATCACCAGAAGGACAATCAGCGGAATAATAAAACCAAAAATTTCAAAAAACATCTCATACGCCTCCTTTTATGCTTCGCATACCTTTACAATCACAGTTTTCCCCGTGATTTGCACAACCTGCACCTTTTTGTCTCTGTCAATAAAATCACCCTGCGAACAGACATCAACCATCTTCCCGTCAATCTCTGCCACGCCAAAGGGACGCAGCGTCGAATGTGTCACACCTGTCTGTCCCAGCAGTCCCTGCAGAACATTTTCATCAAAGTCCTTCGCTTCCTGCTTATCCTTTAATACAATCTTATTGTACAGTCCACTTTGCTTTGCCAGAAATACCATTGCAAAAAATACAACCACAACTGCAACCAGCATGATTAAAAATAGAATCAATCCGTAAATCTTAAACGTCAGCGCAAGCGAACCGAAAAGGGAGATTGTACCCAAAATGCCAAACAGACCAAACCCCGGCATTAGAATCTCTGCAAAAAGCATCACTAAACCGAGAACCGCCAAAACAACAATCCATGGAAACATTTCTTCAACCTCCTTTATGCAGTTTTTTACCCTATCTAGGCAAAGTATATTCGCATAGAGCAAATATGCCCTTCTTGACTTTATAGTATCATAAAAAGTAATTCGCTTGCAACGGATTTTAAAAACTGTAAGATTTTCTTAAGAATTTTCTCACAAACCGTTGATTTTACAGCGTTTCATTAAGGTTTTTGAGGCTGAAATGTATGAATAATATATGAATGACTCACACTTTTCAGCCTCTTTCAACCCTCAAGTGACCTTTAAACACGAATTGGTTGATACGTCAATTTCAAAAAACTTACTCCTCAACCAGAATCTCCTCGAACGAATGTTTTGTGAACTGTTTCCAAATGAACATTCATTCGTTTAGGCAATATCCATCAATCGCCGAAAATATGTTTGATACCCAAATCAGTCAGAAATTCTGTTTCTTTTTTCTGAATCGATTCAGCTTTATCCAACGCTGATGTCATGTCACCGTTACATTTTGCATCCGGTATACGCTGCACCGCTTTTGCAGTGGCTTCGGACAAAATATAAGTTGCATGACAATCTTGCATAATAAGCATCATAAGCCGCTCGGTATTCTTCTCGCGTTCCTCTATTTCCGCTTCTCGTTTTTCTTCACGTTTACGAGCTTCTGCTTCACGCACTTTCAACCGAGCTATATTCAAATCGGTATTATTTGCTATTCCTTTTTCGATAAGCTGTTGTAAAACCGTATCGGTAAAAAGTTCTTTCCACGAAAAATCAGCAAGCGACATCGTATCTTCTGTCATTGCCGGAACTCGATACAGACTATCGACTCCCGATAATTCAGGACGTTCATACGTCCTATATATGTGGCAACCGCTCAATCCGGTCAATAATAACAAACCTATAATTATCCTTTTCATATCAATGATTCACAAGTTTATTTATTTTCTTCAATTTTGGGTAACTTACGTTCCGGCATTAATCTTTCTTGTAAAGTCTGGAATACGATAAACAACACAGGAACAATAAACAATAAAGCTATCGTACCGATTAACATACCACCGACAGTTCCTACACCGATAGAAATATTCCCGTTAGCTCCTACACCCGACGAAAACATCATAGGTAACATACCGAATATCATGGTAAGCGAAGTCATAAGGATCGGACGTAACCGAACCTGAGCTGCCGAGATTGCCGCTTGGGTAATTGTCATACCATGCCGACGACGTTCCGAAGCATATTCTGTCAACAAAATCGCCGTTTTCGCCAACAATCCTATCAACATGATTAGTCCGGTTTGCAAGTAGATGTTATTTTCCAAGCCAAACATTTTAGCAAACAAGAAACTTCCGGCCAAACCAAAAGGAACGGAAAGAATTACCGCGATGGGAATGAAAAGACTTTCATATAAAGCACACAAAATCAAATAGATAAATACAACACATATCACAAATACCAACGTAGTGGTACTACCCGACGATGCCTCTTCCCTAGACATTCCTCCGAACTCGAATCCGTAGCCTTCGGGAAGTGTCTCTTCCGCGACCTCTCGAACTGCCTGAATAGCTTGTCCCGAGCTGTACCCTGCCGCAGGTGTGCCGTTAACACTAATAGCCGAAAAAAGATTAAAACGAGACAGCGTTTCAGCCCCATACACACGAGTCAGTGTCAAATATTGACTAACCGGGGACATTTCACCATCTGAATTACGGACAAACATATTATTTAATGCTTCCGTATCTAACCGAAATTCCGGTGAAGCCTGCACCATCACTCGATATAATTTCGAGAAACGGTTCATATTCGATGCATAGTTTCCTCCTATATATCCCGACAATACATTCAGCACTTCCGACGGCGATACTCCGTTACGTTTACAGCGGGCAGCATCTACCTCGACCAAATATTGAGGGAACTTAGTATCGAACGAAGTCGTGGCACGTGCGATTTCGGGTCTGGCATTCAAAGCGTCGATCATCTGACGCGTATATTTCAACAAATCCTCAATCGTACCACCCTTTTGATCCTGCACATAAATTTCAAATCCACTGCTTACGCCATAGCCGGGAATCATCGGTTGTGCAAAAGCCATAATCTGTGCCGAAGATATATCGTCTGTACGTTTATATATTTCATTGATAACGGCATTTATTTCATCTTCATCGCCCGTCCGTTCGTCCCAGGGTTTCAAACGAATGATAAACATACCGTTCGATGCCCCTTGACCGCTAATCATACCATTACCTGTCACCTTAGAGAATATACGAACCTGAGGAATATCCTTGATACGCCTGTCGATTTCGTCCATTACAACCTTAGTTTGCTCCAAATTCGTTCCGGGAGAAGTACGTACATCTACAAAAATAGTTCCCATATCCTCCTGCGGCACAAGTCCGGTTTTCGTCGTTTTCATCAAAATAAACAATCCGGCGCCAGCAATTACCAACAATACACCAGCCAACCATTTATGTTTAAACATAAAAAACACTCCTGTTTTATATTTCATCACGATACGATGAAATGCCGTATCAAATGCCATATGGAAACGAGAAGAAAAACTCATTTTGCCTCCTTTTCCAATCACGTGAGGGGTCATAATCAAAGCGCACAATGCCGGACTTAAAGTCAACGCATTGACCATTGAGATCGCTACCGCTACTGCCATAGTGAGACCGAACTGCGTATAAAACGTTCCGGTCGTACCGCCAATGAAACAAACAGGTATAAACACTGCCATGAAAACAAAAGTGGTCGTAATCAATGCAGACGTTATACCTCCCATTGCATCGACGGTTGCCAAATAGGAAGATTTATATCCCTCATCGAATTTAGCCTGTACAGCCTCGACCACAACTATCGCATCGTCAACCACCGTCCCGATTACCAACACCAGTGCGAACAGAGTCAACATGTTCAGACTAAAACCGGCCGCATAAAGGAAAGCAAACGTACCTATCAGAGAGACAATGATAGAAATAGAAGGTATGAGCGTCGAACGCATACTTTGCAAAAATACATACACAACAAATATCACCAAAAGGATAGCTTCGACCAATGTTTTTATCACGTTCTTAATAGAAGCATCGAGAAAGTCTTTGGAACTCATCAAATCTACCAACTCCATACCCTTAGGCAAAGATTTTGAAATTTCGGCTACGACTTTGTCTACCTCCTCGATAATCTCATTCGCATTCGAACCGGAAGTTTGCGCGATCATGCAGTTAGAGCCAGGATGTCCATTCACCTCTCCAATATAAGTGTAAGTACGGGAACCCAGCTCTATCCGAGCAACATCTTTCAATCTTAACACTTCTCCACTGGCAAGAGACTTGATTACCAAATTTTCATAATCTTTCTCGCCTTCATAACGCCCCCGGTATTTCAATACATATTGAAACGTATTTTCCGACTCCGCACCCAAAGTCCCGGTAGGAGCCTCCAAATTTTGTTCATCGAGAACCGTCGTTATATCTGTCGGGACCAACCCGTATTTTGCCATCTTACCCGGATCGAGCCAAATACGCAACGAATAATCGGCTCCCATCACATTCACCTCGCCGACGCCAGCTATACGAGAAAGACGGGGTTCAATATTTATTTTCAAATAGTTGTTCAAGAAACTTTCATCGAATGAATTATCTGGACTATAAAGAGCCAATGCTTTAATATTGCTCGTCTGTCGTTTACGAACCGTAATTCCACTCCGCGTAACCTCGGCTGGCAAAAGCCCCTGAGCACTAGCTATACGATTTTGTACATTGACCATCGCCATATCGGGATCTGTACCCTGACGAAAATAGATTGTAATTCTCGCAGATCCAGTATTCGTAGATGATGAAACCATGTACATCATATTCTCCACTCCATTGAGAGCTTCTTCCAAAGGTACGACCACACTCTTTTGCACAGTTTCGGCATTAGCCCCTGTGTAACTGGCCGAAACACTAACCGTAGGAGGAGCTATCTCCGGGAATTGTTCTATGGGCAACTGGGAAAGACCTATCAATCCAATAATGAGTATCACGACGGATATAACGCCCGCCAATATGGGACGATCTATAAATACTTTTATTTTCATGGCAACACGTTATTCTTGGGTCGTCTGACTTTCTATTATCGTTCCCTCTCGTACTAATCCGGCTCCTTCGGCAATAACGACATCTCCCGAATTAAGACCCGATTCTACGATATACTCTGTACCGTTATTCAATTTAAATACCTCGACCGGAGCAGATTTCGCCTTTCCTTCAACAACTTTGTAAACGAATACCCGATTTTGTAACTCATAAGTGGCCGTCTGAGGAATAACGATACAATTTTTTCTTACCGTAGGAATAAGAACCGTCCCGCTTCCACCGTTACGTAACAATCCGTCGGGATTCGAGAAAGAGGCTCGCAAACTGATTGCTCCGGTACTTTCATCGACGGTTCCACTAATGGCATCAATCTTACCCTGTTGTACATAAGCCTTACCATTGCTCAATGTAAGTTCTACGTCAGGCATTTGCGACATCGCCTTTTGCAGAGAACCATATTGTTGAAGCAAGTCGAGAATTTGATTCTCCGACATGGAAAAATAAGCATACACTTCTTGATCGTCAGACACCGATACCAAAGGTTCGGAAATAGTACTACTCACCAAAGCCCCCACCCGATAAGGAATCATACTAGCAACACCGTCTACCGGACTTTTAACCTCTGTATATGAAAGATCGTTACGAGCATTTGTTTCTTGTGCTTTCGCTTGGGCCAAAGCCGCTTCTGCTTCGGCTAATTCATTTTTTGCCGTTTGAAGATCAAATTCAGAAACGACCTGTTCTTTAAAAAGTTCGGCCTTGCTTTCAGCAGAAAGTCGAGCCGTAGCCAACTTGGCTTCGGCACTTTTCACATTAGCCACAGCAGTTTCAAGAGCTGCTTTATAAGGCACTTGATCTATGATAAAAAGTGTTTGTCCCTTATGAACGGCATCACCTTCGTTTATCTTTATTTCGGTAATAATTCCGCTTACTTGCGGACGTACTTCTACAAATTGGCGTCCACGCAGTGTCGCCGTATATCCCGACTTTAAAGTCCTATTTGTCGGTTCTACGGTAATTGTTTTGTACATTGCTGTGCCTTCTCTTCGTTGGGATTCTTTACATGCCGAGAGCATAGACAATACAGCCATAGCAATAATAAATTGTTTCATTTTTACTGTTTTATGTGATGATTATTTAATTTGCGATTAATCTTCGTTACCCCGAAAAGTAATTCTCAAATTTATAAATTATATTGCTACCATATAAACATGTATTGATAAACGACTAAAAAGTGATGCCGAACAGCAAATGATGACAATTGACAAATTCACAAGAAAGCTCTACCTTTGTCATAAAAGAAATTTTTCAACGACTACTCTCCCTTCAATATAAACCGACACATAAATGAAAATATGAGGCAGACTCGTATCAGTACATACATAGACTTACTTTTTTGTTTGGTTATACTACCACTGATTATCATGTTAGTTCCTGTGGAAAAATGGATCATACACCACACCTATTTCATGTTAACATTGATCGTTTACTTATATGCCCTTTATTTTACTTACCGCAAAGCCAACATACCCTCACTTTTTTTAAGACATAAATTCGGACAAGTTTTTTTTCTTATAGCGGCTCTATTGATAATCACATGGGGACTCAGCCAGATACCTATTCCAAAAGACAAGTTTTCCACTTCTTCTCTGGACTTGGGTATACGACAGCACATGCGAACACAAACCGTATGGTTTTTCTTTCTCATCGTCACCGGATTCAGTCTCGCCATAGAACTGACATTCGAACTATTTCGCCAAATTCTGTCCAAACAAGAAATCGAAGCAGAAAAGAATAAAGCGGAATTGGCTCTTTACAAGGCACAAATCAATCCTCATTTTCTATTCAATACACTCAATGCATTATATGGTTTGGTATTGACCAAATCCGATAAAACAGAATCGGCATTCATTCAATTCTCCAACATTCTCAAATATATGTATGCACAAACTACATCAGAAACCATTCCCGTTTGTAACGAGATAGATTATATTCGCCAATATGTCGATTTACAAGCTCTCAGACTAAATAAACATACCCACATATCTTTCGAAACACAAACCGACGATGACCAAGCTCCAATTCCCCCTATGATCCTTATTACATTCGTGGAAAACGCTTTTAAATACGGTACATCTTCCGATATAGATTGCACTGTACTCATCAGAATTATAGTGAAAAACGGACAACTCCTTTTCGAAACAGAAAATACGGTCATGAAAGAAAAAAAGGAAAAGACCCCTGCTATCGGTATCGAAAATTGCCGCAAGCGATTAGAATTACTCTATCCGGATCGTTTTAATTTAACGACTGTCCAAGAAAACCGACAATATAAAATCAGACTAACTATTCGACTACAATGAAAAAATTTTCTTGTATAGCTATTGACGATGAGCCCCTTGCTTTACTTGTCATCACTCAATTTTGTGAGCGGTTTGGAAATTTGGATCTTTCGACATTCAGCGAACCTCGTATTGGGTTGGAAGAGATCAAACGACACAAACCCGATTTGGTTTTCCTCGATATAGAAATGAATAGTATCAACGGACTGGATATCGCTCACGCTCTACCCAGAGAGTGTTGCTTTATATTCACCACTGCACATGCTCAATACGCACTCAACGGATTCGACCTCGATGCCGTAGATTTCCTACACAAACCGTTTGCTTACGAAAGATTTAAAAAAGCTGTCGAGAAAGCCATTCGCAGAATAGAGACAGAAAAAGTCCCCGAGAATATCGTTATCAAACAAGAATATGCTAACGTAACAATTCCCATTAATGACATTCTATATATCGAAGCGATGGAAAACTATACTAAAATTTTCCGGGAAAACGGGGGATACATACTGTCCCGAACGAACATGAAAACGATTCAAGAAATTTTGCCCGAAGAAAATTTTCTCCGCATTCACCGTTCATATATCGTACCTATCGAAAAAATCGAAATGTTTTCCAAGAAAAAAATAAAACTTATCGGGAAAGAAATATTTCTCCCCATAGGAAGACTTTACGCTAATCACATATATGACACACTTATCTCCCAAAATTCCGGGCATATTTTTCCAAACCCATAAGAATACAAGGTAAAATACGGAACGAGGAAACGGAAACTACTATGGAATAAGCGAATAAAATCTGATATGCACCTATTAAACGCTCATTATCTTTTTTATAACAAAAGCATACATTTTACAGGTATTTTATTTTTTGTATAGAATCATTATCTTTGTACGGAAACTAATTATTTATACCCAATGAAAAATACATGTGTTTTTCTCACTATTTGTGCTCTATTCGCAGGTTGTCAGTCAAACAAAAAACAATATTACGAAAAACATCTCGTTTTTCCCGAAGGCTCGACAATCGAACAAAAAGTCGAAATGGCAGCACACCTGACACCTACACCTCAACAACTAGCATGGCAACAGTCGGAACTGACCGCATTTCTACACTTCGGTATAAACACCTTTACCAATCGGGAATGGGGAGACGGGAAGGAAGATCCCAAACTTTTTAACCCCACTCAGTTAGATGCCGAACAATGGGTAAAAACGCTGAAAGATGCCGGATTTAAAATGGCGATTCTCACAGCCAAACATCACGACGGTTTTTGTTTATGGCCCACTGCTACAACCAGTCACTCGGTCGCTTCATCACCCTGGAAAGATGGAAAAGGCGATGTAGTCAAAGAGATGAAAGAGGCTTGCGACAAATATGGTCTCAAATTCGGTGTTTACCTATCTCCGTGGGACAGAAACGCATCTTGCTATGGAAACTCGCCCAAATACAATAAATTTTTCATCGAACAACTTACCGAGTTGCTCTCAAACTACGGAGAGATACACGAAGTTTGGTTCGACGGTGCTTGCGGTGAAGGTCCTAATGGTAAAAAACAAGAATATGACTGGGATCAGTTCTATAAAACCATACAAAAGTTACAACCCAACGCTGTCATGGCTA
>ENA-OROD01003480-OROD01003480.1-human-gut-metagenome-genome-assembly--contig:-NODE-3480-length-10304-cov-2.284320_pt1 | contig 10304 bp, 6 predicted proteins | sample MGYA00242123_ERZ509038 | MGnify/ENA primary metagenome ERZ509038 (study PRJEB26280, sample SAMEA2338719) | human gut metagenome | biome: human gut; feature: human-associated habitat; material: faeces... | reverse complement strand
TTGCGCCGAAAATGAACGTGCGGGGTTGGATATCGAGATTTGGATTATCTTTGATTTGCAAATACAAATCGAGGATATTGAGAGCGTTGAGAAGTTGACGCTTGTACTCGTGCAATCTCTTCACTTGCACGTCGAAGATGCTGTCGGGGTTGACCTCGACGTTGTTGTGTTCGAGGATATACTTTGCAAGGTCTTGCTTGTTTTGACGCTTGATGTCGGCAAGGCGGTCGAGAACCTGTCTGTCGCCCATATATCTTTGCAATTTGTCTGCGTCTTTGAGCCAGCCGTCGCCGATAAGCTCGTTGATGAGGGACGCAAGGCGGGGATTTGCCTCGGCAACCCAACGTCTGTGCGTGATGCCGTTGGTAACGTTGGTAAACTTTTCGGGGTGCATGCGATAGTAATCCGCAAAAACGTCGTTTTTGAGAATATCGCTGTGCAGCGCGCTGACGCCGTTTATGGTGTGCGAAGTCACAAGGCAGAGATTGGCCATTTTAACCTGCCCGTTCGAAAGGATTGCGTTGCGGTTGACAACGTCCCAGTTGTTGGGATAGAATGCCCACAACTCGCCGCAAAAACGTTGGTTGATTTCCTGCACGATTTGATAAATTCTGGGAAGCAGGCTTTGGAAAAGGCTTTGCGGCCATTTTTCGAGAGCTTCCGCCATAACCGTGTGGTTGGTGTACGAAACGACGTGCGTTGCAATGTCCCACGCTTGATCCCAGCCGTAGCCGTACTCGTCGAGAAGAAGACGCATAAGCTCGGGAATACAGAGCGTCGGGTGCGTGTCGTTGATGTGAATCGCAACTCTGTCCGCGAGGTTGTCAAGGCTCGAATTGAACTTCAAGTGACGACGCAAAATGGATTGAATAGACGCCGAAACGAAAAAGTATTGTTGTTTAAGGCGCAACGATTTGCCTTCGATGTGGTCGTCGGCGGGATAAAGCACCTTATTGATGGACTCCGCCATAGCCTTTGCCGCACTCGCCTTGATATATTCGCCTTTACTGAACATATCCATATCGAAATCTTGCGGAGCTTGCGACTTCCAAAGTCTTAAACGGTTGACCGCACTGGTGTTGTAGCCGGACACGTTCATATCGTACGGCACTGCGTTGACGACGGTGCAATCTCTTTGCGTGACGGTGAGCTTGCCGTCTTGCCAGTTTTGATCCACCACGCCTCCGAATTTGACCTGATAAGTTTCTTCGGGACGAGGATTGAGCCAAACGTCGCCCATTTTGAGCCAATCGTCGGGCTGTTCGAGTTGCCAACCGTCAACGATAACTTGCTTGAAAATGCCGTAATCGTAGAGAATGCAGAATCCGTTTGCGGGATAATCGCAAGACGTGAGCGAATCCATATATGCAGCGGCAAGTCTGCCAAGACCGCCGTTGCCGAGTCCCGCATCGGGCTCGAAAGCATAGATTTCGTCCATCTTCACACCGAAACTTTCAACCGCTTTCGTCACCTCATCGGTGATACCCATGTTGAAAAGATGGTTGCGAAGGGATCTTCCGAGCAAAAATTCCATGGACATATAGTAGACTTGTTTTGCGTTTTGGGCGCGGCACTCTTTTTTGAAGTTGACACGCTCGGACGTGAGCAAATCTCTGATGACCATGCAAGTTGCGCGGTAGATTTGCGCCTTGCTGGCGTCTTCGGCTTTGACGCCGAAATAACTGGTGAGCACGCCGGAAATGTGATTTTCGATTTCCTTTTGCGTAATGTTGAATTTCATATCCTTTCCTTCCTTCCGCTTTCCCCCGGACGAAAGATAATTATATTTTCTTGTTTATGCGCCTCTTTTCAGGCGCGAGGTTTACACTGTTGCTATCAAAGATTTTGATATATGTCGACGTATTTCTTTGCGCTGACGTCCCAACCGAAATCCGACTTCATATCGTTTCGAACAATCAAATCCCAGTTGTCCTTGTCGTTGTAGGTTGCGTACGCACGCCACACCGCGTCGAGCATATCGTATGCATTATAGGTCTTGAACGTGAAGCCCTTGCCTTCGCCCGTTTCGGGATTGAACGCAGGCACGGTGTCTTTAAGGCCGCCGGTTTCGCGCACCACGGGCACGGAGCCGTATCTCATTGCAATGAGCTGGGACAATCCGCACGGCTCGAATTTGGACGGCATAAGGAAGATGTCGCTTGCGCCGTACAGTTTGGACGCAAGGTCGCTTGAAAACGCAAGGATTGCTCTGAACTTGTTGGGATGACGCTCCTCAACGGATTTCATCATGTTTTCGTACTTCCAATCGCCCGTGCCGAGCACAACGACTTGAACGTCCGCGCGCATAATGTCGTCGATCACCGCTCCGACAAGGTCGAGTCCCTTTTGCTCGGTGAGCCTTGTCACCATTGCGATGAGGGGACGATTTTCGTCAAAGGGCAAATTGATCATTTCGCAAATTGCCTTTTTGTTTTCCGCTTTCTTGACGGCGTAATTTTTGACGGTATAATTTGCAAACAATCTCTTGTCCGTCTTTGGATCGTAAAGGGTTTGATCTATGCCGTTGACAACCCCGTGTAGTTTGTATCTGCGGTTTGAAAGAATACCTTCGAGCCCGTAGGAATAGAAGGGATCGAGAATTTCTTGCGCATACGTTTCGCTGACAGTCGTAACCGCATTGGAGGATTCTATACCGCCCTTCATATAGTTGACGCAATCGCCGTTCATCACGAGCGGACGCGCCCAGTCGGGCAAACCGAGAATGTCGCCGATGAGGTTGTCGCCGTACTTGCCTTGAAACTCGATGTTGTGAATGGTAAACACGGTTTTGATGCGTTGATATTCCTCGCTTGCGCGATAGAACACGTCGAGGAACACGGGAGTAAGAGCCGTGTGCCAATCGTTTGCGTGAATCACATCGGGGAAGAAATCGATGAGAGGCAACACTTCGAGCACCGCTTTGGAGAAGAACGCAAAGCGTTCGCCGTCGTCAAAGTGGCCGTAAAGTCCTTTGCGCTTGAAATAATACTCGTTGTCCACAAAATAGTATGTCACACCGTCGTACGCCGCCTCGTACACTCCGCAGTATTGACGACGCCAACTCAAATCCACAAAAGTGGACGCAACGAATCTGACCGTATCGCGATACGTTTCTTTGATTTCTTCTTTGTAAAACGGGATTATCACCCTGCAATCGTGACCTTGCGCATTGAGTGCTTTTGGAAGCGCGCCCGCAACGTCGCCGAGTCCGCCCGAGCGAACGAACGGCATTGCTTCAGATGCAACAAATAATATTTTCATAAACTGTCCTCATTGCTAATTAATAATTGATGACGGGAACACCCGCACCCGATTTGGTTTGTTTGAACGCAATTATCAGTTATATTTAAGCGCGATATTTGTGCGTCAGACAAGGAATTGCTCCTCGAGCGGCAATCCCAACGTACTAAGCCGTACGTGAATTGACGAACGAGGTGCGATGACGCGGTATCACGCCAAATAGTGCGCTTAAATGACTTTGCCTTTGACAACCACCATCGGATAAGTCTCATACCCACTCAAAACTCTGCCCGGTTGAATGATGACGTCTTTGTCGGTGATTGTGTAGTCGAGGGACGCATTTTCCATGACGATGGTGTCTTCCATGACGATGGAGTTGCGGATGACCGCGCCTTTGCCGACTTTGACGGAACGGAACAAGATTGAGTTTTCAACGGTGCCGTCGATGACGCAGCCGTCTGCTATGATGGAATTTTTGACGTTTGCGCCCTCTTTATACCTTGCGGGGACGCTGTCCTTGACCTTGGTGAGAATGGTGGAGTGCTTGTAGAAGAGCTCCTCTCTCACTTCGGGTTTGAGAAGGTCCATGCTGCGCTTGAAGTATGTGGGGATACGGTCGATGACGGCAACGTATTCCTTCACTTCGTAGTTCATGATATAAAGGTCTTGCAAATTCTCTTGCAAAATATCCTTTTCGAAATCGTAGCAGCCGTGCGCATAAGCGTTGTCTACGAGCGAGATGAGCAAGTCTTTTTTGACAAAGTACACGTTGAGGTTGCATTGTTGCTTGCCCGTGTCGCTTGCAACGGCGTAGCGCATGTCGGTTATACGGTGATTTTTGTCGGACGTGATGACGAACTTTCTCGGCGTTACGTCGTCGGTGCTATATGTCAAAACGGTGATGTCCGCGCCCTTTTCGATGTGGAACGCTTCCACCTCGTCGAAATCGATGTTATATGCGATATTCGTGTTCGAGATGACGACGTATTCCTCGTTGTTGTTCATAAGATAACCGCGAAGATTGAACAACGCTTCGATTTTGCCCTTGTACACTTTGTGTTCGCTGTTAAAAGCAAAAGGCGGGAAAAGCGTAAGACCGCTGTTTTTTCTGTTCAAGTCCCAATCTCTGCCCATGCGAAGATGGTCCATAAGAGAATTGTAGTTGTTGCGCGTGACGATGCCTATCGTGGTGATGTTGGCGTGCACGAGATTTGACAGCGTGAAGTCGATAAGACGATATCTTCCGCCAAACGGCAACGACGCCGTGGTGCGATGAATCGTCAAATCGTTGAGATGGCTGTCGGGATCGGATGCGAACAAAACGCCCATGGTGTTGTTTTTCATATTTTCCCCTCCTTAACCTATCATTTCGTTTGCGCCGACAACGGAATTCGGAGCAAGATTGTAGTTCGGCGCAATGACGCTTATCTTCCACTCGCCGGGATTGCAATGTTCGAGAGTTTCGCCGACCATGCAGTTTTTGCCTACGGTTGCGTTCCATCCGACGATGGAATATCTGATGTCCGCGCCGTCCTCGATAACCGCGCCGGGCATAATGACGGAATCCTCGATATAGACGTCTTTGCCGATTTTGACGGAATTGGAAATTATGCTGTTTTTGACGGTGCCGTTGATGACCGTGCCTTCGCTGACGAGACAGTTGATAACGTTGCCGGTCGGCGCGACGTAGTGCGGCGGCTCTGCGTTGTTGCGCGCGTAGATTTTCCACTTGTCGTCGTCAAGGTGAAGTTCCTCGCCTTTGAGAACGTCCATATTTGCTTCCCATAGCGACGAAATCGTGCCGACGTCCTTCCAGTAGCCGTCAAACTGATAAGCGTACATTCTTTGACCGTCCGCAAGCATCTTGGGGATGATGTTTTTGCCGAAGTCGTTTTCGCTGTTCTTGTCGTTTTCGTCCTCGATAAGATATTTGCGAAGTTTGTCCCACGTGAATATGTATATACCCATAGACGCCTTCGTGCTTTTCGGATTTTTCGGTTTTTCCTCGAATTCTTCGATTTGTTTGCTGTTCTTTTTGAGATTGAGGATGCCAAAGCGGCTTGCTTCCTCGATAGGTACGTCGCGCACTGCGATAGTGCAGTCTGCATTGTTGCGCTTATGCTCTTTGAGCATGTCGTGATAATCCATCTTGTAGATGTGGTCACCGCTCAAAATTACGACGTAATCGGGGCTGTAATTGTCGATAAAATCTATGTTTTGGTAAATTGCGTTCGCCGTGCCCTTGTACCACTCGCCCGACTTTGCGCCCATATACGGAGGCAAAACGTAGATACCGCCGCTGAGTCTGTCCAAATCCCACGGTTGACCGTTGCCGATGTATTGGTGAAGTTCGAAGGGACGATATTGCGTAAGCACGCCGATGGTGTCGATGCCGCTGTTGATGCTGTTTGAAAGCGGAAAATCGATGATACGGTACTTCGCTCCGAACGGCACTGCCGGCTTTGCGACCGACGAGGTCAACACGCCAAGACGCGTGCCTTGTCCGCCTGCAAGAAGCATTGCGATGCATTCCTTTTTGGAAATTTTGCTCATTTATTTTTCCTCCTTATATTCCGGCTTCAAAAACATAACCGAGTTTTTGGGAATATTGACTTTGATAGAATACGGATAGCCGTGCGAGGGCTTTGCGCTTGCTCTGAACGAGGGACGACGTTCCTCTTCACCGCCGTACTTTTTGAGCGCGGAATACAAATCCGTTCTGTACGTCACGTTTTCGGGTACGCCCATGACGTATTTGAGTCTTTCGACGGGCGAGAAGTTGATTATGCAAATCACGTATTCGCCGTCCGCCGCCTTGCGAATGAAAGACACCACGTTTTGAGAGTTGTCGTCAACCACAATCCACTTGAATCCGTCGTAGGTGCAATCCAGTTGCCACATCGCCTTGTTTTCGAGATAGAAAGCGTTGAGGTCCTTCATAAACTTTTGGAAGGTGCGATGGCGCGGATAATCCAGCAAGAACCAGTCCAGTTGTTGAGCGTAATTCCACTCTATAAACTGCGCGAATTCGTTGCCCATAAAGTTGAGTTTCTTGCCGGGATGCCCCATCATAAAGCCGTAGAACGCTTTAAGTCCCTCGAACTTTTGGTCGTAGTCGCCCGGCACTTTGTTTATCATGCTGCATTTGCCGTGCACCACTTCGTCGTGTGAGATGGGTAGAATGTAGTTTTCGCTATACGCGTAAGTGATTGCAAAGGTAAGGTTGTTGTGATTGTCCTTTCTAAAAAACGGATCGAGGGACAGATAGTGTAAACTGTCGTTCATCCACCCCATATTCCACTTGAAATTGAAGCCGAGACCGCCCTTGTCCACGGGTCCCGTAACCATAGGCCATGCGGTGGATTCTTCCGCTATCATCAGAACATCGCCGAACTCGCCGAAAATGGCGGTGTTCAGTTTTCTGAAAAAGGCAATCGCTTCAAGATTCTTATTTTCGCCGTAAGCGTTGGGAATCCATTCCCCGGGTTTTCTGTCGTAATCGAGATACAGCATTGACGCAACCGCATCTATGCGAAGTCCGTCAAGATGAAATTCGCGAAGCCAATACAGCGCGTTTGAGATAAGGAAAGATTGAACCTCGGGGCGACCGACGTCAAAACAGCGTGTACCCCAACCTTTATGTTCCATACGGTCTTTGCCCGTATATTCGTAAAGCGGGTGACCGTCAAACTCAAACAGTCCGTGCTCGTCCTTGGGAAAATGCGCGGGAACCCAGTCCAAAATAACGCCTACGCCCGCGGCGTGAAGCGTGTTGACAAAGTATCTGAAATCGTCGGGCGTTCCGAAACGCGAGGTAGGCGCGTAATAGCCGCAGACCTGATAGCCCCATGAGCCGTCAAACGGGTATTCCGCAATGGGCATAAGTTCGATGTGCGTATAGCCGAGGTGTTTTACATAAGGAACAAGCAAATCGGCAATCTCGCGATAGTTCAGATAATGTTTTCCGTCGGAATTATCCGCGCCGTCGCGTGTGCGCCACGAACCGAGGTGCATTTCATATATATTCATCGGAGCGGAGTAAAAATGCCTGCCGCCCGCAAAAATGCTTTTTCTGTGTTTGAGCCAAGCAGAATCGTTCCATGCAAAATCCGACGGTTTTGCAACTATCGACGCAGTTTTTTCAAGCGTCTGCGATTCAAAGGCATACGGGTCGGATTTATAACGTGTAACCCCGCCGCCCGTCACGCGGAATTTATAGAATTTTCCTACAAGTTCGCTATAAGGAATGTCAACTATGGCATGCCATATCCCGTTTTCGGAGACTTTTTCGAAAGGAATGCCCTCATCCCAGCCCGTGAAATCGGAAACGAGGTCTATCGAATCGGCTTTCGGCGCCCATGTTCTGAATACCGTCCTGTCTTTTCCGAGAGGGTGGCAGCCCATATATTCGTAAGCGCGAAAATTCGTTCCCTGATGAAACAGAAAGATCGCACCGTCATTTCCCTTTTCGGTAACCTTTACATTTTCGGTCATACTTCCTCCGTAACAATCACATCAGCCGATAAGGCTTCTTGCGGCGATAAAATCGACGACCAATGCCGAATTGCCGTCATAAGTCGTAACAGCGCTCGTTTCTATTGCCGCGGGCGAGATCATAAGCATCTCTGTTTTGAGCGCATTACGAACTCCGAGCGCAAAGCGGTAAAGAGACAACGTATCCATATCCGTTCTCACATCGCGGACAAGCAAACGAAGCATTTTGTCAAGCGCGGAAAACGTCAGCGGCTTGCTGTTGTGTTTTACGCCTATACCCGAGTTTGAAACGATTATCTCATACCCGAAATCCGTATCTGCGGCGGTTATAAGTTCAGCGGCTGACCCGATGTTGAGTTTTCCCGTTTCCGATACGGTCAGTCCGAACATTTTTCCGCAATCTTCCGCAACGCCTTTTATTCCGCGTCGGAAGTACACGTTTCCGAGTTTTGTCATTCCGAGTTCGTCGTCAAGCACAAGCATATACGACGGCAGCGACGTTATAACGCAACCGCCCGTTTTCGAATTGAGCGACAGCAGAACGCAGAGTATCATTTCCGTATCGTCCTTATCCGTGCTGACAAGCAGATAATTTGTCAGATACGCCGAAGCTCTCGTCGAATTGTAAGCCGCCTGCCGTTCCAATCGGGACAAAAGTTCTTCTGTTGTGGTATTCTGCGTATCGCGGAGCGCCAAAGGAGCGGAAAGTTTTTGATACGCTTTTACGGCGTTCGATATCTCAACGTCGGTCAAACCCAAAGATGAAATATCTTCTCCGTGTTCAAGTGCGTTTACCACATCGGCTTTGCTTACTTCTTCATCGTACCCCACAATATCGAGGAATGACCGTCCGTAGCCGACGCACGCGCCGACAAAAATTATTCCGCAGATAAGAAGCGCGGCAAGCAGGATAAGCAAAATACGCGGAGCAAACCAAAAGTGTCCGAGTTTTTTCATTCTTTTTTGCCCTCCGTTTCCGCAGGTTCTTCAAAACGCTCCGTTTCCGAAACAGACGACTCTTTTATTTTGTAAGAATTTTCGTTTCTTTTCGGTCTTACTTCTTTTGCCGCAACACAAACAAATCCGTCGGAAGTCTTTAACAATACTGCTTCTCCCGCAGAAAAAATGATATGAGACTTTTTAGCGCCTTTTTTCCGAGTCTCGGGAAGAGTTAAACCGTTGTTTTCAATCTCCGTCAAAGGAAGCACGGAAAAAGAAAGCAATTTGTTTGTACTGCGGATATAAAACCGTTTCCGAAAGACCCCGTAAGCCGCAACTTTTACTCCGCCGACATACGCCTTGTTTCTGATATACGGAACAAAACTTCTGAAACCTACTTTTGCGGGATTTTTCTTTTCTTTCCGACTGAAAGAAAGTTTTCCGTCGGTCTCGGTCACGTCAAAAGCAAGCAGCCTGTATTTTTTTCCGAAGCGGCTCTTAAAAACGTAGCCGAGAGCAATGAACAATACCAAAAACGGAAGAAATACATAAAAAACATATCTTCCGAACGGCTCGGGCAAGACGCATACCGTTGCGGAGTTTCCGACCGTCATATTGTCTTCTGACGAATAAAACGTCAATCTGACACGGCAATCGCCTGTTTTAAGAAAGAACGGAGAAAGCGGTTTTGCAAAAGTTGAAAGAAACGAAGAAGCCGTAAGCCCGTAAACGCGAACGCGAACCGTTCCGTCGGACAATATCTCCCGCTCAAACGGTCTGCCGTCGGCGGAGACAGAAATATCCAATGATGAAATTTCGTCGGACGCAAGTTTCACTCCGTTTCTGTATACGGAAAAATCAATATCTGCTCCCCCGACGAGTTCGTCACGGTAAACGGACTTCGGCGAGAAAACGGAAACTGAATAAATATTATCTGAATTGTCAAAAACAGGCGCGGAAGATGTCCCGTCCGTATTTCCCGAAAAAGAAAAGACGGAAAAAACAAGAATATTGATGACAGCCGCGAAAACCGCGACAGCGCGAAGAACGCTTTCTTTCATCGTGGACGGCACCTCCGTGCGACTTATTATAAATATATTATATCATACATTTTTCTGTTTAGCAATAGCGAAAGATATTTTTTCTTTAATCATTTTAGGTAATTTTGATTTTTGGCATAAAGAATTGTTCAGGATCCGTCGGTCATTGTATACTCTGAAAAAAGAGACGGGGTCTTTCGACCCCGACGGTTAAAATTTAGCCTTTTCTATCCTTGTCGCAGAAACGGAAAGCGGCGTTTCGTCTTCCGAAATCGAAGACAAGCCCCTGAAAGGAACAATATCGAACGTTCGGCAGACTTCCACTCTCGTTTTCGTTCTTTTTCCGTCCGTGTTAAGGAGCGCAACACTTCGAAGCGCCGCGGCGACATTTGCAGCCCTTGTGGTAAAAGTCAGTCTGTTCTTTTTTCCGAACGAACCGCAGAGCGCGTGAGTTTCTATTCCCGCTTCCGCAAGTGCGCGAAGAAATTCGGAAGTTTTCTTCGTATCTGCGGAATAATTTATCGTGATGCGGCAATATTCGGAACATCCACCGGTCATGGCAAAAGACAATGCCGACGCATTGCCGAAACA
>ENA-OROD01003469-OROD01003469.1-human-gut-metagenome-genome-assembly--contig:-NODE-3469-length-10326-cov-2.951125_pt1 | contig 10326 bp, 6 predicted proteins | sample MGYA00242123_ERZ509038 | MGnify/ENA primary metagenome ERZ509038 (study PRJEB26280, sample SAMEA2338719) | human gut metagenome | biome: human gut; feature: human-associated habitat; material: faeces... | reverse complement strand
TTTAAGCTATGCTCCCATTTAGAAACATAGCTTATATAATTTATCATATTCTATTAGATTTGTCAACGTTTTTACGCATTTTTTATTAAACTTTTATATATTTTATATTTTTTATTTGTATTTTTATTCTCAAGTTTGCTTACCATTACCTCTGAATAACTTCCATCTTCTGTTATTTCATAATTGTTCTCTTATTTTTTATCTAAATTGCAATAATTTGTTTCAGAAATTTTATATTCTTCATTTACCTTTTTTATTTTAAATTCACAAGTTTGTTCTTTATTGTCAACAGAGCCATCTATTCCCATGTTATTGTATGAAGCTTTATATGTTAGCTCTCCATCTTTTTCATTTATTTTTTCTACTTCTACATTTGTAATATCCCATCCGGTAGCTCCCCCATAACTTACGTATAGAATTCCATCAACATTAGCAAATCTTTTTGCAAGAACATTCTCTAATGCTTTATCTGTAAATAGTTCTCCATATTTTTGTTTTACTGTTTCATATTTTTCGTTTGTTTTTACATATGTTTTCCCATTTATTTCTTTTTCTATGAAGTTTCCTGATATTTCATATTCTGTTTTTATAAGTTCTTCATATTGTAGTTTTCTTATTTTACTAGCACCTTTCTCAAATATTTGTTTTGCAGTTTCATTATCTAGTTCATTATTGCTATTGTCTAGGTCTATGTTTTGCTTCTGATCTCCATTTACCTCATCAGTATTTTCTTTTTTTTCACTTTTCATTAGAGCTTGTATTGCAGATATTATGTTTGGTTTTCCCAAAGATTTTGCATATATGCTAACCCCCATAAAGCCTACTATTACTAGACTTATCACTATTACTAAAAATGTATTAAAACTTACTTTAATTGTTTTTTTCTCATTATTTTTCAATTTAATTCCCCCTTATATCTTGTTTAATATTTTTTGTATTTTTACCTCTATACTTATTAGATTTTAGTTTTGCTTAAATGGTTCATTAGTTTTAACATTTTTTTAATTTATTATTATAGCCTGATTATATAGTTTATTCCAATTACTTATAAATTTACCTCTTGGTTGTTTTACACCTTTGCCAACTGCAGGATCATTTAAATACACATAATCCCCATCATATCCGATTAATACTGCGCAATGTTCTCCTACTAATTCAGTAAATTCTCCATTTCCATCAGGATATTGCCATGTTACTCCTTGTGTTAAATCAGCTGCATTTGCTCTACACCATATTATTACCGGTTTTCCTTGCTGTATATAACTAAAAATTTTATCTATTGATGATCCCGAAATGTCTGTACATGAAATACCAGAATTTCTAAGTGCAGTTACAATTGGACCTGCAAAACACCCATATGATCCTGTTGATTTTCCTTTTGTTGGATGCCCCACAAAATATTTAAATGGATTTTCTCCTACCCATATAGTTTCTTCTTTAGTAGTAATTTTTGTTTCCATTTTACCAGTTTCTTCATTTAGTACCTCTGTTTTTATTTCTTTTGTTCTGGTTTCTTGTCTTTTTCCTTTTGTATCAGTTGGAGTATTTGCAATAATCGTGGCCGAACTCACATTATATCCTGAATAACGTGCAGCCATTGTTGCTGCAACTGCTTCACATCCAGTTGGATATCCTAAATTGAATTGATTTATAAATGGAACGCCTTCAATATAATACATTTTAGAGGCAGAATATGATTTTAATACTGTATAGCCAACTGTTCCATTGCTTAATCTAATTTTTGCATAACTATTTGTTTCATCTAAAATTTCAATTTCATCATTTCTTTTTACTGTAGCTAGCAATGTATAACTCGTTCCCGGTCCACTTCTTACATTAAATGAATTTATAACATATCTTTTTTTATATGTTGGTGCGTTTTTTGTAACATAAAATTTGCAACTTGCTGTCTTTCCATTTTCAGATGTAATTTTGACATTTGCTTCACCTGATGATAAGGCTTTTATTTTTCCATCTTGTACTGAAATAACAGATGTGTTTGAGCTTGACCATATTATATTTTTGTTTGTTGCATTACTAGGTTTTATAGTTTCATTTAAAATGTAGTTTTGTCCAACTCCAATTTTAACCTCTTTTTCATCTAATCCAAGGCTCTCTACTTCAATTGGTTTTACTACTACATTACATTTTGCTTCATTATCATCATCCACATAAAATTCTGCTACTTCAACAATTTCTCTTTGGAATCTTCCATACTTTTTACTCATGTAGCCTTTTACATGTACACCTAAGTGTATATATCTATGTATTGTTTTTAAGAATTGATCAACATCTAGGTTTGTTTCAAGTAAGCTATATAAACGCATTGGAATACCACTAGCTTTATCTGAGTGAATTGTACTTAATATGTTGTGTCCACTTGAAATTGAGTTTCTAACCGCAGTAACAGCTTCTGCACTACGAACCTCTGACAATAGTATCCATCTAGGGTTTTGTCTCATGCAGGTAACTAGTACATCGCTATAACTTGCTATATTGTTAGTCTTCATTGCAACAATATCTCTATGAGGAAATATCTTGTCAAGGTGTAATTCCAAAGTATCTTCTATTGTTATAATCTTCTCATTTTCTTTAGTATGACTTGCCAAATATTTAACAAGTTCTGTTTTACCACTACCAGTTTCACCACTAACTATAATGTTACAGTGTCCTTCAACACATTTAAACAAAAAGTCATGCATTGGTAAACTTACATAGTGTTCATTTATTAGTTTTTCTTTATTAAGTCTTATTTTAGCTGGAGTCTTACGAATAACACAAGCTATTCCATTTGTAGCAATAGAGTCATGTACAAAGTTAAGACGCAATTCTGCACTTTCAGCATCCAAAAACGGACTAGCCATATTAAATGTTTTACCCATTACGTTAGAGCACTGAAACGCAAGTTTTTCCATAAGAGCATTATTTATATCAGGTCTTTCTACACTTATAACACCTTTACTTAAACTCTTAAGCCACACTCTTCCACCATTAGAATAAGATATATCTGTAATATCATCATCATCTAAAAACTCTTTTAATGGTCCCCAGTTAATCTGATCAAATATTGTGCTATTCATAATATCTCCCTTTCTATTCTTTTTTTATTTACTTACTCAATAGTTGAAATTTGACTGTCATTTGCTTGTTCTGGCAATATAACAGTTTGACTAAGTATATAATTTTGTAAATATTCACTACTTACTTCAGTTGCCTCAGGATTTAAACTATACTCTTTATTTCTTGGTACAGGTATAATTTCACCATTTAAGTAACTTGCTTTTCTAAGAAGTAAATGCATGCTTTCTGGTACAGCAAATATTAAACTGTTAGGTGCTTTTAATTCCCCACTGTTTTCAAACACATGGTTTCCACTTGCATCTTTTACAGCAAGTACTTCAATACTCTTAATAAGTTTACCTAAAAGTAACTTTCCAGTTTCATCATATGTACTATAATATAAGTCAATATAGTTTCCTGGAAATATTGAGTTACCATATGTAGTTTCAGTATTAACACTTAAACTAACTACAGTATATCCAGTAGGAATATTAGCCCATGCTGAATCTGGCATTTGCTCCCAAGTTACTATAGTACTACTATAAAATACGCTTCCTTTAGGAATAACTGTATTATAGTTAGCATACTTACCTATTATTTCATTAGCATACTTAATAGTATTATCACTAACCATGCTACCAGGAATCTCTAAATACCCTATCATATCTTCTGTAATTTGTGTACGAGGTTGTATTTCAACCTTAGCATATGGAACCTTAATAGGTTTAGTTTGCTGTTTAATTCTCCAGTTATAACCAAAATATAGCACCAAAACTGCTGCAAACACACAAATAATAGTAACAGTATTTTTATTACTAAAAAATCTTTTTAATGAAATTATTAACTTATTCATAACTCCTCCTTTATTCTAAATATAATTATACAAAAAAATACTTATAAAATCAATTATAAGTATTAATTTTTTTTATTTTTTTAATAGTGAATAACATATCTCACAGTTTTAACTATTGTTTCTCCTGCACCTATTGTTCCACTCCAACTAAATGCTAAACCAGAATCTTCTCCATAAGTACTCGAATTATTTGAAGAGTTATTATATCTATTTTGCATTCTACTTCCGTAATGTCCAATCCACGTTGTCGTAGCAGTAGGATCAAATAAATATTCAACCCAATAATTACCATATCTTGCTGTATACATTCTATTATTACTATCTTTATAAAGTACTATGTGATCATTTCCTACTAAATATATATCAGCTGTTGAAGAAACAGAATAGCTTTTTGTTGAATTACTATTATTTTTAATTATGTAGTTAACTGCAAGAGAATCACCTATATTTGTTGCAAGTATACTAATAGTTACTCCGTTATAAGTTTCACTTCCACCATTAACATTTGATGAAAAAGACCTTCTTTGACCATCAATAATATATTCAGTATCATATCCGTTATAAGCATAGGTTGTTTTCATTCCATTAGATGTACCTGATTGTTTATTAACAATTGTAACGTCATATCTTCCACCTGGCTTAGCAACAAAATAAGGATAATTATCAGCAGTTATTTCAGGAATACTAACGGTACAAGTCTGACTACCTACTACATTACTTAAATTAATAATATTATTGTTTAAAGTAGCAGTTGCACCTTTTGAACAACTTACTTTCATATCTTTTGTTGTATATCCAATATTAGCATATATAGGGATTTGTGCTGTTTCACCATATTCCACTTCAACAGGGTTAGTCATAGTAGTACCACCATTTATTACATTAATAGTAACCTTGTATTTTCCACGTTTTAATGTAACATCACATATCTGATCTGTGTTTACATTGCTTACAACTATTTTGTTACCACTTCTACTTCCAGTAGCACCACCTGAACATATTACTGTTGGGTTTTCCAAAGTATACCCATCAGTTGCTTGTGCTTCAAATGACACGCTTCCTCCAGGTACCGCTGCTTTTATTTTGTCTCCTATTACCTGTCCTGTTCCACTATTCATTGTGAGTGTTACACTTTTTCCAACAGCAAGTTTGGCATTACAGCTTGTATTTCTTCTAACATTACTTATAATAACTTGATTATCTTTTGTTTCAATATTAACGCCGTTGTCCCCACATGTTATAGTAGACCCTTCTACTACATAAGGTACTGGTGCGTTTACTTCAAAGATTACTCTTCCTTCATAACTAGTATATTTTGTTTTACCTAAGACAGTACCTTTGTCAGTTGTTAAGTCAACTGCTAAAACACTATCATTCTGACTATACTTAGTTTCAAGTATTCCACTCATTACTGTTCTTATATCAAAATTTACAGTTGAGTCACTTGTTATAGTTTGACTACCTGTTTCAGTTTTTACAACTACTGTAGCTTTAGGTGGGTTTTCGTATATCTCATAGAAATCTAATGTATACTCTTTACTATCATTTATACTTTCAGCAAATCTTCTAGTAAAGTTTTCAACAAACTTACTTTCTATCATTCTTATCTCGCCAGTTTTTCTATATAAGCCATAGTCAATACTGTCTATCATAGAAGCTTCCATAACTTCTTTAGTTAAGTAATAGTTTTCTTCACTTGTGCTTGTTAAGTTTTGTACAAGTATCATAATTGCTATAGTAAGGAGCCCTAGTACTATAAACAAATAAGACCAAAAAGTTTCTTTCATATACTACCAACTCCTTTTATAATAATATAAGTTATTGCTAGGTATATTAACATTCTTACTAAATAAGTTACTATACTTAGCTCTAAATTCATTTAAGAAAGTACTTGTACATCTTAAATTTTCATCACAGTTAAGTGAATAATCTAAATAATTACTATTTGAATTATAATTTCTTATTGTTTTCATTGCATCATGACTTAATGTAATACTATACATTGGTTCTTTTTTAGTCCATACATTTTCTCCATATTTTTGTATTTCGTCAATAATTTGTATAGCATTTGTTGTTAGCCAATTTTGCCCAATATTTCTAGTATTTTTATTTAAATCAGAATAATTTGGACTAAATTTTGAATTAGGAAATATATCACTTAGATTTATATTTCTAAAGTATACACCTAGTCCTGTGGCATAGTTATAATCTTCACACTCTTCTTCAGTTCCACTACAAGGATAACATACATGATATCCATCATTACAGTCATATATTGTTAATTCGTTTATTACGTCATAACTACAAGTGTATTTTCCGTCAGACATATGTCTATTATTAGGTTTACCACTTTCACCTAAGTTACTATAGTCAAGCTTAATTCCATAATTACCTGTAAGTCTAGTAACACCTACTGGATATATATGTTTATCAAGTTCTATCCAGTATCCTACATTATCCTTATTTGTAGATGTTTTACCAGTAAACACCTGAGTATAAAATTCCGCATCTTGATAGTGTACTGTTTCAGTTTCTACTACTATATTAGCTAGTTTATTTTTAGGAATAACTAATGTGTTCTTAGTACATCTTGCAGAAGTTTCACTTCCTGTACAAGTCCAATAATTAATATTATCGGTTGCATTAGTTAAATATGGTGTCCTACTAAGGTCATATAAAGAGCCATCACAGTCACCCTTACAATAGTCTTTCCAAGCTTCTTTATCACTATATCCAATTGTAACAGCATAGTTTTTAGTTTGTTCATTAACTATATCAACGTCATAGTTTTCTCCATAGCCATAGTTTTCTTCATAGTCTATTTCTATAGTGTTTCCTGGCTTATAACCATTAACTATAGATTTGTAAGTTTTTAAATTAGCTCCAGTTGTATGGTTTCCATTAGCCCTAGTTGTATAATATGGTCCATATTTATTTTTAGTATATACAGCCGTTGTAGTTATACCACGGTTATTACTATTATTATCACTCATAAAGTTACAGTCTTGTATTTGATATAATAGTTTGTCTCTATATTCTAGTGCATTTTTATAATTATTTAATGCACGAGAGTAGTTTCTACTAACATATCCAGCGTCAGCATCACTCGCACAGCTACAGCTACACGTTTCACACCATTCACTTCCCCAAGTAGTTTTTCCATCTTTATCAGTTGATGGACAACATCTACAAGAGTGAGAACCTGATCTACATCTAGAACTGCTGCTAGAACGTGTTTTTGTATGTTCACCGCTCATACTAGTATATCCATTTGCATTAGTCGTATTAAATGAAGCGTAACTCCATTCCATGTATATTTTTGCTCCAGCTGGACAACTACAGTGATCCGCACTACATCCATCATCGGTTTCATAATCAGTATAAGTTCCACCATTCAAATTATAAAATGCTTCCCATTCTTTTAATGTATTCCAAGTACTTAATACATTAGCATCTGCTTGTTTATATTGTGCTAACCAATTATCATAATTAACTTCACTAGAACATTGTTTTCTAGAAAGTATTACTGTACTTAAGTAAGCTTTGCCTGAATAATAACTACCTACACTATGTTGAAAAGCTTGCCCAGCATAAGCAGTCTCTTTATCCATAAAACTAAATATTAATGTTTCTCTACAGTAAACTTTACAAAATTCGTTTTCATATTCAGTCTTTCTATATTCTTCTTTGTATTTATCTTCAGAGTTAAGTATATTACACATTGTTGCATCTTCTATTCTACCAGTAGTTGAGTCTTCACAGTCATCTGGCATATTTTCTTCAAGTTCAGGTTTAGGACAATATGTATTATCTGTAGGTTCTTCGCATTCTTCACTAAATCTTTCTTTAGTACATTCACTACCATCTTTACATATATATTTTCCGCCAGGAGCAATACTACAAGAATTATCAGGTGCACATAAATCAAATTCTTGAGTTGAAGCATTGTTGTTTGTTCCGGTTTTTTTTGTAACCATTACACTTGCTTTAGCATTTCTATCAAATACATACATTTCTTGATATTTACTAGGATTATCTATTGCTTTATAGTATCCTATTTTAGATATTGTATCATATGGATTTGTATAAAATATTTCAGCTTTCACTTTAACACACTCATTTGCTTCTAATTGTATAGTCGCTGTTATACACATCTTACTATTATCACTTTCACAAGGTGCAGATGTTATATTTCCTGCAGGTATTTCTTTTCCATTAGATAGTTTTATACTACTAATTGTTGTACCTGTAGGAAAATTACTTTCAAATGATAAAGTCGCTGTTTTAGTATAAGTATTATATGAAGAATGTTTATGAGTTACACTAGGACTCCACATATCATATCCACTCATTACTTTTTTATATATCAAAATAGCATTAGCTAAAGCTGTACTAGAAGTAGAATCTGCATATATAACACCAATTTTAGTTTTAGTTGTCCCTCCTGCATAACTATAATTTGTTATTTCATCCACTGTATGTTTATATATATTTGCATTAGAATATTTTTTAGAAGAAGCTGAGTCCCACCATCCTTCATTATCCCCATAATGCGCACTTAAGAATCTTAATGCTGTAAGTATTGTTAAATAGTCTCCATTATATTCTTGATTACCAATCATTACTGCTGCAGCAAGTGCACATGATTTATCAGAGTTACTCTTTGTACAAGCTTTCTTACTAACATCATACTCTGCTGCTAATTTATAGTTTTGAGCCTTAAATATTCTACCTGGGTTTACACAGTAAGCTGCTGCTCCATCAGAAGTTTGATATTGATTTTGAACTAGTTTCTTTTTAGATGTTTGAGTTGTACCACTAGTACTAGAACTCCATGTACAATAATATCTTTTTATATTAGGTGCTTTAGTATAACTCTTATTAGCAGTAGAATCCATATTTAAATCTTTAGCCCATTTACCATATCTAACTTGATCAATATATCCAGCTTCATTACCACAGTGACTTTCGTGATTTATAAAGTTAGACTCTGATATATTAAATCTCATTTGTCCACCAGATTTTAAGTTACAATAAGCTTTATTAGTACCTATAGCTGATTCTTTACAATTTTTTTGACTCAACGATTTAGTAAGTCCCCATCTAGTAGTTTTACCACAACTAGATATTTGATTTTGCCAACTACTACTAAGTTTAGTTATATCTATTCCACAAGTAGACTGACAAGTATAATACCAATATTGATAATTATTTTGATTACATTCAATATTGTATTTACCTTTTTTAGCTTCAGCTGTTAAAACTAACTTACCATTTTTCAACTCTCCTCTTAAATAACCTTCCTCAGTATTACCATCCCACCAATTATAGTCAGCATACAAAGGATTTACATGTCCATTTTCTTGTATCTTGAGAGTATCAGCAAGAGCATCAATCTTTAATGGAATTAAAGTTAAACCAGCTAATAACAATATTTTTAAATACTTCTTATACATATTGCTTCTTCCTCCTTTTAAATATAATAATTCTAACTATATAAACAACAGATATCACTAGAAATGGTATTAAAACGTACAAGTAATACATTTTTACATAATCTTTAAAAGTATAATGTACATCTAACTTAGCAGCTTCTTCATTTACTAATTTAATAAACTCAGTTAATGACATATCTTTAACATCATAAAATGGATTACAATACTTTATTGTATCATACCTATCATTACATACTTCATTTGATACAAATATATTGTACTTATTTGTACTAAAATTTATATTCCTAAGTATCTTATTAGAGCAACTTGTATCCGTTGTATAAACTTTAGCTGAATAATTAATTTTCTCAGTAACAGTTTTACTTTGAATAACTAACACTCCATCAGTAAAATTATCTTTTGTATAAACGTCCACATCATCGTTATAATCATTAGTTACTTCTAGATATAACTCGTCACTCAAGCCATAGAACTCGACTTCACTTTTAACATCATCATAGTCATAACTTTCAAATATTGAATATTCTATATCATTTGCAAGCATCTGTGAATCATTACAGCTTGCTTCTAACTTACTTACACTCATGAGTATAGTAAGCATTAAAAACATACAAATTTTTTTCATAACTCTTACCTCCACTATCATTACAAAATAATTATAACAAATTTATTCTAGTTTGTACATAACAAAAAGAATAGTTTTTCGCTATTCTATTCAATTCCACGCATTGTTTTTACCTATATTTTAAATTTTTTTATTTTATATTCCATGTTTAACTTTTCTATAAATTGTACTAAAAATACCAAATGTAATTCCACTTGTTAGAATTACTAAAAGAACTGGTATCCATGCCTTTTTAGCAAAATCAACTACCTTTTCAAAAAACGTTAATTCTTTTACTACAGGTTTATCATTAGCTTCATCATCTGGTTTGTTATCATTTTCAGATTTATCAA
>ENA-OROD01003463-OROD01003463.1-human-gut-metagenome-genome-assembly--contig:-NODE-3463-length-10348-cov-4.436705_pt1 | contig 10348 bp, 6 predicted proteins | sample MGYA00242123_ERZ509038 | MGnify/ENA primary metagenome ERZ509038 (study PRJEB26280, sample SAMEA2338719) | human gut metagenome | biome: human gut; feature: human-associated habitat; material: faeces... | reverse complement strand
AAATGCCAATTATGGGAGTGCCATCGACTATCTGAAATACCAGCACGATGAATTTCATCTGGTTCCCGTTCTGGATGAAAGCGGGAATATGCTGCTTCGGGAAGAATTTTACCTTGATGGGCTGAACTGCAATCCCGAAACCTTCGACCTTGAATGTGAACTGTTAAACCAGCAGCACCATAAGAACAACACCTATGATGAAATCAAAAGCCACCACTACATTATCAGCCATGACCCCAGAGATAACGCCGACCACGATTTAACAGGAGAACGTGCACAGGCCATCGGGCTGGAATACGCAAAAGCTAATTTTCCGGGGCATCAGGCTTTGGTCTGCACCCATACAGATGGCAATAACGGCACAGGCAACATCCATACCCACATCATAATCAACAGCCTTCGCAAATTCGATATAGAGCCTCAGACCTACACCGAACGGCCAATCGACTGCAAGGCTGGATACAAGCACCACCTTACCAAAGACTATCTGAGGCACCTGCAAAAATCCTTGATGGATATTTGCCAGCGCGAAGGGCTGCATCAGGTCGATCTGCTCTCCCCTGCTGCGGATAAAATCACACAGCAGGAGTACCATGCGCAGCGGCGCGGGCAGTTGAATCTGGATATTGCAAACATGGAACTTCTGGGCGATGGCATCACCCCCATGCACACCACCTTTGAAACCGATAAAGAAAAAATCCGCAATGCCATTTCTGACATTGCGGAACGTGCCACATCTTTTGAGGAATTTCAACGGTTATTAAAAGCGGAATACGGAATTTTGGTAAAAGACCATCGTGGACGATTCAGCTATCTTCCTGCTGACCGACAGAAATTTATTTCTGCCCGCGCTCTCGGTTCTAATTATGACCGCGACAGGCTTCTCCGCATTTTTGCAGAAAATGCGCGGAACAAAGAACGGAACAATCCTCATTGGGCAGCAGATGATCCTATGGCTATTTTGTTCATTAAGTCCGATCTGCGCCTTGTGGTTGACTTGCAGACCTGCGTAAAAGCACAACAGAGCCGCGCCTATGCGCAGAAAGTCAAGATTTCCAATTTGCAGCAGATGGCACGAACAGTCGCTTATGTGCAGGAACATGGATACGATTCTTACGAAAAACTCTCCGATACCACTGACGCCATTCAATCTAAAATGGCAAAAGCCCGAAGTGATGCCAAATTCACCGAAGCAAAATTGAAAAAAGTCAATGAGCAGATTCGTTATTTAGGCCAGTATCTTTCTACAAAATCAGTCTATGGTGATTTTTTGAAATCTGGCAATAAGAAATCTTTCCGTCAGGCTCATGCAGAGGATATTGCCAAATATGAAGAAGCCCTCCGCATCCTAAAGCAGCACTCCCCAGATGGAAGGTTCCCGACCATGAAAGACCTCCGGGCTGAAAAGGAGCAGCTTACCATTCAGAAAGATGCCCAGTATGACACCTACCACTATTTCAAAGATTACCACAGGGAACTCCAGACTGTATGTGCCAATGTAGATAACATTCTGGGAACAGAACGAGAAGCACGGCGCGAACAGCAGCAATCCCGAAAGAACGAACACTCTCTATAAAACAAAAAGCCAGCCCTGGTCTTTCCTGCGAAAGACTAGGGCTGACCCTTTTCTACCATATTACTCTTAGAACAGGATTTGAACTGTCGCATCCTGAATCAAATCAATGAACTGCTCTTTCGTTATAACTTCTTTGCGGCAAATAATCGACTTATCCGCTTGCTGCCGTGTATAAGTCAATTTTCTATCATCGTGGCGAAGCTGCCGCACCGCATCCAAAGTCAAGGCTCCCTCACGATACATCTGGCACAAAATAAAGTCATTTGACTTAAAGGCCACCGAAATCGGAGAATCCATCGCAGGAGTAAATTCAGAATTTCCCATTAAAATGCGCTCTGCATTCGTTTGGAACTCATGCGCATCCGTATCCTGCGTATAGATTGTCAGGCTGTCCACTCCATCATGATACCACGCGAATATTTCAGCAAGGATCGTCAACGAGATTTCTCCCGCATTCTTTTTAAGAGTGCGACCCGTTGACAGCGTTCTTCCATGAATCGGCCATTCATCGTACAGCCGGTTCATCCATTCCTCTGCGGAAGGCAAATCAATCAGATCTTCGGTTTTTACTTTTCTGCGAAGGAAGCGCATCAACTCTGACACACGCGATACCGCAGCTTCAACGATGTAGTACAGGTTCACATCTTCATCATTGACAAAAGCACCGTACTTTGTTTCATCAATCCAACGAATAGGATACCCTTGTGCCTGAAGCTGCTCGACATAGGTGCTTCTGTATGTAGAATCTTCAATTTCTTCCATTACCCACTTTGGTATCAGAATCAAATCGTATACGCTGAGGATTCCATCAGACGGATAACTTCTCTGGCTCAACTCGTGCATAAATGCCAGTGATGAGTTATCCATAAGTGCTATTTTGGTCTCCCCAGCATATTCTTTATACTCTGGTATATTAAGCATCGGCCTCTCCCGTCAGCATTTTAAATTCACTTAAAACCGTTTTCAGAAATGCTTCATTGTCTTTATGGTATTCCACTTCCGGCTCATTGCGAATCGTCTTATTGATTTTCTCTTGCAGCGGACTTACATTTACTACATACGAAGGCCGTACAAGGGAATCATCTAATCCCAAATCGCGGAATCTCTGTGCAATATCTTCAACCTGCACATCAAAGTTTTCCTTAACTTCTTCCGCAATAGCCGTATTCCCATTCTTTACTGCACTTTCATACAGAGAAATCAGCACCGCCTTATAGGGAGCTTGGAAAGCGTTCATGCACTGAAACGCTTTTGCTTGGAACTCCATATCCTTTAAGCCCTCAAAATACGGCATAAGGTTTCCCAGAAGCATAAGCGCAGCAAAGTATTCTGCTTTTCGTTCTTCCATCAGGATTTCGGATTCAATCAAATGGTCAAAAGAAACTTCATCAAACAATAGATGATAAATCTCATGCCACGCAGTAAAATACTGATTTGCTCTCGGAAGTGCCGTATTTATCAAGGGGATTCGTTTTCCATCCCGAACAAAAATCGCTCCGCTTAAATAGTGATTATCAATCGGCAGCTGTATCAAACCATACGGTCTTAAAATCTGTAACGCCAACTGTATCGGAGAATTTATCTGCATCGGATTGTATTTTGACCAGATAAGCGAAGCACTCTGCTTCATCTGTTCCTCAATGACTTCGTTCCTTTTGATAACTTCATCTAAGTTGGCTGCTGTAATTCGCTCACTCATAGCCTTCCGCCTTTAATAATAAACACTGCAAAGGTTTAGAATATCCTGCAACAGATCGTACTCTATCTTCGCCTTATCATTCATCTGATAATCAATCGGCGCATTCTGCGAGTACACGGCATCTACACTTTGCACTCTCGGTGAAAATCCCATCAAAGTATCCGGGTCAATGCTCAAACTGGTAAGAATCTTGTTCAAGTGCTTATCGAACGTGCTTTTGCTATCTATCTCGCCATTCAAAATCTTATCTAAAGTAGGGCGAGAAATCTCTGTTTTCTTGCAGAACGATACTTTTGAGAATCCATTGCTGCGAATATAGTCCTTTAATTTTGTCCCTGTCAGTTTTCTCATTTCAAAAAGTTCATCAAAACGCATTTTTCATCTCTCCCTTCTGCTATTATTATATACCATCAGCTTCGGGAAATCAATCATAATGTAAAAAAGTTTTTTACATTTTTGATTCTAACGCAAACAAGATGGCCTCCTTTTTGGGGAAGCCATCTCAACGATATTACGGTATTTTAACTTTTTCGGCTTCTTTCCTGTTCCTGCTGCGGCGCATTGTCTTTTTGTCGCCGTTCAGCCTGCTTAATATGCAGCCGATCAAGCACCGACCACCTGCCGCCAATGCGCCGGGGCTTTTTCGGTACATTGTTGACGCAGCCATCTATCATATTGTAGTTTTGCTCTGTGCCGGATTCTTTGGCGCGTTCCGCTGTACCGTTTTCAAAGAACTTCTGATGGTGCAGCAGTTCAGGCTTTGGGCCTTGCAAGAAAGCGCGCATCTTTCTGGTAGCTTCTCCATCGAAACCTAAGCAGCGCATAGTCTTTAACGCTGGCCGTAAGTTCGTTCACTTCCAGCGACGGAATCGGTTTCCCATCGGTCTGTGAAACATCAAAAACCGTTGTCACGCGAAAACGCGGAATCACATACTCCACACGTTCCATTTCCGGCTCACCGTTTTCGTTCAGCACAGCCAGACCCGTATCCTTGTCGATTTTCTCGCGCTCCTCCACTTCCTTGATGGGAGCCGGAGCAATAATCTGGATGCCCTTTTCGCCTTTTTTGACGTAACGGTTGAACTTATTCTTCCATGCGTTGAACCCTGCCACCAGTGTGGCATCAGGCCGCTGCATCGCAATCAGCAGTGTATTGTTGAAGCTGTAATTGTGGAATTTTGCCATCGTGCGCAGATACGTCGTGTACATTTCCGATGTAAAAATGTCCTTTACACCCTGCTCCAGCCGTTCCGTGATTTCTTTCATCTGCTGTTTGCGGTCAACTGCCATGCAAACCCTCCTTTTTCTTGACCCATCGTGTTTTCATCTGGCGCGGATATTGGTCAGCCTGTTTCGGTGCCTTCGCGCCGTTCCATTCCAAGCCTCCGGCTCTGCCCTCACAGGTGTAGCCGGCAGCTTTCAGAGAGCTGCCATTCTCCGTGTCCAGAATGTAGGTAATAACTTTGTTGTAGCCCATGGCCCGTGCTGCACGATATGCCGCTGCATACAGGATGCTGCAGGCGTTTGGAGTTCCATCCGTACACAGGCGATTAACTTCCAGCGTGTAGCCATCGTCCAGCCTCCGCGCTACGGGCCTGCCACAGACGGCAACGCCCACCAGAGCACCATCTTCCGATACGCCGATGGAGAACTTATGCCCTCGTGTCGGTTTATGGTGGCGGTGATACTGCTGCACAAATGCGTTTGCCGTTTTCAAATTGATTGGTGTTAAAGTAAGCAAATTTCCTCCTTCCTAAAAAACACCCCGTCAGATAAACTGACGGGGCTGCTCATTTACAGTTCCATATCGTGACTTTTCCGCTTCTGGGATTTCTGCGGTTCTGCGGTGCGCTCTGCCTGCTTTGCATGAAGCCGTGTCAGCACAGAGGGTTTCCGCACATCATCCGCAGTGCGCTCTGCAACGCGGCCTGCGTAGTTCACAGGCTGTCGCGGCTTGTCTGCGACTTCGGTTTCGGCTGCATCCTCATCCACTCCCAGCGCATCCTCACTGCCCTTTTCATCCATGTTGAGCAGAGAGTTCAGCTCCGCAAGGCGCGCAGATTTTTCGGCCAATTCTGCTTCCTGCGCGAAAGGACGTTTGGCTTCTTCCCTTGCCTGCGCCAACTGCTGTTCCAAGGTTTCCAGTCTGCGTTCCACCTGCGGCAATGCTCTTTCGATGCCTGCCAGCGCATTGGTAACGCGCAGAATGTTACCCTGCGGGTCTTTGCCGACTTCCATCGAATAGTTCCATGCGCCCTTGATGGATAAGCGGAACACCTTATCAAAGTTATCAAACCGGGAATGCAGTTCAAACGCACCGTAGCTGCCGATTCTGCCCTCGGTGCCAGCCGCCTTCAAAGCCTTACAAGCCTCGATAATGGCTGCACCTGCTTCCTTGCGTTCGGTGTACACCTTGCCGCTGATTTCCATAGCAAAATGGTCTTTGTCCTGCGCCAGAAGCGGTTTTGCCGCTTCTATATCGGTTTTCAGTGCTTCGATCTGACCCTTTGCCGCAGTAATTTCTCGTGGATAGCGACGCGCAATATCCGATTCCAAGCTATAAATCTGACTGGTGTGATTGGCTTTCAGCAGTTTCAGCTTACTGACCTGAATATCCAAATCCATCTTTTCCTTGATGTAGGGATTGCCCGTTGCCAGTGCCTTGATTTCGGCATAGGACAGTGCGGTATCGTCCACATCATCGCAGGCACGGACAGGAGATTTGGAAGTCATGATCTGGGAAATGAACTTCTGCTTATTTTCCAGAATTTGCCACATATACGAATCAAACGTATTTTCAGTGACGTAACGATAGATTTTTACCTGCTTATTCCGGTTTCCCTGCCGGAGAATACGTCCCTCCTGCTGTTCCAGATCAGACGGCTTCCACGGGCAGTCCAGATGATGCAGGGCAATCAGTCGATCCTGAATATTGGTTCCTGCGCCAAGTTTCGGCGTAGACCCCATCAGGATACGCACCTGTCCAGCGCGCACCTTTGCAAACAGGTCTGCTTTTTTCGTTTCGGTGTTGTACTCGTGAATGAACGCCACTTCTTCACGGGGGACACCTCTCGCCACCAGTTTCTCCCGCACATCATCGTAGACGTTGAATGTACCATCGGCTTTTGGTGTCGATAAATCGCAAAAAATCAACTGTGTTCCCTTATCCGGGGCAGATTCTTCCCAGACCTCGAACGCATTGTCCACACAGCGATTCACCTTACTCTCCGGCTCGTCCGGCAGCATCTCGTTCATAAGCCGCTGATCGAGTGCCAGTTTTCTGCCATCGTTGGTGATCTTGAGCATATTATCGAATCTGGGATTCACATTACCGTTGCGTACAGCCTCGGCACGGTCTGCAAAGGAACTCACCATTTCTTCCTGTGTCTCGCTCGGTTTCAGCACTTCGTTGATGTACTCCGCTTTCGGCACAGGCAGGTTCAGCATATCCGCCGTCTGCACGTCTGCCGATTCCTTGAACAAGGAAATCAGTTCCGGCAGATTAAAGAACCGGGCAAAGCGTGTTTTCGCACGATAGCCCGTTCCCTCCGGGGAAAGCTCGATTGCCGTGACGGTTTCACCAAAGGATGCCGCCCAATCATCGAAGTGGCTCAGTCCCATTTTCTGCAGCGTGTCATACTGGAGATACCGCATAATGGTGTACAGTTCCACCATCGAGTTGCTGACCGGGGTTCCGGTTGCAAAGGTCACGCCCTTGCCACCTGTCAGTTCGTCCAAGTACTGACACTTCGCAAACATATCGCTGGACTTCTGTGCATCGGTCTGGGCGATACCTGCGATATTTCGCATTTTTGTGTAGAGGAACATATTTTTATAGAAATGTGACTCGTCCACAAACAGACGGTCAACACCCAGTTCCTCAAATGTAACCACATCATCCTTTCTCGTCTGGTCGTTCAGCTTTTGCAGCTTTGCTTCCAGCGTTTTCTTTGTTTTCTCCATCTGCTTGACCGTAAAAATGCGGCTGTCCTCACTCCGGGCATCGGCTAGGGCCAGCGTTATGTCGTCGATCTGACGCTCGATAATAGCTTTCTGCCGTTCCGGGGAAAGCGGCACTCGCTCAAACTGCGAATGACCGATCACGATGGCATCGTAATCACCGGTTGCAATGCGGGAGCTGAACTGCTTTCGATTGCTGGGTTCAAAATCCTTCTTCGTTGCCACCAACACATTCGCATTGGGATAGAGCCGCAGGAAATCTGCGCCCCACTGCTCGGTGAGGTGATTCGGCACCACATAGAGATTTTTCTGCGACAGGCCCAGCCTGCGGCTTTCCATGCCGGCAGCAATCATCTGGAAGGTCTTTCCTGCGCCCACGCAATGCGCCAGCAGCGTATTGTTGCCGTACAGAATGTGCGCTACCGCATTTTTCTGGTGCGGCATCAGAGAGATTTCCGGGGTCATGCCCTCGAAGCGGATATGACTGCCATCGTACTCACGGGGACGAATCGCATTGAAAATCCGGTTATAGGTCGCACACAAATCCTCGCGGCGGTCTAAATCCTTGAAAATCCACTGCTTGAACGCTTCCCGAATGGATTCCTGTGCCTGCTGTGCAAGCATGGTTTCCTGCTTATTCAGTACACGGTGGTCTCCATCCGCATCGTGAATCGTATCGTAGATTTTGGTATCGCGGAGATTCAGCGCATCCTCCAGCAGCTTATAGCCGTTGACGCGCAGGGTTCCGTAAGTGTTGGTAACAAGCGGATTTCCGCGATCCAGCGACTTGCCCGAAATGTTCCATGCACCTGAAATTTCGGAATAGGTTGCCTTAATGTCAATCCCGGCATAGTAGTTCGGTGTTTTGAACACTTCCTTCATAAACTGCGTGATGTGCTCCGGCTTCACCCAGTTCGCACCCAGCCGTACTTCAATTTCTGAAGCATCCAAATCCTTGGGCTGTACCCGTTTCAGGTAATCCACATTGATCTGATACTCTGCATGGTTTGCAGCAAAGGTTTCTGCTGTGGCCAGTTTTTCACGAACATTGCCGGACAGGTATTCATCCGAGGTTTCCCACTGCTGTGTCACAGGGTTTCGGAAAATCGCACCTGCCAGTTCATCCGTGATCTCCTGTTCCGGTTTACCGCAGAGCTGCACCATAAACGGCACATCCACCTTTGCTTTTTCTCCAATGGAAAGTGCCAGGGCTTCGCTGGGCGTGTCCACTGAGGTAACAGGTTCCGGCTTACGGATGGTGCGCTTTGTAAAAATATCGGCCAGTCGTTTGAGATTCTTCTCTTCATCCAGAATTTCCAGTGATGCCAGCAGACAATAGCTGCTGTCCTGTCGGAACGCCCGCTTATTGGCAGTGCTGTTGATAAGGCCATACTGCGCTTTAAATGCGGTGTATTGCTGTTTCAGTTCATTCTGCAAAAGCTGTACTTCCGCATCCGAACCATCATGCAGCTGACAATCCAACAGCTTCCGGGTGGTTTCCCGCAGAGCGATCATGCCCAGCACCCGCTCTGCAGTTACGGCAGGCAGTTCTACCTTGTTCATAAAGGAGTTTTCACGGTAGTAAATCTGCCCATCCACGTTCGTGAAGCTGAAATTCTTCACACTGGGGTCTGCCGGAATGGGTTCTTCCTGCGCATCCAGTTCATCATCGGAGATTTCCGGCTCTGTGATGGTAGCCTGGATGTTGCTGACCGCTTTCTTCAACTGCTGGGCAAGGTCTGCTCCCTCGATGGGCTTGACCGTAATTTCCTGCTTGCCGTACTGGGTGCTTTCGGTGGTGATCTCGCCCAGCACCATTTCAGGATGCTGCGCAAAATACTGGTTGATGGAATATCCCTCCGATGTTTCACCGAGATCCACCCAGTCAGCCCGCTCCACCGCTGCACGGTCACGCTTTTGCAGGAACAGAATGTCAGCCACCACGCCGGTGTTGGCATTGCGCTGAAACGCATTGTTCGGCAGTCGAATCGCACCTACCAGATCGGCACGGTTGGCAAGATACTCACGGACAGAGGAATCCTTCTTATCCATCGTACCGCTGGACGTTACCACCGCTACCACACCGCCCGGACGCACAAGGTCAAGGCTCTTGGCGATAAAATAATCGTGGATAAGGAAATTGTGGCGATCATACCGCTTGTCCGGTACTTTGTAATTGCCGAAAGGTACGTTGCCCACAACACAGTCGAAGAAGCTATCCGGAAACTGCATGGTTTCAAAACCCTGCACCGCAATCTTGTTTTTCTGGTACAACTGCTGTGCAATGCGGCCCGAAATGCTGTCCAGCTCCACACCATACATCCGAATCTTCTCCATGCTGTCCGGCACCAGACCCATGAAATTGCCGACACCACAGGATGGTTCCAGCACGTTGCCTTTGGACAATCCCATATTACCCAGGGCTTCATACATCGCCTTAATGACCGTAGGAGAAGTGTAAAACGCATTCAGGGTACTGGCACGGGCTTCCTTATACTCATCTACCGTGAGCAGGGACTGCAGTTCGGCATACTCTTTCGACCATTCCGCGTTGTTTTCATCGAACACCTGCGGAATGCCACCCCAGCCTACATACCGAGAAAGAATCTCCTGCTCCTCTGCGGTGGCCTGCCGCTGTTCTGCATCCAATGTTTGCAGCACCCGAATGGCCTCCACGTTGGCTTTATACTTTGTTTTCGGCCCTCCTGCGCCGAGATCATCGTCCGTAATGCGGAAGTTAATAGGTTTCTGTTTGGGCTGTGCAGGCTGTTCTGTTTCTGCTCCACTGTCCAGCGGAAGATTGTGCTGCCGCCGTGCATGGTTGACCTCTGCCGGGGTCATAGGCTGCTGGGTCAGCGGTTCAAGGGCTTCCTCTGCTGCTGCACGGCTGATGGCATCCGTTCGGTTCTGCACATCTGCGATCAGCTGCATCTGTTCTGGCGGGAAGTCAGGATTCAGCAGTTCTTCCAACTCGCCGCCTGCTTCTGCCACCGAATAGATCACATCCATCTGCTCCGGGGAGAAATCCTCGTAGGCCACACCCGCATTGTGCAGAGCCGTAAAGACCGTAATTTCCACCGCTTCTTCCATCGGCACATCGGCCTGTTCATACA